>MDTG01378558.1_pt1 | contig 58974 bp, 43 predicted proteins | sample 811421 | NCBI WGS metagenome assembly MDTG01 (sample SAMN05326645, study PRJNA326480) | marine metagenome | isolation source: seawater | place: Pacific Ocean: South East | collected 2011
ACTGGTGCTCTTCTTCGTTGGTCCAGCAACGGCCAAGTGCTTTCTTAAGTAGTTTGAGTTTCTCCGACAACTTTATCTCCCGCTAGTGCTATTATAATACTATCGCACAGATCATACATCCCGGGCTTGGGATTTCCATGCTTTGTATATTGTATCTCAATTTGGGGGAATTTGTCAAGAACAAATTGAAGAACTTTTTCTTTTGCATTGTCGCCTCTTTTGATGCCCACTCCAGCTTGCTTTCTAGCTGAGGAAGCTGCTATCATCTGCGGTTCGATCTTAAAGTTGTCAAAACATAACCAAGAGATTATACCATTAAAACGCGATAATGTCGACAAAGTTTTTGCGGAAGAAAATCCGGAGCGGAAAGACTGAAGTGATTGCTCTATGAAAATTTCATTTATCTCGTGCCGAGAGCGTATGTCAAGAAGCTTCTGCTTTATAAGCTCAGCTTTAACATAAAGGGTTGGGAAGTATTTCTTGTTTCTCGTGTCCCAATAGAAATTTTCGATTATTTTACCGTCGCATAGAATTGTAGCTCCGGTAATCGAAGTCGATATGTCAAGTCCTAGAATTGTTTTTTTTACGTTGTTCATACATTTTTTTAAATAAAATTTTTAAAATTTCATCTTTCTTTTCTTTTTCTTCGGCGAAAAACCAGTGCCATACAATAGTAGATTTTACATCATCTATCTCTCCTTTTACAGAAGAAATTTTATTTTCGGCATGTTTTATCATTTCAGAGGTAATTTCACCTACTTCTAAATCAAGTTGCATTGCGATAGAGGTCAAAGTAAGTAAGTCGTTTTCGTCTGCTGCTTTCATTGCTTGCAGATAAAGTGCTTTTTTTTTGGCTCGTTCGGTTTCATCTTTCTCTATTAATTTGTCTGGATGAGTTTTAAGCGAGATTTGTCGAAGCAGTTTTTTGACCTCTGGATCTCTCTCTTGTTTTTTAATTATGGGTGTGTGATCTTCTGGATTTTCATGCTGATTCTGCTCAGTAGAGCTAGGCTTTGCTTCTGGTGTTTCAATTTCTTTCCTCTGTTGTGTTTCAGAATCGACACTCTCTAGATTTCTTGAACCTGGATGCTCTTCTTCATACATCCTATCTACTTCTCTAGATGCTGAGTTTAAGATTTCTTTAGAAGCTTCAAGTTCAGATTGGAGAGCACTTAACTTTATTGTTAAAAATTTCATCTTTCCCTCTAAATGTTTCATTAGAAGTCCAATTTCATTTTTACTAAGAAATCCCTCTTTTCTGTTTTCTTGATTGGGTTGGCCAAGGTTGCGATGGCGATTAGATTCTTATTCTTATCGTAGATCCCGATTTTGGATATATAGGTTACGTTTTTATAATCGTCTTTATAGTCAGCATGAATAGAACGATTTATCGCAGCAATGGTTTCAGTGTTCTCTTCGAACACTCGTCCTGTTGAGACAGGCAAGCTGCTGGAAACAGTGGAGGTAAACGTTGGGTTATTTGAAAGATTATTTTCTGCCATCTTTGCATATGCGTACATTGTCATAGACGGTACTTTATTAGTAGCTTTAAACTCTACTGAGTATGATGAGCCTGTTACTGCACGATGTTCGAGCTGGGCTCCAACTTGAGGCAGGCCAGTACCAAAATTTGTCCACTTAGGTTTAGAAACAGAACTGTTTGACAAGTAATGATCCGATTCGGCATGAAGATCCCACGATCCTGTTAACGCCATTATCCCCTGTCTATAAAGTACTGTTCCTATTTCTTTCCCGTTATCAGAAGCAGAGCCCGATACTTGTATCAATCTTCCGTCTGAAAATTTGTCTGTTGCTTTTGCAGTTAAAGCCCCGGACATGTAGTAATTTAATTCTATAGTCCCTTTAGCTATCTGTGAACCGCAAAAGATTCCAGGTGCACAAAGCATGTTAACTTCTTTAGAGCCCATACCTTCGTATGAAACTGTAGCGCCCAGGCTGTTCTGGAAGTTGATTGGATTCTCCAATGCGGTGACATACTTCCTATTAGCGTGTGTGGTCCCTAAAGAAGAACTAAATTCTATTCCGGCTGGCGTATAAATTCTACTCAAACTGGCTTTGTAAGGGTAGGACCCCGTTAGATTGTCTCCGTACAAAAATTGAAAATTATCAAACTGTGCAGTAGTAATTGTCTTCCATGCATACCTTGTCGACGACTTTTCTATAAACGGATGTATTAAACCATCGGGTGGACGATTTATGTTAAGCTCGTGTAAACTTATGTGGCCTGATGGAACGTGTTTTACATTGTTGGAGAAGTCACCAGTCTTGGGTCTTTCGTACATGTAGTGAGTAGTACCGCTGTGAATAAGAAACTTCACATCAGGCTTGGACAAGATAGTGTTAATAACTATGTCTTTGGATCCGAACCTTTTAAAAGTCATTTTTAATAATCCAGTCTGACTCTCAGATTCAACTCATTGATTGGGGTTTTCTTTACCGGCTCTGATAGTTTTGCCACTGCCAACAATTCGTTGTCAGGAGAGTATAGTCCTACCGTAGTTACATACGACATTGGCATGTTGGCGAATTCGTTTCCGCCGCCGGGTATTGTCTTTACTCTTATTTTACTTCCCGAAAGATAAGTTGGATTCGAACTATAGTTGAATTCATTCGCGCCTGCTTTGCAAAAATAAATCGTTGAATTCAGCTCTGTAGTGTTATTAAAACTTATGTTTTGTATTCTGTTTCTCCACGAGTCTGCAATCTGATCAATGGTTCCTGAAGTATAGTTGTGCGCTTCCTGTGTTCCTGTGCCGCTCATAACTGTAGTCGGCCCCCACAAACCGCCATCTAGTGCGACAATACCAGCTTGATAAAAAATCAAGCCTATAGTCTTACCGCCATCTTTGATAAATCCATATTCTCCAGCTGGGGAGTTGGATCTATAATTTGTAGAAGACGTCGAATCTGTGGCTGTAAAGATCGAACTATGAGGCGTAGCGTAAGCGGAACCACTCATAAGGCGGATACTGAACGATCCTTTCTTGATCTCATCTTTAGCCAACAATCTTGAAAAATTCAAGAACACCATGGTTTCTTCTGCGGTTCCTCCGGATGGGAAAGTCCCATTAAAAGCAAAACGATTTATGTTTCCGTTCGAGTCATAGCCCGCTAGCATCATTGCCATTTGATTATAAATATTGATCTTTTTTGATTCCTGAGTCTGGGTGACTACCGAATCATAGAACGCGGATGAAGTCGTAAATCCTGCGGTTATATCAAAGATTTGATTCGCAGAGGACGAAGCATAGGGGTAGTCATAAACTGACTGAAACATTCCGTGAGAGAACGTCTTGATGTTTTGTTCTCTTCCTGTGCTTGCCACAACATTATAAGTTCCACTGATCAATGATCCTGTGATGGGTATCGATTCGTGCATCAATGTTCTTGATGTTGTAACATCATCTTGTGATAGATTTTTAAACGAAATTTGACTCATTGTTATCTCCTAATTTATTATGGGAAAGTAATTCCTTTTATTATTTTAACTGGTATGTCAATCGAATAGCCAGTTGTAAGTCCTTGTACTGTAATTGTTGTATCTATGCAATGATAACTTGAAATCACTGCCCCTCTTAGGGTTAGGCTAGATTTTACACTTCCAAGCTCTGTGAAAATAGACTCTCCAAGTTGCAGTTCTGTCTTCACGGAAGGTACGATCTGAAGGGTTCTACCTAGAGATCCTTGAAACATCTCGTGTGGAGCTGCGTCGTCAATAGCTTGTTGTGGGTTGTTGTCGTTTGCATTTAGGCCGTTTCTCAACCTGAAAGAAGACCCATCTACTGGTGCGTTTCGAATTGCTCCATTAACCTGTTGTTTGACGAAGTAATACGAAGCGCAGTAATCGTCATCTATGTACTGCGGAACCCTGGAAGTTGGGACACCTTGCGGGTCAACGGTACTCAGAGAAATTAATCTATTGTCTACCTTTACTAGAAAGGCAGACTCCAAGAGCTCCGGATCCATTGGTGTTATAATGTTACGGCCGTTTTCTGCAGAATCGATGCCTTGGTCGACGGCGATGTGAGTCGTAACCATTTTTTCATCATTTGATCTTCCGGGTACTCCGAAGATGAATCCAGGTTCGGCGTTGACGGGCGCCGCGGCGGCTGATGAATTCAGAGTGCGTGTTTTTTCATCTGCAATCAAATAGAAGGTTGCAGGTGAAGAATCATAAGTTTGCGATGCAGTGTTTACCGACCGGTTGTTAACTTTTAAAACCGGCAGGTACAAGAGGTCTGTTCTTGAGAAGCTTAGCAGTCTGGACTTCATAAGTGACTGGTCGCTCGTGAACGCTTCTAGGATAGGTGTTTGCATTATTTGCAGATCGTAAAACGAAGATCCTCTATTGTCCGAAGAATTCCATAGTTGATAGTTTATTTCTTCGTCACCTAAAGCGAACTTGTAAATGCTAAATCTGCCAGATGCAAGTCGCTTTCTTCCGAGGTCTGTTAGTACTGCATCTAAAATGATGTCACCTGAATTGTCCAAAAATGCCATTTTCACACTCCTTTTCGTATAAAATCAATAATAAATAGTATTTTATAAAGATTAATTCTTTTTTATATTAATGCCGAAACTAGTATCCGCCGTCTGGGAGGTCTCTTGCGGCGCTTACTCGGCGTCTGGATTCTTCTGCGAGATTTCTCGCTGTCTGGTGCACTTGTTCTGCTTTGCCTTTTAGTTCTTCTTTTGACTTCTGCAGGCCTCTACTTATTGTTTCATTCTTGCTTCTAACTTCTCCCGTACAAGCCGCGGACGCGTTTTGCCTGTTTAGCGCTGAATCCATCGAATCAGACAGTACCTTGTGTACAAGATTGAAATCTATTGCCTTACCCGTATTTACCGATCTGATTCTTATTTTGAACTTTTTATCCCAAATGCTTTCTGCCGGTGTGGCGGTGCCTACCCCCAAATCTTCTAGGTTTGGCGCTGATTCCAGCGCTGACAAAATTTCAGATTGTGATGATCCGTCTGTTATTCCGTAATCGATAATAGATTGTTGAAAAGCCGGCTTTATGCTGAAATATCTCTCACAAGTCATCTGAAATGGGGATTGGGTCAACTCTGGTTCATACAATTCGTATTCATAATAATCTCCGTCTGCATACCTGTGATAAGTAAACTTAAAAATTCTACCAGGATTCGATAAGCCCCCAAGGTCTCTTGTTCTAAAAACCAAAAAACGAGAACTATTAGGCTCTATTCTAAACTTTCGAACCGAGGATCCTTGGTCAGTCTTAAAAGATTCCGCAAAGGAAAAATCAGAATAACTCTGTGGTGGTGATTTCAACACAAGCATCTCGTAATAGACCGGTTCTGAGTCTTGGCCTGAATATTTTATCCTTCCTTGTGTAACATCGCGGGCGGATCGATTGGGCTGATTCTCTAGCATCCTGGCTATAATAGGCTGGTCTTCTTCTAGAATTTGCATTGGAATTTCTCTGATAGTACCAAGATCTGGTGAGAATCTAATCCTAAACCTTCCTACGTTATCGCTAGAGTCAAAACCGAGAGGTTCAAGTTCTGCTCTAGGGCTCATCGGGGGCAAGTCTGTCACCGAAACTTCTTGGCTAAAATAAGGAGTTTCTATTATTCTGAGATCCAAGTTGAGTTCATAAGTAAATTCAACAGAAGGTTGGGGAACAGGATCTCCGGGCCCTAAGATGTGCGCAGTTGTTGTCGGCCGATCTTCTAGTGCTTTTGTGGATATCTTTGCGTCTGTATAGCGATAATTAGTCGCGCAGACAATGTTGATCGCATAAGCATTGTAAACATATCTCGAAGAGAGGGTTACCTCAGAGTCTATAAACTTAATCTCTTCAGAATCGGATGCGTTGAAAAAATAAAATTCTTTTATCACTTTTCCAGTTAAAGCATTAGTTTTTTCCACTCGGAAAGCTACTGTTTCCGAGTGGCACATCTTAGGTGAATGCAGATCATGGCTGAATGGCCTCATTTTCATGAAGTTATTGCGCAATATACTTTCAACTGACACTTCAAGAAGCATCACTCTTTGTTGCAATTGAGAAATCATGAGCTGACGCGTCCTTACAGAATCCAGCTCCTCGTGCAAATCAAAAAGCATTGGAAACTCCGATCTTTTAAAAATTTCTGAAATAGGCAAGCCGGGTTCTTCTGGCTGAGATTCTAATTCTGAGATTGATGATGAAACCAGGTCTCTTATAAAGTTGAAACTTCCCTTTATCATTCTTGGTCTATAGTTTCCTATGTATTTCTGATTAGGAGACTGGAAGGTAACACTACCTCTTAGAGGCCTGTGAGCGCCGGGTTCGAGATAATAATCATTTGCTGTTATTTCTTGATCGAAAGAAACAGAAGAAAGAGATAGTGCAGACAGATCGCTAAACATCGGCAACTCATCTTGCATTTTTGAAAAACGTGTATCGAGAGCGGCCAATAATAAAGCGTCGGTTCCGGTGGACTCGAATGCCCGGGCGAAGTCTGTTGTAAACTCTGGGGCAGGAGGCGTATCAAAAGACACTTCTACGAATTCTGGAGAAGCCGTATCTATCCATCTGGACAATTCTCCTGTTTGTGCATCTCCCTGTGTTGCTTCTAAGATTGAGTTATTTAAATCTGCCAATGCCCTTACTGCATGTGATGGATATTTTTCAGAAACTACCTCTTCGTAGCATGTGTTTTCGGGTTCCAAAAGCCGCTCGATTTCGTCGCCGGCTAAATCACTTATAATTGTATCGGGGTGGGTTTCCAAATAATCAACATAAATATTCTTTTTTCCAGATCTGTCTATGGAGTTGCTCTCATAATAATCGGATGCCGGTTGATCGTTCGAAGATTCGGGCCTTTCAGTCATCGAGTCGCGAGCGGACGTCGACGTTGGAAGATGAGCTGACACAGATGCATAGATTCCGGGTGGTCCTGAAATGAATGACGATTCTGATTCAAACAGGCATGCTGGTGATGAAAACCTAAATTCTTCGAAGGTTCTATCAGCGCTCGGAATGTACCTTAGTAAAAATTTGTCTACTTCCTCAGTAGACGTGTCTTCTAGGCTGTTAAAAAACAGCGGGGAGTATGAGTACAGTTGACAGTCCTTGAGCATCGTGAATGTTGTTGCAGCGATGGTGTTAAATTCCGCGCCTTGGTAGTCAAAATATAGCCCCAGTGGATTATGAGTAGTTGATTCCTGGTTTCTAAGAGTAGGTCTTGGATTAATGAGTCTGAAAGGTTGGTCTGCGGGGTTAGAAAATTCGTACAAGTCTTCTTGTCCAAAATTTTCTAGATCATCTTCTTCGACGAAAATAGTTTCGCTGAAGTCTCCTCCTCGGTAGTGAAATGTTTTACCTAAGACGAAACGCAAAGGGTCAACCAAATTTATCGTTGTTGCAATAGGATCATTCAGATATTCGCTTGGATCTATCGATGGAAGGTCAACCCATCCTTGGGCCGGCGAGATCTTTGTCTTGTTCCGGGCTTGGACGTGTGCACGAGCCGTGATAAAAACATTTTGTTGTGGTTGCAGCGTTATTGTTCTTCTTGCAAAAAGTATCTCTCCCCTATTTATTTCTAGTACTGGTGAAGCTTCAGATCCTGCTTCAACCAAATCGTCAGATAACTCTGTTATGGCATCTCTTCTCAGGCCCGCGGGGTCTTCTTCTATGGATGCCCAGGGAATACTGCTAGTCGCAGAGACAGCTGCTTGATTGGCTTGTCGCGATAAAGGGTCAAGTTCGCAAATGTCTTTAAAGTTATCTGACATGTTATTTAATCTCCATTAGCAACCCATTGTTTACAACTGATAAATTGTCGTCATTATTTCGAGGCTCGAGTTTAAATAGTTTTACTTTTTTAATTTTATTATTGGTCGAGGCTGACAGTTGAAGCATGTTTTTTAATTCACTTTGGTTTGGCATTATCTTTATGTTTCCAGATTTTGTAACCGAAGTAATAGCGGCAACCTTATTAGCAAAGGGATCTTGTCTCAATTCTTTCAGTGGTGCGGTTTTATCTTTGATTTTTCCATTCTCGTAAACGTCTTTAGATGATTGGTTGTAAAATTTAGAAGGTATGTTTATATTGCTATAAGATGATAATTTTATGAAAATTTCAAATGTGTCTTTCATGGCTGAGCGTATTGAAGTTAATTCTTTAAAATTGTTTTCAATTTTTTCCGCGAAGTCATCCCCATCTTTTGAGACTACGATCGCGTCCAACAATGCTGATCTGAGTCCTACAGAGAGAAGAGATGTGTCTACTGCAGAGATCTTTAAAGCTGAGCTTGCAAGGTCTCTCATTGATTTACCTGAATCGAATCCAGTAAATTTTTGGCTAGTTCCTGAAATTGAAGAATTTAAAAACCTATGGTCGAAACTTGATGACTTGGATGAGAACCCCAACAAATGAGAGTCTTGTTGCATCATAGTCAACACTCTCATCTCTCTTATTGATTTCTGAGTTTTTGAAAGTGATTGAAATTCCTCGTTTCTTATCTGATAAACATGTCCTTTGTTTTCCGTTTCTTGCAATTGTTCTGATGATAGTGCGGCTCTTGATACCCTAGAGAATACATCAGAAGTGAGCATACTAGGGGTTGTCTCCATTTGTAATCGCCTGTTCACCAAAATAGAAAACTCTGCAGGCTGGAACAATGAGTCGTCTGCTGCAAGGCGAGTTAAGACATCTGAAACATCGTTGATGTCTAAAACTCTATCTGATTCTGCCAAGGCGCCTAAATCTACATCTGTTTGAAAACTGTTGTCGCCGCGTCGGAGGTTCGCGAATGCTGCTCGAACGCGTGCATTTTGGATGAAGCTTGCAAGATCATTTGATGCTAAGTTTGAAAAAATCATGCCATAGTCGGCTAACATTCGAGTCGTATCCTCAGCGTCATGTATGACATTCGTTTTGGTTTTTGCTCGGATTATAGAAGAGTTGTTTCCAGTGGAATTTGGTACATGAATCTTCTCGGTACTATTCTTTGAGGAAATTCCCGATTTAGAAAAAATATCTTTAGAAATTATGTCAAGTGCCACGATCACGTCCTTTACCTTTTTAGCGAAAAACTCTATGTCTCCCAGAGTGGTTGTCTGTAGGCGAATATCCATCTTGTTGACTATCTGACTAAAGACGCTTTCATCTCCTGGATTTTCGCTTCTCGGTGCTACGTCCACACCTGTAATAAAGAAAATTGCCCATCGGGTTGCATCCAATATTGCCTCAACGGAAGATACAAATCCGTTTGTCATGGCACTGTCATTGTCTGAAAAAAAGAACCTCTTGCTGTAATAATCGTAATACCCGCCTGTCCGTCGCTGCATGGAGTCACGACTCACCGGAATTGAGATTCTATTGACTTGAGACATGAACAAGTTGTATATCGTCCTAAGCGTAGTTAGGTAAGTTTCAAGGATTTTTTTCGAACCATCTTGAAATAAAATTTCCACATCATAAGTATATTTACCTAAGTCAATGTTGTAAAACAACTCATAGTCTCTAAGTACAAAACATCTTGTTAATCGATTCTCAAATTGTGCGGTGGCTGTTATATCCATTGCCTGCACAACCATCTCTTGACCTTTTGGGCCCAAATCTTCATCGGGAAAAAAATTAACTTCTTGCAAGTCAGCTTCAATTCTCGGGTCGTGATTTATTCCTACAACTTGCCATGGCTCGGAAGGTGGGTCACTAGCTTCTATTATAACCTTATTTATTTGATTTGTTTCAAAATTAGAATAAACTTTAGAATCCAAATCATTGTGTGAAAAAGGTCGAGACGTGACCCTTCTCCGGATTACAGATAAATTTAAAATTCTACTGGAATTGTAAATTGCCTCTAGTATATCCCTGCTCATGTTAGTGTTTTCAAGATTGTCATAGTGGTGTTGAATCAGGTCCGAAAGTGGAGAATTTCTTTTTAATAGGTCAAAATATTTAAGCCCTATAATGCAGTTATAACTACTATCTAACATTTCGTCATCCAAGTTCTGGTCTTTTGATATCCACTTTGAAACTCTAGACCAAGGCTCTATGAAGGTCTGATTGTTCATCATTGAAGATCTTATTGAATTTTTTATCATCATTTTTATCTTTTTTTCAGGGTTCAAAAATAACTCGCCGGATGGCAAAGAATTTATAAAACCTTCCAGGTCTTGTCCTGTAGGATTTGCAGAATGTATCCCTTGGGGCCCTACCGGGAGTATAGAAGACGGTATGGCAATCGGCGGGCTGTCTATGTGTATTTTTGTATTTCGTACCGAGCGGATCGCGAGCCTTGGGCCGCCATCTTCGCTTGTGGTCCCTGCCCGCCAGGTGGAAAGATCCATGTCGAAGAACGCGGGGCCCGAGTATGGTCTGAGATTTATATCTTCAAATGCCATGCCAGGATCTTCAACAAAAAAGATCTGTCTTTTCGCGGGCGCCCTTAACGTTCCTTCCTGTTCCAAGAGCAAATCATATGTAATTTCTGTAATTGGTAAATTTGTTAATTCGTAAGCCCGTCGAGATCTCGTTGATTCAAGCTCGGCATAAGGCAACTCAAGGTACCCTACCAGGTGAAGAGACTCTAGGAAGCCCGGGCCCAAGTTATCGGCGAACTCTCTACTAAAAATAGATAAACCTGGATCTCTCTGAAGTGCTTGGTTGCTTCGCATGTCATATTCAATTTGCAAAGTGTTGCAAGTCTCATAATGGACTTCTGATGCCATTTCTGATGTAGATGTATAATTTATATTATCTCTAGATTGAATCAGAGAATCTCTTAGGAGAACCTTGTGGAGTCCGTTAGTTTCTTCTAAAATTGCGAAGCGCGGATCGAACTCTAAATTCATGACAGTTCTCTTTAATGACTTTCGAGTAGCTAAATCCCTAACCAGAGACTTGTTCCTCTCGTCAAGAACCATAAAGCATATCTTTACGTGATTAACCCCTTGTCTTGAGTTTAAGAAATCAGCTAGGTCGTCCCTACCGGTGTTTCGCGGTCGGATTAAATTTAAAGAATAATCTATGTTTATTTTAAGCTTAGTGCCTTGAATTTGAGATAGAGAAATTCTGTTTGTCTTTAAGACGGGGTAAAATGTATTTCTTTCTTCGCTTAAAGTCACTGGACGATCTGACATTATTCTTCCCCTCTCTTTCGATAATTAGTTTGATGCATTTCTTCTCTTTCAAGCCCATCAATGTCTTCGTCGGTTTTTATTTCAAATCTTTTGGAAATTTCCTCCGATGTGTCGATTCGAATAAGAGATTCACCTTCAGAAGTTTGCACAACCTCATAAATTTCAATTTCAAAATTGTCAAGTCCATGAAACGAATTCAGCTCCTGGATATCTATAAGAACAAAATTTTCTTCCTTTTCGATACTGCTACCATCAGAGAATCTAGTTACATTGGATGTCAAGTCGTAATGGTCTTCATCTGTTATTCTTTCCCTGTGGTTTTTCATTGGCTCGAGCCTCTTTATCTTAAGTTCGGGTAAAATCTCAATCTGTGGATATTTTCTAATTATCTCTCCGGGAAAACTTCCAGTGTAATAGGATATTGAACCCGTGGCCATCTCGGCGCCAAGAGATACGACTGAAAACCGCGGAAAATCAATAGTTTCTACATCGAATTCTCCCAACGGATAAGATAGTGTTTTGTCCTGAGTGTCTGGGTCGAAGCTTCTTCTTAGTGGTTCAAATCTTTTTTTGTCACCAGCAATTATAAGGTCATCATCTATGTAATATTGACTCTCTACTGAGTGTACAAGGTGTTGTGTTTTCAGTCTTGGAGTTTCGTTCAGAATTCTTATTTCTGCCTGGTTTTGTGTTTCTGAAAATTTACCATTTGACGCGTTGTAAAGTATTCCATCGTCGAAAAATTGATAATAAACTGGTTGAAACGAACCTCTTGCTAAACAATCTTTTCCAAATTGCGTTAACTTTATGTCCATTACTTCTTCTTTTTGGTTAAAAAACGTCATATGTTCCTTCTCTCTTTTAAATAAATACCTTATTCCTTCAAATAAGTTACGTAAACCGACGAACTGTCTGATATATTCTGGGTGAACGTTATCGTTGTGCCATTAATAGTGTAGTCGTTTGATGCTCCTGGTGATTGCAACACACCGTTCAAATAGATTGATTCCGATCCTGCTTTCAAACTTGACCCTGAAGGGACCTCAATCGTAAAAATGTTTGCAGGTGATGGTGAATCCTCCTCATTTGATTTAATCAGCTGGTTAACCACAAGTTGACTTGATACGCTGCCGGCGCCTGAAGATGAGCCCAGAAGTGTAAAATGTTGGGTAGAAATCTCTGCACCTGTAGAGCTATTACCCTGACCATCAGTATAAGAAGACACATGCATGGTAAGATGATCTTCAATCACTTCTCTTTCTTCAAGCATAGAACTATCAATTAGCGAAGCCGGTGTTGAGGCCTGAGAAACACTTGGTGCTGATGCCTGTAATTTAGAATAAAAATCGACTTTTGCTTCCAAATGTGCGTGTTCAATTATGGAGAAAAAATCGTATGGCCAATTGAATTGAAATGGGCCCTTTTCTGAGGTTAGTGCTTTGCCTGTTCCGTACCTAATCGAGTTAAACTGAGAAATATTTTCTTTGTGAGTTATTGAGTTTAATTGTAAATTTTCGTAACTAGAGTTTGCCCTAAATTTTGCTTTAAAAATTAACCAACGTACGTTTTTGTGCAAAAAGCTTTTAGGATTCTTGATAGCAGACATGGCGGATGGCTCAAAATCTATCACAGGACTTACATCTAAATAAGTCGACAGAAATTCCATGTCAGAAGATTCTATTCCATTGTCTATTTGTTCTTGAGTCGGAACAATGTTTGAATGCTGCGCCTTGAAGATTCCATAATCGTTATCTGGATATAAATTCTGCCACAACTGATGTAGTTGATCCTGGTTTATTTTAGCTTTAAACTGAAAGAAAAACTGCAAATGTGGTTTAATGTTTGGATTAGATACAAAATCTAAATGAGGTGGCAGAATAAATTTTTCCATCATTCTAATCTGATATGCAACGCTCGAAATTCCCTTTGGGTTAGAATATGAATCATAGAAATCTTTATATCCCTGCTTAAGTCTCTCAATTTGTTCTTCGTTATTTCCTGCCATGTTAAGAAGTTGCACATGCCTGTCTCTTACAGATCTATTGAGAACCTTTGCTTGTGCGTATGGATCTTCTTTCAGTTCGAAGAATTCTATGTCTGCACCTTCTTTGTCTCCGTCGTGATAGAACGGTATCGCTACTATAGCTTCTGAAATTTCTTTTTCTTTTGCTATAGCTCCGACCTTTTTAAATGATCTCGGAGAAAACGTTGAGTATTCTCCACTTCCAGCTTTGGTTTCCTGCAAGAAACCCAAAGCCGCGGCTAGGTTGGAGGCTGGCTCGTACGTTGATCCCGCCGCGGTCAAAGCTGGGGTTGCAGGACCAGTCACAGTAAGAAAATATCCTTGCGCATAATTAGGTACTGTTCCTGATTGGTGCCACATTCCTGTGGAAGACGTCAGATACGGTATCGCAGATGGAGCGCGCTCTTGGTAATAGTTGTTCTGGTATCTTGTTTGCCATGGTGAACCTGACACCATAGCTACTGTACTATTGTCTAGACGCAATGCTGATGCTTGAGAATCAGTAAAATCTAACACTGGAGTTTCCCACTTCGTCTGTATTACCCATCTAGGTTTATCTAGCGATGGGTCTCTAACCTCTTGTAGCAAATTACCTTCTGAGTCTGGTTCTGATCTTCTAACGTATTCAACATTATCACTCACGAACGAAACGTGCGAAAACAAATTAACACTTGCTGACAACTGCATAGCGTTAATGTAATTACAGTTATTCGTCGGGTTAGAAGGAGTAATTCCATTATTGTATGTTACAGTTGATGACTCTATAATCTCAGGAACACTGTATGTCCTTGTTGATGTCGGAGTGAAACTTATCTCCGCGTAAGGTGCCGTGCCTGCATCCAAGAATGGAGGGGTATACGGCAAGTATCCATGAGAATTTTGTTTTGTTGATGTTGACGGAGACAAAGATCTTAAGGGTGTTGTGGATGAGTCTATGGCTCCCGAAAATCCGTCTACAAAATTACTAATAGTTGAGGAGTTTGTCTTATTGCCAGATGTACCAGCTGTACCTTGCTTAAGAGTTAAAACGTCTGTTGAGCTATTAAAAGAACCGTCTTGTGTTATTGTGCCATTGTGCCCATTCGTTGATGTGATTGCTGTGACTAAAACAGAAGACAAGTCAGACAAGGCTGAAAGACCTGTGACATCCACGATTACATTAGTGCTGAGTAATTGACCTGTAACAAAGTCCGTGCCAGAAACTGCCGCGGTACCGCCCGTAAAGCCGTTGACCGTGAGGTTACCAGAATTGCTGCCTCCTTTGTTTATTGTATTATTACCCGCTGTTCCTGCAGTTGCCTGTGTTAGGTTCACTCTACTGTTTGAAGTATCTACAACAACTACAATTGAATTGTTATGGCTTGCAGATGCGTTGATTACTGACTTTATCTCTGCCAATACCGCGGAAGTGGACATACCGTTAATGTTGATTATTATGCTTCCTCCAGATACTGCTTCACTAGCAGGGATGAGCGCGGCGCCGCCTGAAAAACCCGGCAACGAAGAATTTGATGTAATATTATTACCGGAGGAACAAGGAGAAGAAGAGCTATCTAAAAAGCAATTTCCAGAAGTCATTGCAGCATTTGATGACACTCCCGTAGCATCAAGAGTTATTCTCATAACCCCTGTAGATGGCTCTGTCACAGAAACTGCTAGTGCCGCTTCCAACGCGGTTTCCATGGCAGTTATTAGTTGTGTTTTTGTCCGATAACTGCTGGCACTAGTATTATAAAGATTTATGTATGTAGTGTTTGCAGCACTATCAATAGTTGACATGTAATCACCTTCAGAACTGTAAAACCTTAATGTATGTACAGTCGAGCTTTCGTCCGTTACTCTGAGAAAAGGATAATTTGCCGGGTTATTCGCGAAGTGGGACTGGGCGGCGAGCACCTTAGCACTATCCGGATGGTTAATTGTGATATCGGACGACGCTGCAGTGGCTGCTGCGGCTGCAGATGTTTCAAACTCATAAGTCTTGGTCAGCGGTGAAGACTCTGCATCGATTAAAGTGAAAGTTGCACCGTCCAAAGTCAAACTGTCTACCTGAACAAATCCTGTAGCTGCAGCTGCAGACGTCGCTGAGATGTCCTGTTTAAATACATAAGTTTTTGACAAGTTGTTGTGATCTACAAATGTTACAGTCTCATCTGCTAAATTACCAGCGGTCTTTCCAGTAAAATCAACTGATCCTGTAGCGACAGTACTTCCTGTTTCGGATGAATCTAAGGAATAGTTAGTAAATTCAGGAGACCCTTCATCTACTGGCGGGCCAAATGCTGAATGTCTATCGTACATTTTTGTGTTGTTATTTAAAAGATATACTCTCATTTTGTAAGTCTTTTTCGCTGTCAATAAAGGCTCGACAGGTTCAGATACAATCGTTTGTAGCTTTTCATTTTGCAAAAAGAATTGCACAGTCTCTGCCGTAAAGTTAGAGATTGCAGAGTGGTATGGCCTCATAGACTTATAAAACTGCGCCTGTGACAGTTCCAGCTCGGCTGCATTTCTTCTCTTTGTGAAATCTTCGTCTAAACATCCAAATGAAAATGGATATTCTACTCTTGAAAACTGCTCTGCAGAGCCAAAGAAAATACTAGCACTTGGGTGTGGTTCGTTATCATAAATCTTTTGTTTATAGATCCTGGAAGGATCGATCAGATCATCAAAAGAAAGTCTTGAGGATACTGATCCAGATAGTCGAGGAATACCTGTATCTAACGTTGAATTGACTTCTGATCCTGTTACACAAGTAATTGATCCTGTTGCAATAGTTGAAAAGTCAGAAATGGGCATGCCACTGTTATTATTGTAGAACGTCGACACGTCTTGGACGAAACTTCCATTCGATGAACTAAAAATTGGATAATCTACAGCGACGCCGGCTTTTATAGAATTAAACAAAACGCCGGGACCGAATAACATCTTTGTTGCCTGGGCGCGGCTATTTTGAATCTTTTTGTCCAAGGCCAATTTTGCTTTTTCTGTGGTAGAGAAAATGTTAAGGTGGCCCGGTAAAAACTTTTGTGTGTAGAAGTTTTCGTTCATGTAGCTTCGAGCAAAAATTTCTGAGACCTGTACGGCTCGCTCTGCTGGATAAAATCCTCTATAAGGCAAGAATCTTTTCGTAGCTTTACATCGCAAGTTTAATCTGAAAGGTTTAAGATCGAATTCATTTTCTACTACGTTTTCATTAAAGTCTGAAAAATATTTGAGAAAATCACTAGTAGAGTAAGTTTTAAAAAACTTGTTTCCTATTTCGAAATCTGCAGACGAAGTATGATAGACAGCTCCAGTAACCTGTAAAAAGTCATCGATCTTTCCAATCTCTTCTTCTAAGTTAGTTTGTCCTTCACTTATCTTTCTTAGCATCTCCTCTGAATATCTACTAATGCAGAACTCTGGAATTAGAGAATATTGTTGGCCGACTGTTTTAAGTTCTTCTGAAAACTTTTCATAAGTGTCATAAAAGGGCCCGATGGTATGATTTCTTCCTGCGTCCCACTGAGCTTCGCCTGCCAAGAAAGTGTTTGAACCAAAGGTGTGAGGAACTCTTCGGTTATATGCCGGCGAGATTGGTGCAGCTCCGTAGAGATTGTTTATACCCATAGTGTAAATGCTATAGTCGTTCTGTAAAATCCCTTCTTGCCTAGTTCCTTGATCTCGTGTTGACATCCAAGACTTTCCAGTAGACATGTAGGATTCTTTTATGTTTACTGGGAGTTGTGAAAAATCGCTTCTAGCGTCCAACACCCATGTACTGGCCGTTATGTGTGTGGATGCGTGTATTGAAGTTGTTTGATCAAAAGAATTGAGGTCCACAAACTGTACATTGTTGAAAAACGACCTTTCAAAAAACTCTTCCTGAACTGTTGGCTTAATTTCAGGATAAAGAACAAATTGATTAGAACCATTCGTTAACGAATTAAAATTAGTATAATTTAAGTTACCGGTCAAAATCAATTTTCTGTTTTCAGACTTGGAGTTCCATCCAAAAAAATTAAATCTAGATCTTGTTCTTGCATCCAAAGTAAAAGTGTTTGTCTCTCTTGGATAAATTTTTTCTACGTAATTTGCCTCTTTGAGTACTGATGGAATTGCTAAGTCATCCTCTACTTGAGCAATGTAAAAATTCAATTTCTTTAGATTATTGTGAGATCGAAAGTTCTTTTCCTTCAAGCCAATGTCTTTCTGTATTTCTACATTTGCCAATTTTGTTACGTCATTCTGAATTGTAAATCTATTTGAAAAGGTCGGTAAATCTTCGGATTCTGAAACTGTGCCGTCGGAAGAAATCCCAAAAGAGTCAAAGAAATTATCGTAATTCCAAGATTTATATTGCAACTCTTGAGTGTTCATTGAGTCTATAAGTCTGATTTCGTTCATAGCTCCAGCTCTAGAGAGAAAATTGTCAGATAGAAGATGCACACTATAGTTCATAGGGCGGAATCGATTTGTCGCCATTATCTCTTTTTTGTTTACAATTTCCCGCGGGAACGTTCTTACTATTGATTCTGGTTTGGGGGCGCCAAGTCTAGATTCAATCCCGGGGAATGGAGAAGAAAAAGGAGCTGAAGACCTAAACACAACCGAAAAGGTGTTATCGCGACGGTGGGCCCGGGCAACAGGATGTTCTGATCCTCTGATCTGCTTCCAAGACGGCCAGCCGTACGGGCCTTGTCTGTTTAAGATTATAGAATTTAAATCACTGGAAACATAACCAAGCTGGTTTGTCGAAGGTGTTAGGGTTTGGGCCACAAAACTATTCAATCCTACAAAGTCTAGGTTTGTTAATTTTTCCGAAGACTGCAGGAAAGAGATTGTTTGAGAAGATTTCAAACTTCCTGAAACATTGAAATTGTGAGTATGTCCAATGTTACCATTTTTGTTGAGAAAATCGTAAACCGATTCATTGACAGACGCCGTAATCCATGAATATCCGAAATCGTTTTGTGGTAAGTGGTGTGTGACAAAAAAGTTATCTAAAGACTTTTCTGATCCGTATGATCCAGTAAACCTTAGTGGGTTTCTATTAGTTTTGTGTATCGACCCTTGGGTTTGACTTCCTGACCGTAGCCCAAATTTCTCAGACATCTCTTTAGATAACGTGTCATAAACTCCTCTGACGAGAGAATTTCTGTAGTTTACTGTACTGTAGATTGAGAATTCTCCAGATGCGCGGTCTTTACTACCGTTAGAATCGCTTTCGGGCCCGCCGAGTGCACTGAATCTATTTACAAACACATGTTCCCTTCTAGTTCTATTTGGTAATTTTCTGTCTATCAGGCCCTCTACGTGAGCGGATGCGCTTGGTAAATAAGAACTTCCTGTTAAATGTTCTCCTTCGGTTTCTACCAGATAAGTATTATTAATGTTTCTGCCGCTAGTTTGAACTATTTCGTAATCTTTGGAATAATTTCCGTTCGTTATAACCTTTGTATCGGACAATTTTGTTTTTATGTTTGAAATGTTATAAAACCTAGCGCCGCCTAAATCGCGGTGGAACATAGAACTTCTATTTGAAGGGCCCCTAACAGTCAACTGAGTCTCTGATGCATCTATTACATACGCTTCTGGTCTGTCTGGTTGATAGCCACTCTCTAGGCTTTCAAATGAATCAAATTTAACTCTCCGATGGGGCATACCTCCGATCGTTTCGCGGATCCATGAACTTTGAAGAGTTGCGGGTATATCATCATGATTATTGGAAATTACAAGCCCCTTCTTGAAGTTTTCAAATGTCGCGCCTGCTGACGAGCTATACAGACTAAATGGCAGCAGGAGATCTGCGTCTCCATCTAGATATCCTGAAGTTTGAGTTACGTCTATTTTTGCTGAATACTCTCTCTTTGCACTTGGGATGATCAAATCATCGCACTTTTTAAACTCATAAATTTCATCTGAATTCAGTGTTATCTGCTTTCCAGTGTTCATAATGTTCGAAAACACTTCAAAGTCTAACTTATTCGCCATTCTGTTAGATCCAAGACTAAGACTTAACTGTCTGTCGGACTCTAGTTTGTATGGTTTTGTTAAATTTCTCCTAACATAACCTCTAAAGTGATCTCCATGTAGTGATCCTGTTACCTCAGTGGTCAATACCTTTCGTAAAACCTCCCTGTTCGGGCCGAGGGTTGGGGCTGTGTTTATCTCTGAAGTTCTGCTGGCGCGTTCTTTCCACCACAAGCAATTGTGACTCTCGGAGTTCAAGTCACTGCCCCCGGTGAACAGAGCCGGGGCAGTTACATTTGTCAGGTTGCTTGTTATTACTTTGTTACCAGATGATCCTGGGTCTCGCTGGGTTAAAGTTAGCGTATTGGATGCTTCCTCATAACTTGCTATAATTTCACCATTATGGCCGTTAGCGTGATTGATACACTGAGCTAGTGTATCACCGGCAGTATCAATCCCGGCACTGCGGTTGAAATTTCCACTTCCAACTGAAAAACTACTTGCTGCAGTATAAGTTTTTGTCAGTCCTGATGTTGATTTCAATACAATTGTATTTCCTGCGGAAGGAACGTTGTTGAATACAATCTCAGCAGTGGCGGAGACGTGGTTTAATGGAGCGTGTCCGTGTTCCCAATCGTACAGAAGTTCGTTTATGGACATCAAGTTTGCACTCAGAGAAAGGTCTTTCGTATCAAACTTGGAGATCTTGTGATCGTATTTATTTCTTTCTAGTGCGTGAGATTCTACAACATTTTCGATGCCAGTGTTCGATAACATTGAAGCTGGCACCATTTGTTCTAAAAACCCACCGATGGCTTTATCGATCCATCTATAATATTCCACAAACCTTTCGAACTGACTTTCTTCTTCTACATTTTCGAAAAACATAGATCTCAAATGATCCAAAAGTTTATAACTCTTTCTGTAGGTATCTACCGGTCTTAAAATGTTGTTGTAACCTTGTACTCCGCCGAGGAAATTTATCATCTCTCCAGTGATTGCTCTGTACATGCTTTTTTCAAAAGACAAAATCTTAAGGTTGGGTCTCGAGTCTATGTCAAATTTATTGAAATCTGTGTCTTTTATCTGTACCGAGTCGCTGCCATAAAGGTTTTCTACCGGGATATTCTTTAGTGCTGATAAGAACTCAGACTGAATTACATTATCCAAAGAGTTAGTGAATGCGGTTGATTTAAAATTATATTGAGATCCTACAATAGTTCCATACTTCTCTATTGAATCTGAAATTCCTGACGACAGATCTTCTAAAACCGCGACGTTTGATGTATTGAGTTCGGTCAGCGAAACTGGTGACATTCGTAAAATCAAGTCTTTAAAAGAATTTCGGGTGTTAGCAAGGTTTCTAGATTCATTAATGAGAGCTCGACCTTCGATGCCGGGGTTTTTAGCTCTCATCTCTAATTCATAGTCAGACAGAGCGGTGTGCCAAGCATTAAAATCTACTACCTTTACATCCGATTTTAAAGTAGTTGGGCTTCCTATTATGTTTGGTCTTTGAGCTCCGATGTAAATGGTTTTGTTTGCTTGTTGGAAGTTTTGCGCTTGAGTCGAGGTTATTGAAGACTCTATAAGAAAACTTTCTACCATTTCCGAACCAGTAAAACACCTGCCTACTAATTGTACTTTGTAGGTGGTATCTGCAGGAGCTGGTATGAATTTGTTATCTGCGGATTTAACAACCCTAAGAGCTATGTTCCAAGGTTGTCCATTATATAAGTCGTAAATTAGTGGTGTCTTTATCTCTGAAATTATGCTTGTCGACGATTTTAGTACAAATTTAGCGCTATCCTTACTTGTACTTTCCTTCACGACTGATACTTGAAAACTTGCATTATCTGGAGAGGAGATCGTTAGGTCTCCATTTGTGCTCGAAACTTCGTGAATTCCAAAGATACTAGACTCCAAAATGTCGTGTTGTGATTTTGTTTTGTTGGCAAAAATGAAGGTACCCTCAAAAGTGTATTCTGCCTCTGAAGTTTCACCTGCAATAAATGTCTTCTGAAGTGAGTTCGACGTATTTAGGTGCAAACACGCATCGTTATTTTCAGAAAACGAAATGCTCTTCGTCTCTAGCGTTGAAAGATCAGCCTTTAAATCAGAAAATCTTAACTCTGCGTCGGTACCTATAATGTTTGGAGAGATCACCTCGTCCCCCATAGCTAAAGTATTCAAGATTGAACGGTAAGAATTTTGAGTACCTTTTCTGCTCGCAACATGCGAATAGGAAGTCGCCAAACACTTATAAAGCAAATTTCGGGTTTCATAAATACTCTTCTCAAGTCTCTGATTCGCCACAATACCTTCTACTTCCTCTTCCGGAGTTGCAAGGTACAATAACATTATTTCTGGGTTGTTAATTCCAAGCTCTTGCACAAGCCTTTGAGGAAAGTCTATTTCATTCGCGGCGATGAGGCCGTGATCAACCCTATAGTCGTTTGTGCTATAGTAGCTATCTTCGTGCCCAGTATGAGAAAATGATCTTATTTCCGCGCTGGATGACAGCTGAGGGTCAGTGATATGGAAGGATTCTTGATATTCTGGTGTCGACATCTTTCTTATAGCGTCTGCAGACATCTTTACTGTATCGAACTCTGTCGCCAAAAGATGCATCAATAGATCGAATTCCTTATTTGATTCATCGTCTTCAGTAGTTCCCTGTGTCCAATCCGGCATGTAAGATTTTAAAGACCTGTTGTTACTTGAGTCGTATTTAATTCCTATTTTTTTGAGCTCATTCATCAAACTAGCTGCAGTGGGATCTTCATAATCAAGTACCGGGTCTTGAACTTCCTTGTTTATAGAAACAATACTAGCGTCGATGGCCGATTCGGATTTTCTGCACTCCTGAGAATAGTTTTTAATTCGCCCTGTCACATCGTTGCCAGAATAATCAAGTACTAGACTATCTTTTGAATCATTGCCCATCTTTTTCTTGTTAAAAGAAAATTTCATTCCTAAGCGACTTGTGTAATCTTTATTGGTAACATCTGAAGAGTATACTTTTTTATCGTAAAATTTTGAGATTTGTTCCTCTGTTCTCTTCCCCTTCCAAAATCTGACTTCGTCTATAGATCCTGAAAGGCTTCCTGTGAGGTCGGTCGTTCTCATGTCTAGTCCGATACGTCCTTTTAAATATCTATCTATGGTACCGATAGATGATCCGACCGACTGAGTGGTTGTTGAGTCCAAAACTCCATCAATGTAAGCTTTAACCGACAAGTCTGTGTCGGAATGGTCTATTCTAAAACTGTAGTGGTGCCACTGAGAATCTGCCATTGTGCCAGTAGTCAAGGTAGACTTTGCTAGTTGTAAATTCTCAACCCCAGTGGAACCAGATTTGTAAGTTAAGTGAAATGGGTTTCCAGACGAAGCTGACAAAAATAATTTAAAATCTCCTTGAGAAGCTCCAGTCAAATAAGTTGGGGCGGTCCCTATGTGAATCACTGTTTCTTTTTCTGTAGAGTCGCTGAACCCTTCTTTCTTCAACCAAAATTCTACAGTGTTTCCTTTTTCTGATCCGAACTGAAGTGCGGATTCTCCGTTTTGGATCTTGCCTAAGAACTCTGCTTCTTGTATTGATTGTGGACCTGCGTAGAAATCTACGTACTCGCTGTAATTTAGTTTTAAGTGCCCGACAGATGAAGGCCAGAACTGTCGAATAAGAGCTGTGTCTACCTGTGGGGAATCTAGGTACCACTGCATCACCTCTTCGTGTGTACCGTCAAAGGGATAATAGTTTATTATATTGTAGGCTGCATCAGTATAATACTGTTCTGCGCTTCCATAAAATGCGAAAGTGGACGGCTGCTTTGACGACACAGGTGGACGAAAAGTTTTAATGATTTCTGAAAACTTCTGTACGGTTGCGTCGCTTTCGAGCTTTTTGCTTAACTTTCCATCTTTTTCGTTAAAAAAGTGAAATTTTCTTTTTTTGAAAAATTCTTCTCTTTGTTTGGAAAGTTTTTCTTCTATTTTCTTTTTGGTATAGTCTGTCATGGATCTACTCTAAATCTAAACCTTTCCTCTTGTTCCACTAGCCGAATGCCGTGTTTTCGTAAGATACTTATTTCATATAAATAGTTTGGCTCTAAAATTGACATATCTAAATCGAAATAAGACCCACTGATGTCATAAGACAATCTTGAAAAGTCAGGTATGCTGCCTGTTGAATAGCCTATTACCTCGAAATTGTCTGCGACGCGTGTGACCTTATAAAACGACTCGTTAATGTTGTCTACTGATGCTTTGCCTGTTGAAATAGTATAAATGTTTGGCTTCGAACTCTTATCCCTAGAAAACAGTCTCAGAGTTGGTGTTTCTGTCGTAGAATAGGAAGCTTTGAGGTTTGTTAAGTTTACTGAGTAAGACGGTGTTTTTGCATCAAATGATAAAGTCGGTGTTTTTATCTTCATTGCCGTTCCGGTGTGTAGATTAATGTATCCTTCCGAGTTTGACCCTGTATAGCTCCAGACGTCATAAAGAGTATCGCTACTACCAGAGTATGCGAAAGCGGCCTGGTAAACCCCTTCTGACCTTCTACTAGCTGTTAAATAAAGTGTTTCTATACCTGACTTTGAAACTACGGCCGTTAGTGGCGAACCTGTACTGGAGGTTGAGAGTGACAGAATAAGATTTGACCCTGTGTTTGGTATGTCTGACATTACGCCTCTCATGTTGTTGTAAAAACAGATTGAATTCAAATTTTCGGATGCAGGAGATAATGAAGATGACTTGAATAAATTACCTCGATCGTCTTGCGACGAGGCATCAAACCTAGCTTCTATTACTGGTCTTTTAAGAAAGAATTCAGAATTTCTTCCAAAAAATCTTTTAGTATAATACGAATTTTTTGTTGCACCATCTTCTGCTGATCCCGACAGTCGAAGCAGGAACCCATTCTGAGATATTGTATTATTCATCCAAGCTTCTACAACATCACTAACGTCTACATCAAGGTCTTCGAGGCCAGTGTCAAAAGATACGTCTTTGACGTAGGAACCAGTTAGATAGTCTCCCCCGGGGGTATCCCAGCCATTGCCGACGCTTGAAGATAACCAGTTGCTGGAATCTAAATCTGAATAGTTCTCCATGTCCAATCCAATACCCTCTGACCACGATGAAGATACAGGGTGTACTGAAATCTTAAAATTCTCAGGTGTAGTCTGTGTGTGAGGTGCGTTGAATAGTTTAAGGTTAAATCTTACAGAACCTGAGATTGGTATCTCTCCTCGGTGGCGGGCTGCGGCGATCTCGTTAATCGGGAACTCTAAAAGCATGCGCGCGTTTTCGAGAGAAGAAGTCGTACTTTGTGCGAAAATAGAAAATACCTCTAGTATGTCAGAAGCTCCCATGTTAGCTGAGGTACCTCTCAGTCCAAGTCCTGCTTTAAATGCGTTAGTTATCGTGTTATCTTTGTTAGCAATAAATCTTTTAATTGACATTATAAAATTTTCCCTGTTATGTCCTCTTCAAATTTGACTTCCCAAATAAAGTCGTCTGGTATAAAAATCAAACTTCCATCATGAGAAGTGTTTGATTTTACGTCATACCTTATGTCTGAGTAATCTGTTCCATCTTTTGATACAACCTTTACAGAGTTTACTCTGGAAATTATTTGCATGCTGCTTAAAATCTTTTCCACTTCGCCGATTGAGAAGTATTCTCCTATCTGAGGATATGAAAGCTTCATCTCTGAGAATAAGAATCTTCTTATTTCTGACAAGGCTGTCACCTTGTTAGACTGGGTTGTCAACACTACATCGAAAAAGATTCCTAAATTAATAATTTTTGCTGGAAAGATGTCTAACGTATCTGAAATCATTCTTCCTGCATTTAACCACTTTTTTAAGTTACTTTTGAGAACAGCGCTTGGGCTTTCCAGTAAGCCATTTTCGTCTTGACTTATTATAAATAGATTTAGGTTTCTCTTTAGGTCGTTTTCATCTTTCATCACAGACGCCCTATAAACTGATCCGAACTTAGAGGGCATAGTGTAACACAGTGAGACATAATCTTGAAGAGTCACAGCTCTTCCTCTCGCTCCTTTTGCACTTCGGATCGTCTCCGCGATCTCTTGAGTAGAATTGAAAGTTAATGATCCATTTATTGGGTCTTCATTGTTACAAGAAATCGAAGACCTTATAAAATTAATTTTATCTCGATCTAAGTTAGATTCGTCGTTAAATAGAAGCTCCGCGGAGAGTACTCTGTCTATAGTGTTCGAAGCTGCATTAGAATTTTCAGATGTATTCGATCGATAAACGATGGTCAAAGTCGTGTTTTGTGGAGATACTCCGAATTTGTTAGATGCCAATAGTCGCGATGGGTCGAAGGCAATGTCAGATACATATTTGCGGCCGGTTCTTTTCAGTGATAAATCGCTTGGGTTTGCAACTTCTTTCGCTTTAAGAGTAGATTCTGATCCGAACCCAAATACTAAGAAAGTCCTGTCACCTTCGTGGCGTACTTCAAATCTTCTCGGAGCGGGGGTTGGGACCAGTCGAGCTGGTGCTGTTGGATCGTTACTTTTCCTATTCAAAACCTCTCGGTAAATTACATCCTGACTAAGGTTTGGTACTTCGAAAAATTCATTACCGTTCGAATCAGTCACACTAACTATAGATGTCACTGTTTCATCTTTTACTTCTAGTTTTAAAAATCTTCTATAAGTTCCTACGTCTACAGACAATTGTCTTTCCTCTCCAGATTCAACCGGTACTTCTATTTCCGTGACATAGTAAGTGTTTCTAGATGCATCTCCAGTAAACTCTGTACCTATTATTTTCTTTGGGTCAAAATCTATTATTACGTCTTCTAATGTTGTAAATGTTGCACCGGTGGCGCTTGAAAATACTGCTCCGCGGAGCAAAGTCAATTGATAGTTTGTGTCTGGGCCGAGCATACTGGGCGCGGCGGGGATCCTAATATATACCTTGACCATACCGACACTAGTGTATTTGTTGGAGATTTGTATTCCCTCTTTTGCTGCAGCGGCCGAATAAGCTTCTTGTGTTCTTGTTGTTGAAATATAGTTCTCGTTCGCGACAAACTGAGTGTAAAAACTCAATTGCTCACCAACAAGAGCCATCATGTCCATCATGAGAGATCCAAAACTTGTCTTGCTAAAATCCTTATAAGCTTCTGGGTAGTAAATTTTAGCCCTATTCACTAATCTGTTTTTTATTTCATCGAAAGTTACACCTGCGAAGTTTGTATCTGACGATCCTCTTTTGTTGTTTTTTTCTGTCATTCTAAATCCACCTTTTTTTAAATTTCTGTCTCATCGCTTGGTAAGTCGGTACGCCTGGTTGACGTCTCTCTGTGAGTGGCGTAAGTGTCCATCCTAAAATCTCCCGATGAGTCCATCCAAGCAGTAGTGTTCATAATCGTGTCGCTTAAAATCATGTATATGATTCTTAAGTTTAGGAAATTGTCAACCTCTTGGCCAGTTTGGGCGTCATTTGTAGATAGTTCTACCTTAAGAACCTTTACTGGAGGTAGGTGTTTGCTAGCTTGGTCAACTATTCTAGCTTGTAGTTCATACGTGTTTAAGCTTGCAAAATTTTCAAACAAATATTTTTTTAGGCCGACTCCAAGCTCAGGATTCATTGGCCAATCTGGAGGAGTTGTGAGCAACAATGCTTCGAAATCTGCTTGAATTGACGCTTCCAGTGTCGTAATTGGCTTATAAAACCCATAATGAGGATCTCTAGCAAGAGGCCAGCGTGGCTGATATTTAACCTCGGCGACGCCCGGTCGAGTGGCTGGTGAGATTTCTCTTTCTGTTTTTGGTATTATTGACACGTAAAACACCTCTCCATGATAATAAATAGACTACTAATCAATATCTTCATTGCTCATTTTCAGGTTCAGCTTCAGAATTGACCGTTGTTTCTTGAGGATCTTCTGTTTCATCACAGTCCCTTTCTGGGAGCGCGGTAGTTTCCTCTATCTCTGGGTTATTTATTCTGCAGTTACCCTTTCTCTTGTCCTTATCAGCAGGCAACTGAAGTGTAGAAAATGCTAATGCAGTCAGAGGACTAATGGGATGTCCGTATCTCCCATAGTGACCTGCATCATATTTGCCACCTTCTTGAAAGTCGTATTCGCCGTCTTTGCAAGGCAACTTAAACGACCTTGATAGATCTAAAGAAGGCAACATTCCAGAATAAGCATATGCTACCGTTTTTAAAATAACGGCACTCATTGGCTCAGCATCAAAGTTCATAGGCGCTAGCGCTTTAAACGCGAAGACAAAGTCTACAGGCAAAGCCGGGAAGATTGGTACATATTTTCCATTCTGTCCAGTGCCATGCTCTGAGACTCCTTTTAGTCCAGTTGTCAATTTGTCAGTTTGCGATTTTAACGTAAGCCCTGTCCAGGTCAACTCTCGTATGTCACAATTAAGATAGTGAGCTCTCATTTCTTTATAGGCAGGATCTAACGAGTTTGCAATACCCCGGAATAAAATAGACGGAAAGTATTTCATCAATCTCTTTAGCTCTTTCCAGAACGCGTCAAAAAATTCTTTAGTTATGTCTGGAAATTCAAAACAACTTGCATCATCCAAATCACCTGGAAATTTATCTTTAACCTGCTTTATAAACTCTGACTGATCCATAGAGATTAGGTTTCTTCTTTTCTCTGGGCTTGTCGAGGCTGCGAGTGCTACAAAAGCAATCATAGACTTAGTAGGGTTCATAAGTGGAGGTAAGTCGTTGAACCCTCCCAAGATTGAGCTTGAAAAAATAGAAGTCATGGTCATAAACCTCCTGACCGGGAATAGATGATCTAAGTAATCTTTAAAACCTTGCTTCTCAGAAAGTTTTTCCGATAAACTTAAATAAAACTCTGGATCAACTGCGGTTGTGTTTTCTGGACTGATTGGATCTGACTCTAGAAAGTTTCTAATAGCTAAACACTCTTGGACGTCCAAATCTCTAGTGCACGAAGTCAAAGGTATCGATGCAAACATTTCCTCCTTGTCGATTTTTTCACGGCGGAAGTTGGCAACTTCATCATAGGTGCTAAGTGCATAAGCACGGTGGATTCTGGTTTGCCTCGTTTTATTTTCTCTGTTGTTTTCAAATGAATTTATTCTCTTTATTATTTCCGGTATTTTGCCATAACCCGGATTGGCCCCGTCTAGTTCTGAATCTGGGACGTTCATGCCGGCATTTAACAACAGTGTCAGCCTCTTTCCTATTTTTATCTCAGAGTCCGAAAGGACGGTATCTGGATCTTGGGCTTCTCTGATCGGATCGTACGATTCGTCAGTGTCTTCTAGAGGTTGCTTTTCAAACAATCTTCTGACGGCTATTGAAAATTCTTCATAAGTAAAGGTATAGAGATCAGTTTCTGCTTTTGGTGAATTATCAAAATCATCAGGAAAATAAGCGTCGTCAAAATAATCTAAAATTGGGCCGCGGCAGCAAATGTAATCCTCAAAGATAAATTTTGCAGTCGGGAATTCTGCTGGCTGCCTAACTGCACTCTTAGCATCTTTTGAAAATTCCCTTAATGTTGTATAGACCTTATCATCTTTTGGAAATGACAAATTGCCTAGGTGACTTTCTCCAAACACTGGCTTTTTCATCCAGCTGTTCCACTTTGGAACAGGCATTCTATAGAACACCCCTTCATTTGTAAAGAAAGGATTATCTTTTATTGCTCCTTCGCGGGCGTATCTAGAAGTAGCTTCTCTTGGAAACAGTGTCTTTCCGTAAATAAACCAATTATAAAAATCCTTCTTTGTTGCTGATGGGTGGAACAATTGCTTAGAATATCCTGGAAACTTCATCAACTCCTCTTTCACCACGCTGTCGAGGGCGTTCATTTTGTTACTTATACCCTGAGATCTTTCCAGGGCTGTGCCCCATAGGGGCCCTAGTGCTTCTGATTTATTCAACTCTCTAAACACATGCTCTTTTGCATATTCCAAAAACAGAGGAGTGGAAACTATCGGCTCCAAATCCCATACCGCATAGGCTAGGCCACCTTTCATGAGAAGGTCTACCAGACAAGCTCGGATGAAAGCCTTAACGGAAACAGATACCATAGCCCTATCAAAAGGCTCCGGTGTTGAAAAGTCTCTATTAAATGGAGAATTTTCTGGTTTCGACATCTCTGTCATGATTTCTTCAAAAGCCTCTCCCACTATAACATTATCGAAAGACAAAATCGATGAAGAGTTAAGAGAGTATCGGTTCGACACACAACTTCCTTCAGGCGATTCAGTTATGATTGGTCTTCCTGAAACTCTGGTTTCTAATTCATCCGCGTAATCTTCATCAAATAAAGGAGATTTAGACACAGCGTCAACCAGGGTGTTGACAATGTTCGATGTAACCTCATCGAAAACTTCTCTTTCTAAGGAGGATCTCAAAATAGAGTTAATAAATTCCATGTCTGGGTCCTCAGGGGAGATGGAAATAATGTTTTTCTCCACAACCTCGTCTACAACCATCTGTGCAAATGCTTTTCTTTTGTTTTCCATAGGCTGGGTAGTATCAAATTCTGTCAGCTTTTCTATTATTGTCTCTGAAAGTGGATCACAAAACTTGAAAATTTTACGAGAGGGGTCGTCGGCGCCGTTCATACGAGAAGGAACTACTCTGTCGGGATTATTTACCCATGGGGATTGCGCTAATGATGAGTCAAAGCCCAACTGGAGATTCATGTCTGAGTCTACCACGACATTATATCTATCAAATCTGCCGCCGGAGGTTTGATATTCAGCCATTTTAATACCGGGTGTGTAGGGGCCGACGGCGAACTTCAAACCTATTTGGGATCCTACATCAATGTCACCTTCTTTTATAAGGTGGTATACGGCGTTCAAATTGTGTCCGGCTTTTGGATGAGAAATTTCTATCAAGTCGAAAACTTTTGAAATCGTAGGTAACAAGTTAAAAATAAATGCCTGGGGCATGTTTTGCATCTCTTCAATTATAATCCCTGACAGATGTTGTATCCTGTCATTAATGATTTGAAGTAAAGAGGGGTGGTTCTCATAGGCGTTTTTTATTTGTTGTGGATTGTTAGCCTCGCCGAGTTGAGCCAATTCAATTAAAAGATCTTGATCATCATCTAGAAGCAAAGCTCTTAGCGTTCTCTTGCCCTCTATTCGAATAGATTTCTTCTCAGTTACTGTTAAATCTTGAATAATGTCCGGTATAGAAGAATTATTCTCGCTTACTACAAAGTCCTTATAACTCTCTTTGAGAGCGGTTTTCGCAATGAGAATGCCTTTACCAGATATTCTATTTCCTTCAGAATCTTCAAATTTCAAGTCTTCATCAACGTTTATTTTGAATTCGTCGTCTACATTCCATTCTAGTGGCTTGAGATAAAATTCCACCCTATTACCTTCTAAATCTAAAGGCCAGTCCGCGGCGAGGGGGTCTCTTGTAATTTCGATGAATTTTTCATAAGAAACTGCTATCTCTTGTGAATTCTCAGATCGCTTGTAATATCTTCTGTGTATTATGTTTTCTACTTTTCCACCTTCAGAATTTGCAAAAGTTTTCTTTTCTATTTCAAATAATTGGAACAAGTGCTTCGCATGATGAGGCATAATCGACAAAGAGCCGGCTGATTCATTTCCTGAGAAACCTGAAGAGTGCTGAACTCCTTCGAATACAGAAACAAAACTCTCTTCTTCCTTATCTCCGTAAATGATCATTGCTTTCTCTAAAATTTCCATTCTCTTTTGAAGATAAGGCATCATAAAACTCTGAAGGCAGTAAGAGTCAACCAATGGTATACGAGACCTGTCGGCAGAATTTGGCCCTGTATTGACTGTGACTATCTTATTTGAAAGAAGTTGCACTATCTTCATATACAAACTCTTATTTGTTGGCAAGCTTGAAGCTCTAGTAGTTAACTTCCACTTTTTTGCCGGAAGGGACCGAGCACTGATTGGTCGGTTTATATCGTCATTAAAAAGATCCTGTTCATGTTCAATGGGATATTCGTAATCTCTATTTACGTGAAAATTGATGCCTCGAATTGCAATTTGATGCTCATCTTCCCAAAGATATAAAAATGGCGCATGGACTCTCGGTAGGCGAGACCAGAACCGGTTCTGAGTGTAATTTCCCAGTCCATAATAATTTTCATTATAGTTTTCTGGTATTTGACCTAGCCTAAACCAGGGTCTTCCTTCTTCATTGACCGGTACTGGTTGGCCCGGACCAAATATGTTAAGGGGCGGAGCTATAACAGAATCTTCCACATAGACGTTAACCGTACGTTCTGGCATAAAATGAGATCTTGGAAGTGTTAGCGTTGCTGCGTCGAAAATTTCTGATCTGCCTCCGGAGGCATTAGTGGATCCAAAAACCAGCGGCATAAACATGAAATTTTTTCTTTGTTGTTCGGCATCTTCGGCGGTAATGTCCACAAAAGCCTGGTAGATACTCATCGTCCGAGAGCCCATGTCGTACCCGGGGATGACATACAGGCCTGACAAGTCTGTAAGAAAGCTCTTGACTACATTTGGTTCTCCTTGTGGGAAGGCTGCGACCGGATGGTCCAGTGTTTCAAACCCAATTGACATGTCGTGAGCATTAAATACCAAGGACTCGGCGAATGGATGACCGATGATCTCTTTCATCGCGCCGCGTTCGGGTTGAAAGTTAAAATTAGAATTGAAGTTTTCTTTTTTAAACAACACACTGTTAACCGGCAACAGCGAGAGCCCGCGATAAGCCGGCGCGCCGGCCAAAAGTTGTTCAGCGTTGAATGTACGGCCGGATGTTTGAATCATACGGGTTTTATAAGCCTGCAAATTGAAGGGGTAAGTTCTTAAAAAATCTTCCTTTGTCCCAGGTATAAATAAATCAAAACCGTGGGTTGATGCAGTATCAGCCAAGACATCCGGGTCTTCTGTAACAGAGGTGCCAAAACCAGTAATAGGAAGATAAACCCTTTTGTCTCTAGTAGCTGTAAGGAAAAGTGGAGAACCCACAACGTTAGTGTCTCCAGTTGGGCCGAATACATTGTCCCTGAGATTTGTTAAAATAGCTCCTCGAAAATCGTCACCACTTCTCAGTGGTGTCTGGACGTTGTCGTCGTAATATGGAATCTTGTCATGATCTCCAAAACCATCTGAATTGTTCTCTCCTCGGGGATACAAAAGCTCAACAGCATTACTTATTAGTTCTTGTATTTCGTTTTCAGGCTCACCTAGGAGTGATTTATTAAGGAGTTCCAGTCTCATTGTTGTAAAACCTCCCAAAGATTCTTCCCTGTAGCTAGTCACTTTGTAAGGGTCCTTTTTGAGTATTCTTACGTTTTGTCCAAGGAAGGTATCTTCTTCGTCACGAAAATTTATTAACTCGAGATCTCGGCAAAATTTAACCTGGTCTAGGATTCTAGAAAATGAATTGAAGATTCCTCTTTTTTCCAACTTTGTGCCTTCGTCTATTATTCTATAAACCTCATTCAAATTAGCTTCATGAGTGGGAAGAGGGTTGTTGTGATTTTTCCCTGCAAAGGCTCGATACCATGGCATGTCAGTTAAAATTTTTGTAGCTTCGTGAAATTTTGAAAAAGAGTTTATCTGAAATGCTTCCATTGTTCTATCACCATAAGAAGTTTCATTTAATGGGTCATGTAGCCACCAATTCATGAAGTTTGATGCCTGTTCTTCGCTAGCTTCTCCAAATCGGCCAGGCCTTGTTAACCACCATTCTCCTAAACCGTACTCATCAATTGAGTTTCTAAGATTAATATCGCCAATGTTATCTCTTCTGTGATAGTTGTACCACTTATTATAGGAAGCCAAAGGCGCGTGTCCCATTTCAGTAAACACGGTAAATGCTGCGAGAATTTGCTTAATTTTTAAAGTAGTTTTTATCTCATTTCCAACGAGGGATTCAATAAGCCTTTGATTTTCAACTCTCACATCTTCTGACTCTAGATCTCTCTCAGGATCCAAAAAGGCTAATGGGTGACCCTCAGAAGACTGCCGTGCCAATGTTCGAGCAACGGACTCCCAGTTCCCCAGTCCATGACTGCGGGCGTCTTCAAACAATCCAGAAGATGCACCGAGATCTGCAGAGGTTCTTACAGTAGGCGACTCTGATTGTAAAGTCTCTGTATAATTTTTCAATTGTTCCAGTGCTGTTTCTAATCTAAGGATTGATTCTTGCGGATAATCTTCATCACCAGCTGTAGGGCTTAATGGTGATTGTATTTTCATAGAAATCACATAATTAGACAAGGCTGAAATGTAAGATGATTTCGCTGGTGTGAATAGGCTTTTTGCCGTATCTGACATATGATCTGACAAAAACGATGGCATTGCAGAGTTAATAGTATTTACAAGATCTTGTGATGGAGAACCGTCCTGGGAATATTGAAATTGAGGTGGAAGTAACAAATCTAAATTGGAACCAGACAACGCTTCCAGTTCGTCTTTTCTATCATCCAGATTTTTCTGTGCTATGTCAAGCGCTTCTTGAATTTCTTCATCCGAGAGTGACGCGTCGTCTGACTGCAGTCTACTACGGATAGCTCTCAACGATTCAACTATTTCTTCACATTCTTTGGTTTCTCCGCTTGGCGAAATCAAAATCTCGTTCGATGTGGGAAGGTTCGACAATTCTTCACAAATCTCAAAAGGTATATATGCTCCCAGTACACCAAAATAATTCGCAATTGAATCGTTAGATTCTAGATCTCCCGATAAGCCATTCTTTTCTGCCAATCTTCTTAAGATCAACATGCCGGCGTTGTCAAGAGGTTTCCCTGCTAACAAATGACACAACTCCTGGCCAGTTGTTAATTTTGTCACGTCTTCAAAAAAAGTTTTCGACTCCTCTTCCTTTCCGGACGTTATACCTGTGTTTGTTAATGCATCTGCAAGTGCTTGATTCATTATTGGAGTTGCTGAAGATCCGGCTGCAATGAAGTCTTCAAGTTGTTCTTCACAGAACGGAATTGCCAATTTATCGATAATAGTTCTAGCAAAAGTGCATAAAATTCTCACCAAGATTTGTTTAAATTGTTCAATAAGAAATTTAAACAAATATCCATACCAACCTATGATCGGTATCTTTGGCCATGGTGGAAGATTAAAACTTGGCAATTTAAAATCAAAAGCGGGAAGCTTTATGCACTTAAGATAATCACACAACAAAGATTTTAGGTCTAAGCGATTCAAAAACTCATCATAGATCTGCTCTAAAGTGCACATGTTTCCGAAAGCCTTTAGGGCCGCGTCTTCATCAAAAGTGTCATCGATTGAATCTTGAAGGTTTTTTGCTGATGCGTCGATCCATTTTTTTGCAGGATCAACAAAATTAATTTTTGCCCAACTTAAAAAAGCCTCACTGAACGCTTCCTCGTCCTCTCCCAGGTCTACAGTAATACCAGAAGTAAACTTACCTAACAAAGAAATAGCGATACCCTTTTCAGAGTCTATCCCTAAATCTGCGCAGATAGCGCGTTTGTCATCCCAAAAGGATCCTATAAAGCCCAAAAAGCTTGATGGATATGGATTCGTCATCTCATAAATGTAGCTAAGATAATTTATTGTTCTTGGACGATTTAAAGGTTCAAACTTATCCAACGTTTTTATGTCTTCAAAAGCAGGGCCGTCTTCGCCTTGTTCATCGAAAAAATCAATTTTAAATTTGTCTTGAAGATCTCCAGAGGCAAACCCCATAGTCCTATCTCTAGTGAAAACCTTTATTGATTGAATTTGCTTTCCATTTTTAGGCCCGGGTTGACTTGATGATACAAACTTAAATTTTATTTCTAAAGTTACATTATCTTCCCCTTTTGCTTCCTCTATTATCTCTTGCAGAGTCTGTCCTGATTTTCCTTTCTTGTCAAGGTTTTTATCATTTAGCAGTTCTTCTAATTGGTTCATCGCTGATGATAGCTTCTGAGCTTCATTGTTAGCTTTAAAGTTACTTCCTCTTACGAACTTTATCGATTCTCTTTCTATCACTTTTGCAGCTTCTCTCAGATCCCCTACGGCTGTATTGACGCGGCTTTTTAACTCTGACAAGGTCATGCTGATTGTATTATTTAATCTTTTAAGTTTTCTATCTGTATCTTCCTTACTTTCTTTAGGATCTATCTTAGCTAACTCATTAATTTTATCAATTTCTTGCTGCAAATTTTCTGAAGATGTATCGAATATGTTCCATGCTTCTGCCAGGCCAGCGCCGCCGGCTGTTAGTAAGCTCAAGGCCTCCTTGGTATACTGCTCGTCAGATAATCCTGAAATTCCACAAATGTTTCCGAATGCACTGTTAAGATTGAATGGTCCATAAACTCCCAAATCCACACTGCACCTTGAGTCTGAATTCTCTTCATTTTCTTGGACTTTTTCTTTAAGGGCTCTGGCCAACTCTCTTCTTTTTTTGCGCGCATGCGCTTTTAATTCTTCAAGTTGTCTTTTTGATTCACTAGGGTCTAAGTTTTGACAAACCGGTACCGTATCCTCAGGAGTGTTATTTGTTGGAATTAGATTTTGAGCTTCTGACGAACTTGGTGCTGTTAACTTATCTCCATAAATAATTAAGTCAAGCTTTTGTCTATTTATCTCAAAAAGGGCTCGATACTTTACAGTAGGGCGGAGAGGTGGTGTTCGAAATTCAATAAATTTAATTAAAGGGGCTGCAGCTTGTCTCTCGACTGATCTCCAAGATTGTATGGAACCTGGGTCCATTTGGGAAATTATCTCACTAGTAGACAGAATCCAAAAATCTTTTCTCTTTATTGTTTCCCCTGAGATCAATTTTGATTTTTCATCCTGAAGTTTTTGTATTTCATTATTAGCTTCACTGATTGAAGCGTTTAAATTTCTTATATTTTCTTCAGAGTTTCGGTGTCTATTTGATTCATTGGGTATTTTTTTATTTTCCAGTCTTCTTATTCTTTTTCTTAAGATTTCAATTTTTAACTCTATTACTCTGTAATTTTTAGAGTTTCTTACCCTTTCCTCATCTATCTCTCTAGGAAATGATCCTGAATGTTCTGGCGTGGCGTCATAGTCACCAAGCAAATAAGTGTCAACAAACACATTGTTGTTTGTCATAAAGTTCCAAACTTTTGGCTTTCTGTAGTGATCTAAAATTTCTCTTAGTGCTCTATCCTCTAGCTTCTCAATTTCTGAGCGTGACGTGCTTGGTAACGGTCCCTGTGAAGACAATTCATAATCTGTTTCATAAAAGAATCCTAACTTTTCCTCGTTTATGACAAACGGCCGAGTGGTTGAGAATGCATCAGGATAAAAGAACGCCCTCATTCTATCTTGTTTTGCTTCCCTATTTAACAGTGACGGGTCGCCTATCTCTTCTGTGTTTTCAAGTGCTACCTTTGCAGACGTAGTTAAAACACTAGTGTTCTCCCATGTTGGTCGATAAGGAAACGCAACATGTTCAAAATTCAAGACCTGGTCTTCTGTGACCCAATCAGCAACTGCTCCTCGTTGAAATTTGTATGCTCTCACAGCTTCGACGTTGTTGTGTAGGAGGTTTGGAAGAGCGTCTGGTCCTTGGCCGATAAGGTATCCAGATTCTACCATTCTAAGGCCGTCGGCTTGGGAAAAATAGTCAGTATATAATACTTTCGGAACTATGTCTATGATCTTCTCTGGTGCTATGGTGAAGTCCGTTAGTCTGTGCACAAATCCTGTTTGACCTATTTTTGATCCTGGGCGCCAGCCGTGTAGTACTGACAAAGTCGCCTCACCCAATTTTCCAAACTCAGAATCGAACAGTTCAATTGCAGATAACACCTGCTGCTCTACACTTTGAGAATACTGTACGGGCGCTTGCCCCTGTGAATAATCTCCGGTGGAGCCTTCTTCTCCTCGTCCTCGAGAGACCAAAAGGCGACGGATTCCAAATTTTTCGAAAAGATAACAAGTTATCAAGAATTTGTTTTTCATTTGATACGCAGTCAGGAACGTCTGCATGTTTAAGTCAAAAGTTGATGCTTCTTTTATGTCTGTCCCGAGTCCGGTTTGACAATCAAACCAACCCTGCTTATCAAGAGGGACTTCTGGTTCTGATTGCGAATCGGCATCTGGCGGGTTGCTTTGAGTTACTCTGTCTTGACTTATTCTTTTAATGAGTCCCAGAGCAATTTTTACAGCTAAAATGTCCCTTCCTATCTGTCCCGGGTGTCGAGGCCCGAAAGTCAATAGTTTTCCCTGATGTTGTACTTCAATCTTAAATGTCATTACTTCTTTTTTGCCTCTTTAATTTGTCGTATTATATAAACTTAAAATGTATTTACTACCGTTCTGATCTAGGAAAGTATTCTCATTAGCAAACGGTATGTTGAAAAATTTAGTATAATAAACACTAAATAGATCCTTCATGTCGTTCATTTGCTTGAAAACGTTTGCAATTTGAGATATCGGGTCTGCAGCAGTCGGGCCGGAGGGGCCCACTCTTATACTGTTAGCCACGGTAGTGTTGACCAAAGATTGAGAAATCGCTAATGAGTTTATAAGTTCTAAGTTATCTTGCATCAGATCGAAGACTGACCTTAAGCACTCTAGAAGGTTTTTTCCTAGAACAAGTGGCTGCTGTTGGGCTAGTTGCCCGTTGCCGGCCATCAGGTGAATTCGAGGCCTCTCTCTGACAGTATATCCATTTGAATCCATACCAGCTCCTTTTTCATTCTTTGCACCTGCGATAATTTTTATGTCTCGTCGAGAGTGAAACCTCAACCTATCTGCCTTGAGTACAATAGCTGAGTGTGGCGTCTTGTCAATTTTGGGACCTTGTAAGTACTCTAATGAATCATTTAATTGAAAATATTTATCCACGTCGCCCATTTGAGTAATATAGATCCTGGCTGCGTCCATAACAAACCCTTCGTGCTTTGACTTTCCGTCCGACAATATTTTGTGCTTTAAAATGTTCGAAGGCTCCGTAATGTAAAGGGGTGGTAAATTAGATGGCAACCCTAACTGTTCAAGGTCTGTCGGGTACGGTGCACCGGAACCAACAACAATGTCGATTGCGCCGGCACCCATGTAGTCTGAGTATCCTGATACTTGTGATGTTTGTTCTTCGTCAACTGATGAAAGTTCTTTTCTAAGCAATGCGCCGCGGCCGAAGGGGTCGCGGTCGCGTCCGATAACTATGCGGGCGTTGTTATTCACTACGCCTTCTATCAATCTGTCTCCCTGGCGAACACTTGGGTGAGGAGTGGGTTCAGCTAAGGAAGAGCGGCCGCGGCCGTCGGAGATTTCAAATTTCTTCCTATCTTCATCACTTAATGGCCACAGAGCTTTGTTGGTTTTTTTATTTCCTTTTTTTAACATCTTAGATCCTTATCTTATTTCAGTCATCTACACTGACAGATGACATGTGACCGGTCAGCAGACCTATTCCTTTAGTGGGTATGGAGCTAGAAAATTTGACAGTACAAAACCTGAAAAACTCTATAGACTCTCCTGTGCTGGTATATTCATACACCCTTGGAAACAGGCTTGTTTTTAGTCTCTCTTTATACCACTTTTCTTGAGACTTTTTTAAATCTTTTTGCACGGATTCTATTTTTGACTGTTCATTCTTCTCTGCTAGCTCAGCAGCTTGCTTTTTTAAAATTCTCATTTCGCGATAGAGTTTTAAATTTGGCAAAGGTAACATTCCTGTAATTTCAGGTATGTGTACTCTGGCTTCTACTATAAAGGCGGATTCAGATACTTGTGTTTCATTTTTTTGGTTAACTAATTCACTAAAGAACATACTATCTCTGGGAAACATTTCTGTAAATTCTGAAATGAACATTTTTCTTGAATGAAGAATTAGTCCATAGAATTCATCTTTCTCTATCTTATTGTGGCCAGATCTCAACTTCGCAAAGAAGGCTGACATCCTGTCTACTGCATCTTGACTATTATCGTTGTTTAAAATAGCATCAAAGGCCTTGCGGCCGTCGATAGCGATGTTTTTAAGCGCGTTTGATTTTACTTTACTATCTATAGCCATTGATTAGTCTTCCTCATTTGAATTATTTATAAGATCAAAAAGCTCTTGCTTGTCTTCTTCAGTTATCTTCTCTGTCTTTGTATCTTTTTTCTGCAATAGTGCTGCTAGTTTTACTAGTTGCTCGTTCGAGCGCTGTAAGGTTTCTAAATATTTAGCAGCTACAAGTCCCAATTCTCTATGTCTGTCATCACCAGTTTGCATAAACTTCATAAGACTCATAAGAAGAGTCTTTGTGGCGGCGCGATCGTCGGTGATGTTGGAGGTCGCTTGTTCTATATATTCATCTAGATTCTTGTTTTTCATTACTATTTAATTAGAAAGAACAAAAAAATTATTACTTATCCCATTTTGTTTTAAATGTTCTATATTTCTCTCTCATTTTGTTTAGATTGTTGACAACTTGCTTGGTATTGAGTCCTGTTAGTTCTCGAAGGTACAGGTAAATTGCTTTCTTATTAAAAATTTCAATGTCTTCTATGTTGTGACACAAAACCCTTACCGCATCCAAAACAAGTTTCTCATTTGTCTTTAAATTGCCGGTGTCCCATTTATCTATTTGTTTCATCAGTAAAATCCAAAACTCAGCTTCTGCTCTTTGTTCGACGTAATCAACAGACCCATCTGATGTTCCAAGCACATCAGGGCCTCCTGATCTTACTATTTCTTCAAATGAGGACTCGCGTCTTATTTTCTTTGAGTTTTGCTTTACCTTGTGTATAAACCAGTTTTTGGTAACAACTGAAAAATAAGAAAAAGCCTTTGAACCTTTATTTGGATCGTACTTATCTAAAATGGTTGTTAGCCAGATTTTGCAATCGTCTCTCAGATAGTCTATGTTAGGGAGATTGTTGAATTTATAAGTAAAAATAATTTTATTAACCATTTCATCAAAAGCTGGCTGAATCAGTTTCATGTATAATTCCGACTTTTCTCCTCTAGATGAGGAGAGTGCGTATTTAACTATTGCTTCTTCGTGTACTTTTGTGAAATAATTATTTTTCGTTCGTTTACGTCTTTTAGGCTTCAATTTCGGCGCCTATATCCTGCTCCTCTTCATCTTCATCATTGACTATGAAGTCGATGTCAGACAAGGAGTTTACAAGGTCCTTTGTGTGGGAGATTAAACCTTGGATTGTTGTATCCCCATAGAACATTTCCATTTCATGAATCTGTTTTAAATGTTCCCCATAATCAATAATAGTACCAGAGATGTTTTGAATCTCTTCATTCATTAACTTGATTTTTGAAAATAACCATCTAACGTAAAATAAAAAAGTCACATTTACAAACATCGATAAGCAAAAAAGCCAAAACCACATTTTACATCCCCTCTCTTTCTAATTTCTTTTTTTCCATTTTTAATTCTTTCTTTGCGTCTTTGATGTAATTGTCAACGATGGCCCCGGGTTTATTTTTGTGTGAAACATGTGACCTGTTAGTGTTTAGAGATGGAATTTTAAAGACGCTTGTAGACCCACACTCTATACAGGCCTGCTCTTCATAAGACATGCTATGTTTTACTTCAAAGTCACAATCACAATCCGAACACTTATAGTGGTATACAGGCATCAATTTGATCCTGGATCGTTTTCTTCCTCTGGGTAAAAGACATCTTTGTCTATCTTAAACGTTGGCGGGTTTGATACAATTAGGCCCTGGTCCTTGTCTTCTCGAAAGTCAAAACCTTTCAAGATTGGAACGATGTCTGTCTGGTCTAGCAGACTCTTTTGGAGAGCTAACATAACTGCTCCCATTGCTTGGTTTGATAATTTCATTTTATTTCTCCTTTTTTTATCACTTAATCACCTTTAATAATTCGATAACTATCTTCATCGAAATGTTGTGTTGAAAACTCAAATAACTCAGTATCTCTTAGAGCTATCATTTGATGCCTCATCCCTGTGTAGACATGGAAGTTGTCTCCAGGTTCTAGGATGATCTCAGATGCAGAATCTAAATCGTCCTGATCTAAGTATTTCACTAAAAGTTTTCCTGATTGTACGTAAAATACCTCATCTTTAATCTTATGATAATGCCATGAGCATCTTTTATCTTTTGCGAAATAAAGCAGTTTTCCACAATATTCTTCGCAATTCACTATCCATTTTTCAAATCCCCAACCTTTCGGCACGAATTTAATTGGTAAAGAAGTCTTCATCATTAATTCCCTTATCATCTATGTAAAAGTCCCCTGAGGGCTTCCCTAAAAACAAGCTATGGTACTTACAGCCCCATGTCTTAAGTTGAGCTTCCGTTAGGGAATACAACTCTTGTGTGGCGAACAGTGGGTTATTATTAAATCTACCCATACCTCTAGCTGTCAAATAAATAATTTTATTGCCCTCTTCAAAGAGCTTGTTTATTTTTTTTATTCTATCTAATTTCGGTGCTGATTCTGAGTAACAGGCCGATTGGTTCTTTTTATTCTCACAAATCGTTCCGTCGATGTCTATAACATAAGTTTTCATTTATTTCTCCAGCACTTTGGACGTTGAGTACCCGTCTATGTAGCTAAAGATTACAACTTCTGCCAAATCAAAACCCACAACATCCTCTTTTTTGTAGTCTCCGCCCTTAACAATAACATCTGGCTTTACTGACTCTATGAGTTTGTAAGGGTCTGCTTCTTGAAAGATTACAACTTTATCTACGTATCTACACGATTCTAACATAAATCTTCTGTCTTCTTCACTAAAAAATGGCCTTTGCTCTCCTTTAAGTTTTTTGACACTTGAATCGCTGTTTATTCCAACAACTAGTTTTGTTCCGAGAGATTTAGCAAACTTTAAAAGTTCGAAGTGGCCGCGGTGGAGAATGTCAAAGCAACCATTTGTAAAAACAACACTCATGGTACATTAACTCCTCTCTTTTGTACAACCTTCGTTGCGCATTGATTGGCATATTCAATAGCTAAATCGATGTCTTGTGTTTGGCAATACTTCTTACATAAAGCTGTTATGAAAGTATCTCCTGCGCCTGAAAGGTCTTTGGTCTGAGCCTCGGCAACCGGGTAAATTTTTCCTTGAAATGATGCCCCTTCAGATCCTAGAGTAGTTATTATTTTGTCTTTCATTTTTTCTGTTATTTCTTCAGCACGGTTGAACTCATCACTATTGATTTTTATGAAAGACACATCCTCCGCCCATTTTCCAATGGGCTTTTTTGTATCTAGAAAGACCAAATCATGAGACTTGGAAATCTTCTTAATGTCTTCTCTGGTCAAAAACCCTTTATTGTAATCAGAAATTACTATCGCGTCATACATAGAAAAATCTATCAAATCTACTTTTACCCTGCCATAACAATCATCATTTTGGTCCCATCTCAAAAACATGTGATTTGTTTTCTTCTCTACTATCCTGGTCTTTTTAATTTTTTTCCAATTTGTGTTTGTCAAGATGTCAACAAATACTCCTAAAGATCTGAAATTGTTTTTGACGTTCATAGCCATACCGCCGTTTGACTCTGTTGACAGAGACTGTACAACCGGTACTGGCGCTGCAGGCTCTAACCTATCCACTTTACCATAAATAAAAACATCTAAACAACTTTCGCCAATTACTAAAATTTTCATAAATAAACTCCCTCATGCTCCACTGCATGCATCTTGTCTCTTTCCGACATGTCTGGATTACACATCTTCCAATTAAGACCGAGACCAGGGTCATCCCATTTGATTGTTACCTGCTTGTCAGCTCCGTTATATGGTCGCGACCACTTATAGAAAAAAATGCATTTTTCACTCAAACAAAGATGACCATTTACACAGCCGGCTGGTACAAAAATTGCAGAGCCTTCCTGGTCATTAAGATCGAACATCATCGAATTACCATAAGTAGTGGACCCTTTTCTTAAATCGACCACAGCTAACTGTATTTCTCCATGGAGGCACACTATTAGTTTATCAATCTCAGAGTCTCCATGAAGTCCACGTAAGATTCCTTTTTTAGAAATAGACACTTTATCTTCAGAGAACTTAGGCAGAAAATCGCAGTCTGTATAAGTGGTCCATATGTCTCCTCGAAAATCGGTAAACGTGTCTAAATTTAATTTTTTTAAACCTTTTATCTCTTCGTACTCAGTTATCGAACTTACAAAATACATTATTTTATTCCTCTAACATTTGGGTAGTTGATCTTGAGCCATTCATAAGAATCAGACAAAGATTCTCTAAAGTCCGTATACTTGAAATCCGGTAACAAACTCTTCAAGAGAGAGATGTCTGACTTCTTTTTTATTTGTCCATTAGTTTGAGTTGTGTCAAAAATAATCTTGTTCTTAAAATTGGAGATCTCCTTCATGTGGTTTACCAAGTCTTTAATTTTCATCTTGTTATCACTACCCAATAAGATCTTGCTGGGTAATACCTCGTCTAATTTAAGAAGTTCCAAGTAAATTCTGGCAAGGTCAAAAGAGTAGATAAACTCCCTCTCCGCGGATCCGTCGCCCCAGATTGATACATCCGTATTCTGCTTGTCGGCCAAGTAGAATTTATGCATCAATGAGGGTGTTACATGACCATCAGCCAAATCATAGTTATCGTGTGGACCAAATACATTACCTGAAACTAGCGATGTATAGTTGACTCCGTATTGCCTCTTGTATGCTAACATTTGCACATCAAGCATTCTTTTAGCATATGCATATGCGAAATGATTATCGTGGGGTGGGCCCAGGTGCATGTCACTCTCAATGAAACTGTCAAGATCCCGCGGGAAGACACAAGTAGAAGAAGATGCAAGAAGTTTCTTTACTCTGAACTTACTAGCAAAATGAATAATGTAAGAATTCATTAAAATGTTTTGATAGTAATAATCTGCCTGGCGCCGTTCATTACCGCCGATACCTCCGCAAAGGGCGGCGGTGTGAATAACATAGTCAGGATTATGCGTTGAATACATCGACTTGACTTGGTCTGAATTTGTCAAATCAGTATCCTTTCTAGTTGAAAAAATAAATTCAAACTGAGGATATTCTCTAGAAACGTGTCTGAAAGCTTTTCCGAGCATACCATCTGACCCGGTTACTAGAATCTTCATGGTTCCGATCCGAACCTTCTTTCCCAAACTTTTGGACTATTAACCCAATTGAAGAGATCTATCTTTATTGGCCTCTTTAAATAAGCAGTGTCTTTGTCATAATAGATTTCTCGGAATAATTCATAATCTTTTTCGAAAGCACTTTGGACCGGGACATTGCTTTCCGATTCCGGCGACCATGTATGGTCACTTACACAAAGATCAGATTTATAGATCTTTCCTCCATCTCTCTGAAGTCTGAATGAGAAATCATGAGTGTTCAGATTGAGCTGTTCAAATCTGCAGTCCCACCCTCCCAGTTCTCTAAAGTATTTTGTCTTCGCCATACCAACACACAAAATCATGTAATCTTCCGGTACGAATCGTAAAGGAGAGTGGTGATGTGCAAAGAAGTAGTTTTCGTTAGACTCGGTGCCGCCATTTAAAGAACCTTCAGTGTATCTAAGAGCTATAGCATCCTTGTATCCGATAGTATCATGTTTTGCGATGCAGTTAGAAATTGCATTGTTTGGTCGAAAAAAACCATCATCGGAACCCCACATCATTAGTTCACCTTCAGCTAAAGAAACCGCGATTTGACCGCATCTTGCGGGTGAACCAAAATCTTTAACAAACTTAAAATTTTTCTTATCTTCAAAAAAAGGAGGAGGGTCATTTGGACCCACCATTATGAGTTCCCAAGTGTGATCGCCTATAGACTGGGCAGCGGTGTTATAGAACTGTTCCCACAAGTGTGTTCGATAGCCAGGTAGGCAAATAGATAATTTGTAATTCATTTTTTTATCCTTAATAAATCTTATATTTAATTTCTGAGTAGGACACTTCTTTTTCGTTAGAATAAAAGTATCTCTTTGCGACGGTCTTCATGTTATCATCTAAAGAGAAATAATTTTCATCAAATTTTTCCTTTTTATGTTCCAAGATTACACCGTTCCAATCTGGAATGTTATTTGCAAGTTCACCAGGATAATATCCAATGCCGCAAGAAACCGCCTCTGGGTCTCTAGCGATGGCTGTTTTATCTCTGTTAAACATTTGATCATGACAGGGTACCTCTAAAAGGCCTTTGTGAGCATTATCTTTAAATTCTGAGTGTCGTCTCCAATTGAGACTGGATAGAGTATCCAGGCCTGGTATGTGAGTCAAAACAAACCCTCCCATAAGGGTATACTTCATTTTTAAAGCAGCGCAGGAATATGACAACACTGACTCCATTCCACATTTTCCATGGACATCCGTAATTGCCATACCGTAAAAATCTCTCATTTTATTGTGTATTACTGCAGCGTGAAAGTTGGCATGATTGCCTGGTGGTATGTCATAATCTTTGTCAAAGTCAATGTTGGGCCAGAGTCCGGGTCCTTGGCCCAAGAAATGATATCCATGGTCATTGTTAGTTTGCATTTGTAAAATGCCATACTTACTGGAGTTCATTCTGTCAATTATACCCCTAAAGGCGCCACTTTGCTTTGGAAATGAAAGGCCAGAGCTTACGTAAAAGTAGCTCTCATATTCCTCTTTAAACTCCTCTATTGCAGCAGTGATTGCTCTGTTGGTTATAATTTGACAAGTAGACCTTAAGTCGAACTTTATGATCGTTATTTTGTCTTCAAATCTTTCCTTTAATTTTTCTGCGCAAAATTGAGTCACTATGTTTGCAGCCACCACTACTCTTATGGAGAATTCTTTTGCATCTTCTACATGCCATAAGATCTCTTCTAGTGTTTTAACATAGCTGCTCACTTGAGCTTCCTGATCCTTTTGGATGCCGAAAATGTTAAAGATTATTAACATGTCTTTTTTATTCATTTTTGTTACCTAGAAAGAAAGTTTTTGTTGCTTTTGACTTTCTTTCTCCAATAGTCCAATAGATCATTCATAGTTGTTTCAAATTCAACAACTGGTTCCCATCCTGTGTGGTTTTTAAATTTTGTAGTATCTGGAACTTGCAAGTCTGCATCGATAGGCCTAAGCCTTTCGGGATCTGTTTCTATCTCTATTCCTTTTACTTTAGAAATACTCAACAAATAAGACAACATTTCCCTTACACTACAAGTGTAGGATCCTCCAATGTTATAGTATTCTCCGGGTATGGGATCCGTAACAACAAGCGTGTGATACGCCCGGACGGCGTCTCTAACGTCAGACCATGTTCTTAGCGAATCCAGGTTTCCAACTTTTATTACAGGCGGCAATAGACCTTCTTCAATCATCGCTATCTGTTTTGCAAATGTTGATTCTGCAAAAACATCTCCTCTCCTAGGTCCTGTGTGTGTAAACATCCTAGTTGTCATTACTTTCATGCCATAAGCTTCTCCATAAAATCTACCTATCAAATCAGTTCCAACTTTAGAAATCGCGTATGGTGATGCTGGGTGGAAAGTGACTTCCTCATTGATCGGAAGATCTTCCTTTTTTACTCGGCCGAAAACCTCAGAAGAAGCACAAACATGAATGACTGGATCCAGTTGTGACTTTCTTAACACTTCTAACAAGTTTGTAGTTCCTATTATGTTAGTCTGTAAAGTTTCTAGCGGTGATGAAAATGACGTCTTCGGATAACTTTGAGCTGCTAGGTGAAAAACATAGTCAGGGGATGAGGTCGCGACGGCTTCTTGCAGCGAAGTATAATCATTCAAATCACCATACAGTAAATGGACTCTTTCTTTTTGGTTAATGAGTGGTATTAGGTGATTAATATTATCCAGGTCGTCATTCCATCTGCACAGGCCATAAATCTCCCACTCAGTATTCAAAAGAAGATAATCAACCAAATGTGAACCTACCATGCCGGTGATGCCAGTGATTAATACTTTCATTCTTCATCTCCAAATCTTCTTTTCCAGCGCGGGGGCTGGTCAAAACAATTGAATAGATCTATTTCTATTCTAGATGATTGATCCTGTGACATTTCTTTTGTAAACAATGGCAAGTCATGCTCGTTGTGCGCAGTTGCTACAGGAGTATGGTCCCCTTGGTTTGGGTTCCAATCACAATTGAGTACAGGGTCTACGTCGGAAAAGAAAATTTTAGAACCAGATCTCTTTGCACGGAATGCAAAGTCATGCAAATTCATGTTGTAGTTTTCATACCTACAGTCCATTCCTCCGAGGTCGCGGTAATAAGAAGTGTGTAACATTCCGTTCAAAATTATAAAAAAATCTTCTGGGATTCCAGATAACCTTAAAGGAGGGTGGTGATGTGCTCTCCAAAAGTCACGATCCATGGGGCGGCCAGAATGTCCTACTCCCTCTACATGCTTGACAATTACTATATCTTTTTCTCCAAGGGTATCAAACTTATCAATACAATTTTCTAAACCTCCGTAAGTATAATAACCGTCATCAGAACCCCAAGTAATTAATCTTCCTTCAGCCAATAATGTTGAAATTTGAAAACACCGTGAAGGCGAACCGTAATCTTTTAAAAATTTAAAATTTCTTTTTTCACTAAAGAATGGAGGAGGGTCATTTGGACCAACCACAACCAACTCCCAAGTGTAGTCTCCTACAGATTGAGCTATTGAGTTGTACAACCTTTCCCACAAGTGGGTGCGATGCCCGGGCAAACAAATAGACAAATCGTAATTACTCATTACCTTCCTCCACATACCACTTTATCGTTTCAGCTATTCCCTCTTCAAACGAGAACTGCTTCTTGAACCCTAACTCGTTTTCTAGTCGTTCCGTACTAACCATTCTAAAAGGAATGGTTGTTGGCTTTGACGAATCATAAAAGACCTCCGGGGTTTTGCCGGTCGCCTTTAAAATGGCATCTACAATGTCCCCTACAGTTATAGCCTCACCAGATCCAACGTTGTATGGCTTCATTGATTCGCCTTTCTCCAATACTAATAGGCCGGCACGTACTACGTCCTTAACGTACAGAAAATCCCTAACCACATCAGGGGATCCCCACACCTCGAAAGGATCCTCACCAGTCAATACTCGCTTTATCAGAGCCGGTACCACATGACACGTCTTTAGGTCAAAGTTGTCATTTGGACCATAAATGGCTGTTCCTCTAGCAAGTGCAATCTTCATGTCGCTAAATCTGGACACATGATCCATGAGCTTCTCTCGATATCTTCTCATCCATCCATAACCATAGTATTTTTCATGAGGTTCGCCTGTCCAAAATTCACCTTCCTTCAATGGCTCTCGAATGTCAGGATATCCTGTAGAACTATTTAAATCTAAAAAGCCCTTCACACCTGATCTGTGGGATGCGTCTAGCAGGTTCCCTGTGACTTTGATGTTTTGTATTGACACTTGAATGTCCGTTGGTACGCTTGCGGGGTGGCAGATGCGCCCTCCAGAGTGCACAACGTAATCGGCTCCGTGTACCAACCTTAGACAATCATCAATTTTTTCAAGATCTAAGTTTTCAATAACCTGGATCCTACTATCTTTAATTTGAAGCGGGCGTACGTGGGTATGTGTTACAACATTTGCTCCATACTCCAAAAGCTTTTCGATGTAATGAGTTCCGATAAACCCACTTCCACCTGCTACAGCTACTGTTTTTCCTTTATAAAAACTACTCATTAAATCTCCTTGTTATCTTTGAATGCGTTGAATCTGTCATCGATTGTTTCTTTATTTTCTAGAAACCAATCGATCGTACTACTGATCCCTTGCTCAATTGAAATAGTCGGCGTGAATCCATATTTAGATGCCCGCGTCATGTCGAAAACCCTTCTTGCGTCTCCGGTTGGTTTATCTGTAAGCCACTTAATTTTTTTATTAAATTTGTTAGAAATTGCTTCAGCTATTTCTTTTATTTGAATACCATTGCCAGACCCTAAATTAATAGGTTTAGTTATCTTATTTTCTACTGCATAAATCATTCCCAGTGCCACATCTTTTGCATGAATAAAGTCTCTGATTGAAGAGCCATCGCCCCAAACTTCCAAAACGTTGTTTTCGCTGGCTTTTCTTATTAGGGACGGAATCACCATTGCGTTTGCTGGGTCGAAGTTATCATTCTTACCATACACGTTTGCTGGACGGACGATTGAAATGTTGTTTTTTCCATGCTGTATGGCGTATGCCTCAGCTTGCAACTCTCCTATTCGTTTTGCCCAACCTGCAAATCTATCATTTGGCGAGGGGAAAGTTTTCCAGACATCATCTTCTACTAATACTTCTGCAGGCTGGTATACACCCACAGAACTAGTGTAGAGATACCACTCTACTTTTTGGCGCATTGCAGCTTCCATCATGTTTGTATTGAATTGTAACATTGGCACCATAAAGTCCGCTGGCTGTTCGGCACACATCTTTGGCGAACCCTTTATGCCTACTAGATTAAAAACATAATCTTGCCCTTTACAAACATCTATACATTGGTCGAAAAACCTCAAGTCGATCTGTCTATATCTTACGCCTTCTAGATTGGTATTCGAACTGATGTCCGCCACTGTGACGGCCGCACCTTGCTGTAAGAGTAGTTCTACTAATTCTCTACCGATCATGCCATGGCCACCGGTTACTAATACTTTTTTATTTTTAAACATTATTTAGTCTTTCACAAAGTCTAATGATTTCACCTTCTGTTAAATCAGGGTGATTGCCTATGTATAATCCCTGATCGTGTATGTAGTCCGAAACTTTTAGATTCCCTACTACCTTAAATTCGTACCTCTCCAGGTATGGCTGTCTAGCTTGGTTTCCACCACCTGCCGTTCCTAGTCGGTATTCTACCTTCTTTTCTTCTAAAATTTCACAAACATTTTTCATTTTTTTGTTATCTTCTTGCAAAATCAAAGGTAAAGCGTAATTACTGCTACCTTCAGTATTGTAAGATACATAATACAGATTTTCATCCAAATTGTCCAGCCAAATCTTTAAGTTATCTTGCCTTCTCTTTATGTTGTAATCTAGGCGCTGAATCTGTTCTAACCCGAGTATTGCATTCAGCTCAGTCGATCGCATGTTGTAGCCAGGAACCGCGAAAGTAAAAAGAGGATTTACATCAGGTTTTGCATATTTTTCATGAGTTTGCGGATCTGCTTCCCTTGTCATACCATGAGATCGGAACATTCTTGCAAGTTGATAGATTTCGTAGTTGTCCGTACTTATCATTCCGCCTTCGATTGTTGTCATGTGGTGGCCAAAATAAAACGAGAAGCAAGACATGTCACCTACTGCTCCCACTTTTTTGTTTTTGTATGTAGCACCATGGGCTTCACAACAATCCTCAATCAACAAAAGATCATGGTCCTTTGCTAGTTTAACCATTTCATCGTTAATACCGTTAAATCCTAGTGCATGCACCAAGACTATCGCCTTAGTATTCTCGTTGATTGCTTTCTTTATGTTATCAACCGAGATAGCCATAGTGTCTAGATCTACATCCACAAAGACGGGTAAAAACCCAGTATTAATAACCGCAGAGATGTCAGATACCCATCCGATTGGCGGGACAATAATTTCACCTTCCTGGCCTTTTAATTCTCTCACTATAGATGTAGTTATGTAGTTACTAGCGGCGCCAGAGCCGACCATAACGCTGTATTTGACTCCAAGCCACTCTGACCAGGCTTTTTCGAACTCTTTTACCTTTGGACCATTAGTGAACCGGTCTGATGTTAAAATAAAGTTAGCTAGAACTTTTCTGTCTTCTTCGGTTATGTTATCATTTATCAGAGGCCATGAAAATTTACTTTGTCCCATAAAATTGTCCATGCTCCACAATGAGTGTTGGTTTACTATCTTCGCGTTCGTAGGCTTCTTTAAAGGCCGGGAACACATCTTCAGGCTCCATCAATTCTACAACGTTGACGTTTGTAAGCATTTTGCGGAACGCCTCTGTATGGTTTTGTGTATGCTGTGGGCCCGCGTCTAAAGGTTCTTTGGCTCCGACTGACACTCTAATGATGACACGAGGTTTCATTTCTCCTTTTGACATTTCTTCCATCTTGTCCAAGTGATTTATCAGTTGGTTACAAGCAAGAATAAAAAAATCAAATCTAGGATACATAGTTACAGTAACGAAACCTTCCATAGCGAGGCCGGTTGAAATTCCTAATTGAGTTTCCTCAAATACTGGTAGTTCGACTCTCTTCTCCTGCGGTACATTTACTATAGTGCTAGAAATAGAATGCCCACTTACTTTACATGCCTGGCCAAGAAATACTACGTCTTCCTTTTGACCAAGCCAATCCATTGCTTTTATTAATTCTTCTTTATACTTCATGTTTTTTCCTTAAATTAAAAGTTAACCCACTTACCAGTTCCATGGTGTGGATATCCCATTTGATATTCGTAAGTAACTGCGTCGGCCGGGATTTGTTGTTTTACGCCCCAAGCCATGTCTGTTGGGGTATGTACACTCATGTTGTTATCTTCCACCACCCATTGCATTGGTAGGTCGAAGTTCTTACAATACTTGTACGCCTCATGAAAAACACCGGTTTCCATCGTCATGTCGCCGACAAAACACCAAACTTTTCTTTTTGATTTCTTTCTTTTAAGTGCCATGGCGGCACCGACTGCTAGAGGTATGATACCACCTACAATAGAAGACGAATAAAAATTAGGGTTAGTGTTATTCGTGTGCATGCTGTTTCCAGCGTTTATGGAGTTAGACAATTTTTCTTTGCTAACTCCATGAAGTATTGCATGATGGTGATTTCTCCACGGTACAAACACCCAATCGTCTTTAGAGATATATTGAAAAATCTCTATTAACTGCTCTTCATTGTTTTTAGATAAATGTATAGGTCCTCTGATTAAGCCGGCTTCATAATCTGATGCCACTTTATCTTCAAATTGTATAAGCTCTTCAGCAGTTACATTTATTTCTCTAACCTTTTTTAAGTGACTAGGTATTTTAACCTTCATCTTCTTCTCCCTCATAATTCCAACTGATTTCCCAATCTTTAAAATCTGCAGCTAGACAGTCTATTTTATAATCTTTGCGGCCGCCGTTGATTTCTTGAATCTTGTTTTTTGCAGTGTTTCTTATTCCATTTAAGCCATGAGTCAGCTCTAAATTATTGCCGTCTTTAATTCCATTACGATAATTTGTTTCATTGTGCCAAATGTGTAAGTTCATCTGTGATAGTACCACAATTGCTCTGACAGTTTCAGAGGTTATTTCTTCTCCCTGTTTCAACAGTATGTCAATGTCATGACAAATCTGAGAAATTTCTTTAGCATACACTTCTTTATGGTCTGTTATAAAAACCTCCTTGAGTTGCACGATTGATAATCTGTCTATTAATTCTGATAATGTTGGTAAGTATTTTCTTTTATTCATTTTATAGTCCTTGTGAAAAATATTGTTTGTATTTGTTAAAATTTTGTTCGCCGATTACATCTTTGTATTCCATAAATAGAGATGCCTCTTCTCTTATCTTGCTGGTAAAGTTGTCAGTAGAGGTAGTGACGCCTTGCGGGTTGAAATAATAAAGGCCCACCTTGCTGTGAACTTTTAAGAAACTAGATCCAGATCTGACACATCTTAACCACAACTCCCAATCGTTAGCATGTTTAAGATTAGAATCAAAACCTCCTGATCGATTGATCATCGACCTCTTGAACATTGGCATCGGGCCCGGTAAAGACTTAATCATGTTTTCTCTACTGAAATCTTTGATGGAATGTTCATACAAATTCTTGCTAGTGTAGAAGCCTTCATCAATCTTTGCATTACATACATAAGATTGCACACAATCTCCATATACTAGATCGCTAGATGAGAAATGAAGATAGTGTCTTAGAATCTCTGCATAATGAGGTGCGGGTCTATCATCTATCATGACCATACCGATAAGATCGTTCTCTGATTTTTCGATCATCCTGTTGAACGCTTCAGAAGATGATATTCTCTCTTCATCTCTGATGTGTTTTATGTTGCTGTACTTCTCACAGTATTTAGAAATTATCTCAGACTCTTTGCCTGTAGAACCAGCATCATAGATCAACAAGTCTACTTCTTCAAAAATAGTTTGATTTACGATTGAGTCAAGGTACCCTTCTATAAATTCTTCCGCTTCGACGAAAGTTGTCATAATGGTTACTCTAGGCATGTCGGGGTCGATGAATTCAAGCTTCTCTTTTCTAATCAATTTTCTAAATTTTTCAAAAATCTCTTGTTTACACAGTCTCATCTTCTCGATCATGCTTTTACCTTTGTATTTCATCCAGCCGTCTTGTACGCACCCAACGTTCTGATTAGTCATAACTTTGCAATCGAGAGCTCGGGATTCGCACAAAAATCTATTAAAAGTCTCAATCCATCGTGGAAACATAATTATCCCTTCACAATTAGAAATCTCTTTCATGAAAGATTCATAATGGATGTTACCTATCGAACTGTAAGGTATTTGATTTTCTAAACAATAAGCAATGGTTTCAGGGACACCCTTGTTGGGGTTTTTAGATCTCAATACACCCCACTTGTTTTCTCTTTCCGATGGAGCAGATGATTCTGTTAACAGTTTTTCGAGAAGATTTATTTCAGAATCTAACCATAAATTTCCTGATAAACTGACAATGTTTTTTGCTTGTGTGTTCTTAAATAAAATCTGACTTGCGTAATCTGTTTGGCACAGTATAGCTCTGGCATGTCTGAAAAATTGTATGTTTTGCCTGTCCTCTTCACTTGATAGAAGGTCTTTAAATTCTGCAGGGTTATTATTTTTTAGATATTTGTGATCATGTTCCAAGATTATATAATCTACAGAATTTTCGATTAAATATTCTTTAACCTCTTCAGACAATGTCATGAAATTAGAAATAATAAAAATAGAATCTAAATTTTTATCTATGATTTTTTTGTTTAGATCCGTGCAGATCATCTGAACGAACATGTAATCTTTAAAGTCATTAAACTCATTCGCAAACAATTCGTCTGTCAAAACGTGATTACACTTTTCAGCTCCGCCAATTGTGTTTATATTCTCAGGGTGATAAAACTGATCTGCAATAAAGAAAATCCTATTCATAGATGCTCACCTCTTCCTTCTCGACTCTCATTTTTTTTATGTTGTTTTCAAACCCCAAAGACTCGACCATTGCTAGCATCACATCTTTTTTGTTATGCGTCTTGCAAATGTGATCTTTTAATGTTTGGGCCCAAGTTTTATACATTTTATGATTTTCATAAACGTCTTGAAGTTTTTCCTTAAAAGATTCTTCTCTTGGATAGGCCCATTGACTACCTTCTATTATAATTCCCTCCCACACAGCTTCGGGCTGTACGGGAGCAAGGTCATAATCGACGTTTGCGAATAGTTTCTTATTTGTTATTTTTCCTCTTTCCGAGTCTTGACTCGGAGCTGATAGGAATTCTGTATGTGCTGACCAGTCTGTTGCTATGATTGGCAGTCCAGAATAAGCCGCTTCAAAAATTGGTAGGCCAAATCCTTCTGCATGGGTCGTAGTAACATAAGCATGAATGTCGTCTCTCGTATATAAAGAGTGGATCTCTGACTCTGACAAGTCCCCATGCAACAAATAGACTTTACATAATCTATCCTTATAGGAAGCTAAAAGATGTTCTAGGCCGATTGTGGTGCGATTACGGTCGATTATAGACCCTGCTGATACGCCGGTCTTCAATATTAAGCCTACTTCGGGATTATCATGAAAATGTTCTACAAACCATCTTACTAGATTCTCTTGATTTTTTCTAGCACCCATCAATGCGATGGAAAGAAAATTAAATTTAGTCTCTAGTTTCAAATCTAATTCCACATTGTCAAAATCTTTTATAGGATAAGGGACTGCCTTTACTGGACAATTACATTCTAGAGTTGTTTTTGTGCCGTTTCCTTCGTTACTTATTTCATAAGAACTATTTTCAAAGCTACTCTTTGTGTGTTCGGATGTCACCACCATTTGATCGATTCCTTTATGGGTCTGAATCAACCACTGAGGTGACACTCTATCTGTTTCTACGCCGGCTGTTACGAGTACAGAAAATGGTGCTTTCTTTTCAAATTCATTTGCGAGACCTACATGTATCTGTGCATCAAACTTAAATCCCTCTATTGAACTAGCTCTAGAGTAATTCATCACGCACTGCTCTATCTGTGAATTTTCATTTGATGGAGATGTGTTCCATCCCGTAGTTCCCCAATTTAGAGGATTTATAAAAATTGTGTGGTCAGTAAATGTATTTAAAGATCTGAAGACATGTTTAGAGTGTTCTCCGTATCCGGATTGTGTTAGGATTGGTGCTTCTAATAATATATTCATTTTAGTTCCTTAAGCTCCCAGCTTTTATAATTTTTTCTAGTATTCCAAGATCCATGTTTTTCAATTGTATCTTTAATTATTTTCTGCCACGTCTGCTGGTATTTTTCAAAGCTGTAATTGTTCATGACATGTTGACGTCCTTTTCTTCCGAGATCTTGCCTTTCCTCTTTTGATAAATTGTAAATTTTCATCATTTTATCTAAAAAATCTTTCTTGCTAATTCTGTCTTCAAAAATGTACGGTACATCTTGAGATCCCACTATGGTTTTTGATACAGGCTCAATTCCATGACCAAAGAATTGATTCCCGTCAGTTACTTGCTCTTGCAGGCCGCCTGTCATGTTTACAATTATTGGTGTTTCGCATGCTAAAGACTCGAGCGTAGATAAACCAAAACCTTCAGCATCGGAAATGTTGATTGTACAATCTACTGCATTGTAAACATTTGACAATTTATCCTGTTCCAATTTAACAGATGAGAACAAGACTTGGTTCTCGTCTAAACCTAGACTCCTCGTTATTTCTATGAGGTTTGGTCCGTTAGGATCTTTCGGCTCTGTGTGCATCAGAAGAATTGCTTTATCTTCTCCTACTTCATCTAAAAATTCTTTAAACCAATAAATTAATGTGCCTGATTGTTTTCTTCTTGCGTTTCGGTTGTTCCAGAAAAAGATTAACTTATCGGTATTGTCTTTTCCTATAATCTTTTTTCGGTAAAGTTCAACCTCTTCTATTTCTTTTTCTGTTGATTTCTTTCTAAAAACGTTTGTATTAACTGCATGCGGCACCCTTATTGATTCGACGTTTGGAGATACTGTCTTGACGATGTCATCTGTTACTTTACTTATAGTACAAACTAGATCGTTAGACTCATAGAAACTTTTGTTAAATTCTGGTGCAGGATAATTGTCCCACACATGATAATAGATCATGGGTATGTTTTTTCTTACTTCGTTTTCCATCTCCCACAGCCAAATAAAAAATCTAGGATCGGTCATAAACCAAAGTAAATCCGGTTTATAATCTCTCATCACACTTCTTATAACATTCTTGTCTCCATAACCATTTACTGGCTTTATGAGCCAGTCGTCCTCTGACCAGGCCTGATTACTGACATCTATCGTATTCGCATCTTCGCGATAATTTACCGACTTGATTGAGTAGTCAGAATGTCGTACGGCGCCGGCGAGACATAAGAATTTGTATTTTCCAGTCTTTAATAAAGACTCTATCATGTATTTTGTTTGTGTGCCAACTCCTGTTGGGACCAGGGGCGAATCAGCGATTATTAAAATTTTCTTTTTTTCTGTCATGTGCAATGCTCTGTATTGTGAAATTTGCAATATTTGCAAGATAGGCGGTTTTTTATGCTAACGCCTTTTTCTATATTTATAACAGCAGTTTGCAAAACTTTTAAGGCATTTGTGGTTTTTTTAGGGCCGGATGTTATCCTTACCGGCTCGACGTTGTCTTTCTTTGCTGTCCTCTTTAAGAGAACAAAATGAGTTTCGATCATTGAAGGGTCTATGTTGTGCTTTTTAGAAAAATAATTCTTGTAATATGTTAGTTGATAGTTTGTCATTGGGTCTTGCTTTTTATCTCTGCTCCAACCCCAAGAGCAAGTCTTCCAGTCTATTACATGATACTTTTCATCTGAAGTTTTGATGACCATGTCAATAAATCCTTTGAACTTCTTTCCATAAGACTCTATGTCAGACATGTCTTCTAGTAGCTGTTCTTCTACTGAAATTATTTCAAATTCTCCAAAATAATCTTTTACTGCAGGTATTAATTGCTCACAAATGGGTCCTGCTTGAGAGCGCATGTCCACAACCATAGACTTATTAAGTTCATGGCCATCTGCTTTTAATTGATTTAATTCTTTCAGAAAATTAGTCTCAAAGATCTCCATGGGGTTCTTGGAGTTATCCGGAATATACTCTTCGCACACTGCGTGTATTGCAGTGCCAAAGGCTGTGTATTCATTACCTGAAAAGTACGGCAGCTTGTCTACATAGATAAGCTTATGTCTGTGTGGACATTCTTTCCAGTTTTTCAACTCTGAAAAGCTAATTCTTTTAATTTCTTTCAAAATTTTCCTTTTTTATTGCTGTTTTTTTCGTGTTGTGGATTTTCTAGTGGTTCTAGTGGTTTTTTGAGTTCTTGGTGTGACTTCGTCAGTTTGAGTTTTATAAACTTTGGCCGGGTCTGGTTTATCTTTGACAATCTCAAAGACCCACTCGCCAAAGTTTGTACAGCCGCTGTATCCTGTATTTGAAATCTTCATACCGGGGCATGAAATTAAGTTTACTTTGTTTCTAAACTTTTCAGGCAACAGGTTCGTTATTCTTGCATTCTCAAAAATAACTTTATCCTCATCTGCGAATTTTCTCATTTCACATGAAATTGTTACTTTTATTTTGTTTTCGTAAATTTCTACTTTTTCTTTAAAAATCATTTGATTTCTCCTCTTTTTCTAAATTCATAAGGCTAACTATTTTTTTAAATAAAATAGGACTATTTCTTTTTAATCTAGGTAAATCCTCTCTCATAAAAAAGGCCTCAAAGCCGTTAGCAAAGTATTCTCTGATTGAAGTTGCTGCGTATGGCGAGTAAAATAAATTTGCTGAAAAAATAGACAACATTGGATAACCGACTTCACTGTACAAAAACTGATCAAAGTTTTTATCATAATCCACATTTAAGTAACTTGACAACTCCATAGTAAACCCTTCCGACTTTAAAATAGACCACAAACTTTTTCTCTTTTGCAAGAACTCATTTTCTATTTTTAAATCTGAATAAATAAAAGACTTGTAAGTTTCCTCTACTGAGTGTGCTATTTCGTGAATCAGATCATCTATCATCCCCTCAGGGGTGACGTGTTTGTTTGTTAAAAACACAGAGGAGTTTTGATACATGGCCTGTAAATTTCTGTCTTCTAAATCTTTAAATCTTCCAATATAAATAACATCAAGATTTCTTAGTAAGAACTCGGGCACCATAGACAAAGATTTGAGTATTGTCTCTCTTGGGTTTATGTTCTTAGGTAAAGGATCTTTTACAATTACTTCTACACCTTTTATTGCAAAATGTCTTTCCAGGTTTTGTTTTATGGAAGAAACCCTACTCTTCAATTTTATTTTCCTGTGTCTTTCGATTTTCGAAGTATTCTACATCTTTTAGCGCTTGAGTGTATCCATTTACCCAGTTTTCTTCAGCTAGAGCTAATAAGAACTCAGGAAACTCTTCAGCAAATACATTAATAACGTGTTCTACTGTAACCTCGTCATTTTCTGGTTCTATTTTCTCCCCTACATAATTGACAATTATTTCTTTCAATTCTGTCTCTGTTGGTACTTTTTCTTTCAATAATGATCTATTTGTTTCTTTCTGCATAATTATTACAATTTAGTGGCTGCGATAGTTGCAACCTTTGACCTCTCTCCTTTTAACAGCGTTACGTGTCCGGAGATTGTTTCTTCTTTTAATCTCTCAACCACATAAGATAATCCATTGTTAGTAGCGTCTATGTATACATTATCAATTTGTTCAATGTCACCTGTTAATACTATTTTAGTACCTTCTCCCACTCTTGTCAAGACTGTTTTTATTTCATGTTGCGTCATGTTCTGG
>MDTG01382824.1_pt1 | contig 58967 bp, 62 predicted proteins | sample 811421 | NCBI WGS metagenome assembly MDTG01 (sample SAMN05326645, study PRJNA326480) | marine metagenome | isolation source: seawater | place: Pacific Ocean: South East | collected 2011
ACCCGTCCGCCACTAACCCGAAGGTTCGTTCGACTTGCATGTGTTAAGCACGCCGCCAGCGTTCATCCTGAGCCAGGATCAAACTCTCCGTTGTATTCAAACCCTATTGCAAATTGCTCAGATTGATTTGCTATTCCCACTAAATTAGTTAGCAGTAATTAGCCCCTTCTTATCGAAGGTTTCAAAGAGTGCACTATGAATTTCTTCTTCGTGACTTTCCGAGATCTCAGATCCGGTCGCTGTCCTACTTGTAACACCTTTACATGAATCGAGTCGTGAAACACAATTCAATGTATTGAAAAGTAGAAACAGCTAAATTTCTTTTGACGGGACCTCACACCTTTACCGCATAATCATTTACAAAAATTGTAAACGCGATAAAAGCGTCAGTTCCTAAACTTTTAAGTTGTCTAGATTCTGCTTAGTCAAATTAAAAATAAGGTGACTAAACTTATACGATCCATATTAAGAGACCGTATCTGGAACTCATAACAAAAAAAAAAATAATTTTTTTTTGCTGTGAGTGCTCACTCTACAAATAAGCTTTTGGCTAAATCGTTATATGAGCAGCGTTTCTGATACATGTCAGATCCGCATCATTTAATGTAAACCATAAACCTCCCTTATGCAACAAGAAACTGCAGATCCATATCTCACAATTAGTATTTGTTTATAAGGGTCAACTCAGACCAAGCGTTTGCCCTAGAAACAACACAAATCAATGGCAGGACGTTTTAGTCAACAAAATCAAAGGGTTCGCCCAAACTCCAATGAAGACACCGTCATCAAGAGAGCAAAAGAACACTTTGAAAAAACTTTAATTGAGATTTCTGGGGGTCTTACGGGAAGTGTCGCAGCACTGGAACACCCCTCTAACAATCAAGCTCTAAATTACGGTGAAATTTTTTTAAGGGATAATGTCCCAGTAATGATCTATCTATTGACTCAGAAGAGATATGAAATAGTTAAAAGATTTTTATCTGTAAGCCTAGATTTGCAAAGCACCACTTATCAAACCAGAGGGGTCTTTCCCACCAGCTTCGTAGAAGAACAAGGAGAGTTGATTGCAGATTATGGTCAAAGATCAATTGGGCGAATTACATCTGCAGATGCAAGCTTATGGTGGCCAATCTTGTGTTGGTTATATGTAAAAAAAAGTGGTGATAAAGATTTTGGGACAAGCCAACAGGTTCAGCGAGGTATTCAATTACTTCTTGATTTGGTTCTTCACCCAACATTTGAAGGGACTCCTGTTTTATTTGTACCTGATTGTTCATTCATGATTGATAGGCCCATGGATGTGTGGGGAGCACCTTTAGAGGTTGAAGTACTTCTCTTTGCTTGTCTTAGAAGTTGTATTGGCCTAATGGAACTAAGTAGAAAAAATCAAGTTAGTAGATTGTTAGATCAAAGATTAATTCTCACAAGACAATGGGTTCACGATTTGCGTCAATTTCTTTTGAAGCATTATTGGGTCACAAGTAAAACTATGCAAGTTTTAAGAAGAAGACCAACTGAGCAATATGGTGAAGACCAACATCAAAATGAATTTAATGTACAACCTCAAGTTGTTCCTTCATGGCTTCAAGATTGGTTAGAGAATAGAGGTGGATATCTTATAGGGAATATAAGAACAGGCAGACCAGATTTCCGCTTTTACAGTCTTGGTAATTCACTTGCATGTATGTTTGGAGTTTTAACTGCTCCTCAACAAAGGGCCCTTTTCAGACTAGTTCTTCACAATAGAGAACATTTGATGGCTCAAATGCCTATGAGAATATGCCATCCTCCTATGGACATAGAGGAGTGGCAAAACAAAACGGGATCTGATCCAAAAAATTGGCCATGGAGTTATCACAATGGAGGACACTGGCCAAGTCTCTTATGGTTTTTTGGAGCTGCAATTCTTCTTCATGAAAAGCGCTATCCAAAAGCAGATGTCCTTTTAATGGGGCAAATGAGGTCTCTTCTGGAAGAATGCTATTGGAGTCAATTAAATCAATTACCTAGGCAAAAATGGGCTGAATACTTTGATGGTCCAACAGGAACTTGGGTCGGGCAACAATCTCGTACCTATCAAACATGGACAATTGTTGGTTTTTTATTACTACATCATATTTTGAGAGCAGAACCTGAAGATATTTCAATGTTAGATCTGGAAGATATTATTTGATATCTGAGGGTGATCAAAAAAGACCAAGGGTCAAAGATTTATCGATAGGCAAGCATGCACCTATTCCTAAATAAATAGTTAATACAGTTCCAAACAAGAAAAATGACATTGCTACAGGTCTTCTGAAAGGGTTAGAAAATTTATTAACATTTTCAATGAAAGGAATAAGCATCAATCCCAGTGGGATAAGAGTTTGAAGAGCTATTCCAAGTAACTTATTAGGTACGACTCTTAGTATCTGAAAAACTGGGTAAAGATACCACTCAGGCAAAATTTCTAATGGAGTTGCGAAGGGATTTGCCTTATCACCAAGGAAGGCAGGATCTAAAACTGCAAGGCCAACTACACAAGCTATGGTTCCCAAAATAACAACTGGAAAAATATATAGAAGGTCATTAGGCCAAGCAGGCTCTCCGTAATAGTTATGACCCATTCCTTTTGCGAGCTTAGCCCTTAGCTTTGGATCTGCTAAATCAGGTTTTTTTAGAGAAGACATATTTAAATTTCCAACTAGATGTTTTTAGAATACCAAAAATGTAATTTTATTCAAAGCGGACCTGAAATTCCTTGCTTTCTTATCATTAAAAAGTGCATCAGCATAAAAACTGCAAGCGTCCAAGGAAGAACAAATGTATGAAGACTATAGAAGCGAGTTAGTGTTGATTGACCGACACTCTCTCCTCCCCTTAGAAGCTCAACCATGAAATCACCAATGATAGGAATTGCAGCAGGAACTCCTGAAACAATTTTGACCGCCCAATAACCAACTTGATCCCAAGGCAACGAGTAACCTGTAACACCGAAGGCAACTGTTATGACTGCCATAACAACGCCAGTCACCCATGTAAGTTCTCTAGGTCTTTTAAATCCACCTGTTAAATAAACCCTAAATACATGAAGAATTAACATGAGTACCATCATTGAGGCACTCCATCTATGCACTGATCTTATTAGCCAACCAAAACTCACATCTGTCATTAAATAACTGACTGAGTTGTAAGCTTCAACTACAGTTGGTTTGTAATAAAATGTCATGGCGAACCCAGTTGCAAACTGAATCAAAAAGCAAACAAGGGTTATGCCACCAAGACAATAAAAGATATTTACATGAGGAGGAACGTATTTTGAAGTTACGTCATCCGCTATATCTTGGATTTCAAGCCTTTCTTGAAACCAGTCATAAACGGGTGATGAGTTCGCCATTTAATTTCTTGGTCTTTACAAAAGATTCTACTTGATGTGCTCCAAGTTGCCCGAAAAGGATTAATCGAATGCTTTCATCTGTTAAATCTCTGATACTAAATCTGCAAAGAGTCTTAATAAGACTCTTATCGTTTTTTTTAGTTCTGATTTTATGTCTTCAACCAGTAAATGCTCTCAATGATGGACAGCAACTTGTATTAGAAGCATGGGCCTTAGTAAATGAGGGGTATCTGAATCCAGAAAAACTTGATGAAATTAAATGGAGAAAAATTAGGCAAAGAGCTCTCGAGAAACCAATAACCACATCTTTTCAAGCCTATGCGGCAATAGATGCGATGTTTAAAAGAATTGACGACCCTTATACTCGTCTTATACGTCCAGCAAATTTTGAAGCCCTAAAGTCAAGCAATATTGGTAATGAAATTAATGGAGTAGGACTGCAGCTTGGATTAAGAGAATTGGATAAAGAAATTGTTGTAATAGCTCCTCTTGAAGGTTCGCCTGCGGCAGATGCAGGAATTACTAGCGGTACAATTTTAACAAAAGTAAATAATGAGGCAGTAAAAGAACTTGGATTAGAAGCAACAGCCTCAAAACTTAGAGGAGAAGTTGGCTCACAAGTTTCAATTGAAATTCAAGCTCCAAATGATGAATTACAAGAAATTTCACTTGAAAGAAGAAGTTTTGATCTCAGACCAGTAAGAACGAAAAGATTAAGGAATGAGACCCATACATTTGGATACTTAAGAATTACTCAGTTTAGTGAAGTAGTTCCTAACCAAGTAAAAGAGGCAATTCAAGAATTAATGCAAAAAGATATTGATGGAATAATTTTGGATTTAAGAAATAATTCCGGAGGACTTGTAAGTGCAGGTTTGGCAGTCGCAGATGCTTTTATTAGTGACTCCCCAATTGTTGAGACTAAAAACAGAGAGGGAATAAGTGATCCAATATCAGCAAATGTTGAAACTCTTTATGATGGACCAATGGTTACTCTCGTTAATGGAGGAACGGCAAGTGCCAGTGAAATTTTGGCAGGTGCATTGCAAGACAATAATCGCTCAGAACTTATTGGGAGTAAAACTTTTGGAAAGGGAGTGATTCAATCTTTATCTAATTTGAGTGATGGGAGCGGAATTGCCATAACAGTTGCAAGTTACTTAACACCCAGTGGAAGAGACATTCAAAATCTTGGAATAGAGCCAAACAAGACTCTTGAGCCTCCAGAGCCTTTGAATCCAGGCAGCTCTGATGATAGATGGCTTCAAGATGCCGAGTTATATATGGAGGCAATACTAGATATGGAAAATATTGAGATACAAAAATCTGCAGAGATAAACAATAAAGATATTGAAGATTTAAGTAAAAACAAATGAGCTTGAGAACCTACCATGATCCTCTTCATCACAGTATTACTTTAGATAAAAAAAAGCCTGAAGAGAATCTAATAATAAATCTAATTGAGTCTTCACCTTTTCAAAGATTACGAAGAATTCGTCAGTTAGGGCCAGCTTCTTTTGTTTTTCATGGAGCAGAGTCAAGCCGATTTACACACTCTTTAGGAGTATTTCAAATTGCCAGGCGTGCTTACGAAAAACTTGTAAAGATTGAACCTTCCCTGAAAAAGAAAGTTCATATTTTATATGTTTCATCATTACTTCATGATTTAGGCCATGGTCCACTAAGTCATACTAGTGAGGGTATTTTTAATATTAATCATGAATGTTGGACTGCAAAAATAATCAAAGAACACCCTTTAATAAAAGAAGAATTAGAGAATTATGAAAAAGGAGCAAGTGATGAAATCTCAAATTTAATTAAAGGAAAAGAAACCTCAGTAAAATCAATAAAATCTCTTGTCAGCAGCCAATTAGACTGCGATAGGCTTGATTACCTTTTAAGAGATAGCTATTCAACAGGAACAAAGTACGGTTTTTTAGATTTAGATAGAATTTTAAATGCTTTAACAATTACTTCATATGGAGAGATAGCTATTAAGCCTAAAGGAATTATTGCAATAGAACATTATCTTGTGATGAGGAATATGATGTACAGAAGCGTATATAATCATAGGATAAACGAAATAGCTAATTGGCTATTAGAAAAAATCTTTGAGACTGCAAAAAATATTGGTCCAGATAATTTGTGGGTTGATCATTATTTAAAAAAATGGATGTGGCATAAAAATGAAATTGACTTAGAAACATTTCTTGCCGCAGATGATAATATGCTTTATTACCACCTATTCAGATGGAAAGAGGGAAGTAATTTAGAATTATCAAGATTATGCAAGCGTTTTTTAGATAGAGATTTATTTAAAGCTATCGATATTGAGTTACTGAGTAATGAAAATCAACTAAAAGCTCTTGCTATAGCAAGGAAACTAACAAGTAAGTATGGGCTTGATCCAAATAATCATTGTGGAATTAGAAAACAACTTTTGCATGGATATTATCCATACAAAGGAGGATTAAGAGTTTGGGATGGAGAAAAGATTGATGCATTAGAAAATGTTTCAAACTTGGTAAGAAGTTTAATTAATCCCGAAAAATCAACATGGTTAATACACGAAAAAATTATTCATAAAGAATTAAAAAAAGAAATAGACCTATTTTAATTTTAAGTTATATTTATATAAAAAGAAATTTATTTGTGTTAATAGAACTCATTAAATTACCAAGCCAAAAAGAGAGGGAATGGGAAGTGCCATTTGATAATTCTATATCAGCATCAAGTAATACGAAAATAATAATTGATACTTATGACTGGGAGTTAAATTGCAATGAAATTCTTAAGATAGAAAATATCTGTAAGATTTATAAGAAAGAAATATATGGTTTTAAATGTTTAAATTTAATTACTGTAGTATCCGCAAAGTATTTAGGTCATGAAGCAAGTATTTATATTGAAAAAAATGAAATTTCAATACATAAGATTGATAATAATTCAAAAAAAATATTTATAAATAAAGTTGTTTTTCATGAAGGAACAATTCGCTCAGGAGAGAATATTGAATCTGAAGGTAATTTAATGATTCAGGGAGATGTGAATCCTGGAGCCATCGTCTCTGCGAATGGGAACATTATGATATGGGGAAGACTTTTAGGAATTGCCCACGCGGGCAAATCAGGTAATTACAAATCTAAAATTTCAGCTTTAAATTTCAGACCTGTTCAGTTGAGAATTGCTGATCTTGTTGCGAGAGGACCATCTAATTCAGATTCGAGCGGATTAGCAGAGCAAGCAGAAATCCATAATGGGGTAATTGTAATAAAACCTCTAAATCTAAAAACTAGACTTACAACATATTAATTCTTACTTGTTTTAGAAAAAATTTAATTTTTCTAAGTTTTGAAATTTATAAATCTTGTCATTAATTTAATGTTGCTATTAGATATTTCATTTAATATGCAGCAAACAAAAATTATCAGTGGCTAAAGAGACAAGAGTTATTCTTATCTGCTCCGGCAAAGGAGGTGTAGGGAAAACAACATTAACTGCAAATCTTGGCATTTCATTGGCCAGTCAAGGAATTAAGACAGCTGTTCTTGATGCAGATTTTGGTTTGAGAAATTTAGATTTGCTTCTTGGATTAGAGAACAGGATAGTTTACACAGCTCAAGAAGTTCTTGAAGAAACTTGTCGACTAGATCAAGCTCTTGTTAAGCACAAGCAGCAACCAAATCTCTCTCTTTTACCTGCTGGTAACCCAAGAATGCTTGATTGGTTAAAGCCAAGCGATATGAAAAAGATTGTTGAAATGCTCAGTCAAATATTTGATTGCATTTTGATTGACTGCCCTGCTGGAGTTGAAGATGGATTTAAAAATGCAGTTGCTGCAGCCAAAGAGGCAATTGTTGTAACTAATCCGGAAGTATCAGCTGTAAGAGATGCTGATAGGGTTATTGGTCTTCTCAATACAAATTCAGTAAAGCCAGTTCAACTTGTCTTGAATCGAGTAAGACCTAAAATGATGGACAATCAGGAAATGCTTTCTATTAAAGACGTAACAGATATTCTGGCTTTACCTTTGTTAGGTCTAGTAATCGAAGATGAGAAAGTGATAGTAAGCACTAATAGAGGTGAACCTCTAACTCTTACTGATGTTAATTCTCCTGCCGGAAGATGTTATTCCAACATTGCAAAAAGGCTTCAAGATGATGAGATTCCATTAATCGATCTAACAAAGGAAAATCCTAACTTTATTAATAAATTTAAAAAATTAATGCAAACAAAAATTTTCTAAAACAATGACCTTAAGAGATTTAATTAACAAAATACTTAGACGTCAACCCTCTAGCGCAAATACAGCAAGGGAAAGACTTCAGCTTGTGCTTGCCCATGACAGATCAGATTTAAGTAGTGAAATTCTTGATAAAATGAGGCAAGAAATTCTTGAAGTTGTTGCCAAATATGTAGAGATAGATATGAATGAGGGAGCAGTTAGTCTTGAGACAGAAGATAGAATGACAGCATTAGTGGCGAACTTGCCAATTAAAAGGACTCTGTCTGGAGACATTAAATTAAAAGATTCAGAAAATAAAGATTAGAATTTTGAAGATTTATAATGACATTGGATCAAAAGTATTGTAATTTTGTTGAAGTAGGGTTTAGTTTTTACCTTAAGCGTTTAATATTGAAAAATTAAATTTGATAGCCGGCTTAGCTCAGCGGTAGAGCAGCGCTTTTGTAAAGCGAAGGTCATCAGTTCAAATCTGTTAGCCGGCATAATTCTCGATCAAATGGAAAATTAAAATTAATTATGATCAGTTGAGATAAGCCAAATAAAAAAAAATATTAAAATTATCCATATATTTCTAAATTCAAATATAGGGGTAGAAATTAAAATGAATGGTTTTAACAAATAATAAAAAAAACTTTGAACCACTAAAATCAAACCAGCAATAAAAATCATTCAAAACTTATATTTGTTGGGATTACGTCCCCTTTTCTTAAAATTTTCCATTTATTATCATCAGTTAATTCAATAACAGTACTTGCAATACCTGAGCAATCAGTCCAATCTTGGCTTCCCAATATCGGAAGTTCAGGGAATATTTTTAAAGCTTCTTCTTCAGATGAAACGGGCATATAACCTGAAATATTTGCACTAGTTGTGGCGAGCGGCCCAGTAACTTTTAAAAATTTTAGGGCCAATTCATTTCCTGGTATTCTCATCCCAATAGTTTGAGAACTATTATTCAAAAGTCTAACTTCTTTACCAATAGAAGGTAAAACCAAAGTTAAAGGTCCTGGCCAATACTTATCTGCGATTATATTTGCCTGATTTCTGACTTTTGGCGATACAAAATCAAATAGCTGCTTTTTATTAGAAGCCATAAGAATAAGAGGCTTATTTCTTGGCCTTTGTTTGATTTCCCAAAGTTTATTCGAATGTTCAGGTGTAATTCCTAGTGCGGGAAGTGTATCAGTGGGGAATATAACTGGGACCCCCAAGCTCAATTTAGAGGTGAAAAATGCAAATTCAGAAGGGGTTTTTTTCATTAATTTTATAGTTAAGGTTTTTGCCCGATAGCAAATCTGCGAACACCTCTAAGATCTTTTTTAAAATCTAAATTTGTAAATCCTTTCTCATTCATAATTTTTAGGACTTTGTCACTCTGATCGAAATGATTCTCTATTATTAACCATCCAGAGGATTTTATAGCTTTTATTCCTGAATTAATAATCTCAAGAATTGAATCTAATCCATCTTTTCCTCCATTAAGTGCAATAGATGGTTCAAAATTTTTTACATTGGGTTCAAGTTGATTAAACAATTTTTCTGGAATGTAAGGAGGATTTGCTACAGCAAGATCGAAATATTCAAAATGACTAGATAAAGGTTCCCACCAATCTCCATAATGAAATTCTACATTTGAATTATTGCATAAAATTTGCATATTCTTTTTTGCAATTTTTAGTGCTTTTTTACTGCAATCAACTGCATGTCCCTCTGTATCTTTTAATTCTCTAGCTAATGCAATCGCAATAGCTCCTGATCCAGTACCGAGATCAACCCATTTATTTATATTTTTTTTTTCTAGTGCATAATCGATTATTAATTCAGTTTCTGGACGGGGTATTAAAACATTTTCGTCAATAAAGAGGGTAAAGTCTCTCCAAGGAGTCTTACCTAAAATATACTGCAAAGGCTTATGAGTGTTTATAAATTCTTCCCAGATTTTTTCTAACTCTACCAATGAAAAATTTATATTTAAATTACTTTCTGGAGAAACAAAGCAATTATGGATGTCTTGAGCAGTTAATCCAGCCCCTACTTTAAGAAGCCAGTCTAATTCGTTCTTAGCACCACCTTTTTTCAATAAAATTTTTTTCCAAGATATTAAATCAAGAGCTGAAACAACATCTTTCATGAGACATATTTAAATAGATCAAAGCTATACGCAATTGCCTTCAGATCTATACTTTTGACAAGAAATAATCTATTTCTTGGATTCAGGAGAAAGTCTACCTTTTCCACTATCTGAGAAAAAACTGGACTTTTCTCCATCTGCAGTAGCCAAGTAGAGGCCTATTAAAAAAATAACTGGTACGCCAACAAAAAGAAGACTCGCAGCTGCTCCAAAATTGGTTGTTTCCATGCTTTAGAAATTTATGAAAAAGAAAAATTTGATTATTCCAAAATTATAAGGGTAATTTCGCGTCATTTCTTCTGATTTGGTTTGGTTAAAAAATTTTGTAACTACAAATAATAAACAACCTAAGAATTTCGTATGAATTTCAAAAGTTTTGCAATTTTTCCTCAAAAACGCTAAAAATTTTTAATATTTCTGATTTCCAACCTCTAAAAAAAGAAAAAAAATATAAACAAACAAAAAACAAATAATTTCTTTTTTTTTGGTTAGTTTTCAAAATAGACAAGATATTGCAACTGATCTCAGCGAAAAATTGACTTCAAAACTTAGAAAGTCAATAAAAAATAATGCCAAAGAGTGTCAATAGTCATTGCAGATATCCATAACCTTCACCGCTTAGCATGCAAGACCATTTACGATCAATCGGTCTGGCTGCATTAAGTAGCTTCGTTCACGAAACCGACACATGGGATTGCCCTGGTATCGGGTGCACACAGTCGTAATCAACGACCCTGGCCGACTCTTGGCCGTGCACCTCATGCATACAGCTTTACTTGCCGGCTGGGCCGGCTCGATGGCCCTTTATGAATTGGCCATCTTTGATCCAACTGATCCAGTTTTAAACCCGATGTGGCGCCAAGGCATGTATGTCATGCCCTTTATGGCTCGCTTAGGAGTTGTTAATAGCTGGAGAGGTTGGGATATTACTGGAGGAACTGGAGCTTTTGATTTTGATTCCCTAGATTTCTGGGGCAAAGCACTACCTTTCTCAACTTTTGAGGGAGTTGCTTTAGCTCACATAGTTTTTAGTGGTCTTTTAATTCTTGCTTCAATCTGGCATTGGACTTACTGGGATCTTGAGCTCTGGGAAGACTCAAGGACTGGAGAGCCTGCTTTAGACCTTCCTAAAATTTTTGGAATTCATCTTCTTTTAGCTGGATTAACCTGTTTTGGATTTGGAGCATTTCATTGTGCTTCAGTTGGAATCTGGGTCTCTGATGAATATGGACTCTCAGGACATGTGGAGGCTGTTGCCCCTGCATGGGGAGCAGAAGGATTCAATCCATTCAATGCAGGTGGAATTGTTGCTAATCACATTGGGGCTGGACTCATTGGAATAATTGGGGGTGTTTTTCACATCACTAATAGGCCAGGAGTAAGGCTATACAAAGCTCTTAAAATGGGAAATATAGAGGGAGTGCTCGCAAGTGCTCTAGCCGCTGTATTATTTGTCTCATTTGTAGTTGCTGGAACAATGTGGTACGGATCAGCTACCACACCAGTTGAATTATTTGGACCTACCCGTTATCAATGGGACTCTGGTTACTTCAAAACTGAAATTAACAGAAGGGTTCAAGAATCTATAAATAACGGTGCCACTAAAGAAGAAGCATATGCATCAATTCCTGAAAAGCTTGCTTTCTACGATTATGTAGGAAACAGCCCTGCAAAAGGGGGACTTTTCAGAACTGGTGCTCTTGTTAATGGTGATGGCCTTCCTACAGGATGGCAAGGTCATATATCTTTCCAAGACAAAGAGGGTAATGATTTAGAAGTAAGGAGAATTCCAAACTTCTTTGAAAACTTCCCAGTTATCCTCGAGGATTCTGACGGAAATGTCCGTGCTGACATTCCTTTCAGAAGAGCTGAAGCTAAGTACTCCATTGAACAAACTGGGGTTACTGCAACAATTTATGGCGGTGAATTAAATGGTCAAACATTTTCTGATCCAGTTGTCGTAAAAAGACTTGCTCGTAAAGCACAGCTTGGAGAGGCATTCAAATTTGATAGAGACCGTTACAAATCTGACGGTGTATTCAGGAGCTCTCCAAGAGCTTGGTTTACATATGCTCATCTTTGTTTTGGACTACTATTCTTATTTGGTCACTGGTGGCATGCTGCAAGAACTCTCTTTAGAGATAGATTTGCTGGTATTGACCCTGAGCTTGGAGATCGTGTTGAATTTGGTCTCTTCAAAAAACTTGGAGACGAATCTACACGCCGCATGCCTGGTCGTGCCTAACTAAAGGAATCTTTAATCACTACCGAGAAATCTAGATGGAAGCCTTCGCTTACACACTACTCATGACATTGGCAGTTGTGACACTATTCTTTGCCGTTGCTTTCAGAGATCCTCCAAAGTACGACAAATAAATTTTGCCAAAAAGCCTCTGAGAAATCAGAGGCTTTTTTTTGCCTTTTGAATATCAAAAAAAGACTAAAAAATAATAATCAATTACATCCAATGCAAAAAAGCTTCTCATATTACTAATTAGTGTTTAAAGTTAATTTATACATATTGAAAATGGGCAATAATGCAATGCCCCGCTTGCCAAAATACTGATAGTCGTGTTCTTGAATCGCGATCCGCTGATTCTGGCAGAAGTGTCAGAAGAAGAAGAGAGTGTTTAAACTGTGATTTCAGATTCACTACATATGAAAGGGTAGAGACTATTCCTATCACAGTCATAAAAAGGAATGGCAATAGAGAGACTTTTAGCAGAGTAAAACTTTTAAATGGAATTACAAGAGCATGCGAAAAAACAGCTGTAATTGGTCCAAAAGTTGAATTTATCGTTGATGAGATTGAAACGCAGTTTCACCAAAAAAATTTGAAGGATATTCAAAGCTCAGATATTGGGGAAATGGTGCTTTATCATTTAAAGAAAATTAATGAAGTTGCATACATAAGATTTGCCTCCGTGTACAGAAATTTCCATAGTGTTGATGATTTTATTAAAACTTTGAAAGCTTTTAAACCTGCTAATAAAGACCAATTTGCGACTATTGTCTGATATTGGTTGATGATTATGTAGAGTAGTTAACAAATTCCATGTGATTGGTGGGTCATTATGGAAAAAGTTACTCACTACCTCTAGGTATACTGCCTCTGCAAAATGTCTGAAAATCAAACAGTTAACGATCAAGATTCGTCAGTTAAGACTAAAGAGAACGAAGTAGAAACAAATATTGATCTTGATAATTCTACTTCAGTAGATAATCTTGATATTCCAGAGGATGTTCCACCAGCTGACGATCCATCAAGTAGAGCTAAAAAATATGATTTCGATGGAGCAGGTTTCACCATTGATGAATTCGCCTCATTGCTGAGCAAATACGATTACAATTTTAAGCCTGGAGATATTGTAAAAGGAACTGTTTTTGCCCTCGAATCAAAGGGAGCAATGATTGACATTGGTGCTAAGACGGCTGCATTTATGCCTATGCAAGAGGTCTCTATTAATAGAGTAGAGGGCTTAAGCGATGTTTTACAGCCAACAGAGCAAAGAGAATTCTTCATAATGTCAGAGGAGAATGAGGATGGACAACTTGCTTTATCAATAAGACGAATTGAATACCAAAGAGCTTGGGAGAGAGTAAGACAACTTCAAAAAGAAGACGCAACAATTTATTCAGAAGTTTTTGCAACCAATAGAGGAGGAGCCCTTGTAAGAGTTGAGGGGTTAAGAGGCTTTATCCCTGGATCTCACATAAGCACAAGGAAAGCGAAGGAAGAATTAGTCGCAGATTTTTTACCTCTAAAGTTTTTGGAAGTCGATGAAGAAAGAAATCGTCTTGTTTTAAGCCATAGAAGAGCTTTAGTAGAGAGAAAAATGAACAGGCTAGAAGTAGGAGAGGTCGTTATTGGTGCGGTTCGCGGAATCAAGCCATATGGTGCTTTTATAGATATAGGTGGTGTCAGCGGTTTACTCCATATTTCTGAAATCAGTCATGAGCATATAGAAACTCCTCACTCAGTATTAAATGTCAATGATCAAATGAAAGTTATGATTATTGATTTAGATGCTGAAAGAGGAAGAATATCTCTATCGACGAAAGCCCTAGAACCTGAACCTGGAGATATGCTTACTGATCCTCAAAAAGTATTTGATAATGCCGAAGAAATGGCTGCAAAGTATAAACAAATGCTTTTAGAACAAGCTGAAGAAGGAGAAGATCCTATTGCCGTAATGACAATTTAAATAATGCCAAAAATCCTTTTAAGAGGGGAATTTATTGGAGACTTTAAGGGAATACTTTTTGACAAAGATGGAACACTTACTTACAGTGAAAATTATCTATTTAGATTAGCTAATTTAAGAATAGAAAAAATAATTAATATTATTCAAAATATAAAAATCAGTATAAAAATAGTTGATTTAATTAAATTACTTAATGACTCTTATGGTTTAAATAAAAATGGTGTAAATCCAAATGGATCACTTGCGATTGCATCAAGAAAAGATAATTTGATTTGCACAGCAAATATTTTAATTATTGCAGGAATCAATCAATGGTCAAAAGCTTTAGATATTGCAAAAAGTGCATTTTTAGAAGCAGATAAAAATTTGGAATTAAGTAAATTTGATATTCCATTAATTAATGGAGTTCTCAAAACCATCGAAAATTTACATAAATCTGGGTTTAAAATTGCAATTATTAGTAATGATGGGGAAAAAGGTGTTAAAAACTTTATCCAAAAAAATCATTTGCAAGATAAAATTTCTGCATATTTAAGTGGAGACGATATTCCTCAAAAACCTGATCCAAATGCAGTTTTGAAATTATGTAAAATGATCAATCTGCAACCGTCAGAATGCTTACTAATTGGAGATAGTAATTTGGATTTAAAAATGGCAAGTGATGCAAAAATAGGTTTTTCAATAGGATTCTTGTCTGGATGGTCAGTAAAACCTGAATTAACTTATCAAAATGATCTATTAGTCAATTGGGATGATATTTTAACTATCTAAAAAACTAAATATAAAAATGAGCAGATACGTTTTCACATCTGAATCAGTAACTGAGGGCCATCCAGATAAAATATGTGATCAAGTAAGTGACTCTATACTAGATGCACTCTTAACAGAAGATCCACAGAGCAGAGTCGCTTGCGAGACAATCGTAAATACTGGTCTTTGCTTGATTACTGGGGAAATTAGTTCTTCGGCAAAAGTAGATTTCATAAAAATAGTAAGGGATGTTATTTCAGAGATTGGATATTTTGACGCCCAAGCCGGTGGATTCGACGCCAATAGCTGTGCTGTTTTAGTTGCATTAGATCAACAATCGCCTGATATTGCTCAAGGAGTTGATGAAGCAGGTGACCACAAGGGAGACCCTCTTGACAAGATAGGTGCTGGTGATCAAGGAATAATGTTTGGATTTGCATGCAACGAAACACCTGAATACATGCCTCTGCCAATAAGTCTTGCTCATCGTTTTGCAAGGAAGCTTGCTGAGTTAAGACATCAAAAAAAGCTAGATTATCTTCTTCCTGATGGGAAAACTCAAGTAAGTGTGGTCTACGAAAATGGTCGTCCAATATCAATAGATACTATTTTAATCTCCACACAACACAAATCTTCCATAGATAATCTAAAAAATGAAAATGAGATTAGAAAAAAGATTGAAGAGGATTTGTGGGAATTATTGGTTCTGCCAGCAACCTCTGATCTTGAAATTAAACCTGATAAAGAAAAAACAAGATTTTTAGTTAATCCTACTGGTAAATTTGTAGTGGGAGGACCACAAGGAGATGCAGGCTTAACTGGAAGAAAAATTATTGTAGATACTTATGGAGGGTATGCAAGACATGGAGGAGGAGCTTTCTCAGGGAAAGATCCCACGAAAGTTGATAGATCAGCTGCATATGCAGCAAGATTTGTATCTAAGGCAATTGTTGCTGCAAAATTAGCTGACAAAGTAGAGGTTCAACTTAGTTATGCAATTGGGGTAGCTAAACCAGTTTCAATTTTAGTCGAAAGTTTTGGCACCAGTGAATTATCTAATGATGAGTTAAAAGAAGTAGTTGAAAAACATTTTGACCTAAGGCCAGCATCAATTATAAAACAATTTAATCTTATTAATCTACCAAAAAGCAGAGGGGGGACATTCTATAAGAATACAGCTGCATATGGTCACTTTGGTCGGCCAGATTTGGATTTACCCTGGGAGAATGTTGATGAGAAAGTAAAAGAAATTTCTAAGTAAATTAATTAAAGGAAATTGATAATTGAAAGTAAGATAAATGATTATATTTTGGGATTAGGTATTGACCTTGGCACCTCAGGTGTAAGGATAGCTGTGGTAAATGTAGAGAGGGAATTAGTTTACTCATCTTCATTAAATTATCAATATGGTCTAAGTAAATATAATGATTGGAAAGATAATATCGAGTATTTAATATCAAAAATACCAAATAAAATAAAAGAAAGTATTGTTGCATTATCAATTGATGGCACCAGCGGGACAATTATAGCTTCTGATATATATGGGAATCCCAAAGGGGATGCTATTCCCTATTTTAAAACTTTTTCAGAATATAATAATTTAATACAATTAAAAATAAAAAAGCATAATTTATTATCATTTTCAAGTCTAAATAGACTTTTTAAGTTAGTAGATTTATATGGTTCTAATATCATTGTTAGGCATCAAGCTGATTGGATAAGTGGATGGTTTATGGGTAAATGGGAATTAGGAGAAGAAACAAATAATTTCAAATTAGGATGGGATCCCGTTCGCAAAAAGTGGCCTGAATTTTATACAGAATCCCCCTGGTATAGAGCACTTCCAAAAATAAAGCCATGTGGATCCAGGATGGGAAAAATTGATAAAGATATTGCTAAAAGACTAAATTTATCAAGCAACTTGAATGTTATTGCCGGCACTACTGACTCTAATGCAGGAGTAATTGCGGCCAACCCATCTTTTGAAGACGGAGTAACAGTTCTTGGAAGCACAATGGTTGTTAAAAAATTTGCTAACAAGCCTCACTTTCATGAAGGTGTCACCAATCATTTCTTAGAAGGGAAATGGTTGGTTGGTGGCTCCTCAAATTCAGGAGGTGCTGTTTTATCAAAATTTTTTAGTGATGATGAAATTTCACAGTTGAGTAAACAAATTATTCCTCAAGAAAATGCAAATCTGAATCTTTTACCTTTACCCTTTGTTGGAGAAAGATTTCCAATAAACAACCCAAAACTAAATCCAAGATTAACTCCAAGACCTGTAAGTGACGCCCTTTATCTGCATGGTATTTTTGAAGGCATTTCAGAAATAGAAAAGAAAGCTTGGGCAAAATTTGAAGAAATGGGAATCAGTAAACCAAAAAATATAATCACTATTGGGAATGGTTCTAAAAATATCCAATGGCAATTAATAAGAGAAAAAATTATAGGTATTCCCTCAAAAAGATGCAAAAGTCCAACTGCAATGGGAGTCGCAATAATAGCTTTAAAAAATTACACAAAAAATACTTATATATAAAAAAATAATTAATATTCATAATTTAATATTTGAATAAGATAATATAAATTTATTTTAAATTATGAGTATAAAAGAAGTTATCAATCAAGACATTAGTAAAAGAATCTGTAGTCATATGAATAAAGATCATGAAGCTGCAGTAAGAAAATATGCTACTCACTATGGAGGTCAAACAAATTACGAGAAAACTAAAATGACTCTTATAACAAATAAATACATGGAAATAGATGTAGATGGAAAAATTATCCAGATAAAATTTGACAAGACTTTAAGTGACAGCAATGATGCCCACAAAGTCTTAGTCCAAATGATTAAATCTTTGCCATCTGATTAAAAAATATTAGCTTTCGTTTGCATTTCATGACCACACTTATCTAAAAAGGTAAAAAGATAAGCAAATTTATATATTAGTATTTTCCAAATGCATACAAAAGGGTAATGTAAATACAGTGTGATCTAAGCCGGGATAGCTCAGTTGGTAGAGCAGGCGACTGAAAATCGCCGTGTCCCCAGTTCAAATCTGGGTCCTGGCATACAAACATTGGAGAATTATCAGTGTCATTCTTGAGCTCTCGAGGAGAGAACGATCTTTTGATGAACAACGCTGATAGTTTTGCAATATCATTTGATGAGGCGTGGAAAAAATCAATATCAAATCTCAGTGAGAAGGAATTAGATTGTGAAAAAAAAATTTCAATAACCCTTGAGCAAATGAGTGATCATCCTTTTCTTGCTAATAATCCTGATGCAGCAAGACAAATCGCTAAATTTAGAATTAAACTTTTAAATCTTGATTAAACATAATGAAAGGAATATATAATTAAGAAAAGTAAAATGCAATAATATAAATAATTAAATAAAAAACCTCAACATCTAATAATTTAATGACTAATTAAAAGCATGAGCTATGTATTAATTACAGGTGCGGCGGGTTTCATAGGTTCTCATACATGTGTAGTCCTACTTCAATCTGGTTTCAAAATAATTATGTTGGATAATTTCTCCAATAGTTCTCCATTAGTAGTAAATGCGATTCAATCACTTTCTGGACTTACAGAAGAAAATTTCAAAAAGAGGGTTAGTCTTATAAAAGGTGACATCACAGATAAAGATCTTCTTGATAAAATTTTTTCTTTACATCGAGAAAATGGGGAGCAAATAACTTCTGTAATTCATTTCGCTGGTCTGAAATCAGTCAGAGAATCAATAAATGAGCCTCTACTTTATTGGGAAATAAATGTCTCAGGAACAAGAATTTTATTAGAAATAATGAATAAATATGATTGCAAAACAATAGTTTTTAGTAGCAGTGCAACAGTTTATGGAAATACAAAATATCACCCAATAAAAGAGGATTCAGAGATCAAACCAATAAACCCATATGGGAAAACAAAGGCAGCGATAGAAATGCTTTTATCAGATATTTCAGGTTGTAGAAGCAATCAATCTCCATTGATTACTAATACAAAGGATTGGAAAATTGCGATCCTACGATACTTCAACCCAGTTGGGGCGCACGAATCTGGCTTGATTGGAGAAAATCCAACTGGAATACCCAATAATATTTTTCCCTTGATTACACAGGTGGCTCTAGGAAATATTTCATCACTAAAGATTTATGGCAATGATTGGCCTACAAAAGATGGTACTGGAATAAGAGATTACATACATGTTGTTGATATTGCAGAAGGACATAAAGCGGCATTACAGCTCCTTCTTGAAAAAGGAAGCTCCTTGATTACACTAAATCTTGGCAGTGGTAAAGGGTATTCAGTTCTTGATTTGATCAATTGTTTTGAAAAAGTTTCAGAGAAAAAGATAAGATATGAAATTGTTGATAGAAGAGAGGGAGATAGTGCAATCTCGATTGCAGATTCATCTGCAGCTAAAAATATATTAAAATGGTCATCAAAAAGATCATTAGAAGATATTTGTAGAGATGGATGGAACTGGCAACGTAAACACCCAAAAGGTTATTGATTATAGAAAATATTATATAAGTTTATACAATTTAAAATATTCTATTCAAAAAATTTTAAGTATTTGAGAATCAAAGCTTTAAATTAAAAATTTCTTTAAATTATAAATAAAAAAAACATTATTTATCTAAAAGTTATTCAAGGACCTACTTCATGCTAGAAATATTATACTATCAACCTCAATTAATAATTAATAAAAGAGGTTGCGGAAAATTATTAAAAATCTAGACATGTCACTGAATCGTCCATCTTCAAATAAGAAACCGGATGAACAGTCATCAAAAACACCTTCTGGTAAAGAAATTCCAACGGCTATGTCAATGATGGTTGACTCAATGGTCAGAATGATACAAAAGGCAAATATTGATATAGATGAAATACACAATAATTCCAAAGAAAATATTAATGAAAATTGATAATTTTTTTAATTTAAGTTTAGGTATATGGAAGTCAATGAGAAGCGGTCATTCATTAGCTTTTCAACAATTTGAAGAAATAATTAATACTATTACGATAAGCAAGGTAAGAAAAGATGATTATAGGATATCAGAGCTAATTAAAAATAATAAATATAAAGATTATGAATGTTTGAGTCCCATTTCAATTTCCTGGGAAGCAAAAAGTAACTGGAGTAATGGAGATCTTAAAAAAACTGATGAAGGTCTAAATATAATTATTCCTCTTAAGCTAAATGAAAAAGAAGGAATACTAATTAACAGTCTAGGATATACTGAAAGAGAAGAAATTAATTCAAAATATTTAATAACTGATGACGGAACAATCGTACTATCGACAAAGTACTCTAAATTAGAAACAGAAGAACGAATATGGTTCCTTTCTAAATATATTAGATGTAGGTCATCAGTTACAAAGGCAAAAAACTCTAATGGAATTCTTCAAACTTCCTATGCTACTGAAATCAAACAAATAAGTAGTAGCTAGATAAAAGATGAGTTTAGATTATCACCCAGAAATAATTGAATTTAGTAAAATAATATCAGGAAAATATAGTAATTTTTTACAATCGCAAGAAGATTCAAAAAACTTTCCACATATTAAACTTTTCATTAGAATGATAGATTACGAAATGATAGATGGAATGACTTTCTACGCTGAACAAAGTTATGATTATGCTCCATGGAATCCCTACAGACAGGCTATTCAACAATTAAGATATTTAAATAATACTTTAGTTATGAGTAATTATAAGATAACTAATTTAGAAAGATATGCAGGTGGAGGGGAAAATCCAAGCTTGCTTAAAGGAATAAGTAAAGAAAAAGTAGAATTAAAATTTGGTTGTAATATGATTTTTAAAAAAATAAAAAAGGGTAAATACATTGGCAATATAGAATCTGGTAAGAAATGTTTAATTAAAAAAAACAACAAATTAACATATTTATTTAGCAAGGTAGAAATTGATTTTGACGTATGGAAAAGTCTGGATGAAGGATACGATCAATTGACAAATAAAAAAATTTGGGGTTCTTATAAGGGTCCATTTATATTAAATAAATACTGATTTTTATTTAATATATTTTTTGCTTTAATAAATAAAATTTTATTAGTAATATTTGGCAAGTTATCATCCAAAGCGATTAAGAATTTTAATTTTTTTTCATTTGAGATATATCTCTCTATTGCCATTATTGCAGAGTAACTATATACCCAATTTTTTGATTTAATAGGATTAATTGAATCAAATATTATATCTAAATACTTATCGCCCGTTATTTTTATTAATCCATATATAGCTGCAGGTCTGAACTTTATAAATTCTGGCCAATTACTATTAATTGAATTAATTATTATATTTTCAATATTCTGAAGAATGTAGAAATCCCATTCTTCAACCAAAATAAATAGTTTAATTAAAAAATATAACGCACCATAATCCTTTTTAAATTTTGATATTTTAGACTTAATTACTTTCCATAAAGAACCTGCCTTTATTTTCGAAGTATATTTCAAAGCACTATATGATTTAGCAAAATCTGTACTAAAAAGACCATTAATAGCTTCATTTAGATCGGAGTAATTACTAGTGTGTAAAGGTAGATTTATATTATCAGGGTGATCATATATAACATTATCAAATAATTTTATTAAGACTAAGTGATCAAATTTTGACTCAAAAGTTTCTATTGCTCGAATTTTAAAGAATGGAGAAACAGGGACTTTTATCACATCATTTAACAAATCAACTGCATCTGCATCTATAATATTTTGAATAGCCATATGTCTATTATTTTGATTTCTAGAATAAAGCAAATTTTTTAATTTAGAATAACGAAATTGTGTTTTATTTAGTCTACAAATAGCAGCAATACAGGCACCAATTTCACCTTCGTCAAGATTAGACTTATTTAAAATATAATTAAGTTTGTCTGAACATTGTGTTAAATTCATATATCCAATAACTTGAATAACTGACCTTTTATTTATAAATTTATTATCCAGTAAATCGATTATTTTCTTTTGTATTTTATTATCTTTACAATTCATTTCATTCAATGCCCAAAGACTATTTTCAATAAGATACGGATCACTACATGTCAGATAATCTGCTATTGCAGGAATTGCTCTTTTACATTTGATATGCGCCAAAACCCTAATAGCCTTTCTCTTTGCAATATTTAACTCAAAAATATCTGAGTCTAAATTTAATAAATTAAGTAAAGCATTCTCAGTTTCATCGCACGGAAATTCTTTTAAACTTGATACGGCTTTATAATAATCACTTGTAGATCTTATTATCATTCCTTCTAGATATAAAATTTCAAGAGCCTTAGCTTTTGAAAAACTAGAAATTTCTTTAAACAATTGATTTTATAAAATTATTATTTCTTCATTTTAATCATAAAAAATAAGAATAATATATATTAAATATTTGTATTTTAGGAACTCAAGAACATATATTTAGTAATAATTTTGTTTTACTTCTGAAAAAAAAAAAAAAATAATGGTAACTAAACCTGATAAAGATCTGACCCAAGAGGAGGCATCTCAACTAGCTGAACAATTAAAGAAAGAACTCAAAGCAGGTGCATTTAAAAATATTGATATTGTTAAAATTAAAAAAATTATTACTGGACTCTCAGATAAGAGGGGATTGCTAAGAAGAACTTTTTCTCAAAGTTTAGGCTTAATAGGTAATGAAGCATTACCAGGTTTAATAGAATCTCTATCATCAAGTCCAAATGTAATAAGAAGAAGAGCATCTGCAAAAGCTCTAAAATTAATTGGGAATCCAAAAGCATTACCAACTTTAATTTCCTCTCTTATTGAAGATAAAGATCCAGTTGTTCAAGGATCTTGTGCTGGTGCAATAGCAATATTTGGCGAGGAAGCTGTTAATTATTTAATGACGGTTTTTGATAATACAAGCACATCTCCGATGCAAAGAGGCCTTGCTACTTGGGCATTGTCATATATAGGATCTAAAGGAGCAGGCAATTTAAAAAAAGCTGCACAATCAGATAATCCTCTTATTCGAACTGCTGCCATATGCGCTCTTGAGGATTTAATTTCAACAGATTCTGACCAAGAAGCTATTGATTTAATTCTTGAAGCAGTAACTGATCCAATAAGTGAAGTTAGACGAGAAGCGACTAGGCTAATAATATATATAAAAGATAAAACTCTAAGAAAAAACTTACTTATAGAAAAGCTAAATGATGACGATATCGATGTAAGGAAAATAACTATTTTTACACTTATAAAACTAAATGATTATGGTGTAATAGATAACTTAAAAAATCAAATTACAAAGGAAAGGAATGAATCTATGATTGATATTTTAAATTTAGCTATAAGCAAAATTAAAATATCAAATTAGGCAATCTTTTATAGCTTCTTTTATAAATAAGTCTGTCTCATTATTCAAATAAATACTCTTTAAAAATTCTTTTACTTCTGGCTCATTAATTTCAGATATTGCTGTAATAGCAGCTTTTGATCTTAAAATATTTTTTTCCATACAGATTTCTTTTAAATAATCTAAACCAAATAGATCTAGATTTCTTAGAATTGATATCAATGACAAAGATATTTGCTCATTTTGATCTTGCATAGCATCTTCTATGACAAGTAATAATGATTCTGGAATATGACTTAAGTCAGATAATGAAACAATTTTAACTAATACTTTCAAGCAACTTACTCTTCTTATTAAATTATTTGTATCTAAGAAATTCTTTGAGACAGGTTTTAGAGCAATTAATCCAAAAGATGCTAAAGCTTTTACTGATTTTCTTCTTTTATATACATCAACTTCTTCCAAGTTATACAATAGTCTTTCAATTCCCTCTTGTTGCCAGTATCTTTTAATATAAATACTAGCATTAATATTTATATTAGGATTAGGATGATATAAGTCGTCAAATACTTCATTAAATTCTTTCACTTTATCAGTATATTTTTATCTTATAAATCCATAGATAGTCTAAGCCAAAGCATTAATTAGATAATTAATTAATATCTTTATTTCTTCAACAGCATCATTACCCATTAATTCTAGAAGATTTTCTTTATCTCTTATATAAACCAAAGCCTCAACATAAGCAGAAGTCGGTAACTTTTGAATTCTTATAACTTCTCTCATTCCTGTTATACCCCAATCATCAAGGGGACCTGTCCCCCCAGTTACTAAGCAATAATTTATTAATCTAAGATAATGATTGATATCCCTTGTACACTTATCTTTATTAGCTTGCAAATATACATCATTTTTATAAATATAATCAACTGCATTATTTACTATTCTTGTCAAAGCTGTAGCAAGTTTTTCAGCTGCTTCCATTCTCACATTTGATCTTTTAAGAGATTCCTTAACAGATTCAATATCACTTAGGGAAGGGAATCTACCCGCCGCATCTGCTGCTGTTAGGACTGAGGTGACGGCAGATTTCATAAATTTATAAAGTTTAAATTAAATGTATACATTAGTTTTAACTAATCGCATTTATTATTCGATCAAAATAAGAAGCTGCCTCTGCTGCTATTTCTTTACATTCCTCTCCAGATCCTGAACTTACTTCATCTAAAATTTTTCCGCCAGAATTTGTTTCAGTCATAATTGCAACAGTAGCAATTTTCATAATTTCTATAGCTCTAACTGCATTGGAGATAGGTACACCCAAGGCAAGATAAGTATCTTTAAGACCATTGATGCATCTATCATCCAAAATGGATGGATCACCTGCTAAAAGAGCGTAACTTACATATCTTAATATGATTTCCCCATCTCTTAAGCATGTTGCCATTCTTCTAGTTGGATAACAATTTCCACCAGGTTGAGTAAGGCCAGTATTTTCGCAAACCATTCCAGATATTGCATCCGCAGCAATACATGAAACATTTTTAGTTATTGCAAGTGTTGCATCAATCCGTTTATTTGCATCAGATACATATTTTCTTAAATCAGAAAGTTCATCGCTTCCTATTGGAATCCCTTTAGTGTCAGCAGAAACTACAGCACGTGAGAATGCGTCAAGCATTAGATCTTTTCAGCCAAGAATGTGATTGAAGTGCTATTCATTAGTAAGTAAAAGCACCACTACCAACCTATATCCAAAAATTACATTGGAGATCGATTGCTCTCATAACGCAATGGTCTGTAACTGAAAAAATAAAACAAGCTAAAGGGAACTTGTTATTTTTCAGTTTGAGACTTGAAACTGAGCTAGTCTCTTGAAAAGATAATCTAAATTTAGTGAACCCAACGATTAGTGAATTGAATAGCTCTATTCAATCATTGATAGATTACAAAGAGCGTCTTAAAGGAGAGTTTACTCTTATTTCAAAGAAATTAAGGATTACTGGTGATGAATTAGAAAAGACACTTGAGAGTCACGAAGAACTTAAATATATAAATTCAGTTATTAATAGACTTACTTATCAACGAGATCAGCAAATTAGTAATTCAAAATGAGAAAAATAATAAATTATCAACTTAGATGTCTAATTAATATTTTCATATATCAATTAAATTTAATCTTTACTATTAATTAAATGAATAATCTAAACAAAACTTTTCTAATTAATTTAAATTCAAATCAATCAAAAGCAGTTGATCATTTTACAGGACCATTGCTTGTTGTAGCAGGAGCTGGGAGCGGCAAAACCAAAGCATTAACACACAGAATAGCTCATCTAATATCTGAGTATAAAGTTGACCCAAGTGAAATATTAGCAGTTACTTTCACAAATAAAGCAGCAAAAGAAATGAAGAATAGACTTGAGGTATTACTTTCACAGATGGTCGCAGAGAAACAATACGATAAACCTTGGAACTTACTAAATATTGCAGAACAAAGACAAATAAGAATGTATGTTTATAAAGAAATCACTAAACAGCTCTGGATAGGAACATTCCACGCACTTTTTGCAAGGCTTTTAAGGTTTGATATAGATAAGTTTACAGATAAGGATGGATTAAAATGGACTAAACAATTTTCAATTTATGATGAAAATGATGCTCAAAGCTTAGTTAAAGAAATTGTCACACAAGATCTACAATTAGATCCGAAAAAATATGAACCTAAAAAGATTAGATGGGCGATAAGTAATGCAAAAAATCAAGGACTTATGCCTGATGAATTTGAGCAAAAAACAGAAGGTTACAGAGGTAAGATAGTTGCAAATACTTATAGACTCTATAGGAGAGCATTAGCTGCTAATAACGCATTAGATTTTGATGATCTTTTATTACTTCCAGTCGAATTACTAAAGGATAATAAAGAAATCAGATGTTATTGGCACAATAGATTTCGTCACATATTAGTTGATGAGTATCAAGATACGAATTGGACTCAGTATGAATTAATTAAATTATTAGTTACTAATGGTCAACCAACATCTCTATTTAAAGACTGGGACAACCGTTCAGTATTTGTTGTAGGAGATGCAGACCAAAGTATTTATAGTTTTAGATCTGCTGACTTTCGAATTCTTATGGGATTTCAGGATGACTTTGGTAAAACCAGCTTGAATAATCCAGAAGAAACAATCGTAAAACTTGAAGAAAACTACAGATCAACTTCAACAATCCTTGATGCAGCCAACGCTTTAATTTCAAATAATACCGAACGGTTAGAGAAAACTCTTAGAGCCACTCGAGGTGATGGTGATTTAATAAAAATTACCGAATGTGATGATGAAATTTCAGAAGCGGAAGCTATTGTCCAAAGGATAAAAATATTAAATGCGTCAAATTCATTTTTGAAATGGAATGATATTGCAATTTTATATAGAACAAATGCGCAGTCTCGAGCTCTTGAAGAGTCATTAGTAAGATGGAGTATACCTTATGTCGTCGTTGGGGGATTGCGATTCTACGATCGAAGAGAAATAAAAGATATTCTAGCCTATATCAAAGTAGTTATTAACCCCTCAGATACTGTAAGTCTTCTAAGAGTTCTTAATGTACCTAAAAGAGGAGTTGGGAAAACAACTATCCAAAGATTAAGTGAAGCTGCAAGTCAATTAGGTATACCCATATGGGAATTAATAAATGATGGAGAGTCTCTCAGAGCATTGGGAGGCAGATCAGCAAAAGGTCTATTAGATTTTTGTGAATTAATAAATTCATTGAGAGGTAATCTTTCCAATACTACTCCATCTCAATTAATTCAAGATATTCTAGATAAAAGTGGATATTTAAAAGAACTTATAAAAAGTGCGACAGATGAGGCAGAGGAAAGAAGAAAAAATCTTCAGGAATTAGTAAATGCTGCACTTCAATATCAAGAAGAAAATGATAGTTCTGATGTTGAAGGATTTCTTTCCAGCGCGGCATTAGCATCAGAGGGAGACAAGAAGGATAATACAAATAATCAAGTAACACTCATGACTCTCCACAGTAGCAAAGGTCTTGAATTCCCTGTGGTTTGCATTGGTGGCTTAGAGCAAGGTCTTTTCCCTAGTTTCAGATCTCTTGATGATCCATCTTCCTTAGAAGAAGAAAGACGTCTCTGTTATGTAGGAATTACAAGGGCAAAAGAAAAATTATTTCTGTTTCATGCTAATGAAAGAAGAACCTGGGGTGGAGTTAGAGAACCAACAGTTAAATCTATTTTTTTATCAGAAATTCCAAATGAACTTCTAGATGGAGAAGTCCCACTCCCTGGTGGAACTTCATTACGAAGAGAAAAACATTTGGATCGTCTAACCAGAATTGATAGAAACTACAATAAAAATAATCTTGCTCAAAATGCGGTTAGGAGAAAATATGCAGGCCCGGCTTTAGGGAAATCATGGAAAATTGGGGATAAGATTTCTCATAACTCATTCGGGCATGGGGAAATCACTCACGTTTTTGGAGAAGGCGAAAAAATTTCCCTTGCAATAAAATTTAAAGGGTTAGGAGCAAAAATATTAGATCCACGACTGGCCCCTATAGAACTTCTAGAAGAAAATTAAATTTTATTTATGACTGAGATTAGAAGCTACAAAACCCTTCTTGAATACAATAAATCAATAAGAGAAATTATTGAACAGTTAGTTATAGTTGCGAATGAAATAAATATTAAAAGAATTGCAATTGTAGGTGGTGCAATAAGAGACTTATTAATTGCAAAGGAATTAAATATATTACATTTTGAACCAAATGATATTGATATTGTAATAGAAGGTGAAATAAACTTTTTCATTCAGAAACTTAAAACTAAAATAGATGAGAATCAACTCAAAATTATAAGATTTAATTATTTATATGAGACAGCTGAATTAAAAATAAATAACTTTCAAGTAGACATAGCGAGTGCTAGAGAAGAAATATATCCTGCACCCGCAGAAAATCCTAAAATAGCATTAACAACTTTAAAAAATGATCTTAGAAGAAGAGACATAACAATAAATTCTTTAGCATTAGATTTACATACATATAAATTAATTGATTTGTATGAAGGATTAAATGCTATAAAAGATCGCAAAATTGAATTTATTCATGATAATAGCGTTGAAGAAGATCCAACACGGATTATTAGATGTGCTCGTTATTGTACAAATTTAAATTTTAGTATTTCTAGACAAAGTCAAGATCAAATAACAAACACCTTAAGAAAGTGGCCTTGGGCTATAGCAAGTCAATTAAATAAGAGTAAAGCTCCCCCTTCTATTGGATCAAGATTAAAAATGGAGTTAGAGCTCTTATTCAAAAAAGATAATTGGAAACATTCAATAAATTTACTCCAATCATGGGGAGCATTATTACTACTCGATAAGACGCTTCAAAAAGACTTATACTGGGAAAAACGAGTTACTTTTTTAGAGGAGAAGGGGATAGATAAATTAACTTCATTTTTAGCAGGTTCTCAAAATCCCGATGAGTTAGCAAAAAGATTGGATTTACCCAAAAAGGATCAGAGGTTACTGACCTCATGCAAAATAATAAAATCAGAACTAGACAATTTATTTGAATCTAAATCTTACAAAGAGTGGCATCCTTCCGATTGGTGTAAAAAAATAGAAGGAAATAAATGGACTGAGAATGAAATGTCTATAATTATTAGCTTAAAGCATCCACTATGGAGATACCTATTTTTATGGCAAAAAAAATGGAGGAAGATAAAATCATCTAAATCTGCTACGCAATTAATTCAGATGGGCTGGGAACCTGGTAAATCTTTGAAACTTGAACTAGAAAGATTAAGAATGGAAAGATTAGATAACATCAACTGATCCAATTTTAGTCCAATTTTTAGTTGCAATAAGTTCAAAACTAGCTTTCTCTGAGCAAGATATAACTAAAGGGCCACAAGTTTGAGGATCAATAATTAATTCTAAAAAATTTTTATATTGAGAGCTATTCAAATTTTCTTTATTAACTTCAAAGAATCCATTCTCATTTTTTTTATTGTCTATTAAATTTAGAAATTTTCTATTTGATGGCGCAAAAGAACTTGAAATTCCTTTATCAAATAATTCCATTGCACCATTAAAAGAGGGCACATTTTCTGCGTCAAGAATAATCTTTAAACATTTTTTAGAACTTGAGAGACATCTATAATTTGTTGATAATAACATTTCACTTAGATGTCCTATAAGCCCAAACCCAGTAATATCAGTACATGCATGAACTAGACCACTTTCACTATTTACATCTCTTCTCACCAAGTCCTGCCAGATAGGAAATTGACTGTTGATTAGTTGGAGCATCAAATCATCAAAAAGGTTGGAGGGAACTATTGTTTTCATAGCAGCAGCAAAAAACACACCACTACCTAATGGTTTACTAATTAGAATTACATCATTTTTTTGAAGCCCATATTTTTTCCATATTTTTGAATTATTTTCTGTTATTCCATTTACACTTAATGAGATGTCAATACCTAAAGCGAGATTATCATGTTTTTTACTTCTTGATTCAATTGTATGTCCTCCAATTATGCTTGCATTTTGGTCAACTAAAGCAGATTTTATTCCACAAAGGACCTGGGTTAACAGCTCTGTTTGAATATATTTATTTATAGAAGGTATAGAAATAATAGGCTGAACAGAGGAAACAGATGCACCACAAGCCCATAAATCTGAACAAGCATGTAAAGTAGTCAATCTGCCATTAATCCAAGGATCACTTAATAGTGAGGGAAAGCCATCAACACTTTGTAAAATTAATTTATTATTCATTGTCTCACTAAGTATAGACGCATCTTCTGGTTCAGAAGATATATCACTAATATTGGCTTTCTCAAGCGCATTTTTCAGACAATTATAAGAAATTTTAGAAGCACAGCCTCTACATAAGGTGTCTTCAAATAAAGTAGATACATCCCTCTTCATTAAAGACAAATCAGCAAACATTCTCATGAATTTATAATCAATAAATCTTTTTAAAACAAAAATAAAATTACTCGGACCTATCAAAAAATTTCCCCACAATAACCAAGCTAGGCGTTTGCCTGATTGATTGGAGTGTAAAAAAAGCTGTAAACCTTTTTTTTGAGGTTTCCAATTTTTTAATTGATTTTGATTAGAAAGTCTTTCAATATTTTTTGAAAGAGGCTTGGAAGCTCTAACAGCAAAAACACCTGAAGGTGGTCTTTTATTCTCTTTAATTACTCCACAGTCACCAACAGCAAAAACAAATGAGTGGTTCAAAGATTGTAATGATGGATGAGTTAAAACTCGATCATCAGAATCAATATCAAGTCCACTTTTGATTAACCATTTAGGAATTTGGTTGCCTGTGCACAAAAGTGTTGAGCCATCTATATCTCTATCATCAACTAATATTTTTATTGAAGCCAAATTGAGATGTTTTTTTAACTTAACGTTTATATTTTTAGATTTAGAGTAAAGATTTAGTCTTTTTTGGGGCCACCTTTTCCTTAATGAAAACGCTATCTCAATAGCAGATAACCCAGACCCTACAATGTTAAAAGTATCTCTGGAAAATTCTTCTTGATTCTCAATGTACTCTATCCATTTAATAAACTTATCGAAAGGTTTTATAGTATTTAATTTAAGACTACTTTGAGTTAGACGATATTTTTTTGGAATAAATGTTTCTGCTCCTACATTCAAACTTATATGAGTAAAAGAAATATCAGCCCTGTTTCTGAATCGAATGCTTTTATTGTTTAAGTCTAAACTCACTATCTCAGCATTGACAAAACTAACATTTGCCTTTTCAGCTAATTTTCTTAAATTTATTTGGGCTTCCTCAAGACAATAATCACCAGCTATTATCCCAGGTAACATTCCTGAGTATATAACTGTGCTATTCCCTGAGACTAAGGTGATTAACCCTTTAGGTTTTTTACTAGGATTATTTGCCCATCTAAGAAGCATTAATGCATGAGTATGTCCACCACCAGCTAGAACAAGATGATTAACAAACATTCTTTTTTTGAGCAAGAAAAAAACAATCCTTCCAACTCTCTAACTTTAGAGAATGCAAGACTTGGTGTCCTGGGTGGAAGTGGTATTTATTCAATAGATTGCATAAAAGACATTAAAGAGGTTGAAATAGAAACACCTTTTGGGAAGCCATCTGACAAATTACGAGTTGGACTTTTAGGTGGAATGGAAGTGGTCTTTCTAGCAAGGCATGGAAGAAATCATACATATTGTCCTACCGATATTCCATATAAAGCAAATATTTGGGCGTTGAGGTCTTTAAATGTTAGGTGGATATTGTCTCCATCGGCAGTTGGTTCACTTCAAGAGCAAATTAGACCATTGGATATTGTGATACCAGACCAATTTATAGACAGAACGCACAATCGACCAATTACTTTCTTTTCCAATGGAGTAGTCGCTCACGTTTCTATGGCAGATCCTTTTTGTAAGGTTCTTTCAAGAATATTAGGAGAACAAGCAGAAAAGATTATTCCAGAGGGAAGACAAATTCACAAAGGAGGAACTTATTTAGCTATGGAGGGGCCTGCATTTTCTACAAGGGCAGAGTCAGATCTTTATAGAAGCTGGGGATGTTCTGTGATTGGTATGACAAATCATACAGAAGCTCGTCTTGCTAGAGAGGCAGAAATTGCATATGCCTCCTTGTCTATGATTACTGATTATGACTGCTGGAGATCCGCAAATGATAAGGTAACAGTTGCAATGGTAATTGAGAATTTAAAAGCAAATTCACTAATTGGTCAAAAAATTGTAGAAGAAACTGCAAAAAAAATTGCTAATACAAGACCTTCAAGCGAAGCCCATCACTCATTAAGAGATGGGCTAATGACAAGAAAAGACTTGGTTAGCTTGGAAATTAGAAAAAAAATAAATGTATTCACTGAACCTTATTGGGGTTCAGTGAATACATAAATAGAAATTAATTTCAACTATTTATCAAAGATAAATTTAAGCTGACCCTACTCCTGTATATGAACCATAGAAAAAGATTCCTAAAACAAAAATAACTGCAATACCTCCAGCAGTAGCTACTAACCAAAGAGGCAAAGCCCCTTCAGTCCAGCGTCTTTCCCATGAAATAGCCGGTCTTCCGTCAGGGAGCCTGTCTCCCAATCGTCCATCAGGTCCTTTTGTGCTCATAATTAAAAATTTAGTTAATTAGTTGAAAAAATAACTTGAAAAGAGAATTCCCATTACAAAAGTTAAAAGCAGTCCAAGATAGAGACTTGTTCTGTTCAACTCAACAGGGAGTTTGTTTGGATTTGGGTTGACTTGCATAGCTAATAAGTAATTTATTTCAGGCGCAAATCAAGTTGAGCCTTGGAATCAAATCTTTCAGTGACAACTGGAGCTTTTGCTTCAGAGCCTTGAAAATAGGTGTCTGGTCGAGGAGTACCAAATGCATCATAAGCAAGGCCTGATGATACAAACAAAAATCCCGCAACAAAAATTGCTGGAAGTGCAACCGCATGGATGATCCAATAACGGACACTTGTAATGATTTCAAAAAATGGGCGTTCCCCTGTGGAGCCGGCAGCCATAGCCTCACGCGAATAATCTTATAGATACTATCAAGGTCCGTCCATAACTACGCAAGATTTAAACAGGTGGTTACACTGCGTTGTGGAATTTATAGAAAAATTTTAGCCATTCCACCTCAATAAATTGCCTCTTTCACCGAATACAAAGCCTTTTGAGCCATTACCAGATTTATTTTCTGAAAAAACAATTCTTATAAAATTTGTTGGAATAGTTTGACCTACAGGATCTTTAGTCCAAGATTTTCCGTTATCCGGACTACCTAACAAAGTTCCGTTTCCACCTACAGCCCAGATCAAATTGTCAGGGTCCCAAGCAATATCTAGATAATTATATCCATTTAATATAGGAATAATTGGTTTGCCCCAGCTATCGAGATCATCTGATTCTTCCAAAAACCTTATTTCAGCCCCTCTTGAAAGCATCCAAAGATCTCCATTTGGCTGATAACCAACACTTTGAACTCTTTTGCTACTTGCTCTTTGATGAGGTTCCCAATTTTCAGATCCTGCGGGCAATACCGAAAAGAAATTCCCCAAGCTACTTACACTGACATAACTTCCATCTTTATTTCTCCTTAAATCTCTGATACCACCTGAACCAGAAGCATCAACAACAAGTGATTCCCAATTTTCCCCAGCATCTTTTGTGGCATAAATTGCACCTGCAGTTGTAGCCAGCTCAGCCGAGTCAATACCTGTTGTTTTTATTAGATATGGATCACCTGGCAACTTGTTACCAAGTGACAATCTTGTCCAATTTTCACCTGAATCATCAGTATGAAGAACTATTCCTGGTTGGCCGGCTATCCATCCCTCAGTACCTTCGAAATCAACGCTGACAAGTCGAAAGTTTCCTTCCGATGGGATATCTAAACTTCTTTTTTCCCAACTTTCACCACCATCATTGGTTTCCAGTATTAATTTTTCGGTGCCTACTAAAAATCCTCTTTTATCATCAACAAACCCTATATCCAGGGGATTTGATTCAGTATCCAAACTAATTGTTTTCCATGGAGATACTGAAGCTTCTGGCAATCTTGTTGCAACACAACCGCTTAAAAAAACTCCAACGAATAAAGTCAGAAATAAGTTAAGTAAACGCGAAAAAGAAAAATTCATAAAATTAAGTTTCAACGCAGTGAGTAAAGAGAGAGAAAACAGGCTGCAGCAAGCGCAAAGCCGCCAAAAATTAAAACATTTTTTTGGCCAGAGGGTAGTGTATTAAATCCAAAACCATAGGAAAGGTTTTCATCAAATCCACTTGGTTTAAGTTTAGTTCCTATATCTCGATAAGCATCAAAACTAGCGCGACAGACAGGACATCGAAAATTATTTTTGTCTATTTCATAAAAAGGAGTACCCTTAGGAATTTTATATTTGCCTAAACCTTCAGAGGGATCATATATGTACCCACAACCCATACATTCAAAGCGGTTTAGTTCTTTCCTTTCATTTGCTGATTCATCATTTATGATTTTTTGAGTATCAATCTCAGCAGAAGGTTTTTCACTCGCATTTTTATTCACAGTTTGACCATATACTCAATTAACCACAACTCTATCTATCTTTAGACTAAAATTGTGAGTAATCAAGATCTAACAATAAGAAAAGAATTATGTTCTCCCTTCAGGGTTACGATTATTTCCTTGGTTTTTTAATTCTTTCTAGTGCAGTTCCAGTGCTTGCATTAGTAACAAATAAAGTTGTATCCCCAACTAGCAAGGCTGGTGAAAGACAGCTCACTTACGAATCCGGAATGGAGCCAATTGGTGGTGCTTGGATCCAGTTCAATATCCGCTATTACATGTTTGCGTTGGTTTTTGTAATCTTTGATGTAGAGACTGTATTCCTTTATCCATGGGCAGTTGCTTTTCACAAACTTGGCCTCCTAGCATTTATTGAAGCCTTAATCTTTATCGCTATTTTAGTAGTAGCGCTAGCATATGCTTGGAGAAAAGGAGCGCTTGAATGGAGCTAAAAAATTGAACACAACTCCATCAGAAAAGGCAATTAGAGATCTGAGAGAAGCCACTTGCGGGCCTGTAGGAGCACCTTCAGTAACTAATGACTTGAGCGAAAATATTATTCTTACAAGTCTTGATGATCTTCACAACTGGGCAAGACTAAGTAGTTTATGGCCCCTTCTTTATGGAACTGCATGTTGCTTCATTGAATTCGCTGCACTGATTGGGTCCAGATTTGATTTCGACAGATTTGGATTAGTCCCTAGAAGTTCACCCAGGCAGGCAGATTTATTAATAGTTGCAGGTACCGTCACTATGAAAATGGCGCCTGCATTAGTCCGTTTATATGAACAAATGCCAGAGCCAAAATATGTTATTGCTATGGGAGCATGCACCATAACTGGAGGAATGTTTAGTGCAGATTCAACAACTGCTGTTCGAGGAGTTGATAAATTGATACCGGTAGATTTATATCTCCCAGGTTGTCCTCCCAGACCGGAAGCTATTTTTGATGCGGTTATTAAGCTTAGAAAGAAAGTCGGTAATGAATCTTTTTTAGAAAGAAACAAAATAAGTCAAACCCACAGATATTATACTTTGCCTCACAAAATGGTTCTTGCCGATCCAAAAGTTACTGGAAAGTATCTGAACGCAGAAACTCAAAAGGCCGCATTAGAGCCTGCTAATGAAAAAGAATTTAATATTGAAACAAAAGAATCAGTTCTAATTTCAAAAGATGTATAAAAATGACTGAAAAAGACAAATCAAAAGAAATTTCTGAAATAACTGAATCCCCAAAAGGTTACGCGGAAAATTTACTTTTTAAACAGGGACTAAAGTTTGAGGTCCTTGAAACAGATCACCTGGGTATTGAAATTATCGCAGTCAAACCATTAGACCTTTACGAAATTGCTTATTATCTTAAATCTCAAGGCTTCAATTACCTTCAATGTCAAGGTGGCTATGACGAAGGCCCTGGTGAAAACCTTGTTTGTTTTTATCACTTAGTTTCAATACCTGAAAACGATGATTATGAAAATTTTAAAGAAATAAGATTAAAAGTTTTTCTCTCAAGAGATAGCGACCTAACTGTTCCAAGCCTCTACTCAATATACAGAGGATCTGATTGGCAAGAAAGAGAAACTTTTGATATGTATGGTATTAATTTTGAAGGTCATCCTCATCCTAAAAGGCTTCTAATGCCAGAAGATTGGAAAGGGTGGCCATTGAGAAAAGACTATGTTCAACCAGACTTTTATGAAATGCAAGACGCGTATTGATTTATTTCTTTGACCTCAACTCTCGTCTGTACTTTCTATAAAAACGCATTATTGCTAATGCCAAACTTCGAGGGTCATGCCTAAGCGTTGCAGATTGTTTATCACCTTGTAACGACGTCTGAATAACTCTATATCCTTGGTTAATTAAATTATCCCTATTACACATTACTGGCTCAGCCCCTTTAAATCGGTAGTAATCAACTAGGGGAGAATTAACGATATCGGATTGGGCCAAAATTGTTTTGAATATTCTTTTAGTAATTCCTAAACTTGCAAGCTGAGACTCAATTGCTCTTATATGACCCTCAACATCTAAATTATCAGTCTCTCCTGGTTGAGTCATTAAATTACATATGTAAAGTTTAGGAGCTTTACTTTTTTGAATTGCTTCAACTATTTCTGGTATCAATAAATTAGGGAGCAAAGATGTATATAAACTTCCAGGCCCTAGAAGAATAATTTCTGCATTATTAATTGCATCAATAGCGCTTTTCAACGCAGGAGGTCTTTCAGGGATGCATCCAACTCTTACTATTGGACAAGGAGATCTTCCAACTGCTGATTCTCCATACACTTTCTCACCATTTTCTAATTCAGCCCATAATCTGACATCAACATTTGTAGCAGGGATAACTTGACCTTGGACTGCCAAAATTCGACTAGACGCAGTTATTGCATTCTCAAAATTTCCAGTTATGGAATTTAGAGCACTCAAGAAAAGGTTTCCGAAACTATGACCTTCTAATCCATTCCCTGTAGGGAAGCGATATTGAAAAAGTCTAGTTAATAATTTTTCTTCACTAGAAAGAGCAGCTAAACAATTTCTGATGTCGCCTGGTGGTTGAACGCCAAGTTCTCTTCTTAAGATGCCGCTGCTACCACCATCATCAGCGACAGTAACTATGGCAGTTATGTTGCTGCTGTATCTTTTTAAACCCTTTAGGAGAGAAGAGAGACCTGTTCCTCCTCCTATTGCAAGTATATTAGGTCCCCTATTTAATTTGCTTTTTGCTAGTAGCGCATCCACCAAAAAAGTATCTTTTCTAGGAGAAAGAGCTTGTGAAATAGATTGAAAACTTCTACTTTGCCCATAAATTAATAAACCAATTCCTGCAAAAAATAAAAAAGGACCAGTAAAGCTTATAGGCAAAAAAGTAGTAATAATTCCCAATATCCAAAAAAGTACTTCAAGGAACCAATAAACTGGCCTAAAATCTGCCCATATGATTACTCCAAGCAATCCAATAAGTAAACCCAATCCAGATGTAATCATCCATCTTTTTACTACGAGACCAGGCAGCAACCATCTAATCGCTCTTTGAGAACGCTTAATTAGATTGCTTTTCAAAAACGCCCTTATAGATTTAGCGCTTAATTTGAAAAAATCAGGTTTGACACTTTTGAGTCTCTTTAATTTTCTCTTTGATTGTTTTTGTCTCAAATCAAAACAAGGTAGTTTTTTTTAATAATCTAATAAAACCTCAAAAATTAAATATTGGAGGCAAAATTAGAATATTAGATAGAACAATAGAAGAAAACAATGTCAGCAAACTCACCCGTTGTAGAAATGAGTGAAATAACAATGAAATGGAGATCTAACGTTGTTCTTGATAAGCTTAATCTCTTTGTAAACAAAGGAGAAAGGATAGCTATAGTAGGGCCATCAGGTTCAGGAAAGTCAACAATTCTAAGATTACTAGCTGGTTTATTAATGCCTACAGAAGGTAAATTAAAATTATTTGGGAAAAAGCAGGAATATTTAAGATTAGATCAAAACAATCCGCCAGATGTGCGAATAGTTTTTCAGAATCCTGCACTTCTTGGATCTTTAACAGTTGAGGAGAACGTCGGATTTTTATTAAAAAGAAACAAGTATTTAGATGATATTTCGATAAAAGAGAAAGTTAATCTCTGCCTAAAAAAAGTTGGTTTATACGATATTGCTGACAAGCTTCCTGGTCAATTAAGTGGAGGTATGCAGAAAAGAGTTAGTTTTGCGAGAGCTTTAATTGACGAAAATATTCAAAGCAATGCAAGTCCATTACTTCTATATGACGAACCAACTGCGGGCCTTGATCCTATTGCATGCACAAGAATAGAAGATTTAATTGTAAGAACGACAGACTTTGCAAAAGGTTCCTCTATTGTAGTAAGTCATGTTTTAAGCACAATTGAAAGATCATCAGAAAGAGTAATTCTTCTTTATGGAGGTGAGTTTCAATGGTCTGGTTCAGTTTCTGAATTTAAACAAAGTGATAATTCTTATGTAAAACAGTTTCGTACAGGTAGTCTTCAAGGACCAATGCAACCTAACGACATTTAGATACTATGCGTCGTAGCTTTCGTGATGCCCTTGTTGGATTCTCCTTACTAGGAGGTATCGTAATTTTTTCTGGATCAATGCTTTGGCTCAGAGGAATAAGGTTTAATTCCAATACTTGGGATATAACTGCAACTTTTAAAGATGCAAGCGGTTTATCTGAGATGTCACCGGTTACCTACCGAGGAATATTAGTAGGTTCAGTAAAAAAAATAAAATTCACACCTCAATCGGTTAAAGCCAATATTGAAATACAAAATAAAGATTTAATACTAGCTAAACCAGTTTATGCAAAGGTAATAACTAATTCAGTCCTTGGAGGAGATGTTCAAGTTGCTCTTGTAAGCATAGGATCTGCTAGTAAAGATAGTGCATTACCAGCATCAAAAAATTGTAATTCAAATAAAATATTATGCTCTGGAGATGTAATAAAGGGAAGAAAATTAAAAAGCATTTCATCACTTACAGAGGAATTACAAAAAATACTTTTAAAAGCCGAAAAAGAAGATATTATCGGAGATATGTTGGATTCAATGGAGCAATTTGATAAAACTCAAGAAAACTTAGATGAACTAATATTAATATCAAAAGAAGAATTAATTAGAGCAAAGCCAATTATTTCAGAACTTACAAAAGCCGCTACTCATTTGAGTAATATTCTTGCTGCAATTGATAATCCTAAAACACTAAGTGATATTATTAACACTGCAGATTCAGCTAAATCAATAACAAATAAAATAAATGAATTAAGCTCAAATATTCAAGATATAATAAGTGATAAAGAACTTACTGATGCACTTAGAGATGTGACTATAGGCTTAAGTAAGTTCTTCAATGATGTCTATGAATAAATATAATTTAGACTGATTCAATAGCATTCATTGCTATTGAGGCAATTGCCTTATCGCTCGCTTTGGGTAACTGAACATATTTACCACCTGCCGCATCGGCTAGATCCTTGCCTATTCCGCTTGCGATAAATTTTCTTTCAGTATCAATAACTAAAAGCTTTATTCCTAGAGCTCTATATTTTGCAGCTATATCTATGACTTCCTGTTTAAGGTCAACTTTTAGATCTTCATCGATTTGTGGCTGACCTAATGAACAACTTAAGGGAATATTACCTCTACCATCAGTAATTGCGACTACAATGACTTGTCCAAGATCACCTGTTGCCAAAGCATTAGCTCCAACTCTTGCCGCTTGCGTTAATCCATGAGACAAAGGAGATCCACCTCCGCAAGGCATAGTCTCTAATCGTCTTTTAGCAGCAGTAATTGATCTTGTGGGAGGCAGAAGGACCTCAGCTTGCTCTCCTCTAAAAGGTATTAAAGCCACTTCGTCTCTATTCTCATAAGCCTCTGTTAATAATCTTATAACGGCTCCTTTTGCACTTTGCATTCTATTAAGAGCCATCGATCCGCTTGCGTCAACTAAAAAAATCACCAAAGACCCTGCTTTTCTCTGCAAAAGTTTTGCTCTTAAATCACCTTCTTCAACAACAACTTTTCTGTTAGGAGCTCTTTCTCTTCTGGCCTTTTGGTAAGGAGCTGCAGCTCTCAATGTCGCATCTACAGCAATTTTTTTGACTGGACCTCTAGGAATTATTGGTCTCACATACCTGCCTCTTGAATCACTCAAAACAGATGATCTACTTCCACTATTGCCTGTTTTTGCTTTTGAAGCTGAGAAAAGTAATAAGTCTGGATCAACTGAACATGCCTCTGGATCAAGCATAAACTCCTCAGGAATAGGAGGTGATGTCTCCTCATCTCTATCATCATTATCTTCCTCATCCTCCTCTTCATTTGAGTCCTCATCGGTTTTATCATCCTGAGGAGGTGGTTGTTGGTCTTCTGGTGGGGGCGGCTCAATATCTTCATCTGGAGGCGGCATTTGAAGTGCTCTTGGGGCAATTACCAGTCTTACGGCAATTTTCAAATCCTCAGCTTCAACAATATCTCTTCCAGACAAGGCCGCATTAGCTTTTGCAACTCTTACTGCATAAAGTTCTGACCTGTGACCTTCAACCCCTCCTCTAATTGCTTCGGCAACAAGATATTTTACTTGTTCTTCTGTTATTGAGACATCTTTCAACCACTGTTTAGCTATTAATAATTGAGTTGAGAGAGCATCTGTTTGCTCATTATATTTTTCTAAAAATTCATTACCTTTTTTTGAATATTCAAGAGCAGATTTTGTAATTTCAACTCTTTCTTCATTAGTTATTGATTGATCAGCTGAAATAACTATCGCAAATCGATCTAAAAGGTGATCTCTTACAGCACCTTCCTCGGGATTATATGTAGCTATTAATATTGGCCTACAAGGGTGAGACAGGCTTAATCCCTCTCTTTCAATTTTATTTTCTCCAGATCCAACAGCAGCTAAAATTAAATTAACTATTCCATCATCTAATAAATTTAATTCATCAACATATAAAACACCTCTATGACACTCAGCTAAAAGACCAGGCTGAAATACAGTAGTTCCACTAGCAAGAGATTCAGTAACATCAACTGATCCAACAAGTCTATCTTCCGTAACACCTAAGGGGACTTGAATAAATGGAGCCTGAGTAACTCTCAATAAATTATTTTCTGAAAGTAAGGTTTCATTAATATTATTTTTTCCTACTTTATTCTCAACGTATTTTCTTGAAAGATCATCCCATTCTTGTGGTTTTTTAGGGTCTTGGTTTCTATATGTTGGCAAACATTTTTGGCCATTACTTCCCTCAGAAGGAGGAATATTCAAAATTTCTATAGGTGGCATTAGAGCGTGAAGAGCTCTTGCTAAAACCGATTTCCCAGTACCTCTACCACCAGCTATTATTACTCCTCCTAATCCAGGATCTACAGCAGAAAGCATCAAAGCCAGTTTTAGAGGGCCATGTCCAGTCACCGCAGCAAGAGGGAATGCTCTGCTAGCCATGTCCTTTGATCTAAATTCTTGAATTTCCAAAAAATTATTCATTGGCAATTTAGCTTGCAAAAAATCATTATTTTGAATAGAACGCATCTATTGTAATTCTATAATTATGAACTAATGAGCACAGATCTTGCTCTACCTTCAAATAACCTTGCAATTGGAATTGGTTCAAATTTACCTAGTGAACATGGTAATTCTCGAGCGACACTAGTAAAAGCAAGACAATTATTGAATAAGACCATTTGTTTATGGTTGAAAGAGAACTGTAAAAAAGAATTTGGATTAGAAGAGGTTATTTTTAATTGGTCATCTCAATATGAAACTTACCCAGTTGGAAATAACTTAAATCAACCGAAGTTCATCAACGCTATCGTTCTTGTCAGAGGCAACGTATTAAAAAAAATTAAGCCTTCAAAAGCCTCTGCCTTTGATTTGCTCAAAAGGACTATGGAGATTGAAAAAACATTAGGGAGAGTAAGAGGAGAAAACGTACCAGTTTGGGGCCCAAGAATTATTGATATTGACCTACTAGCATGGGGAAATCTAAGCGTACAATATGAAAATTTGATTCTGCCACATCCGAGATTATTGGAAAGAAATTTTGTAATTACTCCATTATCTGAAGTTCTAAATCAAACTTATAGAAAACCTATAAAATTAGAGCCAATAACTGGATGGGATGAATAAGTGATAAATTATAATTTTATATAAATATATTTATTTAAGAGATTTGCTTATGGCGAAAGTTCCCCCTCTTGAGCCATCAAAAATTCTAAAAACCTATAAAACTTTAGACTCTCGAAAAATTAGATTTGAAATTAATCAAATCGAGCTTCCCATTGGATTAAAGGGTGATTTTGGAATTATTCGTCATCCAGGCGCCTCAATTGCAGTACCAATAACAAATGACGGAAAAATTGTGATTTTAAGGCAATATAGATTTGCTGTATCAAGAAGAATTCTAGAATTTCCTGCTGGGACACTGGAAAAAGGTGAAGACCCCCTGGAATCAATGAAAAGAGAACTTGGAGAAGAAAGTGGTTATGAGGCAAAGCAATGGAATAGTCTAGGAGTAATGGTTCCTTGTCCAGGATATTCTGACGAAGAAATACACATGTTTTTGGCAAGAGACCTTAAACTTTTACAAGTAAGACCTCCTGGTGATGTTGATGAGGATATTGAGGTTTTGTTAATGAGTAAATCTGAATTAGAAGAATCAATTCATAGCAATAAAGAAGTTTTAGATGGAAAATCAATTACCGCCTGGCATAGAGCTTGCAAATTCCTTAATATTTAATTTCAAAAAAAGACTTTTAACTGAATTAATAACATGATCCTGCTGCTTATCTGATAATTCAGGGAAAATCGGCAGGCTGAGAACCTTCTCACATAAATCTTCAGTTTTTGGCAAACATCCTTTTTTATAGCCAAGATGAATATAAGCTGGCTGTAGATGAATAGGTATTGGGTAATAAATTATAGTTTTAACACCTAAATTCTCTAAATTTTTTTTAAAAATATCTCTATGATTTTCTTTATTAAGAATATTGCTAGTATTATCTAAGTCATTATTATTAATCTCATTAATAGGAAGAGAATGATTAGAGTCAATTTTGATAACAAATTGATTCCAGCTATGAATAGATTTAGAATCTCCCAGAGAGTTAGGTAAAATTAAACCATTTATATTTTTCAAACTATTTTTATATTTTTCTGCTATTAAATTCCTTTTTTTTATCCAATTTTTTAATTTAGATAACTTAACTTTTAAGACTGCAGCCTGTATTGAATCTAACCTACTGTTATATCCTATTCTTGTATGAAAATAGCGGCTTGGCATCCCATGAATAGCAAGTTCTCTTAATCTTTTTGCTAATTCAAAATCATTTGTAGCTACAGCTCCTGCATCTCCAGCAGCTCCAAGATTTTTTGTAGGAAAAAAACTAAAGCATCCAATATCTCCCCATGAGCCTACTGATTTTTCTTTCCATGTAGAGCCTAATGCTTGTGCACAATCTTCGATGACTTTTAAGTTAAATTTTTTTGAAATTTCTAATATCTTTTCCATATTTACAGGTTGACCAAAAAGATGAACAGGGATGATAGCTTTTGATCTTTCTGTAATTACTTTTTCAATCTTGTTTGTATCTAACAAAAAGCTATCTTGTTCAGTATCAATAAAAACCGGCTTAGCTCCAACTAAACTTATTGCCTCTGCTGTCGCAAAAAAAGAAAAAGATGAAGTAATAACTTCATCTCCATGACCAATATTTAAAGCTCTTAAAGACAAGACCAAAGCATCCGTTCCACTATTACAACCAACTACATTATTGATACCTGTGTATTCTCCAAAAGATTTTTCAAAAGAATCGACTACTGATCCGCCTATAAACTGGCCACTTCTTAAAACATCTAATACTACATCTTCCAACTCTGCCCCTAATTCGGACAATTGATTCTTCAGACTGAAAGGGGGCACGTTCATGAATTAAGCCTAATTGTTAAAGGGGTCTTTGTGCATTAGCCATTTAAATCAGATGAAAACCATTCAGGAGTACTTCCAGGATGCCATTTTATATTGCAACCAATTGAAGGTTTTTGAATTTCAGAAATAGTTTCACCTTTAAGGAGCTTATCTATTGCATTCCTAACAGCAATGCCTGTTGAGGGAATATTATTCCCTGGACTACTTTCATCTAATTGGCCTCTATATTTTAAGATTTGCCTATTACCTTTATCTGGCGAAAAGAGATAAAATTCTGGAGTGCAAGCTGCTTGTAACGAAATCGCTAAAAGTTGATCAGAATCAAATAAATAAGGGAAATTCCAATTATTTAGATTTGATTGCTCACTTAAAAATTCAGGACTATCTTGAGGATGTGAGACAGTGCTATTACTTGAAACTGCAACAAAATCAATTTTGTCTTTGTACTCTAAACTAAGTGTTGAAATTTGAACTTCTATATGTTTAACAAAAGGACAATGAGCACAAATTATCATCACTAATAGTGGTTTTTCTTTGAAAAAAGAATTTGATATGAATTTAATTTCAGATCCAAAATTCTTTGAAAATATTGTATTTTGAACAACTTCTAAGTCGAATTTTGGTAGTTCAGTTCCAAGAGGAAGCATTCTTGAGAGAGTTTTGACCATTGTGAGTTTTAGTTGAGATTTTTTGAACTTTTAAATATTTAAATTTAGAAATAACAAACTGTCCCCAGAGTAAGAGAGAATTGTAAAAAGGTTCAATTATTTTTGTCAGATGATTCTTGATTTAAACAAAAAGAAAATCCTTGTTACTGGAATAGCAAACAACAGGTCCATAGCTTGGGGCATTGCTCAACAACTTCATGCGGCAGGTGCTGAGCTTGGTATTACTTATCTTCCAGATGAAAAAGGACGTTTTGAAGCAAAAGTCAAAGAGTTAACGAAACCTCTTAACCCATCTCTTTTTCTCCCTCTAAATGTTCAAAATTCTGATCAAATAGAGGATGTTTTTAAAATTATTAAAGAGCAGTGGGGTGAATTCGATGGATTAGTTCATTGTCTTGCTTTCGCAGGTAAAGATGAATTAGTGGGTGATTTTAGCGCAACTTCAAAAGAAGGATTCTCAAGAGCATTAGAAATTAGTGCTTACTCTCTTGCACCTTTGTGTAAATATTCAAAGCCATTGCTTTCTAATGGTTCTGGCATTATTACTCTGACTTATTTAGGCGCTGATAGAGCAATCCCTAATTACAACGTTATGGGGGTAGCAAAAGCCGCATTGGAATCATCAGTAAGGTATTTGTCAGCAGAGCTTGGTTCTGAAAAACAAATAAGAGTTAATGCAATAAGTGCAGGACCTATAAGGACTCTAGCCAGCTCTGCAATTGGAGGAATACTTGATATGATTCACAATGTTGAAGAAAAAGCACCTTTGGGAAGAACTGTTACTCAAAAAGAAGTTGGTAATACCGCAGCATTTTTACTAAGTGATTTGGCAAGTGGAATTACAGGACAAACTATTTATGTGGATGCGGGTTATTGTATAAACGGAATGTGATTGATTTTTAATTATCTAAATGCGTAATATGAAAGATCAAAGGTCTGGCGAAATTCGAAGAAAAACTAAAGAGACAGATGTTTTTGTAAGAATTAATCTTGATGGTACAGGTATATGTGAAGTCAATACTGGTATTCCTTTTCTAGATCATATGCTCCAACAAATATCAAGCCATGGTTTATTTGATTTGGAAGTTAAGGCTAAGGGAGATTTACATGTTGATGATCATCACACTAATGAAGACGTTGGAATATCACTAGGACAAGCGCTTGCAAAAGCTTTAGGAAATAAATCTGGAATCAATAGATTTGGGCAATTTGTTGCACCTTTAGACGAAGCTTTAATTCAAATAGTTTTAGACTGCTCTGGTAGGCCACATCTCAATTATGACTTGGAAATACCAGTGCAAAAAGTAGGTTCATATGATACCGAGCTGGTAAGAGAATTTTTTAGTGCAATAGTAAATAATTGCGGATTAACTCTACACATAAGGCAAATATCTGGTGACAATGGTCACCATATAATAGAAGCCTGTTTCAAATCTTTTGCTCGAGCTCTGAGAATGGCAGTTGAAATTGATCCAAGAAGGAAGGGGGAAATACCAAGCAGTAAAGGTGTACTTGAGCAAGCAGGAAAAATTTCTTAATAAATTATCTAAGTGGTTTTCCACAATTTCAAAAATTTTTAGCCAAAATTAAAATAAAAATTGAAAACATCATTACAGCCAAATAAGAAATTATCTGTTTCAAAAAAATATTCAAGAGATGATTGGGCTAGTGCTTACTCAAATGTAGAAAAAGAACTTGATTCTGTAGCGCTTAAGTTAGTCAAGGGTAAAGTTCCAAAAGGCTTGTCTGGAACTTTCTACAGGAATGGTCCTGGACAACTTGAAAGAGGAGGGCAATGGGTTCATCATCCTTTTGATGGAGATGGAATGATTACTTCATTGGAATTCTCTAATGGGAAAATAAATTTTAGTAATAGATTTATACGAACCAAAGAATACTTAGCAGAATCTAAAGCAAATAAATTTCTTTACAGAGGGGTATTTGGCACACAAAAACCTGGAGGACAATTATCTAATGCATTTGATGTAAGACTTAAAAATATTGCTAACACTAATGTTATAAAGTTTGGGGATGAACTATTAGCTCTCTGGGAAGCCTCAAGCCCATATTCAATTAATCCAAAGACATTAGAAACAAATGGACTTTCAAATTTAAATGGGGTTCTTAAGCCAACTGAGGCCTTTAGTGCGCACCCACGATTCGACCCAGGCCACCACAATGAAAAAAGAATGGTGACTTTTGGAGTTAAAACTGGTCCCAAAAGCACTCTCAGATTAATGGAGTTCGGAATGGAAGACAATAATGTTGGATCAATTTTAAGTGACAGAAAAGATTCATTCGGAGGATTCGCTTTTCTCCATGATTTTGCGATTACAAAAAATTGGGCAATATTTCTGCAAAATGCTATTTCTTTTAATCCAATTCCGTTTTTAATTGGAAAGAAAGGAGCTGCTCAATGTTTATCATCTGACTCAAAAGCAAAACCTAAATTTTGGTTAATACCAAGAGATAGCGGAGTACATGCGAACAAACCTCCGTTAATTATAGATGCTCCTGGAGGCTTCGTTTTTCACCATTTAAATGCTTTTGAAGCTAACAATGAAATCATATTAGATAGCATTTACTACAATGATTTCCCAACAATAGAACCTGGTCAAGACTTTAAAAATATTGATTTTGATTTATTGCCTGAAGGCATATTGAAAAGATGTGTAATAGATATAAATAAAAAGAGTTTTCAATTAGATGAACTCAGCAAACAATGCTGTGAATTTGCGATGGTAAACCCATCTAAGCAAGGATTGCAGGCAAAGTTCGGATGGATGGCAGTTGCGGAAAATGAATTAGGGAATGGACCTCTTCAAGGAATTAAAAAAATTAATTTATTTGATAAAACTTCAATAACATGGAGTGCTGGGCATAGAGGTTTTGTTAATGAACCACTTATGGTTCCAAACCCAAATTCAGAAAAAGAGGATGATGGATGGATACTCGTAGTTATGTGGAATGGAAAAAGAGAAGGATCAGATTTAGTTATTTTAAACGCTTCAGACATGAAAGAAATCGCATTATTAGAGTTGCCTATTCCAATACCATATGGTCTTCATGGAAGTTGGGCAGCTAATTAAATTTTTTATCAAATATTTTTTTTAGAATTGGTAATAAGTGTTCGAATGCTTTACCCCGATGACCGTATAATCTTTTTTCGTCGTAACTCATTTCTGCAAAAGTTATACCTTTATCCAATACCTCAAAGACAGGGTCGTAACCAAAACCTCCTCTACCTTTTGGTTCAATTCCTATTTTTCCTCGACATGTCCCTTCAACTTCAGCAATTATTTTCTCGTTAAATACGAGACATAAAGCACACTTAAAACGAGCTTCTCTATTTACAACTGATTTCATTTCTTTTAATAATTTGGAGACTTTCTCTTCATCATTAGGAGCGTACCTTGCAGAAAAAATTCCAGGAGCTCCATTCAGAGCATCTACACATAGACCAGAGTCATCAGAGAGAATTAAATAATCTGGTAAAATTTTAGAAATTTGAACAGATTTAATACGAGCATTCTCTACAAAATTTGATCCATTCTCCTCAATATCCAACTTCATAGGTAAAGGCATTAAATTAAAAGAAGAGTTTATAAAAAATTTTTTAAACTCTTCTACTTTCCCTTGGTTAGATGAACCAATAATAATTTGATTTGAGTAATTGAAATTATTCATGATTTTGAATATTCAGAATATATTCTTCAGCCCAAAGAAGGGATTTCTTTATTTCATTTTTATCAGGAGCCTCACAATATATTCTCAAGAGCGGTTCTGTACCTGAGAATCTAAACATTATCCAAAAGTTATCATCTATTCTTAATTTAACTCCATCAATTAGTGATATTTCCCTGATTATATAGTTACCTATTTGAGTTGGTGGGTTATTGATCAATTCGTATTCAATTTTTTCTTTAAATTTACTATTAGCTAATTTTAAGTCCATCCTTTCATAATTTACACTACCGAATTTTTCTTGAAGAGAATTTAATTTTGCTCCAAGCAGAGTCTTATCCTGAGCAATAGCCTCTAAAATAACTAAAGCCGTATAGATTCCATCCCTTTCTGGAATGTGACCTCCAAAACCAATACCGCCAGATTCTTCACCTCCAATCAGAACATCTCGTACAGCAAATTCTTTAGCAATATATTTGAATCCAACTGGTTTTTCTAGGACTTCTAAGCCATAGTTAGTTGCTATAGATGACATTAAGTCACAGCAACTTACCGTTTTTATTACGCAGCCTTTTTCTTTTTTACTTTTTGCCATGTGATCTATTAAAAGTGGCATCAACAATTGAGTACTGCAATATCTTCCGAATTCATCTACTGCAGCCAAACGATCCCCGTCGCCATCAAAAATCAATCCCATAACTTTCTCATTAGCAGAGGAGCACTCACATACTTTTTGGATAATTGCAGATAAATATTTTTCAACCGGTTCAGGAGGATTGCCTCCAAAAAGAGGATCTTCATTTGTACGAATTTCATGAATCAAGCCCTTACCTTCCTCCCCAAAAAGATCTGAAATACAGTTAGATGCTGACCCGTGCATTGGATCAACAAATATTTTCAGTTTTAGATCCTTCAAGGTAGAGATAATGTTTTTTATATCAAATTTTTCTTTTATTGTATTTAAATGATTCGACCGACAATTGAATAATTTATTTCTTGCTTTTATCGGAGCAGTAATACCACCAACAAGTAATCTTCTCTGAACAGATTCTGTAAAAGATTCATCAACTGATCCTCCTTCAGGTCCCTTAATTTTAAGGCCCAACCATTCTGGAGGATTATGACTTGCAGTGACGATAAGAGCACCTAAACAATTGAGTTGCAAGGCAGCTAAGCTACACGCAGGAGTAGGCACTGGTTGATCAGACATCAATGGTTGTAGCCCGCAGCCTCTAATCGCACTTGCTACGACCTCAGCCATTTCTTTTGCTAAGAAGCGACGATCATAACCAACAATAATTTGTTTTTTCCTATCTTTCTTAGATCGATAATGTAATTCTTGAGCAGCAGCAATTGAAACTGTCTTTAAATTATCAACAGTAAAATCATCTCCTAAGACACCTCTCCACCCATCAGTTCCAAATTTGATAGGTTTAGGATAGAGAGATAGTGAATTTTGAGGCATCTATCAAAACATGAAAGAAATTGAAAAATTTTAATTTATCTTTTATTTACTATGAATCATATAAAAAATAATTCAATCATAATAACTGACCGAATGCTTCGTAATTGGGCTCGCTGCAAAAGGATGGCATGGCTTGAAGAATTTGGAGATAAAAAAAATAGACAATGGTCAACATACAAGACACTGCAATCAGACCACCAACATAAAAGTTTAATATCTATTCTTTCCTCTTCAAAATATAAAAATTTTAACTCATTAAATGATGGTTCTGAATATGTGCTTGGTAATAAATTAAATAGTTTAATAGAATCAGATATAAGAGTCTCTGCAAAGCCTTTTCTTATAAAAACAAATGATATAAGTAAATTTGGAGATTTTGCTTACCATCCAATTATTATTAAACAAGGAAACAAAGTTACTAGAGAAGATAAATTATCATTATCATTAATAGCATTACTTTTGAAAAGAGTTCAAGGAACAGATGTAAAATATGCTTATATTTTAGATAAACAAGGCGATATAATAAAAAAAGAAAAATACTTTATTACAAAACAATTAAAATATGAAACTTTAAAAAGCATTAAACAATTGAATAGATTGTTAATCAGAAAAACACCTCCAACTATTACTAATAATAGAAAAAAATGTACTATTTGCACTTGGAAAAATCTATGCAATTTTGAAGCTAATCGAATGGGTCTACTTAGTGAAGTATGCGGAATTGGGCCAAAAAGGATAGAACTTCTTTATAACTTAGGAATAAATAATATTTTTGATCTATCAACTACTGATCCCTATTTACTAGAAAAGAAGTTAGGGATACAGCACGGTAAAATTGCTAATCAAATAGTAAGACAAGCATCTAATCAAGTTAGAAATAAAATAGAAAATTTATACCATGATGAAATTTTACCAGAACTTAAAAATATTGAGGGTGTATTAATTTATGATATTGAATCAGATTCTGATATGAGGCATGATTTTCTTCATGGATTTGTAAGGTTAAAGTTTATAAATAAAAATCCCTTAACAATAAAAAGATCATCCTATCAGCCTATTTTAAATATACTTAATAATAATAATTCAGCTATTTGGAAAAGATTAAAAAATAAACTTTATAATCACAGTAGTTGGCCAATATTACATTATGGAGAGACTGAAGCGGTAAATATAATTAAGCTAGCAAAAAGTCAAAATCTAAATGAAATTGAACTTCATAATCTTAAAAATAGATTGATAGATATTCATGCAAGATTGAGAAAAAAAGCGTGCTTGCCAATAACTAATTATGGTCTTAAATCAGTTTCTGAATTTATTGGTTTTGAATGGTCTAAAGAAAACGTAGATGGTCAAAAAGCTTTGCTATGGTGGAGGCAATGGATACAGTCAAGAAGACAATCAAAAAAGTATTCAAAAAATCTTAAATATATATTTGACTATAATAGAGATGATTGCCTAGCGACATGGGAAATCGCTCTTTGGCTTTTAAGATATGATAAATAAATAAATAAATTATAATTTTTTTATTTATTTAAATCCCATAAATCCATTTGGACGATTAATATTAATTAGATAATAAAATTTCTCAGAATAAAGAGATCTCATATTGAAATAATCTTTTTTTATAATCGCATATCCAATATATTCATTTTCATCTATTTTCACACTTGATGTTATTTTACCACAAGATTTTTTATTTTCTTGATCATTATATAAATTTTCACCTACATCAATTTTCTCTCTTGATTTCCAGTATCTTATCTCCCTTCTTACTTCTTTATTTTTACTAAATCTAGCTATAAACTCTTGTCCCAAATAACAACCTTTATTATAAGATAATAAATCTACTAAACCAATTTCAAAAGGATTTAAATCTTTTGAAGTCTCATTAAAATCTAAAATCAATCCATTTTCATGTCTAAGTCTATCATAATCTTTAATATCTGCATTTTTCTCATTTAATTTATCATCGTTAACTGAATCTGATTTTTTAAATGATTCTCTCCAAGACTCTAACTTATTTAAATTACGCAGTGACTTTATTAATTTCAATTCCATTAAATTAACTTTATCATTTGGGAATATAACTTTATCAAAGCCGTTATATATACTTTCTGCATCGCCTAGTATAACAAGAATTTTTGCCTCTTCCCCAACAATTGTAATTTCTAAAATATTTTTTAATTCGCCATTTGTTGATAACCAACAAGTGAATATCCTCTCGTTATCCTTACAACCTAAAATGTCATTAGTTGTTTGACCATGTAAAAAATTTCTAACTCCATTACCAATCAGAGAAAAAGAATAAAATTCAAAATAAAATGTAAATTCATTTTTGATTATCATCAAAGCTAAGACGATACTTTTCTAATTATATCTTCCAAAAGAAAAATGCTTATAAGATCTATCTTCTCTTCTTTCATTATTTCATCCGCTCCTTCTTGACGATCAACCAAGGTCAAAACTATATCAACTTTTAAACCTGCATGACGTATTTTTTCAACTGCCTTTAAAGACGAGTTCCCTGTCGTTACAACATCCTCTAAAACAATAACTTTTGAATCTCTCGGAGGAATTGGGCCTTCTATGAAAGCACCAGTTCCATGTCCCTTAGCTTCTTTCCTTACTATGAGACCATCAACTTTATTGCCATTTTGTGAAGCATACATTGCCATTCCGCTTACCAAAGGATCAGCACCCAAAGTCAAACCAGCAACAGAGCTTATGTCTGGAGCAATAAAGGGTGCAAACACCTGGCAAATCAAGTTTAGTCCTTCTCCGTCAAGGCTTACAGGCTTGCAATTAATGTAATGATTGCTTTGCCTCCCTGAAGATAATTTAAAATCACCGAATCTATAAGCTTTTTCAGCTAATAGATTCAATAATTTGTCTTTACAGACTTTCTCGGAATTTTGGGAATGTTTCATCGTAGTATTTATTGAGGTGATTAAATTCAAAAGTTTAATTACTTTAGGGTAGGAGTTTATTATTAATTAAATAAATGCATTCCTATCATTCAAGGGTTATTTTAAAGCCATTAGTTGGGGGTGTAGCAATCTGGTGAATGCAGCGAACTCATAATTCGCCTTAGGCGAGTTCGATCCTCGCCACCCCCATAAATTATTTTTTAATGGAAGTTTTACTTATTGGAATACTTGTTGTAATACCAGCTTTTTTTGCTGCTGTAGAAGTTGCTTTAATCAGAATAAGACCAAGCAGAGTTGCTCGATTATTAGAAGAAGGAAAGGAGGGAGCAAAATCAATAAATCGGCTCCAAAGAAGAATGAGAAGAGCTTTAATGCTTTCGCAACTGGGAATAAGCGTCCCTTTAGTCTCGATTGGTTGGATAAGTAAAGATTTATTCCAGAAAAATATTTATCAAGAAAATTTCAATCAACTTTCAAATTATTTAATTTTTATATTAGTAATATTTTTAGTGACTTTATTCTCAGGATTAGTTCCAAAAGCACTTGTTTTGAATAGGCCCGATGTATCAGCCCGTCAATTAGCTCCTGTCCTAGAAACCATTATGAGAGTTTTGGGACCATTTCTATATTTACTCGAAAAAATTGCAACTTATTTATTAAGTCTTTTAGGTCTAAGAACAAAATGGGATTCTTTAGTTTCTGCTATCTCTGCAGGTGAACTTGAAACGCTTATTGAGACTGGCAAAGTTACAGGTCTTTTGCCAGATGAAAAAAATATTCTTGAGGGAGTTTTTGCTTTAAGGGATACTCAAGTGAGAGAGGTTATGGTCCCTAGATCGGGAATGGTAACTCTCCCAAGGAAAGTTAATTTCGCTGAATTAATGAGAGAAGTTCATAAGTCTCGTCATGCAAGATTTATCGTCACAGGAGAATCTCTTGATGATGTCTTGGGAGTTCTCGATTTGAGACAACTAGCTGAACCAATATCTAAAGGGAAAATGTTAGCTGAAACATCCCTTGAACCCTATATACAACCAGCTCCAAGGGTTCTAGAGACTGCAACCCTTGATGAACTTTTACCTCTTATAAAAAATGGAAATCCACTTATTCTTGTTATTGACGAACACGGAGGAACAGAAGGACTCATAACTGCAACTGATTTAACAGGTGAAATTGTCGGAGATGAAATTCAGCCTGAAATAGAAGAACCTTTTTTGTTACAATTAAACGATAATCCTTCTCAATGGATCGCCGATGGAGATTTAGAAATAATAGAACTTAATAGACAACTGGAGCTTAATTTGCCTGAATCTGACAATCATCACACCTTAGCTGGTTTTTTATTAGAGAAATTTCAACGAATCCCTAATGCTGGACAAAAGCTAACATTTTCTCAAACAACATTTGACATACTTTCTATGGAGGGGCCCAGAATAAACCGTGTAAAGATAAATCTTGACAAAAATTCTCTTAAAGATCATCAAAAAGAGATAATGTCAGACAATTCCTAATCTCTGCATATAGTGACCAAAATGATTCCTGTAAAAGTTGGAGTTATTGGTATTGGGAATATGGGTTGGCACCATGCAAGAGTTCTTAGTCTTCTTAAAGACGCTGAATTAATAGGTGTTGCTGATCTTGATCAAGATAGAGGTAAATTGGCTACAGAGCAGTTTGAGTGTAAATGGTTTGAAACTTATCAAGATCTACTTCCACAAGTTGAAGCTGTATGCATTGCAGTCCCAACTCTTTTGCATCACAAAGTTGGTCTTGACTGTCTTGAAGCAGGTAAACATGTACTTATTGAGAAGCCAATTGCTGCATCACAAGATGAAGCATCGGCATTAATTAATGCATCTAATAAAACAAATTGTCTTTTACAAGTTGGGCATATTGAAAGGTTCAATCCAGCATTTAGAGAATTAACTAAAGTTATTGCCAATGAAGAGGTTGTAGCACTTGAAGCAAGACGACATAGTCCTCACTCTGATAGAGCTAACGATGTTTCAGTTGTTTTAGACTTAATGATCCATGATATTGATATTGTTCTAGAACTTGCCAACTCAAAAGTTGAGAGGCTTGCTGCAGTTGGAGGAAGAAGTAGTTCAGGGCCTATTGATTACGTTAATGCAACGATTGGTTTTTCTAACGGAGTAATAGCAAGCCTTGCTGCTAGTAAAATGACCCATAGAAAGATTAGAAGCTTAAGCGCTCATTGCAAACAAAGTTTAGTTGAAACAGATTTTCTAAATCACAATATACACATCCACAGAAGAGCTCATGAGTGGTACTCAGCCGACCACGGAGAATTGCTTTACAGAAATGATGGTTTTGTTGAGGAAGTTAACACAACATCCATTGAGCCGCTATACGCAGAACTTGAGCACTTTTTACAATGCGTCCGAGGAAAAGAAAAACCTGCCGTAGATGGATTACAAGCTTCGAGAGCTCTAAGGTTAGCCGATCTGATTGAGCATGCGGTTATACACCCAAGAGAAGCTATCTCTCTTGAGGAAGGTTTTTAAACATTTAAAAAAGTTAGCTCAATAAATGATTTAAAAAAATTGATTTTAAATCTATCTAAAACCAACAGCTGCTTGCCAAACAAATACAAGCAGAAAGAAAAATATTGGAATTAGTGGAAGGACATCAACTGTAGGAGCGAAAGCTCTGTAAGCCTCTGGGAGTTGGGCTATCAAATCAAGTGAGATTAGATTCATCCCTAAATAATTAACTATCGTTTGATGGACAATACCACGTGTTACGTGCTTTTGAGTCAGTATCCCATGGAGCGAAATCCTCTGAAAAACTCCCTTCTAATATTGCAAGCCTTATTGATTCTGTAAAACGAAGAAGATGACTGAGATTATGAAGACTTAAAAGTGTTAAACCCAAAATCTCATTACTTTTTATCAGGTGATGCAAATACGATCTTGAATAATTTTTACAAGTTTCACAGTTACAAGTCGAATCAAGTGGACTGGTGTCATTTTTGAACTGCGAGTTTTTAAGATTCCACCTTTCTCCCCTTACAAGTGCAGCTCCATGTCTCCCCAATCTAGTTGGCAAGACACAATCAAAAATGTCCACACCATTTGCGACTGCAATTGCAATCTCTCTAAGAGTTCCTATACCCATTAAATATCTAGGTTTGTTCTCCGGCAAAAGAGGTGCTGTAAAACGGACAATCTCATTAATCAAAGATGCTGATTCTCCAACACTCACCCCACCGATAGCGTATCCAGGTAAATCAAATTGCGAAATGTAATTTGCACTTCTCTCTCTTAAATCAGTAAAACATCCACCTTGAGCTATCCCAAAAAGGGCTTGTTTTTTATTATTAAGAGAAGAGACGCATCTCTCTAACCAAATATTTGTTCGATGACAAGCTTCTTCAACATCATTTTTTTTGGCTGGGTAGGGAGGGCACTGATCAAATGCCATAATTACATCTGCCCCCAACGCCATTTGAATTTCTATAGATTTCTCAGGCGATATAAAAATTAAATTTCCATCTCTGGGATTTTTAAAAATCACACCTTCATCATTAATTTCATTGAGCTTCGCTAGGCTGAATACTTGATAACCACCAGAATCTGTAAGAATTGGTTTCTTCCAATTCATAAATTTGTGAAGTCCACCAGAAAGTGAAACAACTTCTTCACCAGGTTGCAAGTGCAGATGAAATGTATTACTAAGTATCATTTCTGCTCCCGTAGACATTAATTGATTTGAAGTAATGCCCTTAACAGTTCCAGATGTCCCTACAGGCATAAACCTTGGAGTATGGACAAAACCATGTGGAGTTTCAAAAACTCCAACTCTTGCCTTAGTCTGAATACAATTCTTTTTTATTGAGAAACTAAACATTGTTTTTCTTATTAATTGAATTGTACTTAATAAAGCTATAATTGATATTTTTAATATTTCATTAATACTCTCTCATTACAGGTGAAAAAGTTTATTAAAAAAATTTGGATCAAAGAACTATCTGGAGCCTTAACTTATTACACAATTATCCCAAACATAATTTGTGTAAAGCCTACGTTCAAAAGGATTGCTCGTTTTGCTCCTTTTATCGGATTATTAATTGGTAGTATTTTAGCATGTTTATTTACTCTCTTAATTAATAATCAATTTGATAAATCAACGTCATGTATATTCATTTTAATAACTGGACATATAATAACAGGAGGAATACACCTTGATGGACTTGTAGATACTTTTGATGGAATTGGAGCTGGGGAAGAAAGATTATTAGAAGCTATGAATGATAGTCGGATTGGTTCTTTTGGGGCTCAAATACTTGTAGGAACAGTTCTTCTTCAATTTGGTGCACTTATGAATTTTGATTCAAATCTACAATTATCATTAATATCAAGTTTGTTTTGGGGAAGAATTTCACCTTTATGGACAATAACTAAATTCCCATACCTCAGGAATAATGGCCAAGGATATTTTCATAAAAAAAATTCATTAGGTTTTTTTAAAGAAGTATACCCATCACTTCTTGTTTTAATAATAATTTCCTTTTTAATATTTTTATTTTCTCTATCAATTGATTTGACTTTAAAAAGACTTTATATAATTTGGATTGGTGTGGTTCCTGCATTATTTGTTTCTGAAATATTAAATAAAAAGTTAAAAGGTTTTACTGGAGACAGTCTTGGTGCATGTGTTGTTTTAACAGAAACTATGAATTTAATTATTTTATCTCTAAATTCATAGGCAATTCTAAAAAGAAAGCATTACCTTCATCAGGTAGTTCTTTATTGAAATCACTTGGTTTATCCATAAGATCTAAACTTCCATTTAATTTTTCAGCTAATTCTCTTGCCAGCGCCAAACCAATCCCACTTCCATTATTTTCCGAATTATTATCTCCTCTAAATCCTTTCTCAAATATTTTTTCTCTTAATTGATCTTTTATGGGAATACCACCATCCCATACGCATATTCCGCTGTTATTGAAGTTTATGCCGATTGAAGCATTTTGAGGACTATATCTAAATGCATTCTCCAACAGATTTGCAATAATTTCAGCAACTACTGCTTCTTCTAAAGGCCTTTTTGAACAGATCCAATCAGGCCAATGACCTGGCTGAATCCAATTTCTACCCTGTAAATTTGCTGTGACTAAAGCCCTCTCGATAAGTGGCTCAAGAAGTGTTCTTAAGTTAGTAAATTTTTCATTTGAAAACACAGGTGGCAAAAGTAAGCTCGAAACTCCATTATCACTAGTTGGCAATTTAACCTGACTCATATCATCTAAAGCTGAAACATATTTATTAAGCTGTTCCTGCTCATTTAATAATCCTTCAACAAGAGATAAATTACTATTTTCAGGTCCAAGCTTTTTCATTAAAAGCTTGGCATATGTTCTTAAGGCAGCGAGTGGATTTCTTAATTGATGAACCATCAAACCAATTTGTTCTCGCTGACGTTCAATCTCCACATTAAGTCGTTCACTCTCAAGTTCTAAAGAGAGACATTGAGCAAGAGACATTGATGTAGCTTGAAATCTATCGTCCAAATATTTAGGCCAATTATCATATTCGGAAATTCTTTCAACTCTAAGTACACCCAATAAAATCGATTTTTCTTGGAGTGGATACCATCTTCTTTTTGGAGAAGGCGCTCTTAAATCTCTATCTAACTCAAGAGGCTTCAAAACCTTTATTGTGTCAGGCCATTGACCTACAACCTCTAAAGAGGGAGCAGACCCTTCCTTGGTTTTTGCTATGTAAACTACAATTTGCTCAATTTCTGTCTCATTCTCAAAACTTGAAAGTTGCTTAGCAAGTAATTCCAAAAATCTATCAGAAATATTCATTTATTTGTTCCTTAAGGTTGGTTAATAAGAGACATGGCTTTCAAAAACTTGATAATTCAGAAAAAAGTATTAAGATATTAAAGAAGGCATTGACTTGTCTTTAACACTTCTCAAGGTTAAATCAGCGAAGGTGCATAAATTCGCATCTCAAGCTTAGGCAGATATTAATGGGGCTGCTTAAAATAGCTTTCTGAATTAATTTGAGATTAATTTGTCGCAATTTAATCAATGTGAATTGGATTAAATCTCAAATTAATTGCTTGAGACTTTAAAACAAAAAATTATTTAATTTTTAAAAACATCCCTTAGTCTGCCCTAAGCAGTTTTATTTATGTCTAAGAAGCGTAAAAGAATTAGTCGCCGTCGCCTTGCTGGGCAGAGGGTCATGGCACATGTACCCACCTTCCACATAGAGACTGGTAAGCATAAGCCAGTTACAGCTGCTAGACATTACATTGCAGAGACTGGATTGGATTCTCCTTGCCTAATGAATGTAAGAAGAAATGAACATACAACAGATCGTTTTTTTTGGGGAGAAAAAGGTCTTTTTAGTGCTCAGTATGCCGAGGAAAATCACTTTTTATTCCCCTCACTAAGATCTATAGTTGAATGTATTGGGGAAGAAAAAATTTTTGAAGGTCTTGAGCTAACCGCAGATGGTTGGGAAGAGATAGAAGAATATGAATATGCTTTTGTTTAGAAATTATTTTTGTAAAACTAAGAAAGCCAAAAATTTAATACTTTTGAAATTTTAGATACAACACTATCAGATATTTCA
>MDTG01357582.1_pt1 | contig 58928 bp, 59 predicted proteins | sample 811421 | NCBI WGS metagenome assembly MDTG01 (sample SAMN05326645, study PRJNA326480) | marine metagenome | isolation source: seawater | place: Pacific Ocean: South East | collected 2011
GCCAAGCAGACCATGGCGCAGGCGGAGCATTTGGTGGAGGCAGGTCGCGGCGTGATCGTCTACCCCGAGGGCAGCCTCACGCGCGACCCGGACCTGTGGCCCATGCGGGGAAAGACCGGAGCCGTGCGCCTGGCGCTCGAGGGCGGCATCCCGCTGGTCCCTGTGGCGCACTGGGGTGTGCAGCGCATCCTGCCGCGCTACGGCAAGCTCAGCCTGTGGCCGCTGCGCAAGCGTGTCCGCGTGCTGGTGGGCGACCCGCTGGATCTCTCGGCTTTCGCGGGGCGGACGCGCGAGGCATCCGCCCTTGTCGCGGCCACCGATCTGCTGATGGCCGAGATCGCACGTCTCGAGGGCGTGCTGCGCGGCGAGACCCCTCCAGCGGAACGCTGGGATCCGGCATCCCACGGGCAGAAGGAGACCGGGCGTCTTGAGTCGTAAAGAGGATGCCGCCCGTCCCCGGGTGACCGTGGTCGGTGCCGGCAGTTGGGGCACGACCTTCGGCAAGGTGCTCGCCGACGGTGGTGCCCGTGTGACGATGTGGGCTCGGCGCCCCGAGCTTGCCGCTGAAATCACCGAAGCCAAGCGCAACAGCCACTACCTGCCGGGCATAAACCTTCCTCGGCACATGACCGCGACCTCCCGTCTGGAGGAGGCTATGGCGGGGGCCGAGCAGATCTACCTGTCAGTGCCGAGCCAGGCCCTTCGGCAGAACCTGAAGACGATCCGTCCGCTCATCGCCGATGCCGGTGTTCCGGTCGTGTCGCTGATGAAGGGCGTCGAGCGCAAGACCGGTCTGCGGATGAGTCAGGTGCTCGAGCAGGAGCTGCGGTGCGATCCTGACCTCATCGCTGTCGCATCCGGGCCTAACCTGGCACTGGAGATCGCGAAAGAACAGCCGACCGCGGCGGTCATCGCATCCAGCAGCCAGGAGACAGCGGATGCCGTCGCCCGGCGAGCCCGCAACTCGTATTTCCGGACGTTCGTGAACACTGACGTCGTCGGTACAGAATTCGGCGGCGTGCTCAAGAACCTGATCGCCGTCGCGATCGGCATCGTCGACGGCGTCGGTTACGGCGAGAACACGAAGGCGTCGATCATCACGCGCGGCCTTGTCGAAATGACAGACTTCGCTGTCGCACAGGGCGCCCACCCCGCTACCCTGCAGGGACTCGCGGGGCTTGGTGACCTGATCGCGACGTGCCAGTCACCGCTCAGCCGAAACAACACAGCCGGCCGTCTTCTCGGCCAGGGCTACAGCTTCCAGGATGTGGTGAAGCAGATGGAGCAGACCGCCGAAGGTCTTGCGTCTGTTGCCCCCGTCTTGGCGCTTGCCGCCGAGGCCGGCATCGACATGCCGATCGTTGAGCAGGTGAAGATGGTTCTGGACGGCACGATGAATCCCCGCGATATCGCGCCGCACCTCACAACGGATGACGACGAACCCCAGGGCGAGAGGACGCAGAATGGCACAGGCGACGGTGGCGGTGCTGTTTGGCGGTCGCTCCAGCGAGCACTCGATCAGCTCCGTCACGGCGGGAGGGGTGCTGCGGGCACTCGACCGTGAGCGTTTCCGGGTCATTCCGGTCGGCATCACCCGCGACGGCATCTTCGTCCTCGAAGAGGACGACCCCGACAAGTTCGCGCTCGACGCTGCGCACCTTCCCGAGGTGAGCGACAACGGCACGCGCGTGCTCTGGCCCGAAGGCGGTGCCGACCGCGTGCTCCGCGTACGCCACGCTGACGGGAGCGTCGACACGCTCGGTTCACTCGAGGTTGTGCTGCCGATCCTCCACGGAGTCCACGGCGAGGACGGCACCGTTCAAGGTTTTCTCGACACCCTCGGCATCCCGTACGCGGGAGGCGGTGTGTTGGATTCGGCGCTATGCATGGACAAGCACTTCATGAAGATCGTGCTGCAGGCATCCGGGGTGACCGTCGCGCCCTGGGTGACGATCACACGCGATTCTTGGGCGGCGGATCCGGATGCTGCGCGAGCGGCTGCGCGCGCTCTCGGCGTTCCGAACTTCGTCAAGCCCTCTCGGGCCGGATCCAGCGTCGGTGTCTCGAAGGTGCACGATTGGGATGAGTTCGACGCCGCTGTCGAGCTCGCGCTCGCCGAAGATGACAAAGCGCTCGTGGAGACCGCCATCGTCGGGCGCGAGATCGAGGTCGCCGTGCTTGAGTCGCCGGGGGCGGCACCTGCACGTGCATCGTTGCCGGGCGAGATCGTGCTGACAACGCGCGAGTTCTATGACTTCGAAGGCAAGTACCTCGGCGGCGACGGTGCCGAGGTCGTGTGCCCCGCCGCGCTTACAGAAGACGAGGTTGCGGCGCTGCAGGCGGCGGCAGTCCGTGCCTTCGAAGCCGTTGGCGGGCGAGGACTCGCGCGCGTGGACTTCTTCCTCACTCCCGCGGGGATCTACGTCAACGAGCTGAACACGATGCCCGGCTTCACGCCGATCTCGATGTTCCCGAAGTGTTGGATCGCCTCGGGGATGACCTACACCGAGTTGATCAGCGACCTTCTGGACACCGCCCTCGCGCGCACCTGACCGCCACGCATCGAAGCCGGCGCGGAGTCAGCCCTCGGCGGATGAGGAGCCGCTGACCTGGTCAGTGCACTGCAGACCGTTCACGGGGAGCGTGTCGACGATGATGTTCCCGAGTGTGTCGAGGACCTCGGCGCTCGAGACTGTGTCGCTGTCGAGGTAGACCTGCACCGCGGGATCGGTGCCGAACGAGGTGATCCGGTAGTAGGGCGCGTCGGTGTCGTCGACGATCCAGTCGACACCGCTGAGGGTCGAGCACGGAAGGGTCGTCGGACCGGGAACATCAACGCCGCAGGCGACGATGATGTTGCTGCCGCCGCCCTGCTCTCCCCACGCGCCAGTCGCCTGGGCATCCGTCCAGCGACGCTCGAAACCGTCGAGGGTCTGCGGGAACCGTACCGTCACCTCAGCACAGCGCGGGTTGTTCGCGTCGGGCGCCGGTTGCAGCGAGACCGTCGTGCTGCACGCCGCGAGGGCGACCATGCTCGTCGCGCACATCACCATCACGGCGATGGTGCGACGGGCAAGAGGCATTGGTCCAATCTACCGCCGCGGTAGCGTGGGACGATGCAGGATCCCTGGGTTGGTGAGCTCTCCGAGGGCGAGATACTGTCAGCAATCCTGCGGGAGCTGGGGCCTTCGGCGGCCGAGGTGGGGCCGGGTGATGACGCGGCAGTGCTGACGGCATCCGATGGTCGCGTGGTCGCGACGGTCGACACTCTCGTGCATGGTCCGGACTTCCGCCTCGCCTGGTCGAGTGGGTTCGACCTCGGATGGAAAGCGGCAGCCGTCAACCTCGCCGATATCGCCGCGATGGGTGCGCGCCCGACATCGCTCCTCGTCGCCCTCGCAATGCCCGATGCCACCCGCCTCTCCTTTGTCGTCGACCTTGCCCGCGGGCTTCGTGCCGGGTGTGAAGCCCTCGCACCCGGTTGCGTCGTGGAGGGCGGCGACCTGACGGTATCGGATGTCCTCACCGTCGCGGTGACCGCGCTGGGCACCCTCGAAGGTCGCCCCGCGGTGCGCCGGTCAGGGGCTCGGCCTGGAGACGTCGTCGCTGCCACGGGGCGTCTCGGGGATGCCGCTCGCGGCTTGCGCCTGCTTTTCGACCGCTTCCGGGATGCCGCCGGCAACCCGGTCCCCGTGGACCGGGCGGATCTGACAGCCGACGAGGCTCGGGAACTCGACGCGCAACTGCGGCCCGCGCCGGGCATCACCGACGGGGTGCGGGCAGCCCTCGCCGGCGCCACGGCAATGATGGATCTGTCGGACGGCCTCGTCCTCGACGCCGGGCGCATGGCCGCGGCATCCGGTGTCACCCTCGATCTGCGTCGCGACGCGCTCGGGCCTCACCCCGACGACGCGCTCTCCGGCGGTGAGGACCACGGCCTGCTCGCGACGTTCCCGGCGACGGATGCTGTGCCCGACGCCTTCCAAATCATCGGGGTGGTCCGCGAGCACGGAGAGACGCCGGTCCTGGTCGACGGGGCACCCTTCGAGGGCAGCGGTGGGTGGGATCCCTATCGTGACTGGGATTCGTCGCGCGGCTGATCGTCGGCGTCAGCGACGCTGGGTGCGCACCGGAGCCACCAGATCGCGGTGTCACCGTACCGGCGGTGACGCGCGAGCGTGAGTCCGGCCGGAAGAGCGGGTTCGGGCGATCGTGCGGCACGCTCGGCCACGACGATCGCATCCGGCGCGAGCGAGGGGACGAGAAGCCGCAGGGTTTGGGCGAGGTCGTCCTCACCGAGGTCGTACGGGGGATCGATGAAGACGAGCTCGTACGGTTCGTGCGGGGCGGCGAGGTAGGCATCCGCTGCGGTTCGATGCACGCGGTACGCGCCGCCGACAGCGTGCCGCACGCGCCCCGCGTTGCGTTCGATGACGCTCGCTGCCCGCGGCGACTTCTCGACGAGGTCGACGGATGCCGCGCCGCGGCTGAGCGCTTCCAGCCCCAGCGCCCCCGACCCGGCGTAGAGGTCGAGTACCCGGGCGCCGGCGATGGCCCCTGACGCGTCGAGCGAGCCGAAGACCGATTCGCGGACCCGGTCGCTGGTCGGTCGCGTGCCGCTTTCCGGAACCTCGAGGCTCAGGGAGCCGGCGGCCCCGGCGATGATCCGTGTCACGCGTCCACTGTACAAACCGGTACAGCGCCGCCGCGGGCGCTCACCCGGTCTTCGCGCGTCGGAGGCTCTGCCTAAACTCAGGTGCATGGTCGCTCTCACGCTGTCGTCGCGACTGGACGGCGCGCTCGGCGGCAAAACGGCCAAGGCACTCGAGCGTGCGTTTGCGATGCGCACGGTGGGTGACCTGCTCGAGCACTACCCACGCCGTTACGCGCGCCGCGGAGAGCTCACACCCATCGCGTCTCTGCCGATCGGCGAACCGGTCACGATCGTCGCCGAAGTCCGCAGGGCGTCCGAGCGACGGATGCAGAATCGCCGGGGTTCTCTGCTCGAGGTGGTGATCAGCGACGGCAACGGGGAACTCACCCTGACGTTCTTCAACCAGGCGTGGCGGATGAGAGAGCTGGTCCCCGGCAGGCGCGGGGTGTTCGCCGGCAAGGTGGGCGAGTACCGCCGTTCGTTGCAGCTCGCGCACCCGGACTATGAGCTGTTCGACGACGAAGACCGAGCGAGGGCGACGGCAGAAGCCACCGCTAACCTTCCCGTGCCGATCTACCCGGCCACCGCGTCGCTGGCCAGCTGGCAGATCGCGAAGTTCGTCGGGATGGTCCTCGACGGCCTCGACGATCTGCCGGAGCCGCTGCCCGAGGATCTGCGGCGGGCGCATGGTCTGCTGTCGTATCGCATGGCGTTCGAGCGCATCCATCGCCCGGACTTTCCCGACCAGGTTGAGCCCGCGCGGCAGACCTTGCGCTGGCATGAGGCGCTGGTGCTGCAGACGGCCCTGCTGCAGCAGCGACAGTTCGTGCGCGCGATGTCGGCGACCCCGCGTGAGCCCGGCGCACTCCTCGATCGGTTCGACGCCTCGTTGCCCTTCAATCGAACTCCGGATCAGATCACTGTCGGTGACCAGATCGCCCGGGATCTGGTCGGCGAGTGGCCGATGAATCGGCTCGTTCAGGGTGAGGTCGGGTCGGGCAAGACGCTCGTGGCGCTGCGCGCGATGCTGCAGGTGGCCCAGAGCGGCGGCCAGTCCGCGCTCATCGCTCCGACCGAGGTGCTCGCTTCTCAGCATCTGCGCTCGATCGCTCGGATGCTCGGCCCCGACCTGGCGGTCGAGCTCATGCCGACACTGCTGACCGGTCAGTTGACGGCGGCCGAGCGGCGTCGTGCGGCGCTGCGCGTGGCATCCGGGCAGTCGCGCATCGTCGTGGGCACGCACGCGCTCCTGAGCGACGCGACGACCTTTGCCGACCTCGGGCTGGTCGTCGTTGACGAGCAGCACCGGTTCGGTGTGGACCAGCGTGAGGCGTTGCGGGCAAAGGGGACCACCCCGCACGCTCTCGTGCTCACCGCCACGCCGATTCCTCGAACGGTTGCGATGACCGTCTTCGGTGACCTCGACGTCTCCACGATTCGGTCGATGCCCGCGGGACGAGCCGGTATCGAATCGTTCGTTGCGCCGGTCGCCGACCGCCCCGCGTGGTTCGCGCGCGTGTGGGAGCGCGTGGCCGAGGAGGTGGCCCAGGGGCGCCAGGCCTTCGTCGTGTGCCCGTCGATCGATGCCGCCGCATCCGGCAAGCCGGCAGCAGACGAGGTAGCCGAGGTTCCGGCAGCCGAGTCTGCCACAGCCGCGGCAGAGGAGTCCTCGCGTAAGACGCGCTGGGGCGTGGTGCAGGTCGCCGAACTGCTGTCGCGGCATCCGGCATTCGACAAGCTCTCGGTTGAGATCCTCCACGGCAAGATGCCCGCAGAGCAGAAGGATGCCGTCATGCAGGCCTTCGCGGCGGGGAGTATCGATGTGCTCGTGGCAACAACTGTCGTCGAGGTGGGCGTGGACGTTCCGAACGCCTCGACGATGGTGATTCTCGAGGCCGACCGATTCGGCGTGTCTCAGCTGCATCAGCTGCGTGGCCGCGTCGGCCGCGGTTCCGTGCCGGGGCTGTGTCTGCTCGTGACCGAGAGCGAGGTAGGCACGTCGGGGCGTGAGCGCGTGGAGGCCGTGGCGGCGACCCTCGATGGATTCGCCCTCGCCGAAGTCGATCTCGAACTGCGCGGCGAGGGTGACGTGCTGGGTGCAGCGCAGTCCGGCGCCAGATCGTCGCTGCGCCTGCTGCGCGTCGTGACGGATGCCGATCTCATCGCCCGCGCTCGGTCAGCAGCTGAAGACATCCTGGCCAGCGATCCGGCGCTGCTGTCTCACCGACCGCTCTCGGATGAGATCGAGCGGCGGGTCGGCCAACAGGAGCGGGCGGCTCTCGCCAAGAACTGATGCTGACCCCCGATAGGCTGAAGGCATGAACAGTCGGATCGCCGTGGTTCCGGGTTCCTTCGATCCGCCGACGCGGGGTCACCTCGACGTCATCCGTCGCGCGGCGAGACTGTACGACCAGTTGCACGTGGTCGTCGTACACAACCCCGGCAAAGAAGCGATGCTTCCGATTGCGCAGCGGCTGTCTCTGCTGGAGCAGTCCATCGCTGAGGCAGACATCGAGGGCAGCGTTGTCGTTGCCTCCTGGAGCGTCGGCCTGCTCGTCGACTACGCGCGCGATGTCAACGCCGGCGTGCTCGTCAAGGGCATCCGTTCGCAGGCGGATGTCGTCTACGAAGTACCCATGGCGGTCGTCAACCGTGACCTCGCGGACGTGGAGACCGTCTTCTTGCTGCCCGATCCCTCGCACGCGATGGTGTCGAGCTCACTGGTGCGGCAGGTGGCAGCCCTCGGCGGCGACGTATCGGCCTATGTCCCGCCCGCGGTAGCTCGATTCCTGCACACCGGCGGCCACGACCTCTGACCCGGCACCGAGACTGCTCTCTCCCACGCGGGTAGCATGGACCCCCGTGAGTAGGCAGCACTCCGGACCGTTCGTCGTCCCCGTCCGCGACATCACGCACCGTCCCGGCGAAATGCGGGAGTTCTCTCTGGAGATACCGGCCCCGCAGAAGTGGGGCGAAGGGTTGGTCTCCGTCGCGGAGGGCGAGCCGCTCGTTCTGGACGTGCGTGTGGAGAGCGTCCACGAGGGGATTCTCGCCACCGGCGAGGTCGACACCGAGTACACCGGGGTGTGTGGACGGTGTCTGGGGGAGGTCGCCGAGAGCGTCCGCGTCGCGTTCCAGGAGCTTTTCGCGTATCCTGGGCAGGAAGAAACTGACTTCGAGGTTCAAGACGACCACGTGGATCTTGAAACTCTGGTCAGGGATGCGGTAGTCCTGTCGCTTCCATTTCAGCCGGTGTGTCAGCCGGATTGCCCCGGCCTTGATCCGGTCACGGGTGAGCGACTGACCGAGAGCACCGGTTCGCCCGCGAGCGAACCCATCGATCCCCGGTGGGCGGCGCTCCAGGGCTACAGCACCCAGGACGACACCACAGACCACGGCGACCACGACGCACGCGCGTGAGTGGCTGCCGAGAAGAAAGAGATGAGCTGAACAATGGCTGGTAACCCCCCGAAGCGCAAGGTCTCGCGTTCGAACACCCGCTCGCGCCGTGCGCAGTGGAAGGCCGACGCGCCCACCCTCGTCAAGACCGTTGAGAACGGTAAGACCGTCTACAGCCGCCCGCACCAGGCGAAGGTCGTCACCGACTCGCAGGGCACCGAGCTGTTCCTGGAGTACAAGGGCCGCAAGGTCGCCGACGTCTGAGCGTCGTAGCGACGTGACGACTCGCGAGTCCGCTGAACTCGCGCAGAAGCTCGGGGTCGACATTGACCCCGAGCTTCTCGCGCTGGCACTGACCCACAGGTCCTGGGCGTACGAGAACGGCGGAGTTCCTCACAACGAGCGACTTGAGTTCCTCGGTGACTCAGTACTCGGCCAGGCAGTTACGGTGCGGCTGTTCCGCGCGCATCCCGAGCTCGACGAGGGTGCGCTTGCCAAGCGCCGCGCTGCCGTCGTGTCGACCGTCGCGCTGGCAGAGGTTGCCCGGGGCATCGATCTCGGCGCCTATGTCAAGCTCGGGCGCGGCGAGGAACAGACCGGAGGCCGGGAGAAGGACTCGATCCTGGCCGACACCATGGAAGCAGTGTTCGGGGCCACCTATCTGTCGGCGGGGCCGGATGCGGCATCCGACCTGGTTCTACGGCTCATTGAGCCACTGCTTTCCGACCCCGACCGGTACGGCGCCGCAGTCGACCCGAAGACCGCATTGCAAGAGCTTGCCGCCCGTCGCAGCGTCGCTCCGCCGGCGTACGAGGTCTCATCGACCGGGCCCGATCATGACCGCCGCTTCACCGCTGTCGTGGTCGTCGGCGACCACCGAGCCGAGGGTGTCGGCACCAGCAAGAAGCACGCCGAAATGGCCGCTGCCCTCCGGGCCTGGCGCGACCTCACCTCGCGTAGCTGACATCGGGGCCTGAGCACGGTGCCTGAGCTTCCCGAGGTCGAGGTTGTCCGCGCTGGTCTCGCGCCGGCTGTCACGGGTGCCGTGATCGAGGCGGCAACCGTCTCCGATGATCGCGCACTGACGCGGCATCCCCCGGGAGCGTCAGACTTCGAGACACGTCTCCTCGGCCGCACCCTGGAGGGTCCGGCGAGACGGGGGAAGTTCCTGTGGATTCCGCTGGCGCCCCGTGATCCCGGCGCACCGCCGACGGAGGCCCTTGTCGCTCACCTCGGTATGAGCGGACAGATGCTGCTGCGCCCTTCCGGGGCGCCTCCGGAGCGGCACGAGCGCGTGCGGCTCGACATTCGGCATCCGAATCACGGCGACCTTGCCGTCGTCTTCGCCGATCAGCGCACGTTCGGCTCGCTCGCGATCGACCCACTTCAGGGCACGCGAGATGGACTCGCTGGCGGATACGGCACTGACGACGCCCTCGTCCCGGCTCAGGTCGCGCACATTGCGCGCGATCCCCTGGATCCAGGATTCGACGTTCGGGCCTTTCGACGCACTCTGGAGCACAAGGCGTCTGCCATCAAGCGCGTGCTTCTGGACCAAACCGTGGTGTCGGGCATCGGGAACATCTACGCCGACGAGTCGCTGTGGGCGGCGCGGATCCACCCCGATACTTCAGCCTCGCACCTGACCACGCGGGCCGTCCATCGCCTCATCGCCGAGGTGCAGGCCGTGCTCGAGAAGGCTCTCGCCGAGGGCGGAACGAGCTTTGACGCCCAGTACGTCAACGTGAACGGGCAGGCCGGATACTTCGCGCACTCCCTGAATGCGTACGGACGCACCGGCCAGCCGTGCGCACGGTGTGGTGCCCCCATCGTGAAGGTATCGTTCACGAACCGCTCCTCCCACTTCTGTCCGCACTGCCAACGTCCGCCCCGCACGAAGGCCTCGGCTTCCGCGGGCCTTCCCTAACGGAGCCTCCATGCGCGTCGTCATCTCGGGAACCCACGGCAGTGGCAAGAGCACGCTGCTCGGCGACTTCGTGGCTTCCCACCCCGAGTGGCACGTTCTGCCCGACCCCTACGAAGACATCGATGCCGCAGCAGACGAACCCGGGGCACTGTTGTTCGCGCATCAACTCGGCATCGCGGCATCTCGACTGCTCGAGCCGGCTCCAGGGCCGGTGCTCGCCGAGCGGGGGCCCCTGGACTTTCTTGCCTACCTCTCGGCGATGCAGTCCCTGGGCAGAGCGATCGTTGACTCCGAGCTGATCGAGCGCGGATATGAGCTGACAGCGGCGGCGATGCACTCGGTGGACCTTCTGGTGATTCTGCCCCTGAACCGACGGGATGCGATATCCATCGGCGAGAGCGAAGACCTCGAGCTTCGCGATGCGATGGATATCGCTCTGCTGGAGTACGCCGATGATTCGGATCTCATCGGGAACGCAACGGTGACGGAGATCGCGGGTGATCGTGATCGACGGCTGCTCTTGCTCGAACGAGCTGTCCGAGAACACCGCGACGCGTCAGTTGCTTCCTGAGCCAGCCAGCGTCCAGGTTCCCAACCCCTGCCGGTTGAAGAACTCCATCGTCAGTGCCGTCACGGCGCCGTCTGTGCGGGAAAAGGTCGCGGACGATCTCGAGCCCGGGGGCGCATTCTCGCCCGTCGGAGTGAAGGCAAACGTGTCGGCATCCCACGGATCAAGCGTCACGACGTACGCGCCATCCGGCCCGAGAGCTGCGCGCAGTTCGCCTGCTTCTTCGCTCACCGCCAGTTCGCCGTAGTACGGGTTCGTGTATGTCCCGACGTAATCGGATGCCGGTGCAGGAGGCGACGCATCCGCAGGTGGCGTTTGTTCGACGAGGTCACCGGTCGGGGCGTAATAGGACCCGATCGCCGCGTTGAAGTCTGTCACCCAGTCCCGGGTGACATAGCCGTATTGCACCAGATCCAGGAACTCCGCGTTGATGGCCTCCGGTACGCCCTGGGGTCCACCGTTGGTCAGGGTCACGATGCCCAGATCAAGACTCGGGACCAGCCGATAGCTCGTTGCCGCGCCCAGGATGAAGGCGCCCGAGTGACTGATCGAGGTTCGGCCACTCAGCTCCGTGCCCGTGTTGAACCCGAAGCCGTACATGCTCGTGCGCGCCGTGTTCGATACCGGATGCCCGCTGATCATTTCGCCCGTGGTGGCAGCTGTCAGCGCTGCCGGATCGATGTACTCGGCCCCGGCGATCTTCCCGTCCGAAAGCACGACATTCATCCAGGCGGCGAGATCGAGCACGGTGGACGAGACCCCTCCCGCGGGGGACTGGGGATCAGGATCTCGCTCGGAGAGCGGGACGAACTCGCCATCAACGAGGACGTGGATCGTTGCGCGGTTCGACTGCGCGAGAAAGTCGGCGTACCGGGCGCTCGAGGACGTCATACCTATCGGCTCGAAGAGCAGCTCGTCGATGGCATCCTCCCACGGCTTGTCGAGAGCGGCGGCTGCCGCTTCGGCACCGACGGTGATCCCGAAGTTCGAGTAGTTGTAGGTCGACCGGAACGCTGACAGCGGCTGCAGGTACAGATGTTCCATGATGTAGTCGCGGTCGTAACCGAGGTCCTCGAGATCGTCGCCGGCTCCGGTGGCAAGTCCCGTCCGGTGCGAGAAGTAGTCGCCGATTGTGGCGTTGCGGGTCACGTACGCATCAGAGAGCGCGAATCCTGGCAGTTCCTCGACCACGGGAGTGTCCCAGGTCACGGCGCCCTCCGTGATGGCCTTGGCGACGGCGGTCGCAGACAGGGACTTCGATACCGAGGCGATTTGGAACACGGTCTGCGCGTCGACCGTGTCATCGGTGCCCGCCGTCTTGACGCCGAAACCATCGCTGTAGACGATCTCGCCATCGTGGACCACCGCAACGGCGAGCCCCGGGACCCCGCTTTGCTCAAGCGCTGCGTCGATGAGGCCCGGCAAGGCATCAACGGCCTTCGTCACCGCCGCTGAGACCGACTCAGCCGGGAGGGCGATGGCATCTTCTCCCGGGTTGGGTTGGGTCTGCACCGGGATCGTCGCCGGTGGCGAGGTATCCGTGCAGCCGGTCAGGGCGACGAGAACGCTCGCTGACAGTGCGAGAACGGTGCAGCGTGCCGAAGGTCTGGACATCGGGTGCTCCTTGACGGGGTGCGCGGGGGCTTCATCAAGTCTTTTGTGTTGTCCGCGCCGCCTCCATAGACGTAGGTCCATGGGAACCCGCGGGTTGGGGCGCGATAGTTGTCTGCGTGGTCGATGTGTCAGGCTCGAGGCTCATGAGCTCGAGTCCGCCCGGCATCCGTGCCCAGCCGAATCCGTCCCATGCGCCGGGTGCGTTTCTGGTGGCGCTCGTCGCGAGCCTGGGCATCCTGCTCGCGGGAATGCAACTTGCCGTGATCCTGCCGGGATCGCAGCAGCCCGTCACAGCCGTCCTCATCGTGTACACCGCTGTCTTCGTCGTGTACATCGGGGCGGGAGTTCTGGCCTGGATGCGGCGACCGTCCAACGGAATGGGACCTCTGCTGATTGCGGCCAGTCTCGCGGTGTATGCCGGAAACCTCGGCAACGCTTCGGTTGTAGTTCTCGCGCTGGTCGGTGACGTTTTCGCGACTGTCGTGTTCGCGGCGATCGTGCAGCTGCTGTTGGCTTTTCCCTCCGGACGGCTGCGCGGCACAGTGTCGCGCGTGGTGGTTTCTGCTGCGTACGCGGTTGCGGTGCTCCCTGGAGTCGGTGCTCTCATCGCCCCGGGAGATCCGCAGGCTCAGGACGTCTTCGTGCTGACGCAGCGCCTGGGCGGGCTCGCCGTCATGGTGGTGACAGCTGGGCTTCTCGCGCGTACGGTCCTGGCAGCCGACGCCGTCTTCCGGCGGCTCCTTCTGCCGCTGTACGGGTACGGCATTTTCGCGGTGCTGGCTGTGCCGGCAAGCGCGGCGCTCTTCGACGTCCTCGGCGCCCAGGGCTCTGTGGCGCTCGCGACGATACAGCTCATCATCCTCGCGGGCGTTCCCGTCGCTTTTGTCGCGGTCATCCTGCGTGGCGGTTTTCCGCGCAGCGGCGGGTGGGAAGAGTTGAGTGAGGCCCTCGCGGTGGTCAGGGAGGGCAAAACGCCCCTGCGGGATGCGCTTGCTCGCACGCTCGGAGACGAGACCTTGCGCCTCGTGTTCACGGGCGAGGACGGTGCGTGGATCGACGAGCGCGGCGAGATCATCGATCCGCCGCCGGTCGGCGGTCAGCGCGCGCTCATCCCCGTCATGGTGGAGGGCCGCACCGTTGCATCGATCGAATACGATCCGCGGCTCACGGTCGATGGGGACTACGTCCGCCGAGTCGGTCAGGTCATTGCCGTCGCGATCGATCGCGCACGCTTGTCGGTCGAACTGCTGCGCAGCCGGCGCGAACTGATGGCATCCCGGGCGAGGTTGGTCGACGCCGCCGACCGGGAGCGGCTGCGGATTGCCCAGGACCTTCACGATGGGCTGCAGATGCAGCTGGTGCTCCTCGCGCTCGAAGCGCAGCAGATCGCGAACGCTGCTGAGGAAGGCGAGGCGACCAGTGCCCGCTCGCGAGTGCTCCGCGTGAACATCGATGCTGCCGCGAGTGACTTGCGCCGGCTCGTGCACGATGTTCTGCCGTTGCCCCTGGTCGGTCGCGGACTCGGCAACGCCATCGAGGATCTCGTTGACCGGATGCCGATTCCCACGGCGTTGGAGATGACATCGCTTGAGGAGATTCCCACGGCGGCGGCGACCACGGCGTACTTCGTGGTTGCCGAGGCGCTTACCAATGCCGTGAAGCATGCTCACGCCGACCGCGTCACGGTGACCGTCGCCCGAGTCGATGACGTGCTTCGCGTGTCGGTGACCGATACCGGTGTCGGTGGAGCGCACGTCGAGGGGCGAGGACTGGGCGGTCTCGTCGACCGCGTTGAGGCTGTCGGCGGCTCGCTGACCGTGACCTCGGTGGTGGGGGCGGGTACGAATCTGAGGATGGAGATCCCGTGCGGGTAGTGATCGCTGAAGACGAAGCGTTGTTGCGGCAGGGACTTGCCCTGGTTCTCGAACAGGACGGGTTCGAGGTCGTCAGCGCGGTGGGAACCGCCGCCGAGCTCGAGGACGCCGTTGGTGAACATCAGCCCCAACTGGTGATTACAGACATCCGGATGCCGCCGACGTTCACGGACGAGGGACTCGTGGCCGCGCACCGCATTCGCGCATCGTCGCCCGATGTAGCAATCGTCGTTCTGTCCCAGCACGTACAGCGCCGCTACGCGATCGAACTCGTCGGCACGGGTCAGGGCAAGGTCGGCTACCTGCTCAAGCAGCGCATCGCGGATGTTCGTACCTTCACGCAAGACTTGCGACGCGTCGTTCGCGGGGGGACGGCGCTGGACCCCGACGTGGTCGAGATTCTCCTCTCACGTGCCCAGGTGCTCGGCGGTGGTGTCGAGCGACTGACGCCTCGTCAACGCGAGGTGCTCGGCTACATGGCCGAAGGGCGCAGCAACAGTTGGATTGCGGGCGCCATCGGGTTCTCCGAGAAAGCTGTCGTCCAGCACACGTCGAAGATCTACGACGCCCTCGGTCTCGCGGTCGATGCGGACGACCATCGTCGCGTGCTTGCCGTGCTTCGCTATCTCACCCGCTGACGGCGTCGGTGCTGGCGTCGGATGCGGGCGCGAGCGTCTTCTTCCACGCGCCGATGTAGGCGACCGGGCGGAACCCGATCTCTTCATTCACGGCCAGCATGGGCCGGTTCTCCTCGGCGTTGTAGTGAGAATCCGCTGCGTGTGTGGCGCCAGTTCGCGCCAGCGAAGCAGCGCAGCGGTCTTGATCAGCATCCCGAGTCGGTGACCGCGGTGCTCGCGAAGCACCAGTGTGTCCTCCTGGTGCGTCACGGGGTGCCCAGGGCTCGACGCCAGCTCGGTGAAGGCAACCAGTCGACCCGACGCGCGATCGCGCGCCGCGACAACGAGCACGTCGCGCCCGCCCTCGATCCAATGGGTGTCGTGTTCGAGTATCCGGGCCGCATCCCAGCTTTCCTCGGCGATCTCCATGCCCGCGCTCGGTGCGTCCACACTCATTCGCGACTTCATCCAGGCGTAGTCGGCCACGAACTCCGGGGGAGTCGGCGGACGCCACGAGACGAGCTCGTACCCGGCTGACGCCACGGACGCCTGCTGATGGAGCTCGCTCACCAGATCGACACTGGTGGCCGAAAGGTCGAGGATGCTCTTGCGTTCGACCTGTTCCAGCGCGTAGCCGTGGCGAAGTGCGAATCGCGCAGCGTGATCGAGCGGAATCCGCCCGAAACCGGTCGGCGGAGCAAGTTGCTCACCGTCTGCGGTCGGGTGTTCGATCCATGACTCGATGACGCGACGCTCGTTCTCGGCGGCAGCCGCCTCGAGGATGCCGAGTGCCGCCGTTCCGACGCCATGACTCCACGCGTGGCGGCGAAGTTCGATCTGCGCGTAGGCAGCCGTGGCGTCCTCGTCGTGAGGGAGATCAAGCCCCGCGCGTCCCACGAACTCACCGCCGGACCACACCCCCCAGATGAGTCGCTGCGCGAACGGAGATGGCCGATAGAGGGGGAGAAGCACGGCGGGATCGAGTTCCTCGTCTCGGTTGCCGCTGATCTCGTCATAGACGATGTTGCGGACCCTCACCATCTCGAGGAAGTCTGCCGCCTCGGGGGCGTGGAGACTGCTCGGGATGGTGAGGGGCCGGATGTCGGGTGTTGCGGTTGTCACGTCGGATCCTTCGATCAGCGGGCGTTCAGATGCCAGGCGGCCAGGCGGACGGCCTGAGCTGCGCGCTCTTCGCGCGCACGCTCCTGGTCGTACCGGAGGCGTGCGACTTCGCGCTGTTCCCGGGAAGCAGCACGACGGAGGTGCTGCGTGAGCACCCAGACGGCTACCCGAAGGCTTGCGCGCTCGGCGAGCGTCAGATGTCGACGGACGTGGGGGTGGGTGGTGAGAGCCTCGACGGGCTCGAGCGTGGTGTACATGAGAGACCTTTTGGTCGGCTGCGAATGCCGGTGTTCTTCCGGCATGCAGCGGGGAGGCATCCGTGCGCTGGCCAGCGGGTCAGTGCAGATGCGGAGAAGTGAACGGACAGGTAGTCCGTGGGGCCGGAACCGACGAGGTCCGGTGGCTCAACCAGCGCGCGTTACGCGGCGGTGGGAGCGGCGAGCAGTCCCAGGAAGGTCAGTCCCATGGGAGCGCGCAGCGGGGTGTGTCCGAACACTGCATTGCGAATCATCATGGCTGTCCTCCTCTCGTGACGTGTCGCGATCTGGAACGTTAGCGGGTCGAAGCAGCGTTCGTCAAGCAAGCTCCCAGAATTCGAGGACCTCCGGGCGTGTCGCCAGTCCTGGGCCTGGCTCCCTCGGTGAAGCGGCCTAGCAGGGTAGCGTAGGTCGACGGTCGGTGGTGGGGGTCGATACGCCACACGTCGGGAAGGAACGCGCATGCACCTGAAGAGCGTCACGCTCAAGGGGTTCAAGTCATTCGCCCAGCCGACCACCTTCGCCTTCGAACCGGGGGTGACCGCGATCGTCGGACCCAACGGCTCGGGCAAGTCCAACGTCGTCGATGCGCTGGCCTGGGTCATGGGGGAGCAGGGCGCCAAGACCCTGCGCGGCGGCAAGATGGAAGACGTCATTTTCGCCGGTACCTCGACTCGCGGGCCGCTGGGTCGCGCCGAAGTGCAACTCACGATCGACAACAGCGACGGAGCTCTGCCGATCGAGTACTCCGAGGTCACGATCAGCCGGACGCTGTTTCGCAACGGAGCGAGCGAGTACGCGATCAACGGCGAAGGATGCCGTCTGCTTGACGTACAGGAGCTCCTGAGCGACTCGGGACTCGGGCGCGAGATGCACGTCATCGTCGGGCAGGGTCGGCTCGACACAGTGCTGCAGGCCTCTCCCGAAGACCGACGCGGGTTCATCGAAGAAGCCGCGGGGATCCTCAAGCACCGGCGCCGCAAAGAGAAGACGCTTCGCAAGCTCGAGGCGATGGAAGCGAACCTCACGCGCCTGAGCGATCTGGCCGGTGAGCTGCGCCGACAGCTCAAGCCTCTGGGCCGCCAAGCCGAGATCGCCCGGGAAGCTGCCACGATCGCCGCTGTCGTGCGCGACGCGAAGGCTCGCTTGATAGCCGACGAACTCGTCGGCTTGCGTGCGGAGCTGGCAGATCACATGCGGGCCGAGCATGAGCGCCACGCCGAGCGGCTTGTGTTGCAGGATCGATCCGATCAGCTGCGGGTACGGATCGCGCAGCTCGAGGCTGAGCAGCGGTCCGAGGCTGTCGATGGTGCGCGGCGGGTGCTGTTCTCGCTCGAACGCGTGCAGGAGCGCCTGCGCGGGCTGTACTCGCTCGCCGGCCAGCGGTTGACGCTTCTCGGGGAGTCGTCCGATGACGACGGTGCGGCAGTCCGAACCGTCACGAGCGCAATGATCGATGACGCGCGGGCTGAGATCGACGAGGTTTCTGCAGGTCTCGTGGATGCCGAGGATGCGGCATCCGAGGCTGCCCGTGACGTCATGCGAGCTCGAGCCGAACTCGACGCCCTGGATGTCGACATCGCCGAGCAGAGCGCGCTGGTTTCGCAGCATGAGATGAAGCTCACCGCTCTGCGGGGGTCGGCGGACGCCGCAGCGTCAGCGCTGGCGGCCATCGACGATGCGCTGGCACGGCAGCAACGCGCATTGGATGCCGCGACCGCTCGTCGCGAGTCGGCGGCGGCGGAGCTTGCCGGGGTCGATCCCGAGCTCGTTCCCGAGGGCAGCTCGGCGCAGTACGCAGCCGAGTACGACGAGGCTGGCCGCCGGGCGACGGATGCCGAGACCCGCGTCTCGGAGCTCCGGGACCGCCTTCACGAGACCGAACGCGAGATCGAAGCGCTCACCGCCCAGACCACGGCGCTGACGCGCGCGCTGGGCGTCAAGAACGCCTCAGCTGACCTGATTGCTGAGGAAGCTCCCGGGGTTCGGGGCCTGGTCGGTGACGCCATTCAGATCACGCCCGGGTATGAGGCCGCGATCGCCGCCGTGCTCGGTCCCCGCGCCGAAGGTGTGCTGGTGGACAGCCTCGAGGATGGCTTTGCGCTGGCCGAGCGAGTGCGTGACGCCGATCGCGGGGTGGTCGATTTTGTCATCGGCGAGGTCGCGGAAGCGGTTGAGGATCTTTCTGGATTCGGTTCGCTGCGGCCCGCCCCAGATGTTGTCACCGGTCCCGCCGGTGTGCGGGCGCTTCTGGCGCGTGTCGTCATCGCGGACGACCTCGACGCAGTTCGGAAGAGCGCGCCGCAGGTGGTCGCCGACCCGCGCACGATCACCGTCGTCACCCGGGCGGGTGAGGTGTTCACAGGCTCGTCGCTGCGAGCAGGCGCGGGAGCCTCTCGATCCCGACTTGAGCTCCTGGCCGAACGAGACGCTGCCGCCGACCGTCGCGATGAACTCGTCGTGGTGGCCGACTCCCTGCGGGAGGCGCTCGCCGATGCGCGCGCCGAGGCCGAGGAGGCCAAACGCCACACGAGCGCGGCGCTGACCCGGCTGCGTGAGCACGACGCAGCGGTGGCTGCGCACGCGGAACAGGTCAACCGCGCCACCGTGCAAGTCGAGGCTGCCAGCGCGGAGTGTGAACGGCTTGAGGCAGGACTCGCGCAGGCGCAGGCTGCCCGGGATGATGCTGCGGCAGCCGCAGCGTCGGCTCAGGCGCAATTGCAGCATGCCCTGGAGGCGCCGCGTCCCATTCTTGACGCATCGGCTCGCGACGGGCTTCTCGAGGCACTCGAGGGTGCGCGGGAGCACGAGATGCGGGCGCGGCTCGAGGTCGAAACGCTCCGTGAGCGGGTTCGCGCCGGACAGGCGCGTGTGCAGCAGCTGGAACGCCAGCGCGAGCGCGAGGCCGCGGCTGCCGCCGAAGCGGCGCGACGCGCTGTCATTCGTCGACGCCAACGTCAGGTTGCCGCCGATGTCGCAGCGACCCTGCCGGCCGTCCTGGATTCGGTCGACCGATCGGTCTCGGCGGCGCGTCTCGAGCTCGCTGAAGCCGAGTCGGCCCGCTCCGCCGTCACGTCAGAGCTGTCGGCAGTTCGGGCCGACGAAGCCGCGGTTCGGGAACGTCTGGCAGGACTCACCGAAAGCGTTCACGGGCTCGAGCTGCAGATGCACGAGAAGCGACTTCACGTGACGAGCATCCTTGACCGGGCGCGATCGGAACTGAGTCTTGAGGAAGACATTCTCGTTTCCGAATATGGGCCCGATCAGCCGATTCCTGCTGACGACGGCGAAGAGCCGGTGGCTTTCGACCGCGCGAGTCAGCGGAAGCGGCTCCAGGATGCCGAACGCAAGCTAGCGCAACTCGGTCGGGTGAATCCGCTCGCGCTCGAGGAATTTGCCGCGCTCGAACAGCGACACACATTCCTCACGGAGCAGCTCGCCGACCTCACCAGCACGCGAAAGGACCTCGTCACGATCATCGAGGACCTCGATGAGCGGATGCAGACGATCTTCCTCGCCGCGTTCGACGACACCCGGACCGCGTTCGACGAGGTCTTTCCGATCCTGTTCCCCGGGGGCTCGGGGAGCCTGAGCCTGACCGATCCGGACAACCCGCTGACTACCGGAATCGAAGTTGCGGTGCGGCCGGTCGGAAAGAAGATCGAGCGGCTCTCGCTGCTGTCTGGCGGCGAGAGATCCCTCGCGGCGGTCGCGCTGCTGACGGCGATTTTCAAGGCCCGTCCGAGCCCGTTCTACATCCTCGACGAGGTGGAGGCGGCGCTCGACGACGCCAACCTCGGGCGACTCCTGGGTGTGTTCGAGCAGCTGCGCGCCAGTAGTCAGCTCATCGTGATCACCCATCAGAAGCGGACGATGGAGATCGCCGACGCACTCTACGGTGTCTCGATGCGACAGGACGGCGTCTCGGCTGTCGTTGGCCAGCGGATCGCCGATCGCGCGGCCAGCTGACCGTAGGCTGGAGCTATGGCCGAATCATCCTGGTCGCTCGGACGAGCGCTACGCGGCATGTTCGTCAAACCCACGATCGATGAGACGACGTGGGAGGACCTTGAGACGGCGCTCCTGACAGCCGACTTCGGCCCTGACATCACCGAGCGCATCGTGGATGAGCTGCGCGAGAAGGTCGACCGGTATCGGACCACTGATCCGCGTGACCTGCAGCGGATGCTCAAAGAAACGCTCGAAGAACACTTCGCGAGATTCGACACCACGCTCAAGCTCACCGAGCGCCCCGCCGTCGTGCTCGTGGTCGGGGTCAACGGGGTGGGAAAGACCACGACCATCGGCAAGTTCGCGAACTTCTTGCGCCGCTACCAGCGCAGCGTCGTCGTCGGCGCTGCCGACACCTTCCGCGCCGCTGCCGTCGACCAGCTCGCGACCTGGGCTGAGCGTGGAGGCGCGCATATCGTCCGGCCGCAGCATGAGGGGCAAGACCCGGCATCCGTGGCCTTTCAGACGATCGAGTACGCGAAGAACACCGGAACCGAGATCGTGCTCGTCGACACGGCAGGGCGCCTGCACACCAAGGGCGGCCTCATGGATGAGCTCGGCAAGATCCGCCGGGTCATCGAGAAGCAGGCGCCGATCAGTGAGGTCCTCCTCGTCCTGGACGCAACAACGGGGCAGAACGGCGTCATGCAGGCCGAGGCGTTCCTGGAGCACGCCGGCGTCACCGGCCTCGTTCTCACCAAGCTCGACGGCTCAGCGAAGGGCGGGTTCGTCCTCGCTGTTCAGGAGCGCACCGGCATCCCTGTCAAGCTGCTCGGGCAGGGCGAAGGAATCGGCGATCTCACCGGCTTCACCCCGCACGTTTTCGCTGCCGCCCTCGTCGATTGACGCCGCGCCGGGCGCGGGGACTATCGGTCGGCCCCCGGGGCTGGTTTCATGGGGTCATGGCGATCGAGCACGACTTCTTCGGCCTGCTGGAATCTGGTCCGGACGGTTCGATCTTCTGGTCTGAGAACGTCGAGTTCGCAGACCAGTCGGTCACCGTCGATCTGACCGCGCCCGATCAAGACGATGTCTCTCCGGACGCGCTCGATGTAGCCGCGAGCCTCATCTCGTCTCTCGAGACGATTGATCGGATCGCGCGCGAGGCGATGGTGTCGCAGCTGAGCGAGCGCACCAGCGAGGTAACCGAGTACATCCTGCAACAGCAGGAAATGCTGGGCGAGGAGTTGGAGTCGTTCCTCGTCGACATTTCCGGAGACACGCACATCGACGTCATCCGTGCCCTGCAACTGATGAGCATGACGATCCTGGCCGACGAACACGGCGGATCCGACCCGTTCGCCGTGCTCGAGTACGCCCTCGACCCGGATGCCACCGACGACGTGCTCCTGGTGAACATCGCCTCGGACGGCACGGTGCTCTCGGTCACCAGCGCTGATTGACCGCGCCCAGCTCGCTCACACGGCTTGAGCGAAGCTCAGGCCTTCGCGCGCGATGTCGTCGGCGAGGTGCGACAGGTTGTCGGGGATCTGTCGTCCCTTCGACAGCATCGACTGTGCCCACAGCCGCCCGGCGCGGTACGACGAACGGACGAGGGGCCCCGCCAGCACGCCGAGGAATCCGATCCGCTCGGCCTCCTCTTTGAAGGCGACGAACTCGTCGGGTTTGACCCAGCGCGCGACTGGCAGGTGACGCGGTGAGGGCCGCAGGTACTGCGTGATGGTGATGATGTCGGTGCCGGCTTCGTGGAGGTCGCGCAGAGCCTGAACCACTTCCTCGGGCTCCTCGCCCATTCCGAGGATGAGGTTGGACTTGGTGATCAACCCTGCCTGCCGAGCCTGGGTGAGAACGTCGAGCGAGCGCTCGTAACGGAACGCGGGGCGGATGCGCTTGAAGATCCTCGGGACGGTCTCGACGTTGTGGGCGAAGACCTCCGGGCGCGCCGCGAACACGTCATCAAGAAGGGCAGGCTCGCCGTTGAAGTCGGTAGCGAGCAACTCGACACCGGTGCCGGGATTCACGGCGTGAATCTGCCGCACCGTTTCTGCGTTCAACCATGCGCCCCCGTCGGGCAGGTCGTCGCGGGCGACGCACGTGACGGTGGCGTACCTCAGCTGCATCCGCTGGACACTCTCGGCGACCCGCCGCGGCTCGTCGGTGTCGTAGGCGGCGGGCTTTCCCGTGTCGATTTGGCAGAAGTCGCAGCGTCGGGTGCACTGAGATCCGCCGATGAGGAAGGTTGCCTCGCGGTCTTCCCAGCACTCGTAGATGTTGGGGCATCCGGCCTCTTGGCACACCGTGTGAAGACCCTCATCTTTCACCAGGTGCTGCAGCTGGGTGTACTCCGGCCCCATCTTGGCTTTCGTGCGGATCCACTCTGGCTTGCGCTCGATGGGAGTCTGCGCATTGCGGACTTCGAGCCGCAGGAGTTTTCTGCCCTCGGGGGCAGTCTGCGCTCCGGTGGCGGAAGCGCCGCCTGTCGATCCTGTCCCGCATGCACTCATGCTGTGACCTCCGCGTACTCTCGCTCGAACTGTTCGACGACGGTGGCCAGGACGTCTGCTGGTGCGACGGGCGCGCCGACCACCTCGCTGACCGTCGTGACGCCGGCATCCGTGATCCCGCAGGGGATGATCCCGCGGAAACCGGCGAGCGTGTTGTCGCAGTTGACAGCGAAACCGTGCATCGTCACACCCTTTTCCACGCGCACCCCGATGGCCGCCACCTTGTCTTCGGACAGGGGGCGGCGAACCCAGACGCCGCTGCGACCCTCGACCTGGTACCCCTCGACGCCGTGCTGCGAGAGGGCGGAGATGAGCAGCCGCTCGAGGCGACGGACGTGGGCCACGACATCGATCGGATCGGGAAGCCGCACGATCGGATAACCGACGAGCTGCCCGGGACCGTGCCACGTGATCTTCCCGCCGCGATCGACGTCGATCACCGGTGTCCCGTCGGCGGGACGCTCGTGCGGCTCCGTCCGCTTGCCAGCCGTATAGACCGCGTCGTGTTCGAGCAGGACGAGCGTGTCGGGGCGGGAACCTGCGACGACCTCGCGGTGGATGCGGCGCTGCATCTCCCAGGCGTCGAGATAGGGAACTGTCGCGGGAGACAGGCCCGCCACCACCACATCGAGCACGCAAGCCTCCGCAGTTTCTGGACTGCGTCCAACAATACGCTGAATCCTGGAAACGCCGACGTGTACCCTTCCTCCATGTCCGGAGGCAGGCCACATGCGGTATCGCGGGATTCAATCGCTGAAGCGGCATGCGAGCTCTTCCTCGAACAGGGCTACGAGCGCACGACTGTCGCGCATATCGCTCGCCGTGTCGGAGTGAGCAGGTCGAGCTTCTTCAACTACTTCGAGTCGAAGTCCGAAGTGTTCTGGTCGGGCCTGGATGAGCGGATCGAGTTTCTCGACGGATTCCTCGCTGCGGCGTGCCCGTCTTCGCGGGCGGCAGAGGTCGTGGCGGATGCTGTGCGTGAGGCCTTCTCGCGGTTCACCCCCGATGCGCTGGCGCTTGCGCTCGTGAACTCTGAAGCGATGGGAGTCGTTCCCGAGTTGACCCAGGAGATGGCGACGCGGCAGTGGCGTATCGCTGCGTCCATCAGCCCCTACCTGCGTCGAACGGGAGAGGAAGCGCTCGCCGCCGAAGTGCACGCCGCAGCCTACGCGGGGGCTGTCGTCGCTGCGCTGCGGGCCTGGGCGCTGGCTGGTGCGGGGCGCGAGAGCCTTGACGATCTGCTTCGTCGCGCCCTGGGAGTGCTTCGCTGATCCCCGGGGGCACGCTCACGTAGAATCGGACGATCATGGCAACCTTCGGCACGCTCTCGGATCGCCTTACCGAAACCTTCCGCAACCTCCGCACCAAGGGCAAGCTCACGCCCGCAGACGTCGATGGGACCGTCCGCGAAATCCGGCGCGCACTTCTGGATGCCGACGTCGCGCTCCCTGTCGTCAAGGAGTTCACCGCGAAGGTGCGAGAGCGCGCGCTCGGCGACGAGGTCAACCGTGCCCTCAACCCGGCCCAGCAGGTCGTCCAGATCGTCAACGAGGAGCTGATCGGCATCCTCGGCGGGCAGCAGCGGCGACTGCAATTCGCCAAAACGGCTCCGACTGTCATCATGCTGGCGGGCCTGCAGGGGTCGGGAAAGACGACCTTCGCGGGCAAGCTCGCGAAGATGCTCGAGAAGGACGGTCATACACCGCTTCTTGTGGCCTGTGACCTGCAGCGCCCCAATGCCGTGAACCAGCTCCAGGTCGTCGCCGAGCGGGCCGGAGCCGCGATCTACGCGCCCGAGCCCGGCAACGGCGTCGGAAACCCCGTGAAAGTCGCCAAGGATGGCGTCGAGTACGCGAAGCAGAAGCAGCACGACATCGTCATCATCGACACCGCAGGTCGGCTGGGTGTGGATGCCGAGCTGATGAAGCAGGCTGCCGACATCCGGAAGGCGACTGACCCCGACGAGGTGCTGTTCGTCATCGACGCGATGATCGGCCAGGACGCCGTCAACACCGCGAAGGCTTTCCAGGAGGGCGTCGACTTCACGGGAGTTGTCCTCTCCAAACTCGATGGCGACGCACGCGGTGGCGCCGCCCTGTCTGTGGCATCGGTCACCGGTCGCCCCATCATTTTCGCGTCCACGGGCGAAGGGCTGGACGACGTCGAGCCTTTCCACCCCGACCGGATGGCGAGCCGGATCCTCGATCTCGGTGACATCCTCACCCTCATCGAACAGGCGCAGAGCGCCTTCGATGAGGCCGAAGCGGCCAAGATGGCCGAGAAGCTCGCGACTGAGCAGTTCACGCTCGAGGACTTCCTCGAGCAGATGCAGCAGCTCAAGAAGATGGGCTCGATGAAGAAGATGCTCGGGATGCTTCCGGGCATGGGCCAGATGAAGCAGCAGCTCGACGACTTCGACGAGCGCGAGATCGATCGCACCGAGGCCATCATCCGGTCGATGACGCCCGGCGAGCGGCGCAACCCGAAGATCCTCAACGGATCGCGGCGCCTGCGTATCGCGCGCGGTGCGGGGATGACGGTCACCGATGTCAATCAGCTCGTGCAGCGGTTCGATCAGGCGGCCAAGATGATGAAGACCGTCGCGCGCGGCGGTGTTCCCAACATCCCCGGCATGGGTCCGGTTCCCGGCGGCGGTCGGCCCGGTGCGTCAGCCAAGCGCGGCAAGCAGTCCAAGGCGCAGAAAGCACGCCAGGGTTCCCGATCGGGCAACCCCGCGAAGCGCGCTGCCGAAAACGCCGGTCTCGCGACGCAGAACGCGACACCCACCGGTTCGGGCTTCGGCCTGGGCGGCGGGCAGCAGGCTCCGACCGAGGCCGACCTTGCTGAACTCCAGAAAATGCTCGGAAAGAACTGACGCCCGCGCGCTGACATTGCGCAGCTGAACTCTCGCCGCGGGACCGGGGCGTTCGCTACAATCCGCACGTCATCTGTCTTCCCCGGCGAGCGGAACCGAGAATGTCCGTGCTCAGCGGTCAGCACCTGTTCGACCGTGATGTGCCGCGCTTTCTCGAGAGCCCCGCGGGCGTGCTCCCGCCCTACCCTCGGCGCACATGGCTGCGCTGGGCGATGCGGGGAGTGCTCGCTCTCCCGCTGATCGTCGTCGTCGTGCGCTACGCGCTGCTGGCTCCCGAACCGTGGCACGACACGGCCAATCAGGCGCTGCTGCCCCGCGTGCGCGACGGAGCAGGAGCCTCGGATTTCAGCCAGCTCTTGACGACGTTCTCGCCGCCGCTGGGCGCGCTGCCGGCCCTGGTCCTCCCGTCGGAGTTACTCCTGGCGCTCGGTGGAGCGCTGCTGGGAGGTTTCTTCCTCCAGGGTCTTGACCAGGCGATGTTCCGCCGCGGGCTGCATGGCATCATCCGTCTCGTCGTCCTGGTCTCGCTGCTGATCTCGCCGGTGTTCGTTCTGCTCGCGGCAACCGACATCACAATGTTCGGCGCCGTCGTCCTTTTCGGCTTCGGACTCATCGACATCGTGCGTTTTGAGAATCTCGCCAACACCCAGGCGGGATTTCGTGCAGGGCTGTTGCTCGGGGCAGCGGCGATGACCGACGTACGGGCCATCCCACTCGTTCTCACCGTGGCGATCGTGGGTACTCTTCTCATCCACTCCCGCCCACAGGCCCGGGCGGCGAACGCGGTGATCGTGGCCTTTCCCACCGTCGCGGTCACTGTCGCGCTCGCCCTCGCCGGCGTGATCATCGGCTCGGGACCGCTCACTTTTCTCCGCACCGATGCGACAAGTGCCGCCCGCGCGATCGAGGCGCTGGTCTCGGATCCGCTCAGCGAGCCGCTCATGCTGTATCTCGCGCCCGTGCTTGTTGTGGCGATAACCGCGGGAGTGTTCGGATTCGCGCGCTCGGGCGTCATGATGCTCTTGATCGCGGTGGGTGCTCTGGCGGGTGTGCTGGTGGGTTCCCCGCTGATCGCCGCTGCAGCGCTCGCCTATCTGCTGGTGCACATCTCGGTCACCATCCTTCCGACCGAATCGCCAGCCCAGCATGCGGCGATCGTCGTGATGTGTTCCGTTCTCGTCGGCATCGTCGGGTGGGTGGTCGCCTCGCGACTTCCCGAAGCCCAGGAGTGGTCGGTCGTCTTCACCGGTTTCGGTTCGGTTCCGTCTGGCGGGGGCGACGGATGACGGACATCGATGTGAGCCTCCTGGATGTCGGCTTTCGCGCGGTGTACGCCCGTGAAGGGTGGATTCCGCTCGCGGCCGGTGAGGACGGCACGATCCTGGTCGGGGCCTCTCGCGAGTTGAACCCCGCGCAGGGGGAAGCGATCGCAGACGATCTCGGCGCACCGATCGAGGTGGTTCCGGTGAGCCAGCAGTTCATCGTCGATGCCGTGATCGAGGTGTTCGCGGCAGAGTTCGCTGCCGAGGCGGCAGATGGTCTCGCAAATGCCAATCCGGTGCGCTCGGCACGCACCGTGCTCTCCCGAGGCCAGGTCATCGGGTTCGCGATCGCGGCGAGCGTCGCCGTGCTCGGTGCACTCTTGCTGACCGGCGCGACACTCGTCGTCATCCTCGCCGCCATCAATCTCTTCTTCCTGGCCAGCGTGCTGTTCAAGTTCGTCGTGGCCTTCCGGGGATCCCGCTACGACCTCGTGAACAAGGTGTCGCAGTTCGAACTGGCGATGCTCGACGAAGACGAGCTGCCGTTCTACACCGTGCTGGTGCCGGTCTTTCGCGAAGAGAAGGTCGTCGCGCAGCTCATGACCAATCTCGGTCGCCTGGACTATCCGCGCGACCGCCTCGAGGTGCTGATCCTCGTCGAGGAGGGCGACGACGCAACCCGTGCGACGATCGCTCGGTCAGTAGTCCCGGAGCACTTCATCGTCGTTCCGGTTCCGGCCGGGGTGCCGCAGACCAAGCCCCGCGCGTGCAACGTCGGCCTCGAGCTGGCACGGGGGGACTTCCTCGTGATCTTCGATGCCGAGGATGCGCCCGAGCCCGACCAGCTGAAGAAGGCGGTCATCGTGTTCTCGCGAACCGATGAATCGACAGCCGTCGTGCAGGCCTCGCTCAACTACTTCAACGCGCGGGAGAACGCCCTCACGCGTCTGTTCACGCTCGAGTACGGGGCGTGGTTCGACTACATGCTCATGGGCCTCGAGGACTCCGACCTTCCGATCCCGCTCGGTGGAACGTCCAATCACTTCCGGATGACGGCGCTTCGACGCCTCGGGGGATGGGACCCGTACAACGTCACCGAGGATGCCGACCTCGGCATCCGCGCCAGCGCACTGGGCTATCGGGTCGGTGTCGTCGATGCCACGACGATGGAGGAGGCGACCTCGCGGGTCCCGCAGTTCATCAAACAGCGCAGCCGATGGATCAAGGGATACATGCAATCCGCTCTGGTGCACTCGAGGCAGCCCATCGCGCTGATCCGTCGGATCGGCCTGCGGCGCTTCGCAGCGTTCGCTCTGCTGATCGCAGGCACGCCGTTCACGTTCCTCAGCGTCATCCCGTTCGCGATCCTGCTCGTGCTCGCCCTCGCGCTGCCGTTCTATGTCGTTCCCGTTGAGGTTCCGCCGATCGTGATCGTGTTGAGCGCCTTGAACTTCTTGCTCGGCTACTCCCTGCTGATCTACATGAACATGATGGGCCCGTATAAACGGGGATTGTTCGGGCTCGTGCCCTGGGCCCTCTTGAAACCGGTGTTCTGGGTTCTGCACTCCATCGCGGCGTACAAGGCGCTGTGGCAGCTGATCACCAGGCCGCACTACTGGGAGAAGACCGAACACGGAACCTCCCGGTTCGCTGCGCCGCACGTCGACACCGCGGAGCATCCCGATCCCGCGCTGCCTGAGGAACCAGCCTCCGATGATCCGGAGGCGGGCCTCAGCCCCGAGGAGCGGGACGCGCGCAGCGCCGGGGAGCGTCAACGCCGGATGTCGTGGTGAATCTCCCCGCTAGCGCAGAGCGTTCAGGTGATCGCGTAGCGTCGGCCCGTCGCGGAACTCGGTGACGAGGTGACGCACGACTGCTCGCAGGTCTCCGCCGTTCTCGTCCGCCACCCTCAGTTGCCGTTCGTAGCTGGCACCGGTGGCGAGGATCTTCTCGACGCCGGCGAATTCCTTGGCGCATTTGAGCTGGACAGAGATCTCGGCGAGGTCATCCAGAACGTCGCGGAGGTGCTGACGAACTGGCGCGAGTGTTCCGTCCCGGTCGACGATGATCTCGGCATCCAGTCCGTACCTGGCCGCCCGCCACTTGTTCTCGCGGAGGAACCAGGGTTGGATGCCGGTCAGTTCTTCCCCGGCGTCGAGTCGCCGTGAGAAGTGCTCCACCAGCACCTGGATGAGCGCCGCGACCGCTGCAAGCTCGGGCAGCGTCGACATCCCGTCGCACGCGCGCACCTCGATCGTGCCCCAGCGTGGTGCGGGCCGGATGTCCCAGCGCACCTCGGTCGCATCCTCCATGACGCCCGTGCGCACCATGTCGTCGAGGTAGGCCTCGAACGCTGCCCAGTCATCGAGCAGCCAGGGCAGTCCCGCGGTGGGCAGTTGCTGGAAGACGAGCGCCCGGTTCGACGCGTAGCCGGTGCGGTCGCCAGCCCAGAAAGGACTCGACGCCGACAGCGCCTGAAGGTGGGGGAGATACGTCGATAGGGCGCGGATGAGCGGCATGACCTTGTTGACGTCCTCGACACCCACATGGATGTGGATGCCCCAGATCATCATGTTCCGGCCCCACCACTGGGTTCGCTCGATGAGCGCCTGGTACCGAGTCTTGTCGGTGACCTCCTGGTCGTACCACTGCGCGAAGGGGTGCGATCCGGCGCACATCAGGTCGAGGTCCCGCGGCTCGGTCGCCGTCCGGAGTGCACGGATGCCGTCCACCATGTCTTCGGCGGCGGCGGCCACTGTCGCGCCGATTCCGCTGGTCACCTCGACCGTGTTCGTGAGCAGCTCGCTCGTGAGCGAAAAGCGTTCGAGCTCGATTGCTGGCGCGAGCTCGTCGAGGATCTCGGGAGCGCGACCGACAAGGTCACCCGTGCCGCGGTCGGCGAGCATGATCTCCCACTCGAGACCGACGGAGGAGCGAGCGGATGTCGCAAAGCCGAGCGTCATGGCGTCAGTTTCGCATGCGTCGTGTCACCGGGCGCCCATTGCGGCCCGGTGCATCGACGATCAGGAAGCGCCGATCTCGATGAGCAGGACGCCTCCGGCGATCGCCACGACCCCCAAGCCCATCAGCCAGGTGAACGGCTCATCGAACAGAATCTTCGCCAACACCGCCGTCAACGCGACACCGGTAGCCGACCAGATTCCGTAGGCCACGCCGACAGGCATCCCCTCGGCAAGACACAGGAACAGCAGTGTGAAGGCGATGACGTAGGACGCGATGACCGGCGCGATCCAGACGGTGCGCCGAAAGCCCTCCGATGCCCGGAGGGACATCGTGCCGGTGACTTCGAAGACGATGGCGCCCACGAGGTACACCCACATCACTGTGCGTCCTCCGGATCACTCGCCGCCCGTCGCGGTACCGTGCGTGCAGCCCCGGCTCCGAACTCCACGAGAAACACCCCGGCGACGACCACGACGATGCCGAGGCTCATGAGCCACGTCAATGGATCCCCGAACAGCACCGATGCGAGCACTGCCGTCAGCGCGACTCCGGAGGCCGCCCACACTCCGTATGTCAGGCCGATGGGCGCACCGGCCCGCAGCAGGAGCGTGAGGCAGGCAAAAGCTCCCACGTAACCGATCCCGACGCCGACGAACCAGATAGCCGAGTCGACCGAAAGGCGAAGCGAGAGAGTGCCGCCCACCTCCAGCACGATCGCACCGATCAGATAGAGCCACTTCGTCACGCTGCACCTCCGCCTGGGGCAGTCTCTTGTCGTGTCACGGCTCACACGCTACCGGCGACGTGTGTCGACATCGGACGACAATCGGCGCGGTTCTCGGCATCCGGTCGGATCTGGCAGAATAGAGGGTCGGACCGCGCTCGACCCTCTATCCAGCGCGTCCACCCCCTGAGCTTCCGCCGGGTGTGCACCCCACGCTCCAGGCGATCAGTTCGTTCGAATCCACCACACAGGAGAATCGTGGCTGTCAAGATCCGCCTCAAGCGGCTCGGTAAGATCCGTGCCCCGTACTACCGCATCGTCGTCGCAGACTCGCGCACCAAGCGTGACGGGCGCGTCATCGAAGAGATCGGCAAGTACCACCCGACCGAGGAGCCCTCGTTCATCGAGGTCGACTCTGCTCGCGCCCAGTACTGGCTGAGCGTGGGCGCTCAGCCCACCGAGCAGGTGCGTGCCATCCTCAAGATCACCGGCGACTGGGGAACCTTCAAGGGCGACAAGAACGCCACCTCGACCCTGAAGACTGCAGAGACCAAGGAGGCCTTCGAGGCCGACTCGGCCAAGAAGTCGGTCATCAAGCCCAAGGCTGAGAAGAAGGCTGAGGAGGCCCCCGCGGCCGACGCCGACGCCGACGCTGCACCCGAGGCCGCTGAGTCGGCCGAGACCGCAGAAGCCTGATCCGTGCTCGCCGCCGCGCTCGAACACGTCGTCAAGGGAATCGTCGACAACCCGGATGACGTGCGTATCCTTTCGTCGGAGTCCTCACGTGGTGAGGTGCTCGAGGTGCACGTGCACCCCGACGACCGAGGACGCGTCATCGGGCGCGGCGGTCGCACGGCCAAAGCTATCCGCACCCTGATCTCGGCCCTGGCCGACGGGCGCCGCGTGCGGGTTGACGTCGCGGACGACTGACGTGGTCGATTCGGACGGGCGTCCGGCGCCGCCCCCTTCGGCAGGAACCCAGCTTCGGGTCGGACGCCTGGTGAAGGCGCACGGGCTGAAGGGTGCACTGAAACTTGAGCTCTACACCGATAACCCCGACGGCCGATTTGTCCCGGGAGCGACGTTCACCCTCCAGGTTCCCGACACCTCGCCCTGGCACGGCAAGCCGTTGACCGTTCGGGAGTTCCGCTGGATGAACTCCCACCCCGTCGCCTTCTTCGAAGGTGTCGATGATCGGACCGCCGCAGAGAGCCTCGTGCGTGCCATCCTCTGGGTCGATGAGGCAGCCGACGCGGCATCCGAGGAAGAGGATGCCTGGTTCGATCACCAGCTCGTCGGCCTCGACGTCCGCCGCGGTGACGCCTCCGTCGGCCGCGTTATCCGCGTTGAGCATCTGCCGGCGCAGGACCTGCTGATCGTGCGCACCGAGGCCGAGAGCGAAGTGCTCGTGCCCTTCGTCAAGGCGATCGTTCCGGTGGTCGATCCCGCTGCGGGGTATGTCGTCGTCACGCCGCCGGCTGGCCTGTTCGAGGAGCTCGTCGACGAGGATCCCGAACCCGCCGCATCCTCTGACGATTCCCCCGAGGACCCGGCTGCCGACACCGACGGGAACTGACGTGCGGATCGACGTCGTCACGATCTTCCCCGGGTTCTTCGACGTCCTCGAGGTTTCGCTGATCGGCAAGGCTCGCGAGCGTGGCCTCCTCGATGTCCGCGTTCACGATCTGCGTCAGTGGACGCATGACCGTCACCGCACCGTCGATGACACGCCCTACGGGGGCGGTGCCGGGATGGTCATGAAGCCCGAACCCTGGGGCGAGGCGCTGGACGAACTCGCTCCAGTCGATGCGTCACCTCGGCCGACGATCGTGTTCCCGTCGCCGGCTGGGGAACTGTTCCGCCAGTCGACCGCGCGTGAGCTCGCTCTCGAGGAGCACCTCGTCTTCGGGTGCGGACGGTACGAGGGCATCGACGAGCGCGTGTTCGAGGAGGCCTCCGCGCGCGGCTCGGTTCGCCTCATAAGCCTCGGTGACTACGTTCTCAACGGGGGCGAAGTGGCGGCCATGGCGATGATCGAAGCCGTCGGACGCCTCATTCCTGGGATGGTCGGCAACCCGGCGAGCATCGTCGAGGAGTCCCACGAAAATGGGCTCCTGGAGTATCCGTCGTACACGAAGCCCGCCGTTTGGCGAGATCGCGCCGTGCCCGACATCCTGCTCAGCGGCAATCACGGTGCGATTGCGCAGTGGCGCGCAGAACAACAGATCGAGCGCACCCGGACGCGCCGCCCTGATCTGCTACCGGAGTGAGCGGGCGCCGCTGAGGCGGCCCTCCGCCAGCGTGGGGAGTCACCGACTTGTCACATGCGAGAAACCCGCCGGCCGGTTCAGCGCGACAGACTGAGAGTCCGTCACCCGCTGAAGGGACCGTTGCCATGCGCCGCGCCAAGATCGTCGCCACCCTGGGACCAGCAACATCCTCATACGACCAGATCGAGGCTCTCGTTCGCGCGGGGATGGATGTCGCGCGGCTGAACATGAGCCACGGCGAGTGGGACATTCACGAGCGGTCGTACGCCAACGTGCGCCGCGCGGCTGACGCCACGGGGCGTGCGGTCGGCATCCTCGCGGATCTGCAGGGGCCGAAGATCCGGCTCGGACGCTTCGCAGACGGCCCGCACCACCTCGAGCCAGGCGACATCTTCACGATCACCACCGAAGACGTCGAGGGGACGCGCGAGATCTGCGGGACCACGTTCCCGCAGCTGGCCTCGGATGTCGTCGCCGGCGACACGCTGCTCATCGACGACGGCAAGGTGCGCCTGCGAGTGCTCGATACCGACGGCGTCCGGGTCCGCACCGAGGTCGTCGTCGGGGGAGCGGTCTCGAACAACAAGGGAATCAACCTTCCCGCCGTGGCAGTCAGTGCACCCGCGCTGAGCGCGAAGGACGAAGCCGACCTGCGCTGGGCGCTGGCGCTCGGTGTCGACATGATCGCGCTCTCGTTCGTGCGTTCGCCCAAGGACGCGCAGCGGGCCCGGATCATCATGGCCGAGGAGAATCGCCGCATCCCGATCATCGCGAAGATCGAGAAGCCGGAGGCCGTCGAGCACCTGCAGGAGATCATCGACGCGTTCGACGGTGTCATGATCGCGCGGGGCGATCTCGGCGTGGAGTTGCCGCTGGAAACCGTGCCGATCGTGCAGAAGCGGGCGATCGAACTGGCACGACGCTGGGCGAAGCCGGTGATCGTTGCGACCCAGATGCTCGAATCGATGATCGAGAATCCGGTGCCGACCCGCGCCGAAACCTCGGATGTCGCCAACGCCGTGCTCGACGGTGCTGACGCTGTGATGCTCTCGGGCGAGACGAGCGTCGGTGCGCATCCCGTCACAGTGGTCGAGACGATGGCGCGGATCGTCAGATCAACCGAGGAGACCGGGCTCGAGCGCGTACCTCAGCTCGGCACGAAGCCTCGGACGCAGGGCGGCGCTCTGACCCTCGCTGCCGCGACGATCGCCGACTTCGTCGACGCGAAATTCGTGTGCGTGTTCAGTCAGTCCGGCGACTCAGCCCGTCGTATGGCGCGGCTTCGCCACCGCGTGCCGATCCTCGCTTTCACCGATCTGCCGGGAACCCGGTCCCGTCTGGCGCTCAGCTGGGGCGTGGAGCCGTTCCTGGTCGCGCGGGCCACCTCGACCGACGGGCTCATCGAACTGCTCGACCGGGTGCTCATCGAGGCCGGTCGGGCGGTTCCCGGCGACGTCGTGATCATGACCGCAGGGGCGCCCCCGGGGACGCCGGGGTCGACGAACAACGTGCGGGTGCACCGCGTCGGTGCCTCCGACGGGTCTTGACCGCGAGTGCAGTCGCTACTCAGCTGACGCCGAGGAAGCTCCGGTCGGTGAGGATGACGGGGCCATCCTCCGTGATCGCGATCGTGTGCTCGGAGTGAGCCCCGCGCGAGCCGTCCGCGCTGCGTAGCGTCCAGCCGTCGGCATCCGTTCGCAGCTGGTCCGTCGACTGCAAGAACCAGGGTTCGAGTGCCAGCACGAGTCCGGCGCGCAGGGGGTAGCCCCGGTGTGGTTTGCCATCGTTGGGGACGTGCGGGTCCCCGTGCATCTCGCGCCCCACGCCATGACCGCCGAAATCCGTGTTGATCGAAAGGCCCTCGCCGTGAGCGACGGCGGCGATGGCTGCCGAGATGTCGCCGATGCGGTTCCCGACGACAGCCGCACCGATCGCGGCGTCCAAGGCGCGCTCGGTCGTGTCGATGAGGACGAGGTCCTCGTCACGCGGCGTGCCCACCACGAAAGACACCGCGGAGTCGGCGACCCAGCCGTCGACCGATACGGCGAAATCGAGCGTCACGAGGTCACCGTCTCGGATGGCGTAGTCGAAGGGAAGTCCATGGAGCACGGCGTCATTGATCGACGTGCAGATGACCTTGCCGAAAGGACTCGCCCCGAAGGACGGGTGGTAGTCGATGTAGCACGACTCGGCGCCCGCCTTGCGGATCATTTCGTGCGCTCGGCGGTCGATGTCGAGGAGGTTCGTGCCGACGCGGGTCTCATCGCGCAGGGTCGCGAGCACTTCGGCGACGAAGCGACCCGCCGGTTTCATCGCCTCAATCTCGGCAGGGGTGCGCAACTCGATCATCAGTTTCCTCTCGACCGATCCATTCTGTCCGATCTACTATCGATCGGCTGTGAGGATGCCTCGCATCGCGCGCCCCGGATGCCGCGGCCCAGAGCCGGGCGTAGCATCGAAGCATGTGGCTGCGACGCGCGTATTACGGCTGGATGATCCCCGCCGCCTTCGTGCTGCCGTTGTGGCTCTTCGTCGGCTGGATCGCATTCAACGCCGGCGCGTGGGCGTTGCTGTGGGTCTTGCTCATGGCCATTCCCTCGGTACTCATCGGCCAGCTCGTGCTCACGCTCTTGGTCCGCGCGCGTCCGACCGCCCGGTCTGAGCGAGCGGTGTCGTGGTGGGATGTCGCAGGATTCACGGTGTGGCACGCCCTCACCATCGCGCTGGGCTTCTTCGTCGCAGCGTGGTGGTTCCCCGTCTTCCTGCTGACGGTCGCCGTCGGGCTTTCGCTCTTCTGGCTGATGCTCTGGCAGCTGTGGCGCGAAGCACGTCCGGGCCTGTCTACGCTGCGTAGCGCGTCTGGAGTGTCATACATCCCGCCCTCGCCGTCGACTCCGCCGCGCCGCGAGGACCCCGAGGTCATCGTCATCACCGAGCAGCAGCGCGGCTCCTGACGGTTTTGTTCGCGGCGGCTGTCGTGGCAGAATAGCTGTTTGTGCCTTGACGGATTCTGCCTCAGGGGAATCCACCGCCGGTCCTGACCGCGGTTCGGCACGCCTCATCCTTTTCTATCCACCCGCGACCGACCTGTGGCGGCCGCAGAGAGTAGCGATCATGCAGACCCTCGATATCGTCGACGCAGCCTCCCTGCGCAGCGACATCCCCGCTTTCGGCCCCGGCGACACCGTCAAGGTGCACGTGAACATCGTCGAAGGAAGCCGCTCGCGCGTCCAGGTCTTCCAGGGTGTCGTGCTCGGTCGCTCCGGCGACGGCGTGCGCGAGACCTTCACCGTCCGCAAGATCAGCTTCCAGGTGGGCGTCGAGCGTACCTTCCCCGTGCACAGCCCGATCATCGACAAGATCGAGCTCGTCACCCGCGGTGACGTGCGTCGAGCGAAGCTCTACTACCTCCGCGAGCTCCGCGGCAAGAAGGCAAAGATCAAGGAGAAGCGCGACAACTGAGTCCGCACCTCTCCACGTGTGCCCCGGTACCCCTCGGTGTCGGGGCACACGTGTCTTCCCTGGGTGTTGCCCGCCACCCGGGAGCCCCATCGTGTGACACCCTTATCTGAGCGTCCGCAGCACGGCGGACGGATTGGATCGCTGCATGACTTCCGACGCCGAGGCACCCGCTGAGCCCGTGACACGGTCGCAGCGGCGTCGAGAGGGAGGCCGGCGCGGCGGCTGGGTGTTCCTGCGCGATGTGCTCGTCATCATCCTGATCGCCGTCGTCGTTTCGGCTCTGGTGAAGACGTTCCTGGTCCGTTCGTTCTACATCCCGTCGAGCTCCATGGAGAACACGCTTCAGGTCGACGACCGCATCCTCGTCGACGAGCTCACGCCGCGATGGAACGGGTACCAGCGCGGTGACATCGTCGTGTTCCAGGACCCGGGTGGATGGCTTCCCCCGAGCGTGCGCCCGGCACAGTCTCCGTTCGTCGAGGGCATCGATTGGCTGCTCACGCTGGTCGGTCTCTCGGTCTCGGACTCCGAAGACCACCTCATCAAGCGGGTCATCGGGGTCCCCGGTGACCACGTCGTGTGCTGCAACGCGCTCGGCCAGATCACGATCAACGACGTGCCGATCGACGAGTCGGCATACGTCAAGCTCGACCCGGGCCAGAGCGCGCCGGATCCTGTGCCGTTCGATGTCGTCGTTCCCGACGGGAGCCTCTGGGTCCTCGGCGACAACCGTGACCACTCGAAGGATTCTCGATTCAACCAGGACCAACCAGGTTCTGGGTTCGTGCCGATGGAGAACGTCGTCGGTCGCGCATTCGTGATTACGTGGCCGATTGCTCGGTGGGGACTCCTGGACCCGCACAGTGAGGTCTTCGCCGGGGTTCCCTCGGGCGAGGGAGCCGACGCTCGATGACGAACGCATCGCGAGCGGTCCCGCGCCTCACCCTGGAGCGGAAGCTGCTGCGCGAGTACGACCTCGTCATCTCGTGCGACGAGGTCGGTCGCGGCGCTCTTGCAGGGCCGGTTGCTGTCGGGGCTACCGTGACAGATGCTGCGCTGTCTCGCCGCCGCGTTCCCGAGGGGTTGCGCGACTCGAAGCTGATTCCCGAACCGCGCCGTGCGGAGCTGGCTCGACGCGCCGCTGGTTGGGTCGTCGACAGTGCTGTCGGGTGGGCGAGCTCGGCCGAGATCGATGAGATCGGCATCCTTCCCGCGCTCGGGCTCGCGGCCAGGCGCGCGCTGGCGGAGCTCACGGCCCACGGCGTGGACCTGTCGCGCGCGATCGTGATCCTCGACGGGAACCACGACTACATCTCGCGGGCAGCCGGGCCCCGACTCACGGTCCGCCCCGTGATCAAGGCCGATCGCGACTGCGCGGGCGCTGCTGCGGCATCCGTCATTGCGAAGGTCGCCCGAGACGACCTCATGGTCGGTCTCCACGACGACCTGCCCGCCTACCAGTGGGTTCGCAACAAGGGGTACGCGAGTCCCGAGCACCGTGCTGCGATCCTCGAGCACGGGGTGAGCGATCACCATCGGGTGTCGTGGGCCTTCGCTGGAGCTCCGACGCTCTTCTGAGGTGCCCCAGGAGGAGCCTGGCCGTGGTCGCTTGCCGCATCCCGGGAACTAGGATGAAAGCACCATGGATGACGAGGTCTTCGAGGACTACGACCGCGAACTGGAACTGGCGCTGTATCGCGAGTACCGGGACGTCGTACACCAGTTCCAGTACGTGATCGAGACGGAGCGACGCTTCTACCTCGCCAACGATGTCAATGTCGTTCGCCGGGACACGGAGCACGACTTCTACTTCGAGATCACGATGAACGACGTGTGGGTGTGGGACATTTACCGCGCGGATCGATTCGTGAAGTCCGTGCGCGTGCTCACCTTCAAGGACGTCAACGTCGAGGAACTCCAGCGCGGCGACTTCCAGTTGCCCGACGAGCTCACGCTCGACAGCTGAGCGTCTTTCCTCCCCAGGGGGTTCATTCCCCAGCTTCTTCGTTTCTTGCCTCGACCTTCGCGCTCGCCGATCCGTGTGCGGCGACGCTGGAGATATGGCACGCAAAGACGAGCTCGGCAGAGCGGGCGAAGAGGCCGCCGAGGCCTACTTTCGGGCACGAGGCTTCGAGATCCTCGATCGCAACTGGCGTTGCCGGGCGGGTGAGATCGACCTCGTCGTTGCCGACGCCGACACTGTCGCCATCGTCGAAGTCAAGACGCGACGCTCTGCCGCTTTCGGTCATCCGTTCGAGGCGATCGATGGCCGAAAGCTCCATCGTCTGCACCAGCTGGCGCGGGAGTGGCGCACCGCCCACCGTGATTCGGCGGGCAGCCGTCGCTTGCGCGTCGACGGGCTCGCCATCACCGGCGACCCGACGGCGCCCCTGCGGATCGAGCACCTGCGAGACCTCGCGTGAGCCTGGCCCGAACGTGGGCGATTTCGCTGGTGGGAATCGAGGGGGTCGCCGTCGAGGTCGAGGCCGACCTTTCCGATCAGCTGCCTGACTTTCGCATCATCGGACTTGCCGACCGGGCGCTGGGAGAGTCATCTCAACGCGTACGCAACGCCTGCGCCAACAGCGATGTGCCGCTTCCCAGCAGGCGCCTGACCGTCAATCTCTCGCCCGCAAGCCTTCCCAAACACGGCTCCGGGTTCGATCTCGCGATCGCTGTCGCTGCCCTTGCCACGCAACTGCCGATTTCGGCAGACGCGCTGATCCGCACTGCGCATATCGGCGAACTCGGCCTCGACGGCAGATTGCGTCCGGTCCCCGGCATCCTTCCCGCGGTTATGGCTGCCGCTCGCGCGGGGCTCGAGACCGTTGTCGTGCCGCGAGCCAGTGAAGACGAGGCAGCGCTTGTGCCCGGAATCACGGTTGTCGGTGCGACGAGTCTCGGCGATGTGTTGTCACGCCACGGGATCGACGCACGAATTCCCGCGGCCGATCCCGTCGACGCGTCTGCTGACGGCGACGCGGCCGAGGAGACGCTGGACCTTGCCGACGTCGTCGGCCAAGACGAGGCGGTTGCCGCGGTCCTTGTAGCGGCGGCTGGTGGGCACCATCTGCTGATGACCGGTCCGCCGGGCGCCGGCAAGACGATGCTCGCCCGACGGCTCCCCGGGATTCTGCCGCCGTTGGATGATAACGCTGCCCTTTCTGCGGCATCCATCCGTTCGCTCTCGGGGAGCGCTGTCACCCATCTCTCCCGCATCCCGCCGTTCGAAGCGCCGCACCACAGTGCGAGTGCTGCAGCCCTTGTCGGCGGCGGCACCCGGGCTCCGCGCCCGGGCGCGATCGTCCGCGCCAGCGAGGGCGTGCTGTTCCTGGACGAGGCTGCAGAGTTCGCCACCACGGTGCTCGATGCGCTGCGGCAACCTCTCGAGTCCGGGCGCATCACCGTTCATCGGGCCGGATACACGGCGTCTTTTCCCGCACGCTTTCAGCTGGTGCTGGCTACCAACCCGTGCCCGTGTGGAAACCGGGGGCTTCGGGATGCCGTGTGCGAATGCCCGTCGCAGGCGATCAGGCGCTACCAAAACCGGCTGTCTGGCCCGCTTCTTGATCGCGTCGACATCGAGTTGACCCTGCTGCGGGTCGGCCGTGTGCCCGAGGCGCGGGGAGCCCTGGACTCGACTCGGGCTCGAGCCCTCGTGGTCGACGCCCGCAACCGGGCCGCGCGCCGCCTCTCGGATACGCCGTGGCGGCGAAATGCCGACGTGCCGGGCACGTGGCTGCGCTCCGGCGCTGGGGCGCTTCCGCCCGGGGTTCGCGCTCCTCTCGATGCTGCACTGGCCCGGGGCAGTCTGACGCTGCGTGGATACGACCGGGTTCTTCGGGTCGCGTGGACACTCGCCGACCTCGACGGCGAACGGATGCCGACACCCGACCACATTGGCCGAGCGCTGTTCCTGAAGAGAGGAACCATCTCATGATCGATCCGCAACGCGCTCGCGATGAGCTCGGTGCCCTCGTGGCTGGCCCGCTCTCCGACGACGACATCCTCGATCGATACGCCCGCGTGGTCTGGAACAGTCTCACCGAGCCGGGTGACGCGGCGGCAGGCATCCTGACGGGTTCGCTCGGGGCATTCGAAGCGCTGGCTCGCGTGCGGCGCGGAGACATCAGCGACAGCATCCTCGAGCCCGGCGAAGCGCGGGCGGCGATGCAACGATGGGAACCGAGGATGCGGCCGGGTACGGTGTCCGGGGTACTGCGCACAGCGCGTGCCGCCCGGCTGCGATTGATAACACCAGCTGACGAGGTCTGGCCGGATGCCGTCGATGATCTGGGAGTTCACGCGCCGGTCGCGTTATGGGTCCGTGGGGACCCGCGATCCATTGCGACGGCATGCACCGGTGTGGCTATCGTCGGAGCGCGTGCCGCCACCTCCTATGGCGAACATGTGGCGGGAGAGTTCGCCGCGGAACTGGCAGCTTCGGGCATCCCCGTCGTCTCTGGAGCGGCGTTCGGTATCGACGCCGCAGCTCACCGCGCGACCCTCGCCGGTGGCGGTCACACAATCGCCCTGATGGCGGGCGGCCTGGAACGGGCCTATCCGCAGGCTCACACCGACCTCGTCGAGCGCATCGCCGCGACGGGAGCCGTCGTGGGGGAGGTCGCGCCCGGCTCGGCTCCGACAAAGTGGAGGTTCCTCCAGCGCAACCGCCTCATCGCAGCGCTGTCGGCCGCGACAATCGTGGTCGAAGCCGGGTGGCGCAGCGGATCCCTGAACACCGCCCATCACGCGAGCGCCCTGGGTCGGCTCATCGGAGCAGTGCCTGGGCCCGTCACAAGTGCGGCCTCAGCTGGCTGTCACCGGTTGCTCCGCGAACTCGAAGCGACCTGCGTCACGACGGCTGGCGAGGTACGGGAGCTGATCGGTTGGGGCGAGCTCATCGGTCCAGGCGATCAGGAAGCCGCGACGCGCACCACCGACGCAACGCGTGTACGCGACGCTCTCAGTGCACGGGTCGCGCGGACGCCTCAGGAGATCGCGCGGCGCAGTGGCCTGGGCATCGCCGACGTCCAGTCCCATCTCGGGATGCTGTACCTGGACGGCGCCGTCACAAGCGACGCGGCAGGCTGGCGTCTCGCGTGAGATGCTCGGGGCAGAAAGGCGCTGAGGCTTCGCGATCTTGAGCGCGCGACAGCGGGTAGGTCGCGCCACACCGCAGCGGGCTCCAGTCCCGTTCGAGCAGCTGAGGCATCCTGTGTGCATGGAGATCTCCGCGGCGGCCGAGCAGTACTTGCGCTACGTCGCCGACGTTCGCCGGCTGTCTCCCGCAACGGTGCGCGCGTCCCGGTCGGATCTCGCCGACCTGGCCGACGCTGTGGGTCCCTCCCGAATCCAGGACGTTGATCTCGAGATGCTGCGGAACTGGATGTGGCGTGCCAGCGAGCGGGGCGACGCCCGATCCACTCTCGCGCGGCGCGCAGCCTCGGTGCGCACCTTCTTCGCGTGGGCGTTGGACGCGAACCTCATCGGCACGGATCCGGCAGTGCGGCTTGTGGCCCCAAAACGGGGGCGGACCCTCCCGAAGGTTGCGTCTACCGAGGGCCTGGCGCAGTTGCTCGATGAGCTCGGGCAGTCGGCACGCGCGGGTGGCGACCCGATCGAGCTCCGGGATCACGCCATGCTTGAGCTCCTCTATGGCGCTGCGCTTCGGGTGTCGGAACTGTGCGCTCTGGATCTCACCGATCTCGATGGCGGACGACACACTGCGCGCGTGTGGGGTAAGGGGTCCAAGGAGCGGGTCGTGCCCTACGGGGGCGCCGCGGCACGAGCACTGGATGCCTACCTCGTGCGGGGCAGACCTGCGCTGGTCGTATCCGATACGGCTCGTCGAGCGCTCTTTCTCGGAGCTCGCGGTGCGCGTATCGGTTCCCGCACCGTCTATGACGTGGTGGCACGCCGCGTCGGGGTCGTGACGGGAGGCAACATCGGCCCGCATGCGCTGCGTCACTCGGGCGCCACGCATCTGCTCGATGGTGGCGCTGACCTGCGGTCGGTACAGGAGATGCTCGGCCACGCGAGTCTCGGAACCACGCAGATCTACACCCACGTGTCGAGCGAGCGACTGACCGCGAGCTATCGCCTCGCGCATCCCCGCGCGTAGGCGCGACGAGCACCAACCGCCGCGTATCCGACGATCCGCACTTCGCCGTAGGGTTATCGCATGCATGCTCCGCGCCGCACGCTCGGTGTCGCCCTGGCGCTCGCGACGACTCTCGCGCTCGCCGGATGCATCGTGGTACCCGGACCGCGCACGACCGTGATCCCGACCCGCGGGCCCGCGACTCCCGTGCCCTCGCCGACGTGGGAGACGCTCGCCCCAACGCCGGCGCCCACAGTCACGGTTGATCCAGCTCCGGCTCCGGATGCTCTCTGCGTGAACGGCAAAGCTGTCCTCGCCGGTAACGACGTCAGCTTCGCTGTCACGGGAGACTGTGCCGAAGTGACGATTGCTGGCAACCGGATCATCGCGCAGATCGCCGGGTCCGCGGACACCGTGCTACTCCAGGGGAGTGGTAACAGCGTCACGATCGGCGACATGGGTGATGTGCGCATCGAAGGTAACGACAACAGCTTCGTCAGCGGAGCGATCGGATCCCTGCAGATCGCCGGCGACCGTATGCGTATCGACGCTGACGGTGCCATCGGAGACGTCACGGTCAACGGCAACGACAACACCTTCAGCGCGACCGGGTACGGCACGATTCAGGACAACGGCGGCAGGAACGTGTTCGGCTGATCCGGTCGCACGCGCTCATGCGCAGCAGGGAAGCAGAACTGCCCTGGGCACGCCGCCCAGCACCACCATCGGGTTGATGTACTCGCCATGCCATCGCACGCCGAAGTGCACACCGCCAGCGGGCGTGTGGCCGCCGTCACCCACGATGCCGACGTCTTCGCCTCGCGCGACGCGGTCACCTGCCACCAGCGGAGAGGTCACGGGCTCCAGTGTCGTCACGAGCCCGTTGCCGTGGTCAATCGTGATGAGGTCCCGATCGACCACGCGGCCGCTGAACTGCACGAAGCCGGCCGCGGGGGAACGGATGGTTCGCACGCCGAAAAGCTCAAGGTCGATGCCACGGTGACCCGGTCCGTAGCGATGCGCCGGTGCAACGTAGGCAGTGAGGATGCGGAATCCCGACACGGGCCAGACCCAGTCATCCGCCACCAGCGCAGGGTCGGCTGAGCGTACCGCGGCTGCTTCCGCTGCGATCCCTGGCGCGGCGGAAGCGGGTGCGGATGCTGCCAGTGAAGCGGCAGCGGTGAGGGCAAGAACCGCGGTCAGCAGATGACGAAAGGTTGACATGCCATTGAGCATCCGGTTCGCCTCAGCACTCCAGGGGCGGCCGATGCCTCGTCGGGGACAGGCGCCGGGTTCGTCGGGCCTGGGGAGGAACCAGCGCTCCGACCTCTCACGTATCTGGGCCAGGCTACCGCTGGTACACTGGGAGGGCATCCCGATCTCGGGGTGACTTCGCGTGCCCACAGCCTGACTATCAGTCAGGTGGCACGACTTCCATCGGTCTGAGCTCACCAGAGCACAGCGGAAGCGTGTCGGGCGCCAGGATCGTCGGTCGCCGACCGGCGAGATCAACCGTAAGAGACGCGGACTCGCGTCAGCAAAGGAGTACGGCCATGGCCGTCGTTACGATTCGCCAGCTGCTCGACAGCGGCGTGCACTTCGGACACCAGACCCGCCGGTGGAACCCGAAAGTCAAGCGCTTCATCCTCACTGAGCGCAGCGGCATCCACATCATCGACCTGCAGCAGTCGCTGACCTACATCGACAAGGCTTACGAGTTCGTCAAGGAGACCGTCGCCCACGGCGGCTCGATCCTCTTCGTCGGCACCAAGAAGCAGGCTCAGGAAGTCATCGCCGAGCAGGCAACCCGCGTGGGTCAGCCCTACGTCAACCAGCGGTGGCTCGGTGGCCTCCTCACCAACTTCGTCACCGTCTCCAAGCGACTTCAGCGCATGAAGGAGCTCGAGGAGCTCAACTACGACGACCCGGCTGCGAGCGGCTTCACCAAGAAGGAACTGCTGATCAAGAAGCGCGAGCTCGACAAGCTCCACAAGTCGCTCGGCGGTATCCGCAACCTGCAGAAGACCCCGTCGGCAATCTGGGTCGTCGACGCCAAGCGCGAGCACCTCGCAATCGACGAGGCCAAGAAGCTCGGCATCCCCGTTATCGGCATCCTCGACACCAACGCCGACCCTGACGAGTTCCAGTACCCGATTCCCGGTAACGACGACGCGATCCGTTCGGTGAGCCTGCTCACCCGCATCATCGCGGATGCCGCCGCTGACGGTCTCATCCAGCGCCACCAGCCCGCTGGCGAGGCCGAGGCTGCTGAGCCGCTCGCCGAGTGGGAGCGCGAGCTTCTCGAGCAGGGCGCACCCGTCGTCACCGACGTCGCGGAGGTCGAGACCATTGCGACCGAGTCCGAGGCTGACGCTGCCGGCGCCGCCGCGCACGAGGCAGTTGCCGGTGACGCGGAAACCGTCGCCGCTGACACTGACGCTGACGCCGTCGCCGAGTCCAAGTAAGCCGATCGACATCGCTCCGGTGGCGCAACCGCGCCACCGGAGCATCCACGAGAACTCACCACGAACAAGGAGCCGCCACCCATGGCAAACTTCACGATCGCCGACATCAAGGCGCTGCGCGAGCAGCTGGGCACGGGAATGGTCGACACCAAGAAGGCGCTCGAAGAGGCTGACGGCGACGTCGAGAAGGCCGTCGAGATCCTGCGCCTGAAGGGCGCGAAGGGTAACGCGAAGCGTGCCGACCGTTCCACGAGCGAGGGGCTCATCGCCGCCCGCGAACTGGATGGCAAGGTCACCCTCATCGAGCTTGCCTGCGAGACCGACTTCGTTGCGAAGAACGACCGCTTCGTGGCCCTCGCCGACAAGGTCGTCGAGGCTGCCGCAGCCGCCGGCGCGAACTCGGTCGACGAGGCCCTGGCCGCATCCGCGGGCGCGGGAACTGTCGACCAGCTCATCTCGGACGAGGCAGCGATCATCGGAGAGAAGGTCGAGCTGCGCCAGGTGCGCACGCTCGAGGGCGAGAAGTTCGAAATCTACCTGCACAAGACCAACAAGGACCTTCCGCCGCAGGTGGGTGTTGTGTTGGCCTACACGGGTGATGACGCCGAGACCGCTCGCGCGCTGGCGCAGCACATCTCCTTCGCCAACCCGTCGTACCTGTCCCGCGACGATGTCCCCGAGGCCGACGTCGAGAAGGAGCGCGAGATCGTCACCGAGATCTCTCGCAACGAGGGCAAGCCCGAGGCTGCCCTTCCGAAGATCGTCGAGGGCCGCGTGAACGCCTTCTTCAAGCAGGTCGCTCTGCTCGACCAGGACTACGCCCGAGACAACAAGCTCTCGGTCGCCCAGGTTGCGAAGGACGCTGGCCTCACGCTCACCGACTTCGCTCGGTTCAAGGTCGGCGCGTAAGCATCATGTCGAAAGGGTCCGCACCATCCAGTGCGGGCCCTTTCTGATGTGCTTCGGTAGGTTGTAGGCGACAAGAGGAGACGTACGTGGCGGATGAATCGACGGGGCGCCGACGCGTCCTGCTCAAGCTTTCGGGGGAAGCGTTCGGGGGAGGGCAGCTGGGGGTCAACCCGGATGTCGTCAGCCAAATGGCACGCGAGATCGCTGCGGCGGTCGACGAGGTAGAGATCGCCGTCGTCGTTGGCGGCGGTAACTTCTTCCGCGGCGCGGAGCTCAGCCAGCGGGGAATGGACCGAGGTCGCGCGGACTACATGGGGATGCTCGGCACCGTCATGAACGCACTCGCGCTGCAGGACTTCCTCGAGCAGGCGGGAGCCGCAACGCGCGTCCAGTCGGCGATCTCGATGACCCAGGTGGCCGAGCCATACATCCCCCGTCGCGCAGAACGGCACATGGAGAAGGGGCGCGTCGTCATCTTCGGAGCGGGCGCGGGCCTTCCCTACTTCTCGACCGATACCGTCGCCGCTCAGCGCGCGCTCGAGATCGGCGCGAGCGAGGTTCTCGTCGCGAAGAACGGCGTCGACGGCGTTTACACTGCCGATCCGCGCAAGGATCCCACTGCGACCCGCATCGACCGGATCACGTATCTCGACGCGTTGCAGCGTGGCTTGAAGGTCGTGGATTCGACGGCCTTCAGCCTGTGCATGGACAACGGCATGGACATGCGCGTGTTCGGTATGGAGCCCGAGGGCAACGTCACACGCGCTCTTCTCGGCGAATCCATCGGCACTGTCGTCACGGTCGGCTGAAAGCCTGCCGACTAGACTATGCAGGTCACACGCAGTAAGGAGTCGCCGTGATCGCGGATGTTTTGACCGATGCCGGAACCCGCATGGATCGTGCAGTGGAGGCCGCGAAGGATGACTTCGCGACCGTACGCACGGGACGCGCCAACCCGCAGTTGTTCCAGCGGATCATGGTCGACTACTACGGTTCGCCGACCCCGCTTGCTCAGCTTGCCTCGCTGAACAACCCTGAGGCGCGCACGCTTGTTATCAACCCCTACGACAAGTCCGCGCTCAAGGCGATCGAGCAGGCCATCCGGGATGCTCCCAACCTCGGCGCCAACCCGACCAACGACGGCATGATCGTTCGTGTCACGATGCCAGAGCTCACCGAAGAGCGCCGCAAGGAGTTCGTGAAGCTCGTGCGCGCGAAGGCCGAGGACGCCAAGGTGCACGTGCGCGGCATCCGGCGCAAGGCCAAGGATGACCTCGACGCCCTCAAGAGCGACATCGGTGAAGACGAGCTTGCTCGCGCCGAGAAAGAGCTCGATGCGCTCACGCGCGCCCACGTCGACCAGATCGACGAGGCGCTCAAGCGCAAAGAAGCTGAGCTTCTCGAGGTGTAACGGTCGACATGACCGATGACCGTTCCGATGCGCGCGTCCCTGGCGAATCCGCCGGGGAAGCTACGGAGGAGGCCGGCCCCGGCCTCCAGGCGCAGATGCGCACCGCGCGAACCGAGTTCGAGCAGCATGTGGCACACGCGCGCGCGGAGTTCGAAGAGGCCAACGAGCGCATCAAGAAGCGTACTGGCAGGGACCTGATCCTCGCGATCCTCATCGGCGTGGGTATCGGGGCTGTCGCGCTCCTGTCGCTGATCTTCATCAAGTGGGTCTTCATCTTCTTGGCTCTGGGCGTCGTCGTTCTCGGCGTTGTCGAGTTCTCGCGTGCGCTGGCGGGCTCGGATCGCCGTATCGATCTCGCGCCCCAGATCGTTGCTGCAGTCGTGGTGCTTCTCTCGGGGGCGTTCCTTGAGCTGTGGCTGCACTGGGTGGCGCTGTTCGCTGCGTTGGCTTTCGTCGTCGTCTGGCGATTGATCACCCAGATGGCTGCTGCCGACGGCCGGCGATATTCCGCCGTCACGAGCGACGTACTCGCCGGGACTTTCGTGGTGTTCTACGTTCCGTTCCTCGCGAGCATGGCGATGGTGTTGCTGCGTCAGGATGCCGGTGAGTGGTGGATCATCGCGTTCATCGCGGTCGCCGTTGTCGCTGACACCGCCGCCTACGCTTCCGGACTCACCTTCGGGAAGCATCCGATGGCGCCGCGGATCAGTCCGAACAAGACGTGGGAGGGCTTCGCGGGCGCTGTCGTCGGCGCCGTTGCTGCGGGCATCCTGCTCGGTATCTTCATGCTGGGCATTCCCTGGTGGGCTGGTGCGATTCTGGGTGCTGTGATCCTCGGTACGGCGACAACCGGCGACCTCGGTGAGTCGATGGTGAAGCGAGACCTCGGCATCAAAGACATGAGTTCATGGCTGCCCGGACACGGGGGAGTCCTCGACCGGCTCGATTCGATCCTCCCGTCGGCAACAGCGGCGCTGGCCCTGTACTACCTGTTCTCGCCGTTGGTGGCATCATGATGTGGCGTAGCAGCGTGAGGCTGGCAACCGAATGACAATGACTTCTTCTCCGGAATCGGCAGCGCCCGCTGTCCCCGAACCGGCTCGTGCGCTGTTTCCCGTCACGCGTGGCCGAGTGAAGGGCTATGAGCGCGCCGCGGTCGACAGCTTCCTCTCGCACGCGCGTGATGCCTTTGAGGCTCCGGGACACCCGTCGATGACGTCGGGTCAGATTCGGGCTGCTGCTTTTCCGCTCGCGCGCCGCGGATACGAAATCACGAGCGTGGATGCCGCGCTGACCCGTATCGAGGACGCCTTCGCTCGTCGGGAACGCGACGCCGCCATCGCCCGGGTGGGGACGGATGTCTGGATCGCGCGGACGCGGCGAGACGCCCAGACGGTGCTCGACCGCCTGCAACGACCTTCTCGCCGTCGCTTCCAGCGGACCGGAGCTCTCCGATACGGGTACCGGATCGACGAGGTCGACTTCGTCATGAACAAGCTCGCTCGGTATCTCGAGACCGGGAGCGGCGCGACCATCGAGCAGGTTCGTGGGGTCGCCTTCCGCATGCAGCGGGGCGGCTACCGCGAAGTGCAAGTTGATGCCGTCCTGGACGCTGTCGTCGAGATCATGCTCGCTGTCGAGTGAACCCGCGCGTCGCTCGAGGCGAACCCGTGGCTTCGCCTCGGTAGAATCGGGTCATTGTGACTGATGAACGCCGTGGCGCCGACGTAACCGCGCGCGCGAGCAGTGAGCTCGCCCCGCGGCGTTCCAGCGTGCCGCCCCGGGCAGCTGCAGCCCCTGTCGGACACTGGTCGAAGCGCCGCGGCGTGCTCGCGGTCTTCGCTGCTTTCGCGGCACTGGGCTTTGTTGCGGCTAACGCCGGCCCGAGCGGAATGGCTTTCGCGACGGCCGAGGACGACACGCCCGAGCCTGTCTCGCTGTACGCGAGTTCGATCGTCGACGCGCAGTCACTGGTCATAGACACGGATGCCGAGCCTGTCGCTTTTGATCCAGATCGCGGTGGCTACGAGGTGTACGTCAAGCCCAAGCCCAAGCCCACTCCCGTCGTGGCATCCAGCGGTGGTGGAGGCGGCGCAGCAGCACCGTTGTTCTACTCGGGCGGTGGTTCGCCGGCCGAGTGGATGTCGGCGGCCGGGATTCCCGAGAGCGACTGGGGCTACGTCGATTACGTCGTCTCACGGGAGAGCGGGTGGAATCCCAACGCGACGAACCGGCGGTCGGGAGCCTGCGGTCTGGTTCAGGCTCTGCCGTGCAGCAAGGTTCCCGGAAGCGGCTACAACCCGGTCGACAATCTGCGGTGGGCCAACGGCTATGCCGTGGGACGCTATGGCAGCTGGGCCGGCGCGTACAACTTCTGGGTCAACAACCACTGGTGGTGACCGTCGAAGATGCCACGATCCCATCGTCGTCGACCCGAGCCTGCCGGCGATGACGGCCTCGAACGCCTGATCGCCGGCTGGAAGCGAACCGAGGTACGCCGCGGCGTGGAGTGGACGGTTCAGCCGGTATCGGCGGCGCAGGCGACGAAGTCGTATGCGTGCCCCGGATGCGTTCGCCCTATCGAGCCGGGCACCGCCCACATCGTCGCGTGGCGCGCAGATGGCGTCCTCGGGGACGCTGCCGATCTCGCGGCTCGCCGACATTGGCACTCACACTGCTGGAGGATCAGCTGACATGGAGATTCGCGGACCGATGCTTCTTCCCGCTCGCCGGCAAGAGATCGAGCTTCACACGCAAGACGGACTGACTCTGGTCGGTGAACTCGCCGTGCCTGCCGAGCGCACCCCCCACGCCACGCTCGTCACGCTGCATCCGCTGCCGACGGCTGGTGGATTCATGGACTCGCACATCTTCCGCAAGGCGGCGGCGCGCCTGCCCGCCCTGGCCGATCTTGCCGTGCTCCGATTCAACACACGCGGGACGACGTCGCCGCGGGGGACCAGCGACGGCTCTTTCGACGGTGGTGACTCCGAGCGGTGGGATGTCGCTGCGGCAATGTCGTTCGTCGCCGAACGGGGACTGCCGCGTCCGTGGATCGTCGGCTGGTCCTTCGGGACGGAGCTGGCGCTGAAGTACGCCGCCGACCACGACGTCGAAGGAATCGTGCTGCTGTCACCGCCGCTGCACCGAACCACCGAGGATGAACTGGCGGGCTGGGCAGAAGACCCGCGGCCCATCATTGTTCTTGTCCCCGAGTTCGATGACTTCCTGCGGCCCGACGAGGCGGCCAAGCGTTTCTCGGCGATCCCGCACGCCACGCTCATTCCGGTTGAGGGCGGACGCCACCTCTGGGTGGGGGAGAACCAGACCAGGACGGTGCTCACCGAGATCGTCGCTGCGATCAACCCGGATGCCCTGCCGTTGCCGACGGAGTGGGACGGCGAGCTCGGCGAGCCCGCCTGAGGCTCAGCGCTCGTTCTGGCGCGGGATCACGACCTGCCGGTAGATGATCAAGACGCTCGCCGCCGCCGGGATCGCGATCAGGGCGCCGAGGAGCCCAAGAAGCGATCCTCCCGCGAGTGCCGCGACCACCACGACCGCTCCGGGAATCGCGACGGCGCGACTCATGATTCGAGGCGAGATGACGTACGCCTCGAGCTGCATGTAGATGAGGTAGTAGATCGCCGCGATGAGGGCTATCGTCGGCGAGCCGAGACCCGGGATCAGGCAGGTCAGCACGATAATCGTCGACCCGGTGAGCGTTCCCACGAGCGGGATCAGCGAGAACAGTAGCGCCACCACCGCGAGGACAGCGGGGAACGGCGCCTCGATGATGCTGAGGAAAATCCAACTCAGGATGCCGTTGATGACACCCAGGCTGACCTGGCCGATCACGTAATAGCCGACCGAATTGGTGATCTGTTCGGCGAGGTCGACGAACCGCTGACGCTTGGATGCCGCGACCAGTTGGTACACGGCCTTCTTGAGCGAGGGGATGGATGCCGTGAAGTAGATCGTCAGGATCAGCACGATGAAGGCGCCGAAGAGGCCACTTGCGATGGTGGCACCGATAGCGAGGATGTTGCCACCGATCGACCCGCCGATCGACGCGAAGTCCAGTCCCTGGAGCCACTGCAGGATGTAGGCGAAGATGTCATCCCATCTGAGCATGGGGAACACCGACTCGAGCCACGTTTGGAGCTCATCCGGCCACGAGGGGTTCTGCAGAATGCGGGTGACCTCGACGACGAACTGCGTGATCTGTTCCACGATGATCGGGAGCACCATCAGGATGACGCCGGCGAAGACGCCCAACACGACGACGATCGTGACGAGTACCGCCGCCCACCGCGGTACGCGACGGCGGATCAGCCACGAAACCATCGGTTCCAGGCCGAGCGCGAGAAACAGCGCTGTGCCCACATAAAGCAGGATCGTCGACAACGTCTGCACGCTCGCGATGAGCAGGAGTCCGAGACCCACGCCGAGGGTCGCGACGAATGCGACGCGGAAGGGGTTCTGCAGCTTCACGGGACCTCGTTCTCTCAGGCGTGACCCGCCTGGCGATCAGAATACGCATAGCCGGGGCCTAGTCGGTGATGCATCGCCTCCCTGGGGACTTTCAGGACATGTTCGCTAGTCTGAAATGTCGAGTTTTCGGCGTGCGTCGACGTCCGTGCGCCGAGGAAGGTTTTTCGTGCGTTTCGTATGGGCTGTGGTCGCGCTGGTTCTGGCGACCGTGATGATCGGGGCGGGAATCGCCCAGCGGACGATCTTCCAGGGCCCACGGTCGACGACAGCCGATGTTTCGATCACCCAAGACGAGCCGTATCTGGTCATCGACGGCGCCGTGCTGACCGCGAACCCCGGGTCCCAGACGCTGCGGGTGCTGGGGGATGGCTCTGTCTTCGCCGCTTACGGCAGAACTGCCGACGTGCAGGCATGGCTTGCTGACACCACCTACAACCAGGTAGTGCAGACCGAGGACGGCTCGCTCGTTACCGAGGAGATCGAGCCGACTCCTGAGCCCGAACCGACCGTCGACCCCACCGCCACGCCGGCAACCGACGCCCCGACTGAGGACGGGGCAGCGGCGGGGGATGCCGCGACCGATCAGGGCACCGAGGAGGAAGCTATTCCGGGGCGGAACCCGGCAGGGTCCGATCTCTGGCTGGATGAGTACCAGCAGGAAGACCTCGTCATCGCGCCGCTGCAGCTTCCATCCGACATGAGCGTCATCATCGCCTCGGATGGAACAGAACCTGCCCCGACGACGGTGAGTGTCACCTGGCCGATCGAGAACTCCACGCCCTGGGCTGGACCCCTGATCGTCGGTGGCGGCATCCTGATGGCGGTCGGCGTTGTGCTCTACGTCCTCGGCATCCGTCACGTGCGCCGTTCGCGGGGTCCGCGCCGCAAGGGTCTGCCCGTGCCGGTGACGGAGCCGATTGATCTGTCTGTCGCGGAGTCTGACAAGGGCGTCATCAGTGCCAGCAAGCCACGGCGGGCGCTCGGGCGCGGACGAAAGACGTTCATTGCTCTCCCCGTTGCGGCGGTCACGGTCGGCCTGCTCTCTGGCTGCACGTCTGACGCGTGGCCGCAGCTGGTGCCGTCCGAGACACCGAGCCCTACCGCGTCGGTCATCGTGCCGGAGGGCCAGCAGGCTCCAGCCGTCACCAAGCAGCAGGCCGAGCGGATCGTCGAGCAGGTGGCTCAGACGGTGGCGCAGGCCGATGAGGCTAAGGATGCTGACCTCGCAGCGACCCGGCTCGACGGTGCGCTTCTGGCAGAGCGCAAGACGAACTACACACTGAGGGAGGCCATCGCCGATTATGCGATGCCGACGGCAGTTCCCGGCAAGCCCGTCGAGGTCGTGCTGCCGCAGGCCTATAACGGCTGGCCGCGTTCGTTCCTGGCGATCGTCACGGATGACGAGGCCAACACGTCGAGCATCATGGTGCTGACCCAGGCAGACCCGTGGACTCCCTACAAGCTGAGCTATATCGGCAACCTCGGTGGCAATACGCTGATGCCCGAGCTCGCCCCCTCCTACATCGGCGCCAGCCAGCTCGCCCCGGATTCGCCGTTCCTGTTGCTGCCGCCTGACGAGCTCGCCTCCGCGTACGCCGATGTGCTCGACAAGGGCGATGAGTCGGAGTTCGCGGGGATGTTCGACGAGCAGAGCGACCTCTTCCGTGCGGGAGTCGTCGCCGACCGCAAGGAACGTCTCGACGACTTCAACGAGACCGGAGCCGAAACCGGCAGTCTGACCTTCAGCGCCGCCGCCGGTGAGTTCCCTCCGTTCGCGATCGCCACGCTCGAGAGCGGCGCGATCGTCGCGGTAAGCATCGCCGAGACCGACACCGTCAAGCCGACCAACGAAGACGCCGTCATCAAGCTGGACAACAATGCGACGGTCAAGACTCTTTCGGGCGCGGACCAGTCGGCATCCGGGTTCTCGACGACCTTCAGCGACCAGCTCTTCTTCTATGTTCCGGAAAAGGGATCGAACGAACCGATCCGGCTTCTGGGGTACTCGAGTTCGATTTTGAAAGGCTCTGTGCTGTGACACTTCCCGGCTCCAACGTTCCTCTCCGGGGCGCCGTCGACCTGTCAGCCCTGCGCAACCGCCCGGCAGCGGCATCCCCGAGTGAGCCTGCTGCTGGCGCCCCCGCGGGGGGAAACACGGCGCGGCTGGTGATCGACGTCACAGACGCGATGTTCCCCGAGGTTCTTGAGCTGTCCAAGACGGTGCCTGTCGTCGTGGACCTGTGGGCCGAATGGTGCGGGCCGTGCAAGCAGCTCAGCCCCGTCCTCGAGCGCGTTGTCACGGAGCATGCGGGCCGGTTGGTTCTGGCAAAGGTCGACGTCGACGCCAACCCGCAGCTTGCTCAGGCGTTCCGCGCCCAGTCGATTCCCATGGTCGTGGCCCTGGTCGGCGGTCAGGCTGTGCCGTTGTTCACCGGCGCCGTTCCCGAACAGCAGGTGCGCGAGGTGTTCGCCCAGTTGCTGCAGCTTGCCGCGCAGAACGGCGTCACCGGCTCAGTCGGCTCAGGCGACGCCGACGCTGCTGATGAAGAGGGTGCTGCTGCCGAGCCCGCGATGCCGCCGCTTCACGCCGAGGCGTTCGCTGCGATCGAGTCCGGCGACTATGCGGCGGCGATCTCTGCGTACGAGCGCGCGCTCGCTGAGAACCCGCGCGACGCCGACGCGCGGGCGGGGCTCGCCCAGGTGCGGCTGCTCTCTCGGGTCCAGGATGCCGACCTCCAGGCCGCGCGCGCAGCGGCTGCGGCTGCTCCGACTGATGTCGACGCTCAGCTGCTGGTCGCCGACCTCGATCTTGCGGGTGGTCACGTTGAGGACGCCTTTGATCGATTGCTCGATCTGTTCGTGGCGTTGCCCGACGATGATCGCGCGCCAGTGCGGGAGCGGCTGCTTGAGCTGTTCGGCATCGTGGGCGACGACGACCCGCGCGTCATCCGGTCGCGCAGTCGCCTCGCGTCGCTGCTGTTCTGACAGTGGGCGCCCGGAAGGGCGAATTGCCCTGCGTCAGTCGCGGATAGTGGAGGGCACCCGGGCCTGCGGGTCGTAGCGCAGCCAGATGACGCTCGTCGCGGGCAGCACCATTGACGCTCTGCCGTCCTCGCCTGCAACAACCATCCCGAGGTTGCCGACGCCTGCGCCGCCGTAGTCCTGCGCGTCGGTGTTGAGGATCTCGCGCCAGACTCCGCTGTGGGGAAGGTCGAGCGCGTAGTTCGAGAGCGTGGACCCCGAGAAGTTGCACACTGCGGCGACGATGTTGCCGTCCCAGTCCCGTCGGGTGAAGGCGAGCACACTCGGGTTCCATGAGGGAGCGCCGATGCGCGAGAACGCAGACCCGTCGTTGTCGCGACTCCACAGGGGTGGGTTGGCGCGGTACGTGCCGTTGACAGCACCGACGAAGTCCTGGAGCTGTCGGTGGGTCGGCTGGTCTAGCGTCCACCAGTCGAGCCCGCGCGATTCAGACCACTCCGCCATCTGCCCGAACTCTTGCCCCATGAAAAGCAGCTGCTTGCCGGGGTGCGCCCACATGTAGGCGAGGTACGCCCGCATGTTCGCGAGCTTGGCAGCATGATCGCCCGGCATCCGAGAGAACAGACTTCCCTTGCCGTGCACTACCTCGTCGTGGCTGATCGGAAGCACGTAATTCTCGCTGAATGCGTACACGAACGAGAAGCTCAGCTCACCCTGATGGTAGGAGCGGTACAGGGGATCTCGCTTGATGTATTCGAGACTGTCGTTCATCCAGCCCATGTTCCACTTGAACCCGAAACCGAGCCCGGCGTGGTCGGTGGGCGCGGTCACACCGGGGAAGCTCGTCGATTCCTCGGCCATCATGCTGATGCCCGGGAACGTCTTGTAGCACGTCGCATTGACCTCCTGCAGGAACCGAATGGCCTCGAGGTTCTCCCGACCGCCGTGGATGTTCGGTTCCCACTCGCCAGCGTTGCGCGAGTAATCGAGGTAGAGCATCGAGGCGACGGCATCCACGCGCAGTCCGTCGACGTGGAACTCGTCGTACCAGTACAGCGCGTTGGCGACCAGGAAGTTGCGGACCTCGTTGCGTCCGTAGTCGAAGATGAGCGTTCCCCAGTCCTTGTGCTCGCCGCGACGGGGGTCCGGGTGCTCGTAGAGGGCCCTGCCGTCGAACTTCGCGAGTGCGAACTCGTCCTTCGGGAAGTGTCCGGGAACCCAGTCCATGATGACGCCGATGCCGGCCTGGTGCAGCCGGTCGATCAGGTACTTGAGGTCGTCGGGGCTGCCGAATCTGCTCGTGGGTGCGAAGTAACCCGTGACCTGATAGCCCCAGGATCCGCCGAACGGATGCTCCGCGAGGGGGAGGAACTCCACGTGGGTGAAGCCAAGCGCGCTCACGTGTTCGATCAGAGGGTCGGCTGCGTCGCGGTACGACAAGCCGGGGCGCCACGAGCCGAGGTGGACCTCGTAGATCGACATGGGCTCGGTCACCGGGCGACTCTTGGAACGTCGTGAAATCCAGGCCGAGTCCTGCCATCGGTACGACGACGCGGTGACGACCGACCCGGTAGCGGGGGGAACCTCCGCGAGTCGGGCCAGCGGGTCGGCCTTCAGCCGCCACTGCCCGTCCGGTCCCTGGATCTCGTACTTGTAGACCGCTCCCTCATCGACAGCGGGGATGAACAACTCCCAGACCCCGGAGCCACCCATCGAGCGCATCGCGTGGGCTGCGCCGTCCCACCCGTTGAAGTTGCCGACGACCCGAACTGCGCGGGCGTTCGGCGCCCAGACGGCGAAGGATGTGCCATGGCTGTCTTCGTGGGTTCGAACGTGTGAGCCCAGGACGTCCCAGAGCCGCTCGTGGCGTCCCTCGCGGATCAGATGGAGGTCCAGTTCGCCGATGGTGGGAGAGTGCCGATAGGGATCGTCGTCCCGGTAGTCGGGTCCGTCGTCGTACGTCGCGTCGATCCGGTAGGAACCAATCGGTCCGGTGACCGTGCCCTCCCAGATGCCTGCCGCGACATGCTCCAGCCGCACGCGTTTGCCGCCATCGAATACGGCGGTGACCGTCGCGGCGAGCGGTCGGCGGGTCCGGATGACCCACGTGTTCTTGCCGGTGGGATGGATGCCGAGAACGCTGTGGGGGTCGTGATGGCTGCCGTGCGCGACGGCGTCGAGTGTGGCGGGGTCGATCGTAGTCATCGCTGTCCCTCAATCCGCAGGATGTGCACGGGCTCGCGGAAGGCGTCGAGCCGCACGTAGTTGTGGTCTGTCCAGGTCCACTGGGCCCCGGTGATGAGGTCGGTGACCCCGAAGGCCTCACCCGGTTCGACGCCCCACACGCGAGTGTCGAGGTGGACCGTGGTCTCGCGCACCGAATGGGGGTCGACGTTCACCACGACGAGGATCGTGTCGGATTCGCCCGTCGGCGAGAGGGCGGCATCCAGGTGCTTCGAATAGACGAGGATCGCGTCGTCGTCGCTCCAGTGGACCGTGAGATTTCGCAACTGACGCAGTGCCGGGTGATCCCGGCGGATCTCGTTGAGGCGGGTCAGGAACGGCGCGAGGGATGAGCCCGCCGCGTCGATCGCCTCCCACTCGCGGAACTTGTACTCGTACTTCTCGTTGTCGATGTTCTCTTCGGAGCCCGGCCGGGCGACATTCTCGAACAGTTCATAACCCGCATACACGCCGTAGACCGGCGCAGCCGTGGCGGCGATCGCGGCACGGATGACGTACGCCGCGTGGCCGCCGTACTGGAGGTACTCGGTGAGGATGTCGGGGGTGTTCACGAAGAGGTTGGGCCGAAGGAAATCAGCTGTCTCGTGGGCAAGCGAGGAGAGGAACTCCTCGAGCTCCTCCTTCGTGTTGCGCCAGGTGAAGTAGGTGTAGCTCTGTTGGAACCCCGCCATTGCCAGCCCCTGGAGCGGAGCGGGGCGGGTGAACGCCTCGGCCAGGAAGACGACATCCGGGTGCTCGGCGTTCACCTCGCGGATCAACCACTCCCAGAACTGGAGCGGCTTGGTGTGCGGGTTGTCGACGCGGAAGATGCGTACGCCCTGCGCAATCCAGTGGCGCACGATCCGCAGCACCTCGGCGCGGATTCCCTCGGGATCGTTGTCGAAGTTGATCGGATAGATGTCCTGATACTTCTTCGGGGGGTTCTCGGCGTACGCGATGGACCCGTCGGGGAGCGTCGTGAACCACTCCGGGTGGCTTGTCACCCACGGATGATCCGGGGACGCCTGCAGCGCGAGGTCGAGCGCAACCTCGAGCCCTTCGGCGGCAGCTGCCCGCACGAACGCACGGAAGTCGGCGAGAGTGCCGAGATCAGGATGCACGGCATCATGTCCGCCCTCTGCCGCGCCGATCGCCCACGGCGAGCCCGGATCGCCCGGACCGGGGGTCAGCGAGTTGTTCGGGCCCTTGCGATTCGTGCGCCCGATCGGATGGATCGGCGGCAGGTACACGACGTCGAAACCCATCCGTGCAACCGCGGGAAGCCGCTTGCTGGCAGTGCGAAACGTACCGCTCTTGACGGTGCCGTCTTTGCGGAGTTTTGCCCCTTCGGACCGGGGGAAGAACTCGTACCAGGCGCCCACGCCTGCCCGTTCGCGTTCGACGAGCAAGTCGCGGTCGCTGCCCACGGTCACGAGGGACTGCAGCGGGCGAACCGTGAACGCTGCCTCCAGACGCGGATCGTCAATAAGGCTGAGCGGCTCGGTGCCGGCATCCGCGCGGAACTGCTCTGCCATCTCGGTGAGCATGCGGCGCTCGGCTGCCGGTCGATCGCGTTCGGCAGCGCCGCGTTCGCACAGCAGCGCCCCCATCTCCAGCATGAGGGGGACATCGACACCGGCGAGCACTTTGACGTGGGCCGCGTGGTGCCAGGTGGCGAAGTCGTCAGCGAAGGACTCGAAGTGGAACGTCCAGGTTCCCTCCTCAAGGAGCGCAACGTTCGTCCACCAGCGGTCGAATCCGTCCCCCGCAGGGTCCAGGCGATGCAGCGACTCGTCGCCCGACGGTGAGGTCAGGCGCAGGTGAACGCCGATGCGATCGTGGCCCTCGCGGAAGGCCGTGACGCCGAACGCGACAGCCTCGCCGTGAAAGGCGCTCGGGCTATAGGCCGCGTCGGGGGTGTCAGGCCTCGGCCGGACCATGGGGATGCGTCCCATGGCGGCGTCAGCGGCCGGCGCGAGCGGCGAGGCGGGGCGCACCGGGATCGCGGTGGCGCTTCGCCACGGCCGAGGAACGGGGGAGCGTCTGCTGGTTGCCACGTTTCGAACCTACCCCGCGCACCGCCAGCGGGAACAGGTGTGGACAGGGGGCGCGCCGTCGGCAACAATGCGCCCCTGGAAGAGGCTCAGGCCGGGTCGGCTACGAACAGGCGCATCGATGTCGGACCGAGCTCGACGGATGACGCGGGCTCGTGGGCGGTGATGTCGTCCGACGGATGCTCGTCCTCGCTCGACCAGACCGCTCGATATCGCGCGACCCCC
>MDTG01122860.1_pt1 | contig 58913 bp, 53 predicted proteins | sample 811421 | NCBI WGS metagenome assembly MDTG01 (sample SAMN05326645, study PRJNA326480) | marine metagenome | isolation source: seawater | place: Pacific Ocean: South East | collected 2011
ATGTGAAATTTGAAGAAAATCTTCAACGTTGGAAAATAGAGTTGATTTTACAGCTGGTTCCTTCTCATAATATTTGATAAATTTTTCGAATGCTGATTTTATGGTCGGGTTTTCTTTATTTTCTCCTATTGTGGCAAAAGCCTCTTCAACAAGATTTTGTGCTCCCCCACCTACTAACCTACGGGCTTCTTGAAAATTGATTTTGCGAAAACCTTCGCTTACCATTACACGATTCAATGCAGACAAAATGTCAGGTAGTGTGTCAATCAGTGTGCCATCTAGGTCAAAAACTATTCCGTTGATATTAACGAGGTTATCAACGTCAAGAACATCCATGTTTTTCTCTGCTTTTTTCACCAGTATTTCTTAAAATAGTTCCGGCACCGTGTTCTGTGAAAATTTCAAGAATTAATGCATGTGAAACTCTACCATCGAGTATCACAGCTGCATTAACTCCGTTTTTGATAGTTTTAAGGCACGTATCCACTTTGGGGATCATGCCACCATGGATTGTGCCATCAATTTTGTAAGCCTCAACTTGTTTTGATGACATTTCAGCAATTAACTCCCCATCTTTGTTAAGTACACCCGCAACATCAGTAAGCATCAAAAGTCTCTCCGCACAAATGGCTGAAGCTACAGCACCGGCAACTGTATCTGCATTGATATTAAATGTTGTGGAATCCTCACCAATGCCAATCGGCGCGATTACCGGAATGAGTTCAGTATTTGTGAGAGCGTTCAGTACGCCTGTGTTAATATGTGATGGTTCCCCAACAAATCCTAAATCGAAATCTTTTTTGTTATTGCATTGGTTTCCATCAGTTCGTTGTTGGAGCTTTCTCGCTTGGATTAGTTGACCGTCTTTTCCAGAAAGCCCAACTGCGGTCCCACCTGCGTCGTTTATTGCAGTCACAATTTTTTTGTTTATATTGCCGGCTAGAACCATTTCCACGATCTCAATGGTTTCTTGATCTGTAACCCGAAGACCATCCACGAAAGTACTTTTAATATTTAGCCTTTCTAACATATTACCAATTTGAGGCCCCCCACCGTGCACAACGATCGGTTTGATGCCTACATGCTTCATCAAAACAACATCGTTTGCGAATTGTTTTCTAAGGAGCCTGTTTCCCATTGCGTGGCCGCCATATTTAATCACGAATGTTTTGCCGGCATACTTTTGCAAGTAAGGTAACGCTTCTGATAAAGTTGCTGCTTTTGTTATCCAGTGGTTTTTCATGGTTTGCTCATCTGTCGCTTTTTGCGCTTCTCTTCTTTCACTCATTTTTCAATTTTATCCGAATTTTGCAGATACAGCCAGCGCTGCGAGTTCTTTTCGTAATTTTATCAAACCATCCCCTTTTGCAGCGCTGGTTTCTAAAATACTAGTATGGGCCGCAGGGTGCTGTGGAAAAGTTTTTATTAGGTTGCTGATTATACTTTGCCTTTTGGCAGCACTAGTTTTGTCACATTTTGTTAGTATTATCTGATAAATCACCGCCGCTTTATCGAGTTCGACCATCAGCATTTCGTCATTGTTTTTTAACCCATGTCTGGAATCGATTAGTAAACAAACTCGCATTAGATTGGGGCGACCTCTAAGATATTGGTGAATAAGTTTATTCCATCCTTTGATTCGGGAACGGGATGCGCGAGCGTAGCCATATCCTGGTAAGTCAACCAGCATCAATTTTCCGCTCAAATCGAAAAAATTTATCTGTTGGGTACGTCCTGGGGTTTGTGATGTGCGAGCGAGCCTGGTTTGTCTAGTTAGTGCATTTAGCAAGCTAGATTTTCCGACATTGGAGCGTCCGGCAAACGCAATCTCTGGGCTTTCGCTGAAGGGGAGTACGTCTATATTATTTGCACCTGCTACAAACTTACATTCCTTTTCGAATAGCAGCCGAGCTGTTTCAGCCCTGACAGTATCTTCAATATGAAGTTCAGCTATAGCAGTCATTTTGATGCGAAACGGCCTAACCGCCGATTTTTACCCCCATGCGGCGCATGATATACCATTGCTGCGCAATTGAGAGGATGTTATTCCACGCCCAATAAATAACTAAACCGGCCGGAAAGCGAGCGAGCATAAACGTAAAAACTATTGGTAGAAACATAAAAATTTTCTGCTGAATAGGATCTGCCGGTGCGGGATTTAATTTTTGCTGTAACCACATTGTTAGCCCCATTAGTAAAGGCCATATACCAATAAGAAGTATTTCCGGCGGATTCCATGGTATGAGGCCGAATAAATTGAACATTGAAGTTGGGTCTGCAGCGGAAAGATCTTGAATCCAACCAAAAAATGGAGCATGTCGCATTTCGATCGTTACGAACAACACCTTGTAAAGGGCAAAAAACACCGGTATCTGGATCATAATTGGAAGACAACCTGCCGCTGGATTAACTTTTTCTTCACGATAGAGCTTCATCATAGACTCATTTAACTTTTGCTTGTTGTCAGGATATCGTTCTCGAAGCTTCATCATTTTAGGTTGAAGTTGTTTCATGCGGCTCATGGCCCTGTAGGATTTATTTGCAAGTGGGAAAAAGGCTAGTTTAATTAAAACCGTCAAAAGTAAAATTCCAAGACCAAAATTACCAAGTAATCTGTAAAAATATTCAAGAACGTAAAATATTGGTTTTGTTAGGAAATAGAACCAACCAAAATCAACCGCTAAATCAAATCGAATAATTCCGTGTTGTTCACTGTAACCATCGAGCAATTTAACTTCTTTTGCCCCAGCGAAAATTTGATGGGTTGTGCTGGCTGAACTGTTGGCTGGAACAATTTTCCCTTGTCCTACAAAATCAGCCTGATATTTGTGGCGGTTTCCAGTAAGATTATGGCGGAAGGAACCCGTAAATTTTTCCTTCTGATTAGGGATTAGAGCCATGAGCCAATATTTATCTGTTATTCCAAGCCAGCCACCCTGCGACGTTCTAGTTTCAACTTTTGTATCTTCCAAGTCATCGTAATCTAGTTCTTCTAAATTTCCATTAAAAACGCCTATTAATCCTTCATGTAATATAAAAAAACCAAGTGTTTCTGGAACATCGGTTCGCGATATCAAACCATAAGGATACAATGTAATGGATTTACTGGTTTTATTCTCAACTAATTGTGTTATTTTGAATAAATAATTTTTGTCGATGCTTATCACTCTTTTGAAGACTAAACCTTTTCCATTATTCCAAGTCAGAGTGACTGGTTGTTGCGGGGTTAAGGTACTACGATTGGTCTTCCAGACAGTCGTATCGTTGGGAAGTGATATGTCTTTATCTAATGCTGTCCATCCGAACTGAGCATAATATGGTTTTGGCGCACCAATTGGTGAGAGTAAAGTAATTTCTGGGCTATTTGGATCTACAGTTTCTCGGTACCCTCTAAGAATAAGGTCATCTATTCTACCACCATTCAGAGAAATTGAACCTTTGATGCGTTCTCCCACTATTTGCAGGCGTTTAACGCGGGAAATAGCGGCGCTTCTTTGAATTTCTGATCTTCTCATCAGGTCTTGTGAAGGAGCCACTCCCGGTATTGGAGCTAGTTGAGTTGTAGGCGGTAAAACATTTGTGTTAGGTTGTGGTATTCCCTTTGGCCCTGTTGGAGTCTGATTTGGCGCTTCGGGACGAAGCTTGTTTGGTAAGGTTTCTTTTTTAAGTTCAGCCTGACGGGCCAGTTCAGAGCGATGTTGCTCCATTCTTGGCATTTCATAAAGAAATTGCCAAAGAAGAAGTATGCCCACGGACAGGACTGCGGCTAGTATCAGGTTGCGTTGTTCCATTTTTATTGACGTCTCATAGATTTATTCTTTCTCTTTTAATCCGGGAACCGGATCGTAGCCTGAACCACCCCAAGGGTGACATCGACAAATGCGTTTTATAGAAAGACTAACACCACGGATAGCCCCATGGATACGAAGTGCTTCAATAGAATAATGAGAGCAACTGGGCAGAAATCGACAAGTCGTGGGCATCAGAGGTGATACAAACCATTGATAGACTCTAATACTTAAAAGAATTGGTAATAGGAGAATTTCTTTAATCATCAATAACACTATTTATCATTTTCAAAATTGCGGTGGGCACTCACTCGCTTTAGAGCATCCTTTAAATCTTTGGTTAAATCCTCATAAAGTCTATTTTTGGTGTGGGCTCGTCCAATTAAGACAAAATCAAAGCCTTTTTTTGCTACTGCTGGTAAAACAGCAGTGGCGGCGGCTCTTAACCTCCGCTTAACTCTGTTTCTAATAACTGCGTTACCAATTTTTTTGGTCACAGTAAAACCAACCCTGATCGAATCTGCCTCAGCAGATACAAACGGATGTTTGCAGGCACTGGAGCGCTCCAACGCTTGAAGAACCAACCCGGGGGTTGCAAACTTTACGCCTTTTTCTGCGACATCAAGAAATTCACGCCGCTGCTTTAGACGCTGCAGCGTTTGCACCATTTTCAGGCAGACAAACGTTTACGACCTCGAGCACGCCGATTGGCAAGAACTCGACGTCCTCCAACCGTTGCTTTGCGGGCACGAAATCCGTGACGTCTTTTGCGAACCAGAACACTAGGTTGGTAGGTACGTTTCACAATATTCTCCAGTGGGAAATTAAGTGCATTTGCTGTATACGGATTTGAACAACATAAGTCAATCTTCCACAAATTAATAATAAAATTTATTGTTTTTACCTAAATACAATTTTCATTATCAAAATTATTGTTTTTTTCGTAAATTCCAATTTAATACTCTAGCATTTACCAAAATTCATTTGTACTTGCAAATCGTTTAAGGAGAGCTGTTAGTTAAGTGTTAGGTAAGAAGCCAAATTCCCAGTTATTACTTAAGAAGCAGAGAATAAAAAAGTTTGTTCCTTTTTCAATTCTACTATCAGGTCTGATCGTGTTTTGGTTTTTAAATGTTAACAAATTCATTTCATATGAATGGCTAACGGAAAACCAAATTGAATTAACAAATTGGATAGCTGATAATGATTTTCTAGCGTCTGTAGTATACGTATTAGTGTATATTGTTATTGTGTCTTGCTCTATGCCCGTAGGAACAGCTATGACGATTGCAGGCGGGTTTTTCTTTGGGCCGGTTTTAGGTGCGTCTTTGTCGGTCATAGGGGCTACAGGAGGTGCGGCTATTGCATTTCTAGCAGCGCGTTTTGCTTTTGGACCTCTCTCTAAAAAACGATTTGTAACACCAATTATTTCTCAAATGCGTGACGGTTTTGAGCGTAATGCATTTGGTTATATGCTATTCTTGAGGTTGATACCTATTTTTCCATTTTTTATGGTCAACTTGGTTCCGGCTTTTTTAGGCATCAAACTCATGATTTTTATCGTAAGCACTTTTTTAGGAATCATTCCAGGTACCCTTATTTATTCTTATCTAGGAGGCGGATTGAGCAGTGTGCTTTTGCGCTGGGAGGATGTTGATCAAAATATTATTTTTACCCCATTATTTTTGTTTCCGCTTATTGGGTTAGGTGTGTTGGTATTGACGCCGATCATATACAAAAAATGGAAGCGATTTCGAGAACGAGAGAGTTAGTTAGACTACTTGTTTGCAAGTTTATCAAATGATAGACAAGGTTTTATGTGTGATTTGTGCTTGTTGTTAAATTATCTTTTTAAGGGTGTTTTATTTTAAGGATAAAAAAATGAATAATATTCGAAACTGCATTATGGGAGGGGTTATGTTTGTGCTTGCAATTTGCGGACTTTTTGTAGCTAGTATTGCAGGCCATGGGCTTGGTTATTGGGGAGGGTTATTATTCTTTGTTTTTGCTATTTGGTTTATTTTTCGACTAATTCAGGTCAGTTTTGATCACTCAGAGGAGTAAAAACATCGATGAATAATACTGTGACTGAAAAACTACGCAAATTATTGCATGACGGGCAGGCCCATCTCACGCCGGCATGTTTTGATGCTCTCTCTGCGCGTTTGGTTGAACGAGCAGGTTTCGATGTTTCGTTTATGAGTGGGTTTGCTGTATCCGCTGCTCGTCTGGGTTTGCCTGACACCGGTCTTATTTCTTACTCTGAGATGCTTGATCAAGGACGAAATATATGTGGAGCAGCAGATATTCCAATAATAGGCGATGCTGATACTGGTTATGGCAATGCGTTAAACGTTAGGCGAACAATTGAAGGGTTTTCCAGAGCGGGGTTTGCATGTGCAATGGTTGAAGATCAACTCGCACCTAAACGTTGTGGTCATACTCGTGGTAAAGCAGTTGTTGATCGAGACGAAGCCCTGTTAAGAATCAAGGCGGCAATTGATGCACGTGAAGATGGAGCGGATATTTTAATTATGGCCAGAACTGACGCCCGCGCAACTGATGGCTTTGACGAAGCTATGTGGAGGATGAAGGCATTTGCTGATGCAGGCGCAGATATTTTGTTCTTGGAAGCTCCACAATCAGAAGAGGAGATGGAAGCTTTCTGCAACGGGGTCTCTGGACCAAAGATGGCTAATTTGATTGAGCAAGGGGATACTCCTTTGCTTACAATAAATACCCTTGGCCAAATGGGATTTAGCATAGTTCTTTATCCACTTACTTTGTTAAATTCAGCGATGACTGCGATGGAGAATGCGCTAAACTGTTTGGCGGAGGGTGTTTCCCCTCCTGGTTTATCTGACTTCAGTTACTTAAGGAATGTTGTTGGGTTTGACTCTTATTATGAAGCAGAAAAACGATATTCTCAAAAATAACAATAATTGTTAAATAGTTGTGCTGGAAATATATAGAAATTAAATCTGAACCGATTTAATTTGATTATGTTTAATGAAAACCGAAACACTCTTCACGCTAAACCTTGCATAACGTTGTCTTGAAAAGCTGGACGTGAAGATAAGGTATCGAACCACCGTTTTAAATTCGGGTATTCCTCTCTTTCGATTGGCATTTCGTACCACCGATAAGCGGCTATCCCAACAGGAATGTCACCTATTGTAAAGCTAGCACCAGCTACATACTCGTTGCGTTCTAAGTTTTTATCCAAGATAAACATCGATTTTGATAATGCATTTCGTGATTTTTGAATTTCCCTCAAATTCCGTTCTTTTTCTGGGGTACGAATTAATCCTCTAAATACTGGTACTAAAGAGGGACTGCAAACCGTCAATTGCCAATCCATCCATCGTTCGGCGCTTGCTAAAATATTTAAATTTTCTGGGTAAAGATTTCCGTAACTGTGTTTTCGAGCAAGGTATCTGGTGCATGAGTTTGATTCCCATAGAATAAAATCTTCATCTATGATAGTGGGAATTACTCCATTTGGATTTAATTCTAAATATTCTGGTTCAAGATTGCCTCCGAACGGGCCGCCCAAATCTTCACGATGAAAATTTAATCCAATTTCACCGCATACCCATAAAACCTTTTGGACATTTGATGATGTTTTACGACCAAGAATTTTCAGCATATTGCCTCCTTTTTTCAGTATTTTTTAACTTAATTCTCTGCGGGCCCTTTAAGCTCTACTACATTACCATCCGGATCCGATAAATAAACTGAGGGTCCATATCCGTCTGCTCCAAAACGTCGTCCCCATTCGTGTATCCTTATTCCGAAACGGTTAAAGTAATTTTTTAGTTCGCTATAATCGAATTTCTCAATAGTTAATGCAATATGATCAACATTTCGTCCGATCTTGGGAGAGCCATATCCATTCCTGCTACCTAATTCACTATCTTGGGGAACTAAGTCAATCATAGAGGCGCCCACTTGAAATTGATAAAGACCTAGATCAGGTTCACTGCGCACTGCAGGACAACCCAAAACAACATTATAAAAAAAAATAGAGTCTTTAATGTTACTTACCCTAAGTACAACGTGATCTAGTTTTACTATGCGTATTGGATTCAAAATAAAACCCCGTTGGACTACATGAGAACGCTATTAAAAACTATAAAATGTATTTGTTTTTATTGATTGTTAATTTACCTTCGTGCAGTAATGTGTTCAATCCATGTATTGTAATATGTTGCACTGAAGATAATTATTGCCCCAATCCAAACCCAAGGGTCAAGGGTTTCATTATATAAAAATATTCCAAAAATTGCAGAGATTGGCAATCGAAGGAAATCAAAAGGCATGACAAAGCTGGCATCTGCAGCTGCAAAAGATCGAATGATGCAAGCATGCGCCAGATAGCCGAAAACACCAAGCAAAATTATCGGTAGCACGTGTGATAAAATAGGCGTTTTCCAGGCCAAACAGGCTGGAATAAATGAAACAAACACAAACATGGTTGACATGTAAAAAAGGATAGCATTCGGGTTATCTGTTTTTGAAAGGGACTTGGTAGCCACTTGTGAGGAGGCATAACAAATGGAAGAAAGAATGATAGCGACAGTGCCTAAACTCAAAACTATAAAGCCAGGGCGTATAATAACTAAAGCACCAACGAAACCTATAATCGTTGCAATCCATCGATGTTTCCCGATTTTCTCGGGAAGGAAAACAGCGGCGAGACAAATAGTAAAGAGTGGAACCGTAAATTGTATTGCGGACAAATCCGCAAGCGGCAATAGAGTTACTGCAATAAACCATCCGATATTTCCCACATAATGAATAATATTGCGAAACCAATGCAATCCTAATCTTTTCGTTGTTATATTTTTTCTTTGTCTGAGCACCCAGGGCAGCACGATCAACAAGCTAACGATGCTCCGCATAAAAATCATTTGCAGAACATTGTAATGGTCTTGGAGGTCGCGAACAGTGATAGCTAATAGAACCAAAGAGATGGCCCCTAGAGTCATCCAGATTGCGCCACGGGTATTTCCAGAAAAGCTGTTAAATAATCTCAAAGCGTGCCCACAAAATATCCATTAATCTCCTAATGCTATTCCCTCACGTCGGGAGTCAGCTCCTCCCTCAAGACCATGTTCAAGTACCCTAATACCGCTCAATCCGCTGGTTTTTTCCCTTATGTCTGGATTGTGTCCCAACTCTTGCAGTTCTTTCACTAACTCAATGAGGTTAGTATCCTTTTCAAGTTCGGTTCGTTTGTTTTTGTTTAGAAAATTTGGCATATCAATGGCCTCTTGCATATGCATTTTCCAGTCTAGTACTGCAATAAGCGTTTTTATAACATAGCCAATAATACTTGAACCGCCCGGAGATCCCACCGTCATAATAAGATTTCCTTCTCGATCAAGTACGAATGTGGGTGACATCGAACTCCGGGGTCTTTTTTTTGGTTGCGGAGCATTTACCTTGATTTTACCTTTATTATCACGAGGATTTGCTGCGAAGTCGGCTAGTTCATCGTTCAACATAAATCCATGAATCATTATTCTTGATCCGAAAGCCGTGCCGATAGTTGTAGTCATTGATATTGCTTCACCCCAGGAGTCCACAATGGCTATATGGCTGGTTGAGTTGAGCTCTTTACTAGCATTGTCCGAAGAAAAATCTGGAAAAACACTCAGAAACGGTGGTTTTCCGGCTATGGCTATTTTCATAGTTTCCCTTTTTGAAATAAGGGCAGATCGCTCCTGTAAATACTTAGTATTAATCAGGCCCTTCGATGGAATCTGCACAAAATCAGGATCGCCAAGATAAAGATTCCTGTCAGCAAAGGCGAGTCGACTTGCTTCAGTGACAAGGTGTATAGCTTCTGCAGAATTGGGAGTGTGTCGCCCAAGATTAAATCTTTCCAACATTCCGAGCGTTTGGATTACTGCAACCCCACCGGAAGTTGGAGGTGGCATGCCACAAATCTTCCAGACTTTATATGGCCCGCAGATGATTGGCCTTTGTTTGGAATTGTATGTTTGGATATCTTCAGCTGTCAATTTTCCTGGGAGGTGATGAGTCTTTTGTACAGCATTAGCAATATCAACCGACATATTTCTCGAATAAAATGCTTGGGGCCCTTTTTCTGCCAATAATTTAAATGTTTCTGCTAGCTTTGGATTTTTTAAAATATATCCAATTGGTAATGGTTTGCCATTTGGTAGATAAAAGTAATTGCGGGCTTCCGGAAAATTTTTAAGGAACTTATCTTTTTTAATCATTTTATGAAGGCGGGGCGAGACGGCAAAACCATTTTTTGCCATTTGGATTGCTGGATCAAAAAGTATTTTCCAAGGTAATCTTCCATGTTTTTTATGTGCCACTCCTAGAACGTGGACTGTGCCAGGTACTCCAACCGAGCGACCACCAATTTTACGTTTATCCCAAGAAAAGACATCGCCATTACTTTTAAGAAAAAGATTTTCGGTTATGGCCCTTGGAGCGGTTTCCCGTCCGTCGTAAGCACTAAGTATTGGTTTGGAAGCTTTTGTTTTAGCTGGTTTATAGTTTAATAGGAATGCGCCCCCGCCGATCCCAGAACTTTGCGGCTCGACCAGAGTAAGCACCATTTGCACTGCAATCGCAGCATCTACCGCGCTTCCTCCCGCGCGCAGTATATTGAGGCCGATTCTAACAGCAACAGGGTTCGCTGCGCTCACCATTTGTTGTTTTGCATAAACTGAAGCGCGATTTGCTTTAGCTAAAACTGAATTAATTGTGTATCCAAATATAAGAGCTGTGCTGAGAAAAACCCCTAATTTATATACAATTCTTGTCATTTAAATTTACTCCTTATCTTCAGTTCAATTTAAATGGGAAGGAAGCCCTTGTACCCATTAAAAATTTACGGTTAAAAACTTTTACAAGTCTGTTACCCTGACCGCAACAAATGACGTAACATGGAGATTAACAGTGAGCATATCCTCACAAAAGAAACGTATTACCGTCCCGAAACTCAGGGCGCGCAAAGGTGGTGAGCCGATTGTGTCTCTCACAGCTTATACTGCGCCAATGGCTGGTTTTCTAGATCCCTACACAGATGTTTTTATAGTGGGTGATTCCTTAGGTATGGTTCTTTACGGTTATGATAGTACTTTGAATGTTAGCTTGGAAATGATGATTGCGCATGGTGCTGCCGTCGTACGAGGCTCGGAAACCGCCTGTGTCACGGTTGATATGCCATTTGGATCTTACCAAGAGTCTCCAGAACAGGCATTTCGGAATGGAGCCCGTTTAATGCAGGAAAGCGGATGTGGAGCAGTTAAGTTGGAGGGTGGTATAGAGATGGCAGAGACAGTATCATTTTTGACTGACCGCGGCATTCCAGTTATGGGGCATGTCGGTCTCATGCCACAGAGCGTCAATCGCTTAGGTGGTTATCAGGTTCGTGGTCGTGAGAGAGAAGAGGGGTCAGCCATTGTTTCCGACGCCCGCGCTATTGCTGAAGCGGGCGCTTTTTCTGTGGTGATTGAAGGTGTGGTTCCTTCTGTTGCTAGTCATGTAACACATTCTGTATCTGTTCCAACTATTGGTATAGGGGCTAGCGCGGAATGCGATGGTCAAGTCCTGGTCACGGAAGATATGATAGGTATGTTTAATGATTATACCCCAACTTTTGTTAAGCGTTATGCGGAATTAGGGGCAGAGGTGCAGAAAGCCGCAGCAGCTTATGCATCTGATGTTAAAGCGCGCCGTTTTCCTGGACCAGAACAAGTATTTAAGGAAAAAAATAAACGTAAAACATAAACAAGTTAAAATAATCTAAAATGAAAGTTATTTACAGTATTGAAGACCTCAGAAAAACGGTTCAAACATGGAGAAAATCGGGTGAGACCATCGCTCTTATACCAACGATGGGTGCTTTGCATGATGGTCATTTGAGTTTGGTTTCTATAGGCCGTTCATATTGTCAGAGAACTATTGTAACAATATTTGTAAATCCTACCCAGTTTGGTGAAAATGAAGACTTAGCCACCTATCCGTCAGATTTCATACAGGATAAAAAGATTTTGGAAAAAGCTAACGTCGATTTATTATTTGCCCCTTCTGTAAAAGAAATTTATCCATCAGATTTTGCAACACAAATTTCGGTAAAAGGACTCTCGCAGGAAATGTGTGGAGCAATTAGGCCGGGGCATTTTGAGGGGGTTGCTACGGTCGTCACAAAATTATTCTTACAAGCTCTGCCTGATACTGCCATTTTTGGTGAAAAAGATTTTCAGCAATTACAGGTTATTCGCCGCCTTACCGCTGATTTAAATATACCGGTCAAAATTATTTCAGGTCCGACGGTTCGCGATGCTGATGGTTTGGCCCTATCATCCCGCAATTCCTATCTTTCTGAGTCAGAACTAAAAATTGCACCGGTTCTTTACAGTACGTTGAAGTCGGCAGCGCAAGCTATAAAAGCAAACAATTCAAACATCGAGCATATTTGTGAGGGGGCACTTCAATCGTTGTTAACTGCCGGATTTTTGTCTGTAGACTACTTTGATGTTCGAGATGAAAATACAATGATGACGGTAACAAAAATTAAAGGCGCGGAGCGTATTTTTTGTGCAGCACATTTAAAAGGAGCAAGGCTCATTGACAATTTTAAACTATGAGCCACCAAAACCTCTCAAAAGAGGTGCAAGTCAAATAGGGATTTTACCTTACGAACACGTGCACCTCGTTTGTTCGGGCAGCGTTGCTAGTGGATGATGATAACCGCACTCGTTGAAGCGGCAAACCCATCTCCGAAAGAGATCTGAGTACAGCCTCAGCGTTACGTTTTGCCTTGTTGCTATCTATCGTCACTTGCGCAGGCGACCCTTGCCCTGATGCAACTGCCACAATATCGAAACCAGCATCAGGTTTTCTTTGTAAAGCACGATTTACCGCATTATAAAGTGCTTGTTTGTACTCAACATTGGCACTATCGAATCGAATAACAACTAGAGGACTGCGTTTAGAAACAGTTCTATTGGAACGAATGCCCTGAGCAATTGGAACACTCGCGTAAGCTCGATTCGACAGACTTTGCCCAAGCAACTCACCATTCTTTATTGCAAGTGATAGTGTTGTTAAATTCGATCGTTCATTTGCCATATAGGTAGACTGACGCGATATATCTTCGCTTAATTCGTTTAAAAGTCTATCAATGAGAACAACAGTGCGGTTTACTTCATCTTCTAATATCGCCAATTGTCTATGATCTTCTTCTACAGCTCCGGTCAACCCATAAGCTGCCCGTGTCGTTTCAAGTAAATATGAAGACATAGTACTCGTGCCTGCAACAGAATTCGCCAAGGCATTCATTTTTCCAATGTCGCCGTCAATTTGAGCAAGTTGTTGTTGGCTGACATTCCATTGATTTACAAGAAATGGATTTCCCGGTGTTGTACCAACCTGTAGACGCGAATTGATAGCGGCAACCGACGCATGGTATTTCTGAGCATGCTTCTGTGTTTGTTTTCTTATATTCTGTAAAGTTTTATTATGCCGATTGATTTCAGACTGCATCCGCCGCAACTCGCCTCTGAGCATTTGTACTTTTTGACCAACAAAAGTTCCAGTTTGTTGCCCAGGAGTAACTTTCGGCGGAACAAAGTTTGTGGAGTTCAGCGCAGGGGGTTTTGCAGAGGTTTTAGGTGCTGACTGATCGTTAACTTCTTTCTGCGTTGAGCTCTCCGCGGTCTTGGTAGGTACTGGCAGCGGTTCTGGTTCGCTCATCAAAAATGATGGCCACAAATCATCTGTTGAACATCCTGATATCAAAAATCCAGGAATAATCAATGCTGCAAGGATATGTTTCCGGGTCATGGCCGGACCTCACCTGTTTTGTTTAACTCTAGGATTAAAGCACAATGCCTGAAATCCAATTTTAAAATTACCATCAAGTTTAATTAAATGAACCTGATATTTTTGCATCTTACTCAAACAAGCTGAGCTTCACAAGCTGATTTTTAGAGATAAAACAATCTTTACTTCGACCCCCTTGCATTATAACCCCATTTTAAGTAAAAATTTTTGGATAATCCGCAAAATACAGTATCGTTTTGTTCTGCAAAGCGCCCGTAGCTCAGCTGGATAGAGCACCAGACTACGAATCTGGGGGTCGGGAGTTCGAATCTTCCCGGGCGCGCCACCCGTCCCGCAATAAATTCAACATTTCCCCCAAATCATTTGCTAAAACAAAACAACCTAAATAAAAATTCTAACTTAGGTATATGTTGTGCACAGATACTCATTTGCTCATACCAAAAACTTTTCGTAATCCCCGTAACATAGCGTTCCAAATGACTTTTAGACCCATGCTTCCTACCTGAACTGGTGCTGCGGGTTTTATACCATTGGTGGCCGAGGTATCTTTTACAGCACTGTCAGTATCTTGTTTTGTTAATTGGGCGGAAGTCGACGGTGCTATAACATTCTCTCTTAAATTCTTTGCAAATTGGTCAATTATTTGTTGTGCCAGATCTTTTACCATGCCTACACCGCGTCCGTACTGCGCTACGGCGCCTGATAATTGGAGATTTGTATTAATAACCACGCAAGTGCCGTCACTCACTTCTTCCATGTGAAATGCAACTGTTGCATTCGCTCCTCCGCGACCCTTCGTATCGTTACCCTTTGCAGTGAGTCGAGCTTTCTTTTCGTTTTCGTCGATATCATCGAAGCTCGTCTGGCCACTAAGAGTTAATGCTACAGGACCTAGTTTGACCGATACTTTTCCTTTGTAGGTCCTCTCATCAACTATCTCTGTTAACTCTGCACCTGGTACGCAAGGGGCTATTCGTTCAATATCCATAAGGATTTTCCACGCCTCTTCGGTCGAAACCGGGACGTTGAATTTGTTATCAAATTCCATACTATTCTACTCTTTCACTGCTTTTGATGTATTCTTTATCTCACAATGCGAACGTGTCGTCCAACATTGTAGCTAAAAGGAATTATTAGCATGCCCCTAGTGCGTCCTCCATCGACTGTAGAACCCATGCTCATTTCCGATCTCTTAAGTATTACTGCGGATGCACATTGCAGGACAAAGGCACTGGTAGCTGATTTAAGTGACGAAATGTTGATTGGGCCGTGTCGTCGAAATTTTTTACCACCGCTTTGGGTTCTTGGACATATTGCTTGGCTTTATGACCACTATCTATTAGATCGTTTGGGAATGCAGCCGGTCGGGCTCTCGGATGTGGGTGCTTTATTCAATGATCAGATTGCACTGAATTCCAATTTATGGAATTTACCTTTACCTGATATTGATACAACAATGAACTATTTTAACCGAGTAGCTGATAGCGTTTCATTCGCACTTGGTGACCTTGAAAAAGCCTCTCCTGAAGCAAGTTTTGCATGTCGGTTTTGTGTACAACGTGAGGATATGCTTGGAGAAATGCTTATCACACAACGCCAAGTTAATGGCTTTCCCGCTCCGAGTTTTGTTGGTGACATGGTAGTCGCTTCTGGCAAGTCACAAGCCGGAGATGTTTACATACCGGGAGGTATTCATTCCCTAGGAGCATCACCAGAAGATGGTTTTATTCTAGACAATGAAAAATGGGGCCACGGTTACGAGGTGGCACCATTTCATATTTCAAGACTTGCTGTAACGAATGAAGAATTTCTCTTATTTTTAGAAGATGGTGGTTATGAACGGAGTGATTTGTGGTCTAAAGCAGGATGGGGGTGGCGATCATATACAAAAGCTCGAAATCCAGTCTATTGGAGAGAAAACTCAAATGGATGGAATGCACGTCTATTCGACAAATGGGAGCTTTTAAAAAAGTCAGATCCCATTATTCATGTAAACTGGTTTGAAGCTGATGCGTGGTGTCGTTGGGCAGGTCGGAGGTTGCCTTGGGAGGGAGAATGGGAAATTGCAGCATCATTAGTTCCCCGTTTTGAAAATAAATTAAGTGGCCCCAAACACCGTTACCCTTGGAACAAAAATACAATCAACGTAACATTTGCAAACCTTGATGGTAACTTTGGCGGTCCCTGTGATGTGACATCCTTTCCCTCGGGTGATAGTGGATATGGTGCTCGTCAAATGATTGGTAACGTCTGGGAGTGGACCCAATCAGCACTGTCAGAATATCCAGGATTCGCTCCTGATATGATGGAAAAATTTTCCCGATCACATATGGACGGTCGCCATCCGGTTCTCCGGGGTGGGTCTTGGGCAACCCGCGGAAGAGCCGTATGGAATACCTTACGTAATTTTGAAGCGATGGATCGTAGTGATCGCTTTTCGGGATTTCGAACTTGTGCAGTTTAAGAGGTTTTATCCGAATTATATTCTAACATTCTACGCACGTTTAGTTTGCTGTTTTAGGAAGGGTTTAGCCGTTTGAAGGAGCTTCCATAATCTGAAAGGGGTGGCTGGCATTGGTACGTCAGTAATGCCTAGGGGAGAAAGCGCATCAATCAGTGCACTTTGTACGCATGGAAGAGCGCCAACACACCCAGCCTCCCCTGCTCCCTTGATGCCAAGCGGGTTTGTAGGGGAAGGATCACTGTTGCTTACTACGTCCACATAGCACATGTCATCTGCTCGCGGCATGCAGTAGTCTACAAATGATGCTGATATTAACTGACCGCTCTGGCGGTCGTATGCGACATCTTCGCATATTGCTTGACCCAACCCCTGCGAAACGCCGCCAATAATTTGACCCTTTAGAAGAAGTGGGTTTATTACTGTTCCAACGTCGTCGACTACGATGTATTTCATAAACTCTGTGGTTCCAGTACTCGGGTCTATCTCTAATTCGCAAGCGTGGCATCCATTTGGAAAAGTAGGAGCATTGGGTTTGAAAGCAGCTTGCGCCTGCAATGTTGGTTCTATACTTGGAGGCAAATTCACATTGTAGGCTTGTTTTGCGACATCAGCTAACTCCACTTTTCTATCTGTGCCGCCAATTTTAAAATTTCCATTCTCAAATATGATATCTTCCTGTGCGGCTTCGAGCATGTAAGCTGCAATAATTTTTCCTTTCCTTATTATTCTCTCGCTTGCCATCATTAGGGCTCCACCACCATTGCCGGCAGAGCGAGACCCAAAGGTGCCCCGGCCGTGCGCTACAATATCGGTATCAGCTTGTAAAAATGTTATATTTTCTATGGGCACGCTAAGCAGTTCATTTGTAATTTGTTTAAATGTTATGTCATGGCCTTGACCTTGCGCGACAGTGCCAACAAGAATAGCGCATTTACCTTTGCTATCAAAACGAATTTCAGCTGCTTCTTCTATTGGGGCAGCAGATTGTTCAATAGCGCAGGCTAGGCCTATTCCCCGCAGTTTCCCCTCCGAGACCGCCTTTTTGCGCCTTGTCTCAAAATCTGACCATCCTGCCAAGACTAATGTCTTATCGAGCGTTTCTTCAAATCGACCTGAGTCATAATTAAATATCAAGCCGGTTTGAAAGGGCATTGACTCCCGAGCAATTATATTACGGCGTCTAATTTCTGAACGATCAATTTTCAACTCACGTGCCGCCTTGTCGATAGCCTTTTCAATAGCAAGACTTGCTTCCGGGCGACCTGCACCGCGATATGGCGCGGTATTGTTATTGTTTGTAAAGACACCGGAGACGGAAGTATAGATCGCGGGTGTGGTGTATACACCAGCCAATCCACCTAAATTATTTGTAGGAGAATGTCCTGTCATCATAGACATGTATGCGCCGAGCGCGGCGACTGTATGGACACGGAAACCTAAAAACTTTCCATGTAAGTCTAGAGCAAGTTCCGCAGTAACTTTATTGTCGCGAGCATGGGTATCGGACATAAGAGATTCAGTGCGGTCCGCAGTCCAACGGACTGGTCTCCCAACTCGTTGTGAAGCTATTAATACAAGTAACTGGTCATCGTATAGTTCACCTTTCATACCAAATGCACCGCCAACATCACCCGCTTTTACACGGATGACTGTCTCTGGTACTTTTAAAATATTAGCAAGGTGGGTCCGTATTCCATGTACACTCTGCGTGCTGGTGGTCAAAAAATATCGTTCTGATCGACAGTCGAAATTTCCAATTGAAACTCTGGGTTCCATTGCATTAGCAGAGATTCGGTTAATGCGATAGGAGATCTTTGTGATGTGATCTGCTTTGTTAAACGCTGAATCGACAGCAGACTTGTCTCCCATTTCGAAAAAAAAAGCTTCGTTATCCGGGCAGTCATCCCAGATTGGTGATGATTCTTGGCTGTTGAAATCTTCCAGATCGGTTAGCGAAGGTAGTAATTCAAAATTTATTTCAATTTGTTCTGCTGCATCTTTTGCTTCATTGAGTGTTTCTGCGACAATAAACGCAATTGGATCACCAACAAATCGCACTCGATTGCGGGCAAGCCCCTCTCGGGCAGCTTGTTGTGTGGTTCCATTACGTTTTTGCCTTTGTACCACCACCGGAAATTCACCAAGATCCATTTTTGATAAATCCTCATTGGTGAGTATACACAATATCCCAGGCATTTGTTTTGCTGAGTTGCAATTTAAATCTAAAATCTTCGCGTGAGCATGCGGAGATCGTAGAAAATAGCCAACCGCTTGATCCGCCAACACAAAGTCGTCACCATACTGTCCACGCCCTTGAAGTAGTCTTGGATCTTCTGTTCGAGGGACTGGTTGTCCAATGCCAAATTTGTTCATTCATGCAGCCTTTTTTGAGCGTGCATTTTGAATAGCCTTCCATATTCTATGTGGTGTTGCTGGCATATCTAAATGATAAATACCTAATTCTTGAAGTGCATCAACCACAGCATTTATAGTGGCTGGGAGTGCTCCAGTAGGCCCCGACTCACCACCACCTTTGGCGCCAATTAAGTTTGAGCGGGTATATGTTGGAGAGCTAATAATATCCATGAAGCAAAAGTCATCCGCTCGGGGCATACAATAGTCCATCAATGATCCAGACAAAAGTTGTCCGGTTTCACTATCAAATTTTACTTCCTCCATTAATGCTTGACCAATTCCCTGTGCAATACCGCCATGCATTTGTGCTTTTAAGAGCAAGGGATTAATTACAGTGCCAACATCATCTACACATACAAAATTTAGGATTTCAGTCTCTCCAGTTTCTGGGTCAATCTCAACTTCACATATCTGGACCCCCGTTGGCCAATTCCAATACTCAGGTTTGAAACTTCCCTGCTCATCAAGACCCGGTTCAATGTCAGGCGGTAATTCATTAGCTTGGAATGATTTTTTAGCCAGTTCAATCAACTTGAGTGATCGATCGGTTCCGGAGACAGTGAAATAGCCTTTTGAAAAAATTATGTCTTGTTCAGCAGTTTCCATCAGGTGTGAGGCAATCCTCTTTCCTTTCTCTATAGTTTTTTGGCACGCAAGTGCAGCAGCTGAACCGCCGATTGCTGTTGAACGAGAATTGAAGGTCCCTCTTCCGTAAGACGCTATGTCGGTGTCGCCTTGTACATATCTAATAATTGATGGTTCTAACCCTAATTTATCGCAGACTATTTGTTTGAAAATTGTTTCATGACCTTGGCCGTGGCTAATCGTGCCCATTATCATAGTAAGTGTTCCAGAAGGATCGAACCGAAGTTTGCAGGATTCCGGAAATGGTGATGACGTTTTTTTCACAGTATTTGATATGCCTATACCTCGTAATTTACCTTTCGTCTTCGATAAGGCACGCCGCATCTTGAAGTCGTCATAATTTATGGCTTTCAAAGCTTTCGCCTGATTGCCTGGAAAATCACCACAGTCATAATGAAAACCAAGGGCATTTGTCCACGGCATCTGATCGGGCGTGACGCAATTTATTGCGCGCAGTTTAGCAGGATCCATATTGAGCTCATTAGCAACAATATCGACCATTCTTTCAATATTGTAAGCAGCTTCTGGAGCACCTGATCCTCGATAAGGATTGGTGCAGTTCATATTTGTAAAAACACCGCTTACGCGAACGAAAGCAGCTGGAGTTCGATAAACACCAGCGAGAGTTCCTAAATTATTAGTAGGTGGCCGGGGACCTCTGATTGCTAAATAAGCCCCCATGCTTGCAAAGGTTTCCACTTTGAGACCTAAAAAATATCCGTTTTTATCTACGGCTAATGATACTTTACTGAGATTGTCTCTTCCATGATCATCGGACATAAATCCTTCCGACCTGTCACAGGTCCATTTTACCGGACGTGAAATAATTTTGGCTGCCCACAAAACTAATGCTAGTTCTGGGTAAGTTCCACCACGCATTCCAAAACTTCCGCCAACATCGCCTGGTACCACTCGCATTTGCGTCTCGGGAATTTTAAAAACTCCTTGCGTCAGTTGCTGGCGGACAGGATGTGGATTCTGAAGTCCGGTATAAAGTGTGAATCGGTCAGTTCTTCTATCAAAATCACCGATGCACCCCCTTGGCTCCATTGTTACTGCAGTCACTCGGTTAATTACAAAATTATGCGTAATTACTCGGTCAGCCTTTTTAAAAGCTTTATCTACCTGATTTTCATCGCCTTTTTCCAAAGTAAAGGCAATATTATCTGGGTTCTCTGGCCATACTGGCTCTGCTCCATGTGTAGTAGCATCATCAATTGAGGTTATAGCAGGGTGAATCTTATATTTTACCGCAATTAATTCAGCCGCGTCCCGCGCTTGAAGTTTTGTTTCGGCAATTACAAATGCAACATAATCTCCGACAAAACGTACTCTATCGGTTACTAAAGCACCCCGATAGGGATGAAACATTGCACTTCCATCCGCACGTTTGGCAAAGTTAGTATCTTCACATGGCATCGTACCAAAATTTTCTTCCATCCAATCTTTGCCAGTGAGAATTTTAATAACACCTTTTGAAGCTCTCGCAGCTGATATATCGATTGACAAGATGCTAGCATGAGCATGTGGACTTCTAAGAACGTATCCAAAAGCCTGATTCAGTAAGTTGACATCGTCCAGAAAATCCCCACCTCCTGTTAGAAGTCTAGGATCTTCTTCTCTCGGAACAGACTGTCCTATACCAAATTCACCCATGACTAAGCCAAAGCTCCTTGTATACTATTAGTGCAAATATAGCTAAGGTGGTCCAAGCCGCCAACGTCTGTATCAATAATTTATAATTGGCCATTTAGTTTTTCGAAAATGTGATATTCGTTTAAAGTGCTAGCCTCTGTTATTAAACTAAATACAAATGTGACGTAATGAACAGAATTTGTCGTTTTTTCTTTCTTATAACTTTTTCAACCCTGCTTATTTTATCGAAGGTGTTTATTACTGAACTTTATGCTGCCCCAACAAATGATAAAAAAATTGAAGAGCGCAACGTAATGCAATTAGAGTCTTTGGTAAACACACTCGAAAACGAAACACAACGAAAAAATTTAGTCGAAAAATTAAAAATGCTTATTGCCGTCCAGAAGAATAAAAATACTGAGGCAAATAACATAGGTTTAACAAAAAAAATCTTTTCAGCACTCTCGGATAGTTTACAAAAATTTGTCTCGGAGTTTCAAATTCTTTCTGATGGTGTTGCACTAATACCGATAAAACTTTCTCTATTTAAAGATAACTTTACGAACACTGATTGGAAGAGTGAGAATTTAATTTTTTTATGGAAAATCATCGCAGCAATCTTTGGTGCACTCCTAGTTTATTATGTTGTAAGAGAAGTTCTTGGGGCTTCTCGTCTTCGACTTGAAACAAAAGAGACCAAATTTTTTTGGGACCGTTTGCTTACAATTCTAGCTCGTTTGACAATAGACCTCTTACCTATAACTGCATTGTTACTCTCGGGCACCATTTTAGTAGAATTCTTAGCCAGTTCTGCTCGCGTGAGCAATCTCGGCGCAACTATCATAAGAGCTCTTTTTGTAGCAGGAATACTGATGGTCACATCGCGTCTTCTTCTTTCACCTGCTATGCCTGATCTTAGATTATTGCGATTGAAAGATGTTGATGCCAATTACATTTTTGTTTGGGTGAGGCGGTTGACGTATGTAGGAGTATATGGATTCGCACTGGTTCAAATCATTAATCATCTGGGGGCCCCAAATGAAATAAGCACTTTGCTTTTCAAAATTGTGGGTTTGTTTTTTGCACTGATGGTCTCTGTATTGATATTGCAGGTCAGAGGCACTGTTGCAGATGTGATAAAAGGAAAAAAAGGCGAAAAAAAGGTATTATTGGTTCTCCGGAAACGTATTTCCTCAGTTTGGCATATTCTAGCTTTATTTTACCTTTTTGCACTTTACTTTGTGTGGGCCCTGCAAATTGAAAATGGTGCTGAATTTTTGTTGCGTGGGAGTGTTTTAACAGCACTGATTTTGATCTTTGGATATCTATCTGCTGTTGGACTTTCGCAATTTACTCGGAAGATTTTTGCACTGAGAGTTGAAGTTAAACGCCGTTACCCCAGTCTTGAAACACGTGCAAATATGTATTCGCCATTTATACAACGTGCAGGTAATGGTTTGATTTTTATAATAGTTTGTATTTTCCTGCTGGAAGCGTGGGGCATAAATGCTTTCTCTTGGATTGCTTCTGCTCAGGGAAAAGATTTCATAAACAGTTTTTTAACTATATCACTGTTGATTGTTATTACAGTCATTGTCTGGGAAACTTCCAGTGCTTTGCTAGAAAGGTATTTGACGTCGAGTGAGAAGGTTTCTGCAAGGGCAAAAACTCTACTGCCGTTGCTAAGAACTTCCCTGTTGGTTGTGTTATCTACTATGATAATATTAGTAACCTTATCTGAGTTGGGTTTGGATATTGGTCCGTTGTTGGCCGGTGCAGGGGTAGTGGGGCTTGCAATCGGTTTTGGTGCTCAGACTTTAGTTAAAGACATAATTACCGGTATTTTCATTCTCACAGAGGATCAGATTGCTGTTGGTGACGTGGTACGTATAAGTAGTCATTCTGGTATGGTTGAACAATTAACGTTGCGTACGATAAGGTTACGAGATCTGGCAGGAAATGTTCATATTATTCCTTTCAGTGAGGTGACAACAGTTGAAAATATGACGAAAGATTTTTCTCGATATGTATTTGAAGTCGGAATCGCATATCGCGAAGACACTGATGAAGTGACCGAGATTCTCTATCAAATTGCCGATGAATTACAAGCGGATGAAGAATATGGGCAACTCATTGTTTCTCCTTTTGAAGTGATGGGTGTAGACTCATTCGGTGATAATGCGGTGAACATCAGAGCGCGAATCACAACCAAACCAATACAACAATGGAAAGTTGGTCGTGAATATAATAGGAGGATGAAAAAACGATTTGATGAACTAGGAATAGAAATTCCATTTCCTCATCGTACGATTTATTTTGGCGTTGATAGGGAAGGTAACGCCCCGGAAGGAAAAATATCTTTAACAGAAACAAAAATTTCTCGACATCCCCCCCCCCGAGGTCGCTCCAAGCAGGCTTATCGCAACAAAAGTTCGGTGCCGAGTTTTAATGAGGATGACGGGGTTCTAGATGGTGATTAGATCGTTGTTTGCTGGAGCGAGATAGTGAGTTTGCCTTCCCCACGAAATATTGGGCGTGTCAACTGGTTGGGTCTTAAAACGCATGTTGGAAAGGAAATTCAACGTTTTTTGAAGGTTGGATTGCAGACTATAATCGCCCCAATTGCAACCAGTTTAATATTTCTTGCAATTTTCTCTTTGGCTCTGGGTCGCGCTGTACAGGTGATAGGTGGAGTTTCGTTTATAGAATTCCTTGCCCCTGGATTAGTAATCATGGCTGTGATCCAGAACTCTTACAACAATACAGTCAGTTCGGTGATGGTATCGAAAATACAGGGAAATATTGTTGATGTACTAATGCCCCCTTTGTCTCCAGCGGAATTAGTTCTGGGTTTCGTTGCTGGTGGAGCGGTCCGAGGTATTTTAGTTGCTATTTTTGTTGGTTTAGCAATGTGGTTTTTTGTCCCAATGCAGGTCCATGATCCAATATTCATTTTTGTTCACACACTGCTTGCTGCCGGACTTCTGTCCATGGTTGGATTAATTACTGGCATCTGGGCAGAAAAATTTGATCATCAGGCTGCAATAGGTAATTTCATAATCACACCACTTTCATTTCTGTCCGGTGCATTTTATTCAATAGAGAAACTTCCAGATTCTTGGGGCAGTCTTGCGTTGTTTAATCCTTTCTTTTATATGATTGATGGATTCAGGTACGGTTTTATTGGCCATCATGACGCTTCACTTACCATTGGGCTTCTCTATCTAATTGGATTAAATATTATTGTTTGGATTTTGTGTTATCAATTAGTTGTAAGCGGATATAAACTTAAATCGTGAAACACCTTCCGTTGACAAGCTGCATTGTAGAACCTTACTGTTTAGGTTTGTTCTTTTAGTATTTTCTCCAAAAAGTTGAGACTAGATGATGATTTCTGACATCATGCCTACGTATTCACGCACGGATCTGACCTTTGAACGAGGGGAAGGTCCATACCTGTATTGCCAAGACGGCGTGCGTTATTTAGATTTTGGGTCGGGCATTGCTGTAAATTCTCTAGGGCATTGTCACCCCAAGCTAATTGCTGCTCTTACTAAACAGCTTTCAAAGCTATGGCATTGTTCTAACCTTTATCGTATTCCGCAACAGGAAGCTGTCGCTCAGAAATTTGTAGAAAATAGTTTTGCGGATACAGTATTCTTTTGTAATTCTGGGGCCGAAGCCGTCGAGGCTGGTCTCAAGTTGGTACAAAAATTTCATAGTGCAAATGGAAATAGAAACCGTCATAGGGTTATTACCTTTTCTGGAAGCTTCCATGGGCGGACTTTAACAACTATTGCTGCTGGAGCGAACGAAGCTCATCGGCTAGGATTTGGTCCACTGTCAGATAACTTTGATACAGTGTCATTTGGAAACTTAAATGAGGTGTTGAGTGTAATTACGTCTGAAACTGCCGCAGTTCTAATTGAGCCGGTTCAGGGTGAGGGCGGGATTCGGCCAGCCAATCCAAGCTTCTTAAAATCTTTGCGAAAGGCGTGTGATGAGTATGGATTGTTATTATTTTTCGATGAGGTCCAAACTGGGATAGGGCGCACTGGACATTTGTTTGGTCACCAGCATTTTGGGGTAGTTCCAGATATTGTTGCGGCAGCAAAGGGGCTAGGTGGAGGCTTCCCTGTCGGTGCTTGTTTAGCGACATTTGAGGCAGCGGTTGGAATGACTGCGGGCACACACGGAAGTACTTTTGGAGGAAATCCAATGGCAATGACAGTTGCTAATACAGTTTTGGAAACTTTATTGGAGGAAGGATATTTAGAACGAGTTCAAGAAATAGGAACGAATTTAATGCAATGTATTTCAAATGTAGCTGCTTCGTATCCAGAGCTAATTTTGGAGGTAAGGGGTGTAGGTATGATGCTTGGCATAAAATGCGTGAATCCCGCTCACGAAATGGTGACAGCTTGTCGAAATGCTGGTCTATTAACAGTTCCAGCGGGCGATAATGTGGTTCGCTTGCTCCCGCCGTTAATTATTGACACCTCACACGTAGAGGAGGCGGTCGATATGATCGACTCTGCATGTAGAGCTATGGTGGCATGAAGACTACACGACATTTTCTCGATCTTTGCGATGTTGGCCGTGTTGAATTACGTCAGATTTTAAAATCCGCCGCCAAATTTAAACACGGAAAAGGACAGCAGCACCCTCTTTCAGGAAAAACTCTAGCTATGATTTTTGAAAAGTCCTCGACCCGCACACGGGTCTCTTTCGAGGTCGCGATGAGGCAACTTGGCGGTGATGTTATAGCATTGAAACAAGACGACTTGCAGGTAGGTAGAGGTGAAACAATTGCCGATACAGGACGTGTTCTGAGTCGCTATGTTGATGTGATCCTGCTTAGGACAGCCCATCCAGATCGATTAGTTGAATTAGCGCAGTCTTCAGAGGTTCCGGTTATTAATGGTCTCACTGACAGATCTCATCCCATCCAATTATTAGCAGACATTATTACATATGAAGAGAATTTAGGCCCTATTTCTGATGCACGAATTGCTTGGTGTGGTGATGGAAACAATATGGCTTTTACATGGCTGCAAGCGGCCGTAGAATTTGGGTTCGAGTTACGTTTAGCCTGCCCCTCTGAACTTGAATTAGATGCGAAAGAAATATTCGATGCTAGAGCTGCCGGGGCAAACGTATTTGCGACCAATGACCCAGTAGAAGCGGTTTCTGATGCTAGTTGTGTTGTGACGGATACCTGGGTATCTATGGGATATGAGGAGGGGGAATGGCGCCAGAGGTTATTAGAACCATTCAGGGTTGATGAGGCATTAATGAAAAACGCTAATCCCAATGCGATTTTTATGCACTGTTTGCCGGCCCATCGTGGCGAAGAAGTTTCAGCTAGTGTTCTCGATGGTGCACAATCAGTTGTTTGGGAAGAAGCGGAGAATCGTTTGTATGCTCAAAAAGGTATTTTAATGTGGTGTCTGACATAATGTCAGGTTTAGATGATTTTGTTCAACCATTTCAAGTAGAATCTCGATCAGCACAGGGACGCCTCGTTAAAATAGGTCCGGCTTTGGACGCAGTTCTCTCGGCACATAATTATCCTTCGATAGTAGCAGGTCTACTGGGTGAAATAGTTGTTGTAGGCGCAATGTTATCTGGCACCCTGAAGAAAGCTGGTGTTCTCTCAATACAGATACGTGGGGGCGCTGCTATCAATTTATTAGTTGTTGATGTTACTCATGATGGCGGAATTAGAGGCTATGCGCGTTTTGATGAAACAAAAATAAAAAGCCTAAATAGTGACAGGTATGTTGCGGATAAACCTATAGTGCCTGTTCTTCTTCCAAATGGAAAACTTACTCTTACACTTACCGAAGAAGGAAAAAAATCGCCCTATCAAGGAGTTGTTCCTTTGGAAGGGAAAACGATAGGAGACTGTATCGCAGCCTATTTTAGTAGATCAGTTCAATCAGAGGCAGTTTTCAAAATTGGGGTTGATAATAGTGATTTAGGTTGGCGCGCAGGTGGTTTAATGATTCAGAGATTGGCACAAAAAGGTTTTCAGCCTCAATCTGGAGATGAGCGAATTATTGATGTGAATGAAAAATGGAACCGCGCCGTTATCTTGATGAAAAGTTGTTCAAATACCGAGTTACTTTCCAAAACCTTGCATCCTCATGAACTTTTATATCGTTTATTCAATGAAGATGGAGTTCGAGTGTTCCATCCAGAGACATTACATATGAAGTGCAGATGTTCGCAAGAGAAGGTAAAAAATGTTTTGTCAAATTTTCCACATAGTGAAATTAAGAAAATGAAAAATGGGCGTTTCGTAATGGTAACCTGCGAATTCTGCAACTGCGAATACAAATTTTTGCTTGATGATATAATTAAAATTGATAACAACACGTATTAGAATTTTTGGTCGTGATCTATCTAAATATTGGAAGCAAAGGAAATTAAAAGAATGAGAGTGGGCAACATCCGAATTTTTATTCTTATCGGATTTTTGAGCCTTTCATGTGTCCACTCCCCTCCCCCTAAAAATTTAATTGATTTAAGCTTCAGTCATCTTCCACCGATCAATTTCAATGTGGATTCTATTTCAATTAATAATTATTATGCTTCTGCGCAAAAACCTCCAAATATAGAACATCTTTTTCCCATTAAACCAGTTGAAGCCGCCGAGCGTTGGGCAAAGGATCGTCTGCGGTTCAAGGGCGGTTTAGACCGGTTAGTATTTTCTATCACTCGTGGGGCTGCGACCGAAAAGCGGCAAGGAGGTAAGAGTGTAATGTTGTTTAATACGCAGTCAGTTCATTATGACAGCGAGATCGAAGTAAAATTACAAATTATAGATCCGAACGGAATAATTAAAGCGTCGGTGTTTTCTCGTGCCACGCAGGGTCTGACATCAAAAGACTATCTTACTCTCTCTGAGCGTGAGATGATATGGTTTCAAATGACTGAGTCTATGATGCAGGATTTGAATAGATCCTTAGAAAAACAAATAGCAAAATATTTTTCCAAATGGACGGATTGAAATCCAGCCTAACGTTCTGTTAAAATTGCTAATCGCGCCAGAAAGATGGAAGTAAGAGCATTAGAACTGTGAAAAGCTCTAGTCTTCCAAGCAGCATGCCCGCGGACAACATCCACTTGGCTGCATCTGGGAGGGGTTCGAATGTCCCGGTAGGTCCAATTATAGGCCCCATCGCAGGTCCAACGTTGCAGATTGCTGTAGCAGCCCCAGTAATTGCTGTCATGTAATCCAGTCCAAGGGCGCCAAGGGCCATTGCTAAAGCAACAAATGATAACATAAATAAAAAGAAAAAATTCATAACTGAGAGAATTATATCGTTATCTATGGGGCGATGATTGTAATGAGGAACAAATACCCCGTGAGGCCTCAGCATTTTTTGAAATTGGTTTCTGACAATTGATCCCAATACCTGGAAACGGAAGACTTTAATTCCACAAGAAGTTGATCCGGCACAGCCACCAACAAACATCAGAAAAAAAAGTATAATAAGGGGAAAGGCTCCCCAGGCTTGGTAATCCCCAACCGAAAAACCAGTACCGGTCATTATTGATATTGTATTAAAAATTCCTGAAATTAACATCTTGAGGGAAAATTCATCGTTTGTTTTCCATAGCCAAAAAGTGACGAGAACAGATGAAATGCCGGCTATAGCGAGGAAATAACGGACCTGAGAGTCCTTTAGTAGTACGTGTGATCCGGTTCGTACAAATTGCAAATAAAATATAAAGGGGAGTGATCCTACGATCATTCCGATTATTATAAAAACCTCTACTCCTCGACTATTGAAAAAGCCTACAGAACCGTTTGCACTGGAGTAGCCGCCTGTAGCAATGGTTGTCATAGCATGAACAGCTGCATCGAATTCGTTCAAACCAAGCATCCATAGCCCTGCCCACCAAATAATGGTCAACCCAACATATACGCCTCCGATCCCTATAGCTATTTGTCCTGCCCTCGGCAACGCCTTTTCTAGGGTATCAAATGCTTCAACTCTGAAAAGCTGCATGCCGCCCACCCGTAGCATAGGTAAAACTGCCAGAGCCATAACGATAATACCGATTCCACCAAGCCACTGAAGTATTGCACGCCAAAGCAAAATACCATCAGGCGCTATTTCGATTTTGGTTATTACAGTCGACCCTGTTGTTGTGATTCCAGACATTGCCTCGAAAAAAGCATCTGTGTAACTCATATTTAATTCGGAAAATAAAAACGGTAGTGCGGCAAACATAGTGAGAACTAACCAACTAACCGCCGTAAGCACAAAGGTTTGGCGAATAGTGAAATACGAAATGGGAGCTCGGTTGGTCAGAACAAGAACTCCGCCCACAAACAGGGTTAAGAGCCCGGCGCTGGCAAAAACCTGCCAGTCACGATTTCCAGCTGCTAGATCAACAGCGAAAGGCGCGAGCATTGTTACTGCTAAAGTGACTAAAAGAATTCCTATTATAAATAACGCGGGCCGAAAGTCTAACATCAGACTATCAAACTACATTAAATAATATTGTGAGGCCCCGAAGTGGGGTTGCCTATTGCAGAGAGAAATTCTCGCCGGGTTGAGGAATCTTCACGAAAAGCCCCCATCATCTGGCTGGTTACCATTGTTAGACCTGTTTTTTCTACCCCTCGAGTGGTCATACACCCGTGGCTAGCCTCAATAACGACTCCAACCCCTTTCGGTTGTAAAACTGTATCGAGAGAAGTGGCAATTTGCGCAGTGAGACGCTCCTGTATTTGCATTCTTTTAGAATATAAATCAACTAAACGCGCCAGTTTACTGATGCCAACCACTCTTTTATTCGGAAGATATGCCACATGCGCATTGCCTATAATTGGGGCTATGTGATGTTCGCAATGAGACTCAAAACGAACATTTCGTAAAATAACCATTTCATCATAACCCTCCACTTCTTCGAAGGTGCGTGAAAGAATATCAACAGGATCTTCTGCATAGCCTGCGAACCACTCTCCAAAAGCTTTAACATAACGTTTTGGTGTGTCCTGTAGTCCTTCACGCGCAGGATCTTCACCGGCCCAGCGCAGTAATACACGGACTGCTTCTTCCGCTGCTTCCCGAGATGGTCTCGTATAAGATGCGTGTTCTCTTGAAAAGATTGCTTTGGTACTGCTTTTAGCTCCCAAATCTGTCTCCTGTGCTCGTTGAAATTGCGCTTATTTAGTTTAAGTGTCTGGCTTGGTAAGGGCTATCAAGAGAAAATGCCGGAATATCGATTACGAAGCGAACGCCAGTCTTGTTCTCCATCTCATATGTTCCCATCATAATTCCTGATGGTGTAATAAGTGGCGTTCCACTCGTATATTCAAACTGCTCACCTGGCGCAAGCTCCGGCTGTTCTCCAACTACACCTCTCCCTTTAACTTCCTGAATTCTGCCCATCGCATCAGTTATTCTCCAACAGCGATTTATTAATTTTACCGTGTCCACACCTGTGTTTTCAATTTTCACTTGGTAAGCCCAAACATAATGATTATCTGCAGGGGTAGATTGATCATCAAGAAAAGTTGGTTCGACGGTAACCCGAATAGCTTTTGTAGTTGCTGAATACATAATGTTAATTTATCCGTCAATTTTTGAATTGCACTCTATGATTATGAAGGTCATGTGTTTAAGTCAATCGGAAAAAGGTTATGATACTTCATCAAGAGCTTGTTCTATATCTTCTTTCAAATCATCTATGTCTTCAAGCCCTACTGAAATTCTAACAAATCCATCAGTTATTCCTAAAACGGCTCGGTCAGCCTCTGAAATTCTTTGATGAGTGGTTGTTGCCGGGTGGGTCACAATACTTTTTGAGTCGCCGAGGTTATTCGAGATATCAATCAACTTTAGCGCGTTCATAAATGTGAACGCATTCTGTTTTTTACCGTTTAAATCAAGGCTAACAACTGAGCCAAATCCTGACATCTGTTTAATTGCAAGTTTGTTTTGCGGATGTGATGGCAAACCTGGATAGAGGACGCGAGAAATATCACTTCTACTACATAAAAATTCAGAGATAGTCGCGGCATTCTGGCAGTGTCGTTTTACTCTTAGTTCAAGTGTTTCAAGACCCTTAAGAAGAACCCATGCATTGAACGGGCTTAGAGAGGGTCCTGTGTGGCGATAAAAAGGGCTCATTTCTTCCATGAAATCGTTCGTACTTAAAATGGCCCCCCCCATGACACGTCCTTGACCATCAATATGTTTGGTGGCGGAATAAACTACTACATCTGCACCAAGTTCTAATGGCCGTTGTAACACAGGTGTTGCAAGGACATTATCCACTACCACCAAGGCCCCGGCATTGTGCGCTAAATTGCACACCATCGGGAGGTCTATCACTTCCAAGCCTGGATTGCTCGGTGTTTCAAGAAAAACAACCTTAGTTGGAATGGATAATGCTCTCTCCCATTGTTTTTTATCGGTGCCGTCGATAATTATTGTCTGGACACCGAAGCTTGGCAGAATTTCTGTCAAAATATATTGGCAAGAACCAAATAAAGCGCGGGAGCCAACTACGCGGTCTCCTGCGTTTAATATGCTAGCGAGAGAGGTGAACACTGCACCCATTCCACTTGCGGTGGCCCGGCATGCCTCCGCACCTTCCAGCAAACATAGCCTATCTTGAAACATTTCAACTGTTGGGTTTCCATAACGAGAATATATAAAGCGTTTGGTTTCATTTTTGAATGCCGCCTCTGAAGCTTCGGCAGTGTCGTAAACAAACCCTGAAGTCGTGTAAATCGCCTCAGCTGTTTCTTCGAATGCACTCCGTTGCAAACCGCCCCTAACAAGCCGCGTTTGAGGACGCCAAGTTTTTTCATGTTCCCCTATTGTCATAATGTTTCCTGTCTTCTGATCACTTTTCCCCTTAAGCAAATTTCCTATTTAAAAGATCAGGACTTGGAAAGCTCCGATCTTTTAGCGATTATTTTTTTGTGGCCGCAAGCCGATCGGGCTCAAATCACCACTGTTAACGGTAGTTATAGATGCTGTAAACAGCCGTCAAGTCTCTCATCTGATAAAATCAAAAATAAGTAAAACGTGATTATTTTTATTTATTTTTAATTTTTTACAAACCCTTATGCAAAAATTGATCGAATATTTCAAAAAGCTTTTTTACTATACCGAGGTGTTTTTGAGCTGGTTATAGCTTATTTCAAGATACTTGGTATGTTTTCGGATCATGCTTCCTCTCAGCTGATAGTTCATATACTACCCCTATGGCAAAGGAGAGCATGATTATTGCTCCGGCTTGATGCAGAAGTCCAAAAAAAAGTGGAACCGCAGTGAGAAGTGTTGCTATGCCGAGCCCCATTTGAAAAACAGAGCATGCGGCGGCTAAACTGATGAGTCGAGCGGCTAAAATATTTGGGTAAGTAAACCGTGATCTGATCCATAAGAGAATTGCAAGTGCAACAACCAAAATACCAAGCTGGCGATGAATAAATTGAACAGTTGCAACATTTTCAAAAAAATTTTTCCAAGTAGGTTTAATTTCCAACCAGCCTTTCGGAACGTAGCTTCCATTCATAAGTGGAAAAGTATTGTATGCAAAACCAGCATCAATTCCAGCAACAAATCCACCGGCTACGATGGTTAGGAAGACAGTTATTACTAAAAGACGAGAATGAATACTTAAACACTGCAATTTTACCGGATTTCTAGGGCGAATACATTTTAAGGTTAACCAAAGAAGTGCAATGTATATTACGACGGCCAAAGACAAATGTGCCGCTAGCCTGTACTGACTAACATCTGTTCTTCCGATCAGTCCACTTTTTACCATATACCATCCTAATGCGCCCTGAGCGGCTCCGAGACAAAACACGCACAAACAACGCCACCACAAGCCATTTCTTAATCGGCCTCGCACAAGAAACCATAGGAAAGGGACGAAAAAAATTATCCCGATAACCCTGCCAAACAAACGGTGAAGGTATTCTAACCAATAAATAGATTTGAAATCGTCAACTTTCATCCAAAAATTTTGGGTTTTGAATTCAGTAGTAATTTTGTAAGCTTCAAAAAGTGTATACCATTCTAATTTGTTCATAGGGGGAAGTAGACCAAACACCGGTTTCCAGTCGACAATTGATAGCCCACTATCTGTTAACCGAGTGGCTCCCCCCAAGAGGATCATAAGGGCGACAAGAAACGTGCAAGTTCCTAGCCAAACCCTAACAGAAAAGTCAATTTGCGAACGTAGTTTCATGGCAATATCCCAGAGCGAATTAGCCAATTTAAGTAACATTCGCAAGAAATATCCATTTTTTGCGGCGAAAAGCCGCATTTTTTTATAAATATCCATTGACATAGCAGCTAAGAATCGGCATATCCCAAGCACTCAACACAAAAGAGTGCTAATTTAAACAAGTAATTTAATTCTAATTATGCGGGAGTGCAGAAATGGCTACTAAATTTCGGCCCCTTCACGACCGGGTTTTAGTTCAAGCTTCTGAAGCGGAGGCTAAAACTGCGGGTGGGGTTATTCTTCCTGATACGGCACAAGAAAAGCCGCAGGAAGGGAAAGTTATATCTACGGGTGCCGGTTCGCGAGATAGCGACGGAAAGCTAGTTGAAATGGATGTTAAAAAAGGTGATCGGGTGCTGTATGGCAAATGGTCAGGAACAGAAGTAAAAGTCGATGGTAAGGATTATCTTATAATGAAAGAATCCGATATCATGGGCATTATTGAGTAAGGAGGGCTTAGGATAATGGCTAAAGAAGTTAAATTCGATACAGAAGCCCGGGATAAAATGCTTCAAGGCGTTGATACCTTGGCGAATGCAGTAAAGGTTACTTTAGGACCAAAAGGTCGAAATGTAGTTTTGGATAAGTCTTTTGGTGCACCTCGGATTACGAAGGATGGTGTAACTGTTGCCAAAGATATAACTCTTGAAGACAAGTTCGAGAACATGGGCGCCCAGATGGTGCGGGAAGTTGCATCAAAAACTAATGACGAGGCCGGAGACGGCACGACAACTGCAACTGTTTTAGCTCAAGCTATCGTTCGCGAAGGGTCGAAAGCAGTAGCTGCAGGCATGAATCCGATGGATTTAAAACGTGGTATTGATGCAGCTGTGGAATCTGTTGTTAATGAGCTTAGGTCTAAGGCAAAGAAAGTTAAAGACGAAAATGAAATCGCTCAGGTTGGTACTATTTCGGCCAATGGTGATGAGGAAGTTGGAAATATGATTTCGCAGGCCATGCAAAAGGTCGGGAAAGAAGGCGTGATAACGGTTGAGGAAGGTAAGGCTTTGACAACTGAACTGGATGTTGTCGAAGGCATGCAATTTGATCGCGGTTACCTCTCTCCATATTTCGTGACTAACCCCGAAAAAATGATTTGTGAGATGGAGGATCCACTAATTCTTCTTCACGAGTCAAAATTATCTACGCTACAACCGCTTCTGCCACTTCTGGAGTCTGTGGTTCAGTCCGGCAAACCACTCGTAATCATTGCTGAAGACGTTGAAGGCGAGGTTCTAGCAACTTTAGTTGTGAATAAACTTCGGGGTGGTATGAAGGTTGCCGCAGTTAAGGCACCAGGGTTTGGTGATCGTCGAAAGGCTATGCTAGAGGATATTGCCATTCTAACTGGTGGGCAAGTAGTGTCTGAGGACTTAGGTATTAAGTTGGAAAACGTCACCGTAGACATGCTCGGTAAGGCTAAAAAAGTTTCCATGACGAAGGAAGAGACTACTATTGTTGAAGGATCTGGTAAAAAGTCCGATATCACTGGTCGGTGTAATCAGATAAGGCAGCAAGTTGAAGAGACTACCTCAGATTACGATCGTGAAAAACTTCAAGAACGCTTGGCAAAACTAGCAGGTGGTGTCGCAGTAATTAAAGTCGGTGGAGCGACCGAAGTTGAGGTTAAAGAAAAGCGGGATAGGGTAGAAGATGCTATGAACGCTACACGCGCTGCCGTCGAGGAAGGAATTGTTCCTGGTGGTGGAACAGCTTTAATTAATGCTGCGAAAGCACTTAAGAAAGTTGATCCTGATAACGATGATCAGCGAGTTGGTGTTGATATCATTCGCCGCGCTTTGCAAGCGCCTGTGAAACAAATTGCAGATAACGCTGGTGAATCTGGAGCTGTAATTGCAGGTAAATTGCTAGAAGGCAAAGGCGGTAACTTTGGTTTCAATGCCCAAGCCGGTAAGTTTGAAGACCTAGTGAAAGCTGGAATAGTGGATCCGGTAAAGGTTGTACGGACTGCCTTGCAAGATGCAGGTTCTGTAGCAGGGTTATTGATTACAACTGAAGCAATGGTTGCTGATATACCCGAAGAAAAAAGTGCGGTACCTCCAATGCCAGACATGGGTGGTATGGGCGGCATGATGTAAATCATTCGTTCAGAAAACTTTAAGAATAACAAAAAGGCCTCAGTACCTTCTGAGGCCTTTTTTTTTAGACGAAAGACATAATAGGTTTAAAAAAGCTCTACGGATAGTGGATTGTATGAGTAAAGCCAATCGTTCCTATAACCGCCTTGATCACGATTTTTAAACCGGTTCCTCATTTCTTCTATATCGCGAAGGTGAAAAAGTTCTCTATTTGCATCTGATCCATTCACAACTTTTCGCGTCCGAGGAATTCTGTTACGCGAATAAACTTTAAGTGCTCTTTCGATATTGCTCTCTTGCGATAGAGCCCTTGAGAGAATGACTCCATCCTCCAATGCCATCGCTGCACCTTGCGCAAGATATGGTAGGGTGGCATGAGCAGCATCTCCCAAAATACTTACGCGTTGAGTACTCCAGTTATCTACAACCGGCCTCTTGAACAATGACCAACGGTAGCACTGGTCCCTTTCGGATAAATCAATTATTGCTTGTATGTCTGAATGCCAACCCTCAAAATCTTTTTTTAAGTTTTCCCATGGGAAACGTGCAGTCCAACTTTCTTCGGAAACTTCCTCGGTCTCTACACATCCTACGAAATTCAGAATTTCACCATTTCGGATGAAATAGCTAACAGCATGTTTTTCAGGACCCATCCAAACTGCCATAACGGGTGCTTGAAAATTGCTTGGTAGTTTTTTTGTTGGAACAGTTACACGCCAAACAGCATCTCCGGTGTATTTGACTGGCACCTCCCCACAAATTTGATTGCGTACTAAAGACTTCACTCCGTCCGCTCCAATGAGGACATCTCCATGCACAGGGGCGTGTCCTTTGAATTTTAACATAACTTGGTCATCACTTTCGTGAAATGACGTGATTTCATGGTCCAAATAAATTATACCTTCACCGGCTAATTCTGTGACGCGTTTTGCTAATATTTTATGAAGATCGGCCCTATGTATCTGGTTATATGGCGCACGGTGCATTTTAAAGTGTGTTTCTGCGAGTGCAAAGCGCTGCAATTCCTCGCCAGTATTATAAAGTCGAAAAACATAAGCTTGGGGTTGAACGGATAATTCATTCACCTGTTCACCCAAACCGAAATAGTCAAGCACGTGCATAGCATTGGCTGATAGTTGGATGCCTGCACCCACTTCGCCTAGTTTTGCGGCCCGTTCAAAAATTCGAACTGAAAAACCGGCCTTTATCAGCGAACAGGCAGCAGCAAGGCCTCCTAATCCTGCTCCGGCGATCATAATATCTAGGTTAGTCAACATAACCTCAATAGTTTTTTAATGGATAAACACCTTATAGTTATAATCTCTAAATCATTGTAGTTGAAGTGTAGATAACCAAGATAATTAGCAGCTCCGTCTAACCCAGAACCCGGTGTCGGGCTGCAGCACCACGTTCAATTATCTCTGCATTCACCCTTTCAATTCCAACATCCGAGGCTCTTTTTGTCTAGTCTTATCCTCTGAAGCTACAACATCACTGGCCAATACATAAGCTGTTTCACGAAACTTTTTGGCAGAGCATCACGGATAAAATCAAGTGTATCTGCCATTCCTTCTAAATCGTTCAACATTTCTGCACATTTTGCTGCAACGTCAGATAATCCTTCCTCATCGAAGTCTGGAAAGACAGGTAAGGTTTTAACTATTGACCTATCTTAAACACCTCCCCTTCTCATATTGCGATCGGCGGCAGACTTCATAACCATCGCAGATATTTATGCCTTATGATTAACAGCCATTTCAATTTCCCTATATTCCGTGTGCTTTTGTATCGCGCATTGATAATGAAATTCTACCGTCCAAAACAGTTATTATAATATTCGCGCGCAAATAGTCGTACAATTGATTATTTTATTTCGGTTGATTGTGTGTAAATGCAATTAAGCACTATTTTTTATAGAGTGTGGAAACGAAAAAATCTAATCACCTGGCTGTTCCATATAAATACTTACCCTGCAGCATATAGTAAGTTAAAAGAAACGTTTTCGGAGACTTAAAAATATTCTATTTTTGCGGCGTTTTATAACTTGATGGGAAATTAGTTATGGAGAGTTCACGTTCACTCCTGCAGGACGCTCGGGCTTGGCCGTTTGAGGAAGCGCGAAAAATTCTTGCATCGATTAAGGGTAATACACCGAAAAAGGGTTATGTGCTGTTTCAAACTGGTTATGGGCCATCTGGCTTGCCTCACATAGGTACTTTCGGCGAGATCGTACGGACTAGTATGGTAAGGAGAGCTTTTTCAGAACTCTCTGATATTCCAACACGATTATTTGCTTTTTCTGACGATATGGACGGGCTACGGAAAGTGCCGGATAATGTGCCTAATAAGGGGTCGCTTCAAAAATATCTAGACATGCCTCTGACAAGTGTTCCGGATCCGTTTGGCACTCATGCGAGTTTTGGCGATCATAATAATCAGCAATTGAAGAACTTTCTAGATAGGTTTGATTTTGATTATGAATTTAAAAGCGCAGCAGAATGTTATTCTTCAGGAATTTTTGACGCAACACTTTTAGAGATACTACAAAAGTATGAGGAAGTAATTAACGTTGTTCTGCCGACTTTGGGGAAGGAACGTCGTTTAACGTACAGCCCGTTTCTTCCATTATGTGAAAAGACAGGAAAAGTACTCCAGGTGCCGGTTGTTGAAAGAAATGTAAATACCGGAACCATAACTTATCTAAACGATGAGGGCTCTTATATTGAAGTTCCTGTTACGGGAGGACATTGCAAGTTGCAATGGAAATGTGACTGGGCAATGCGTTGGAAGGCATTAGAAGTAGATTATGAAATGTCAGGAAAGGATTTAATAGACTCCGTCACGCTTTCATCTCATATTTGTAGGATTTTGGAGGGAAAACCGCCACAAGGTTTTACATATGAGTTATTTCTTGATGAAAATGGTGAAAAGATATCTAAGTCACGTGGGAACGGATTAACGGTAGAAGACTGGTTACGGTATGCCCCAGACGCAAGTTTGCAGTTGTATATGTATAACTCACCGCGAAAAGCAAAGCGTCTCTATTTTGATGTAATTCCAAAGCATGTCGATGATTATTTAGTTTTTCTAGACAAGTTTTCGATCGAAGATGATTTTAATAATTATGAGAATCCTGCGTGGCATATTCATGCGGGACATCCCCCAGTAAGGGAGAGTAAATTAAGCTTTTCGTTACTCCTAAATCTCGTTTCCGCGTGTAACACTGAAGATTTTGAGGTATTATGGGGATTCATATCTCGTTATGATAAAAATGTGAGTGCAGAAACGGCACCAATTCTCAAAAGCTTAGCGGAGCACGCGATCACCTATTACAAAGATTTTATAAAACCATTGAAAAGTTACCGGTCGCCTCAGGGTATTGAGATTAAGGCATTGGAGGACTTTAAGACCACACTCAATGGATTACCCCTTCATCCTGACGCGACTTTAATCCAGAAAGAAATTTTTAAGGTAGGAAAACGTAACGGGTACGAAAATATGCGCGATTGGTTCAAAGCGCTTTATCAGATTCTTTTAGGAAGTGAGCAAGGACCTCGTATGGGGTCATTTATAGAAGTTTATGGTGTAAGAGATACAATTTCTCTGGTTGATAGGGCGCTTTCTGGAAAAATAGCATCAACAAAGTGAAAAAAATTTAAAGTAAAGCAATTGAACACTTTCTAACCACAAAACTAAATTACTTCAATCACTTATAGTCGAACAATTATATTTTTAAAAATTTATAGTCAGGTGGATGCCGGTTTGGATCCAGTGCAAATACGAGCGCAGTTGGGTATTTTGGTTGCACCGTTATTCTCGTAGGGACTCCAGGCTTGGAATATTAATTTCTTCAATTTAGTGAGGTCTGATTTGGTTAACCCTTTAATTCTATCTTTATGCGATCTTTCCAATCCATTTGCGATATAGCGTTTAAGATTTATAACACGATTTTTGTATTTTATTTGTCTCTCAGAGATATTTGTGTAGCCTGCTTGTTCCATAACGCTTTTTAACAATCCTGGAGCGCACATTGAGTGACGTGCAGGAATTGCTGCTTCTTTTTCGCCAAAAAATTCTGAAATTACCTTTGATGGTATGAAAAATGGAGGATTTTTGTGATAAGCATCCCACACCATATATGTGATATTGCTTCCAAATTTTAGAACGCGCATAGCCTCTCTTGCTGCTTTGACTTTATTCTTGACAAACATAATGCCGAAACGGCACATTGCCACATCAAAAGTTTCATCAGCAAAAGGCAAATTGGTCATGTCGGCACAACAGTAATTCAGTTTTTTTCTGTTAAAGCTCGAGGCCCGGATTTGTGAAATTTCCAGCTTGCCTCTCGATAAATCTGTAAGCGTTATTGAGCCTGAATCACGCAGCAATAAAGCGGCACTTACCGCAGGGTTTCCTGTTCCTGATGCGATGTCCAAAACGTGATTTCCCGGTTTAACTCCAGCTTCCGCAATGATGGCTTGATTTAATGTGTCATCTTGAACTGGGTTTCTAATTGAGCTTTCCGACCATGCTTTGTCTCCTCTTTCCCATGATGATTTTTCAACATGTTTTACGGTCTCTGGATAGAAAAAAGTCATTTAACCCTTCCTCTACAGATGTTCGCATTAATTGGTATAAAAAACTTTGATCCCTTTTTTAATACAGAAAAAACTTCCTCAGTATGCTTAAGCAGGGGAGCCCAATCATTATCAGTAAATTCCGCAACACGATCCGGCCATGTACGGGCAATTCCTTGACGAAAATAGGCATCTCCACGAGTTACTTCCCTTTTATAAGAAATTACCTCTTCATTCACTGCGCTGAAACCTGCTTGGTGAAGGAGTTTAGTTATGGCTCCAACCTCGCCGAGGCAATGACGTACTTCCCGAATTGGAAATTTTTCGTGGAAATAATTCTTCATTGCTTCTGAAAATAGTTGGAAGGCCGGATTAGATCTTAATGGACCCCAACATAAATATGTAGCCGCGCCGCCTGCTTTAAGAACTCTATGAGCCTCCTTTACACAATTTTCCTTATCTTTAGGGAACATGAGGCCCATCCGGCAAGTTAAACCATCAAAACTATTGTCCGCGAATGGGAGACGGTCCATGGAGGCAATAGCAAAACGTATGTTTGTAAAATTAAGCAATTGCGCCCGCTCGCGGGCAATGTTTAACATTTCGTATGTCATATCTGTTGCTGTTATCGTGGCACCTTTATGTTCTTCCAATAATTTAGAAATCCAAATTGAAGGTTCTCCAGTTCCTGACGCAACATCCAATATATTACTACCAGGGTGAATACAAAGAGCGCTTGCTAGTTTAATATTAAATATATCATCACGAGGTTGGGCATCGAAGTTTGTAATTTTCCAGCCGGTTGACCGTGATTTCCAGTGTTCCAGCGCATCGGCGGTGGTTTTTTTTGTCACTGCAGTGTCCATTCAATTTTGTGGGCAAACTGAATTTCAGTATTTAATAAGGTGACTCTACGTTTCGTGTTTATAAATTGTTTTACAGCTATTTTAGATCGATTTTTTTTTATGGTTTCCCCTATAATACATGAGTTGTTAACCATACGCAGGAATACACGATCGCCACTTTTGATTTTTTTGTGAGGAAAAATTATTAATATTGCTCCTTTAGCGTAAACCGGATTATAGTCGTTATTGACGATTTTTATCGCGAATGCATCCGAATTTCCAAATTCTGGAGCAAAAATAGCATTCCAAATTTTGCCGGCCGGCAATCCATCATTCGTAAATGCGGATTGCTTAGAGGCTTGTGACAATCTAATTGCAGAATACTCACGAAACCCAATATAACCAGCAGATTTACCGACAAACTCTACAAATTGTGCTAAAGTAACACCGGTGACATTTAATATTTTAGTTAGACTTTCTGTGCTTGGCCAGCGATCCCGTCCACCTGGGCTTCTGCGCTTACTTTTATTAAAGCTCGTTGGATCTAAACCAGCTGCGCGTGCCAAACCTGACGGAGAGTACCCGTGTTTTCTTGCCAAGTTATCAATACCTACCCACAATTCACGATGGCGAAGCATTTTTCCCTCCGCCATTTCATATTTAATTTGATTGCTCAACATTAAATCTCCGTCTTGATTTTTCCGTACGATTGTATGTGCGCAACCATCGCTGCGAGTCCGTTGGCGCGATTTCCACTGAGATGAGATCCCAAGTTTACCGCCTCAAAAAAATCAGGAGGTGTTTCAGCAATCTCGTCCGGGGTTCGGTTGGAGTATACTCTCAAAAGTAATGAGATTAAACCACGTACTATCATGGCGTCGCTGTCAGCTTCAAAACGTATACGGTTAAAGTTTTCCGTTGCAACAAACCAAACTTGGGACTGACATCCTTTGACTCTATACATATCAATCTTTTTTTCATCAGGAAGATTATCTAAATTTTGACCAAGTTCGATGATGTACTCATAACGTTCCATCCAATCTTCAAATAGACTGAATTCATCGATAATACTTTGTGTTGCCTCTTTAATGGACAGATATTGATCAGACATAGTACCTACACGACTAAAAATTTTTATCTTATGCCAGATATATGCAAACAAGAAGCTTAGTTCAATGCTAGCTGAATCTTCTATCCTCGAATCAAATAAATACTTATTAAACAGCGTCATGATAGGAACTTTCTTTGAATACCGTTGATTTAACATTCTGTTTAAAAGGTGCACAGCCAGTTTTTTTACGGGATACAGTGATGTATCTTGCCACTAAAGCCATGAGAAGGTTGCCCCCAAGTCTATCTCACAGATTAGCAATAAAAATACTGAAATATGATCTATTGCCACACCCGGTTTTGAAGTTCGACTGTTTGTCTAACAATTTATGGGGAATAAATTTTAGCAACCCGGTTGGTATGTCAGCGGGCTTTGATAAGGAATGCGAGGCAGTAAATGGTCTTTTCGGGATGGCGTTCGGCTTTGTAGAGACTGGAACTGTTACGCCTGAACCTCAACCTGGCAATCCTGCACCTAATTTGTTCAGGCTCGAGGAAGACAGAGCGCTTATCAATTGGCTAGGCTTTCCAAGCCGCGGCCTAGAGAAGTTTTCAGACCGATTAGAAAGAACTGTTAAAATAAGGAAAGGGCCCACAGGAGCAAATATCGGTATCAACGCAAAGACTACAGATCCGTTGGAAGACATCGCCAAATGTGCAGAGAGGCTGTCCAACCATGCTGATTATTTAGTTGTAAATGTGTCTTGCCCGAACACCCCCGGTCTCATCGAATGGCAAACGCCTAGAGTTGTTGAGCGTATGTTGGCGGTTGCTCGCGAAGCTTGCTTAAGAGCCGGAAAGAGGGCCCCTATTTTACTTAAATTATCACCTGATCTTGAAATGTATAATTTAGAACCAATTGTGTCTTCTTCACTTAATGCTGGAGTTTCTGGCCTGATAATTTCAAATACCACGGTTTCACGACCAAGTGAATTACTTAGTGAAAATAGTGTGAAGTGCGGCGGTCTGAGTGGTGTTCCCTTGGCCTCTTTATCTCACAAAATGTTATGCTGCGTCTCTAAAATAACCTCCGGCAGCATTCCCCTTATAGCCGCAGGAGGAATATCTTCTTCGCAAGATGCTTATGATCGAATTCGTTCCGGGGCCTCGTTAATTCAAATATATACTGCTTTAATATATCGAGGTCCTCAGTTAGTAGCTGAGATTGTTAATGGTTTGGCAAGATTATTGAAGTCGGACGGCTTTTCTTCCATTAGTGAGGCTGTTGGGGTGAATTACTGTTAGCTTGTGGTAAATAGGCAAATCGACTAGAAAGATAAAAATATTTTCCAACTCGATTTATATTTTTGTCTTTTCTTGAAAAGCAAACAAATAATTTAAGATGGACATTCAGAATTGTACCTCTTTAATTTGATCAAGCGGACTGTTTTAAAACAATTTTCGCTTTATAATATTCACGTTGAAGATAATTTCATGCAGACCGGCGGTTACTCTTTCATTGTAAAAAGCTAGGGAGATTTATTATATCTTTAACTCTTAGGTGGAACAAATCAATTGCTGATAATTTAAAAAAATAGGCTCGTGACTAGTAAAATAAAATCTATAGAAGGTCTTAGTCAAATTGTAAGAAATTACGATGCTTTAATAATAGACCTTTGGGGTGTTATCCATGATGGTGTCAGTTTGTTGCCCGGTGCGGCAGAATGTCTAGAATGTTTAAAAGAATTTGGCACACCTTATGCATTTCTCTCAAACGCACCGCGTAGATCGTATCCAGTAATAAATGCGATGCAAAATATGGGGTTAAGCATGGATTTAGTGCCCATTGTTTTGACCTCTGGAGAAGCAACCTGGCAAGCGTTAAAAGAGAGAGAAGGTCCATGGTTCGATGGAGTTGGAAGAAATTTTTATCATATTGGTCCTGTTCGTGATAAAAATCTTTTCGATGGCTTAAGCATTAAACTAACCGACCATCCCTCGCAAGCCAGTTTAATTATTAATACAGGTCCGTGGGATACAAATGAGTCTGTTGAAGATTATATGGATATTTTAAATATCGGTGTGGATCTTGGTATAAAGATGGTATGTGCTAACCCAGATTTGGAGGTGATCCGAGACGGAGCCCGTTTAATTTGTGCTGGAGCTTTAGCAATTCGATATGAAAAAATTGGTGGTGAGGTTATTTATTTTGGTAAACCAAAAAGACCGATTTATGAGTCCTGTTTACGTCTACTGAACAATCCTGATCCAAGCAGTGTTTTGGCCATAGGTGACTCACTTTTAACTGACATTGCTGGGGCAGCCACAATGGGTATGGACTCGTTATTAGTACTTGACGGTATTCACAAAGACCAACTTGCGAACGATACAGGGGCTAATGTAGAGACAGTTCTACGCCAAGAATGCAAAAAGTTTGGATTCCTTCCCAGCATTGTTATACCGACTTTTCATTGGTAAAGGTATATCCAATGAAGTCTTTATTGAGTAGGTTTTAGAAGAAGTTATAAGTATTTTATTTGGATAGCCAATTGCACTCAATATAGGGCAAGGAAAATCTATGAACAATAAGTTTTACGGTTTTGCCGCGTTGGTGATAAGTCTAGTCTGGCTTACTTTGTGTGCTGATCACATTGGAAGCAATGTAGGTTGGAATAACTTGTTCTCCATGCTTCCGCATGAAATTGCTATCATTCTAACTGGAACCTTTGCACCGTTGGCCTTTATGTGGCTTGTACTGGCTTATTTTGGTAGAGGCAGTGTGTTGCGGGAAACTGCTGGTAAATTGCATGATGAATTAAGTAAAATGACCTATCCATTTGATGATGCAGAATCTCGCGTGAAAGCAGTCTCGGGTGCTCTGCGAGCTCAGGCTCAGGAACTATCTGCTGTGTCAGATCGTGCTATTTCACAGGCCCAATACCTTCACAGTGGGCTTAGGGCCCAGACTGATCAGCTTGACAAGGTGTCAAAAAGTCTCGGTGACAAGGCCATCACAGTAAACGAGAATGTGGAGCGACAGATTGATAGACTAGATGCAGCTGCACTGACCGCTTTAGATCAACTTAAGGAAACGGCCGAACAAGTAGCAAAACAAATTGAGACGATAGGACCGAATGCAGAAAAAGCAGCCTCACGAGTTCTCACAGCTACAAGCTTTGCACGAAATCAGTCAGATGAGGCGGTAAGGAATTTTGATGAGGTGGTAACTAACCTTACTGATACGAGCGGAATATTACGTGAAGAGTCTTCCCAGTGTATTTTGCAATCAGATGAAGCAATCAATAAGATTTCTGAGGTTTCCGGAGTGGTAAAAAGACATGCAAAAGAAATGGTGAGTTTTGCTGAAAATGCTCTAGAAAATTCGAGCAATCTTGTTGATACATTCCATGCTCAAGCACAGGAAGTCACTACTGAACTAAGAACTACCATAAGCAACATTGATGATGCATTGGATAATTTTTTTAATCAAACAGAAAATCTTTCCACCGCTTCACAGAATGTGACTTCAGCGGTTAATAACTCAAGTGGTATTTTGCGTGAAGAAATGACTTCCCTTTCAAAGATTGCAGACGGAATTTCAGACAAGGTTAGTACTGTCGGCAAAGAAGTGCGAGAATCTGGTTCAAAGCACGAGAACCAAATACGCGCAGCAATTGAGAGTGGGAGAGCACAATTAAATGAAATAATGAATACGTTGGATAGTCATGGTGAACGTATAGTTTATGTTGCTGAGAAAGCTGGAGCAGACGCTTTGACAAATATAGCTGATCTAGGTGAAGCTTTCACAAACCAGGCCCAAGTAATGAGAGAGGTTACAGAGAGCAACAAATTGTTAATAGAAGAACAGACAAAGGATGCTCGTTCGGTGCTTTCGCAGCAGAAAGAAATTCTTGAGGCAGTTGGCCAGAAATCGCTAGAAATTATTAAAACTCATTCAACTGAAATCAGAAATTCAATTCAAGAGGAAATAAATACGTTAGAGAGTTCTGCTAGAAGTATGCTCGATAAGTCTGAAGAGGCGAGCAGTTTACTTCAAAAAAATATCGCTCTAAAACTTGGTTCGTTTGTTCAAAACGCAGAGGAAACCACGGGTGAAATTGAAAGACGCTTCGGTGAGAGCGGCACTGTGTTGGGAGTCCAAATTAAAGAACTAGATGAACTGGCATTGCAGCTCGTAGACAAAGTGTCCGAGCAGTCTAAACGTTTGCAGTCGCTTTTTTCCGAAGAACAGGAAAAATTTGAGAAAATGACTGAAGAAGTCACACATCGTGCACTTGAACGTGCAGCAGAGATAACTGAAAATTTACGCCAACAAACATTAGAATTTGAGAATCAATCTAATCAAATGGTTGAGCAAACAAATACGAGATTTGTCCGTATGAGCGCTGCTTTGGATCAACAGGAAAGTCATTTGACTACAGTTTCTGAAGCTGCGGTCAAACGTGGTGAAAAAATTGGTTTGTTAATAAATCGTCGCACTGAAGAGATTGAAACAGCTGTTGAGGTGACAAGCGAGAGAGTTGAAAAGCTAAGTCAAGCATTTGATGAATATATTGTCTCTATTCGTGATGCTTCAAACTCGACGACAGATAGTTTTAATGAAGTCGGTGAAGCGCTAGAGACTCAAATAAGATCAATGATTGATGCAGCAACTCGCGTTGCATCGGACGTTGTAGAAATAATGACAGGATTAAAAGATGAACAAGGTGCACTTCAAACGTCATCTAGCTTGACGGAACAACGAATTGCTGCAATTTCTCGTGTTTTCCGAGAACATGCGCGAGAGCTATCCGAGGCTTCAGATGTAGCAGCCCGGCAAGTTGGCTCCGTTCGTAATGCCCTTCAATCACATACTAGTGATCTAAGTAAGGCTCTTGAAAATGCGGTCACCAAAGCTGCTGAGATAGGGACTGTTTTTGAAAGTCAAGCAAAGAAATTACAATTTGCCTCGCAAAATGCAGAGGATCAGGCACAAGTAATTCAGGCAAATACTTTTGACTCAAAACGCGATGAATTTTTGCGTGCATCTCGTTTCATCATTGAAGACTTAAATTCTACGGCTATAGATCTCAATCGAATAATTGATGAACGAGGATCAGCAAAGTTATGGAAGCGCCTGTATAAAGGGGAAAAGGGAGCCTTTGTGCGGGGAATGTTACTTAACGACGCGCGGCATGCTGAAGAAGTGATCCGTGCTAAGTTTGAGGGTGATGAAGAATTTAGAAAGTACACACAACGATATCTCGACCACTTTGAACGATTGCTTAGCGATGCGAATCGATCTGATCCGGAAAACCTTCTAAGTTCAACATTTTTATCTGCAGATATTGGTAAATTATACATATTTATTGCCAAATCTGTCGGTCGATTGAATTGAGAATTTAAATCCTATGTGAAGTTAGGGTTTTCAAATTGCATGCTCTGTTGCTTACTATATTTATTGATACAGTCGGGTTTGGCATTGTTCTGCCATTACTTCCCTTTTTTGCTGAAAAATTTGGTGCATCTCCGCTGACTGTAACACTCTTAGCAACAGTCTATTCTCTTTCACAGTTTGTTTTTGCTCCTATCTGGGGCCGTATAAGTGACAGATTCGGACGCCGTCCGGTTATTTTAGTAACCTTAGCTGGAATGTTTGTAGGGTACGTATTGTTGGCATTCACTGATTCTCTTTTAACGTTGTTTTTGGCGCGCGCGTTCACGGGAGCGATGGCGGCGAATGGTGGCGTGATTCATGCTTACGTGGCGGATGTTACAGATGTACAGCAGCGTGCAGGTAGTATGGGTAAAGTTGGCGCTGCACATGGACTTGGATTTATCATAGGTCCAGCCATTGGTGGAGTGTTTGCGGGAATTGATCCAGTGAATCCAAATATTTTGGTTCCATTTCTTATAGCTGCCGGTCTTTCTGCAATGGCTTTTATTATTGCAATCTTCCAAGTTTTGGAAACACCAAATTATTCTGAAACTTCAATTACTAACCGTCAGTCGCGATCGATGTTTAGGCTTTTATTATCATCGCTTCGTGCTCGTGATTTCCTTACACTGTTGATCCTTTTGATGATGACTCCATTTGTTTTCTCGGGAATTGAAACGACGTTTGTCATTTGGTCAGAGCGTCAATTTGGTTGGGGTCCTTGGCAAAATGGGTGGATTTATGCGGCGATGGGATTAGCAGCTGCAGCAACACAGTGGTACCTAGTTGGTCCGCTTACAAAACTTTACGGTGAAGTAACCTTGATACGGATAGGTGCACTTGCAATAGGATTAGGTTGTTTTTTGGTTCCATTCACCTCGGGTTTTATTGATCTCGCTTCTGCATTTATCGTAATTGTTATGGGAGTTAGTTTTAACAATCCGTCTTTAAATAGTCTTATTTCACAGCACGCATGTGCTGAAGAACGGGGTAGTCTTTTAGGTATTTCGATGAGTTGTGCTGCGATGGCGCGTATTATTGGTCCAGCCTGGGCTGGATTTTCTTTTGAATACATTGGAAAAAATTGGCCGTTTTTCTTTGGAGCGATGATAATGATCTGGATGCTGTTAATTTCATATAAGTTGAAACTCCATCGCGAATAAATGAAGTATTGAGGTAATTTAAATTAATTGTGCGTGATTTTTTAAACTTGCATGTGTCTTATGGCCATAAATTTTGTACGTAATCCACTTAAAAAAATAGATGGTTTTCTGTAATTTTAATGATTAAAAACCTTGACGGAACAATTATGCGTGGGTAAACCGATCATGAGTTTGAAAAGAATTAATCAAATTGGATTCATGCAATGTCACGCAGATGCAGTATCACTGGTAAGTCCGTAATGACTGGAAACAACGTAAGCCATGCACATAATAAAACGAGAAGACGTTTTTTACCAAATGTTCAGTCGACTACCCTTTTGTCAGATGCTCTTAAACAGCCGATTAAACTAAAATTAGCAACAGATACCATTCGTACAATTGAGAAGAATGGTGGACTAGATGCATATCTTTTAGCGACTTCGGATAAAAGGCTTACTCATGAAGCTTTGCGGTTAAAGCGCCGTATTCGCAAGGTTTCCGCAAGTACTAAACTATAAATTTAGAAAATTAAATTCTAGAAATTTTTATCAGATTAGTTCTTCACAAGACATTAGCAAAGAGTAGGCATTATTTACACGCTTAAGTCTCTCTTCAGCACTTTTATCCCCTCCTTTAGTGTCCGGGTGATATTTTTTTGCCAGATTTTTGTACTGTGCTTTAACAATGTCTCTAGTGACTAGGCCTTGCAGACTTAGTTCTTTAAGAGCTTTTTCCTGATCAGAATTTGGTCTGGGTCTCCATCCAGAAGTATTAGTTGTAGTATAGGAAAGTTCGTGCTGATCCCAATTCTTTCTAGAGAAGATACCCATATCAAAATTGGGGTGGTTGTCTCTAAGTTTACCAGAACATGGCCAAGTAGGACGCTCCCAAGTAATGTCATGGCGTACCTGCTTTTCGACGTCAGCCTCGCTCATACCCTCATAAAAATTCCATGACCGATTATAAACCCGAATGTGTTCGAGACAAAACCACAAATACTCAGTAAGTTTCTGACGGGATCGTGGTGCAGGAAACACTCCTTCTTTTAAACATCCAGGTGAGTCACATTTACGTTTTTGAGAATGTGATTTGTTCACCTCAACGAGACCACTGACTATTTTTTGTTTATTACTCATCCGTAGAGTATGCTTTTTGGAAACTGGTAGGACAATGCAAGTATTATTTTCCTCTGTATAGATCTGGCTGCTGTTTTTTTACGATGGGACCGGTACTCGATAGCGCCTGGCAGCTATTGCCTTGGTAGGGTGAAAAATCCGTTTGTTTTGTTTTAGACGTGCTTTTCGTAATAGCTTCTCTTTGAACCCGATGGTTCCCATTGGCCAGAGAAGATCAACAATGTGAATGCACCCTTTCACTCCCCCAAGCACACGCTTGAGTTTGCTGTTCCAACCGGGAGCAATGGCTTCTGCTTTTAGTTTTTTAAAGGAAGGAAGCACAAGGGGACAAATCGCATAGGGATGTGACTCCATATCTAATGTTGAACGGATTTTCATGTCGTGGATTGTAGTTTTAGCCGGACCTCTTTTATTAAAAACATTTGGTATATCAATTGCTGCACTATCTTTCAGTTGACCTTCACTATTCCATTGGCCATCTTCGCGCCTAAACGCGTATACACTTATTTCCCGTGTTTGAATGTGAGCGCGTTTTTCTGGTTTGGGAAGTGGCATCGTTAAACTTTCTGTCTGCTGAATGGTTGATTATTAAAATAGCATTTCGAACAAAAAATCATAGTTCATTAGGAATTTGAATAGGCTTTGGTGTTGTTATGCGTACCATTGAAATTCTATTTCTGCGCCTTCTCACTACCTCGAAACGAAAACCATTTTGATTAAAAATTTGTCCCTCGTCTGGAATAACTCGTCCGATTTCTATCACAAGTCCGGCTATGGTGGCTGCTGAGTCATCGGGTAAACGCCAATCAAACCGTCTATTTAGATCACGAATAGTTACTCTACCGTCTATTAAATATGATCCGTCTGCCTGAGGCCTTACACCAACAGGCACGATGTCATGTTCATCGGCAATATCTCCAACAATTTCTTCTAGAATATCCTCTAAGGTTACAATTCCCATAAGGGAGCCATATTCATCAACCACCAATGCAAAATGTTCTCGGCGCCTCCGAAAGGCTTGAAGTTGATCAAGGAGTGAAGTTGATTCTGGAATAAACCAAGGAGGTGAAGATACTCTATCAATATTTATCTGATTTGGTTTCTTTTGATGTGCACAAACCTGACGAAGTAATTCTTTCGCATGTATCACACCTACTATATTGTCCATTTCATCACGCCAAACTGGTATGCGGGTGTAGGGTGCTTCAACGATTTGCTTAACAATGTCAGTAGCCGGCAAGTCCCCATCGACCATTACAATATCTTGTCTATGGTGCATCACCTCTGCGACATCAACATCTGATAGGTCTAATATACTTCTAAGCATCACACGTTCGTGTTGGATATCGGAGTTATCGCCCTGGTGCAATTCGATTGCGCCACGAAGAGCTTCAACGGAATTAGTACCATCGGTTGTTTCAGATAGACGAATTCCAATCGATCTCATGGCACCTGAAATTATCCAGTTTATTGCTTGTGTAATTGGAGATAACAATAGAACTAAAATCCGGAAAATTGGCGCTATCGCAAGTGCGACCCGATCGGCGTGATAAAAGGCATAGGTTTTTGGTGCGATTTCACCAAAAACAAGAACCAGCAGGGTCATCGCGATTGTCGCGTATACAACACCATTCGTCCCAAAGATGGAAATAAGCATACTTGTAGCTAAAGCAGATGCAAGTATATTCACTAAATTGTTTCCTAGTAAGATGGCTCCAATCATACGCTCCTTATCTTTCAACAGAAGACTGACCATTTTTGCTTTTTCATTTCCATCGCGTTCGAGAAGATGCATTCGCGGCCGCGATGCTGCAGTAAGTGCTGTTTCAGAACCAGAGAACATTCCGGATAAAATAAGAAGAAATAGAATTCCTACTAAGGTAGCGATAAGTTCGGTTTCCATCAATCAACTCGCAATTGCACTCTCCAAGACGGCTAAAACCTCCTTTATGGGCACCGTATCGCAGATAAATGCATTTCCGATACCTCTAGCCAATATAAAATTTATTTTACCGTCTCGTGTTTTTTTATCGTGGGCCATATGGGTTAGCAACCGGCCGGTATGCCAATCAAAATCTTTTAAATGTTTTAATGAATTAGGTAATCCAATTGAAGCTATATGATCTTTTACTCTTTTAACATCTGTGGAAGAACACAAACCCAATCGGTGTGAGAGTTCAAAAGCCATGCTCATACCAATGCTGACTGCTTCACCGTGGAGTAATTCTCTTCCATAAGAAGTTTCCTTTTCGAGTGCATGGCCGAATGTGTGACCCAGGTTTAGTAGCGCACGCACACCTCCCTCTCGTTCGTCCTTAGAAACAATACCAGCTTTTGTTTCACAACTGCAAGAAATTGCATGCCGACGAGCATCTTCCGTTCCATCAATTACACGGGTTCCGTTGACCTCCAGCCATTCGAAAAATTCAGGATTAACAATCAACCCGTATTTTAAGATCTCTGCATATCCAGATCTCAATTCTCGAGGGGACAAGGTGTTTAATGCTTCTGTATCCGCAATTACCATTTGGGGCTGATAAAAACTCCCAACTAAATTCTTTCCGTGTGATGTATTTATACCGGTTTTCCCGCCAACAGAACTATCTACCTGCGCTAGAAGTGTGGTGGGTATTTGCAAAAAACTCAAACCTCTAAGCACTGTACTTGCGGCGAATCCGGTGAGATCCCCGATCACACCACCACCAAGTGCTATTAGGCAGGTGTTTCTATCAGGTTCAAAATCGAGTATATTTTTAATAAGATTTGAAAATACATGTAAAGATTTTGATTTTTCACCTGGCGATAGGATGATTTCTTCAGGGTGAAAGCCTTGAGCGGCCATTGCTTTTCGGAAAGTTGGAAGCCACACACGGGCAATATTTGCATCCGTAACCAGTATCTGTTTTCGTCCGCGCACTGCTGGCGCCACTAATTCCCCGGCAGATTTTAGTAAATTCTTTCCAATTAGTATTTCATAGCTACGCTCTGATAGATCTACTGTAACCTTAGTAGTTGTTTTTGTTTCTTTCATCGGCGGGACTTTTTAGTTTGGTTTTTTTTAAGTGCTTCCACAATTTTTTCTACCGTTACAACTGGTGGTTCTGTTCCGCTATCGACTATCAGATCTGCTTGACTGTAGAAAGGATGTCGATCTTCCATAAGTTTTAGTAATGCCTTGCGATGGTCCTTTCCTTTAAGTAATGGTCTATCACCTCGACGTGATGTACGACTTACAAGAAGATCCAAATCCGCACGAAGCCAAACGGAGGTTGCAGTGCTCTTAACTGATCTTCTAATCTCTGCATCCACGAAGGCTCCCCCTCCTGTGGCTAACACTTGTACTGGCTGTTTAAGTAATCGCTTAATTACTCGTCGTTCTCCTGAGCGGAATTCTTTCTCACCATACAACTCAAAGATAGTAGTGATGGAACAGCCTGCTGCGCTCTCAATTTCCTCATCTGCATCTATGAATGGTACACTAAGCCGTTCCGCTAAGCGACTACCAATACAGGTCTTTCCTGCTCCCATGAGTCCTACAAGAACAATTGTTTTGATTGGATTAAACTTATATGACACTTTATATCAACTTAATCTATTTCGAGTGCGATTTATTTTGAAGCATTGTAACCTTGCTTTCCTGCTAGTAGATTTACTTAATAATTGCGTTACTTTATTAAAATCAGCAATAATACGCTTAAATATAAGATGGTTGGAACGTTATGTCCCGAAGAATTCTTAGATATACTAGAGGCTTTGGCAAAAACTTCCTATGTAATTGAGATGAATGGTTTATTTGGTAAATGGGAGATTTAGTATGTCACGTTTGACCTTAGCCATCTTCATATTGATTCTTACAACTATTGTGGGGGTTGCCGTTTTTTTGTCAACAACGGACATTCCTGCTCCCTCATCACCTGTGGAGAGAATTCTTTCTGATGATCGTTTTCCGCTTTGAAAATTTGATGTTTGTGGTTCTCGCTACAGTTTTTGCTAGCTTTTCCATATTTCTGACTAGCATCGCTATTGGTCAGGAAATTAAGGTAATGTCTTTTGAAATACGGGAGCAAATGGGCCAAGTAGTGTCAGCAAAACCGATACCACTTGGGCCGCGGCGTTCTGTTAATAATGAAAATAAAAATGACAGCCAAAAAGTAGAAAAGATAGTTCCTAATAGTGTGGAAATGGAAAAGCTAGATCTAGTAGATTCAGACTCCATTGGAACACTGAGCGAACTTGAGGGTGGATTTGGAACAGAAATGTGGGCTGGATCGAGTCGTCCGTTCGTAGTTCAACTTTTATCGCTTCTACCGAAGCAGATGTCATCGCCAACACAAAGGGATTTAGCTAGACGTTTGTTGCTTACTCGTGCAGAGGCGCCCCAGTCAGATGCACCCAAAGTCCCACTAATTTTTTTACGTGTAAACGCGCTATACCTTATGGGTGATTATGAATCTGCCATGAAGTTGATGGAGGCGGCGTCGCCTGTGAAACCGGACGAAGCTCTTTTAAAAATAAGAGCAGAGATTTTGTTTCATCGGTATGATATTAAAAAAGCCTGCGCTCTTGTGCAGGGGGACGCTCAAGAATTCAAAAACGCATATTGGAAGCAAAGTCAGGCTTTTTGCTTGGCGGCTAATGGCAATGAAACACAAGCTATGTTGCTTTCGGATATTTTGGCAGAACGCGAGGATGTTATTGATCCAGCGTTCTTTGTAGGTATGGATGCACTTTCTGGCACTAAGCCGGAGCCATTGGAAAGTTTTGAGGTATTCAATGCATTGTTGACCTCTCTTTTGCGCGCGGGCAATGTTCCCCTACCTAAATCCCTTCCAAAAGAACTCTTGGTAGGCAATTATGCATCACTAGCATTGAGTCCTAATGCACCAGTGGTTCTAAGGGTCAACGCCGGAGAGCTAGCCGCATTGGGTGGAGCTTTGAGTCCATCGGTTCTTTCAAATATTTACCGGCTTCAGAAATTTAGTTCTAGCGTATTAAAACAGGCGGTATCCGGGACGACCCTTGATTGGGGTGCAGCGGCTCGGGCGATGCTTATACAAGCCGCAATGTCAGAAACAGCGCCAGGAAATAGGGCTAAGGCGTTGAGCAGAGCGATAGGAATTGCCCGAAAAGAAGATGACTTACCATTAACTGCTAGAGCTATGTCATATCCATTGCGAGGTATACGTCCATCTTCAAACCTTGCGTGGTTTGCTCCAACAGCTGCCCGTGGTCTTGCATCTTCCGGTGATTTTGCGTTGTCAAAAGAGTGGATAAAGCTTAATGGAAATGTGGCTCGGGACGATAATACGGAATCGCTTTGGCATCTCGCTGTGTTGTCAGGCCAGGTGCCCGCGGAAGGGGTCACAAGAAAATCACTAGTTGAATGGCATGAAAAAAATCAAAAACAATTTTCGGATAGTTTTTCTTATAAGGCCCGTGTTTTCTATTCGTTGCTGAACGCAGTTGATGTCAATGTTCCCAATATTTTGTGGCGTGATGTAATTACTTCTGAAAAAATCCTCGCCAGTTATCAGAAACCCGTTGCACTTCGGGTGTTACTTAGGAATGCTGTCTCAAGTGGAAGAACAGGGGAAATAATAGCGTTGTCACTTATCATTCTCGGTGAAGAAGGCATAGACCATAAAAACTTTGATGCTGCAGAAGAAGTTGTTGCTGCACTTTTTAAAATTGGGTTAAAAGATGCAGCGCGAAAGCTCGCGTTAGAAATTGCAGTTGCAGCAGGTCTTTAAGGCAACTTTTATTGTAATAATAAATGCAGAGAGAAAAAATAAAATATGCACAAAATCGGAAAATAGATATAGCTGTTTCCAGGCATATGGAGGCTTTCATTGAAATGATGGCATGCGAACGAGGTGCTGCCATTAATACGTTAGAGGCTTATGAGAGGGATCTTCAAAATTTTACAATATTTTTACAGACGTCGGGACAAGACATAGAAAAAGCAACGACAGAGTCTATTCGAAATTACATAGCTTTACTTAATAAAAATGGTATTTCAACAAGTACAATCGTTAGACGGATTTCGGTACTTCGGCAGTTCTTTCGATTCCTGGTATCAGAAACCATTCGTAGCGATAACCCAACTAGCAAGATAGAGCCGCCCATTGCTGGTCGTCGGTTGCCAAGGAATCTCAGTGAAGCAGATGTTGAGAAGATTTTGGAGAGGTGTCAAAAAGATAGAACCTTCAAGGGTATACGGTTAGCAGCCCTAGTGGAACTTTTATATGCGACTGGTTTGCGAGTAACAGAGTTGGTTAGTTTGCCGATGGGTGGAGTCTCACGAGATCGGACTCTTATAACTGTAAGGGGTAAAGGGGGACGAGAGCGGATTGTGCCATTAAATGGGCCAGCAAAGGTCGCTTTGGAAAAGTGGCTCGAAATGCGCAATTCACTTTTATTAGAGAATAAGACTTCAAAGTATTTGTTTCCAAGAACAAAGATTTTGGGCAAACATATGTCGCGCATTACATTTTCTGTTATGTTAAAAAAACTCGCCGCTGATGCCGGTGTTGATCCCAGTCGTGTCTCCCCTCATGTTTTGCGTCATGCGTTTGCTAGTCACTTACTTCAAAATGATGCAGATTTGCGCTCAGTCCAGCAAATGCTCGGTCATGCCCATATTTCGACTACCCAGATTTACACTCATGTATTAGATGATAGACTTAAATGGCTAGTTGGAAATCACCACCCATTGGCACAACGAAGGGAATGAAATAAATGCTGAGTTTTCTTGATTTTGAAAAGAATATTGCCGAGCTTGAGGGTAAATTGCAAGAACTAAAACATCTGTCTGATATTGGTGATATCAAAATTGCGGATGAGGTTTCCAGATTGCAAGTTCAGATTGAGCGCGCCCTTAAAACAACATACGGAAAACTCTCAGCTTGGCAGAAGGTTCAAGTAGCTCGGCACCCTGAGAGACCACATTGTGTAGACTTTATCGATACGTTGATAGAGGATTTCACTCCTTTATCTGGGGACCGTACCTTTTCAGATGATGCTGCCATTGTTGGTGGCCTAGGAAGATTTCGCGGTAGATCTATAGTAATTATCGGACAAGAAAAGGGCCATGATACCGATACACGTGTTAAACATAATTTTGGTATGCCAAGGCCGGAGGGTTACAGAAAAGCCATTCGCTTAATGAAACTGGCTGATCGGTTTAAACTACCTGTGGTAACTTTGGTGGACACACCTGGGGCGTATCCAGGGATTGGTGCAGAGGAAAGAGGACAGGCAGAGGCAATTGCGAGATCAATTGAAACTTGTCTTTCTTTGAGTCAACCAATTGTCTCGGTTGTTATTGGAGAGGGTGGATCAGGAGGGGCGATTGCTCTTGCTGCCGCTAATAATGTGATGATGATGGAGCATGCAGTTTACTCAGTAATATCACCGGAAGGTTGTGCTTCAATTCTATGGCGTAGTGCGGAACATGCCGAGGAAGCGGCAGAAGCACTAAAATTGACATCTCAAAACTTACTGAAACTAGGAGTAATAAACTCAATAATTCCAGAGCCCTTAGGTGCAGCGCATCGGGCCCCTAAGGAAGCAATAAATATGGTTGGGAACTCAATTTCTGAAGCTCTGAATGAATTACAAGCTCAGGACGAATCAGTGGTAAAGCGCCTACGCCGCGAAAGATTTTTAACAATCGGAGATGATGCGCTTACAACTTAAGGTGCATTATTTTGATCGTATTAATTTTGGGCGTATTTTATGCGTATTTATCATTTACAATGCTTTGGGCAGATTGAAATTTTTTCGGATTTATCCACAGTCCTTTACAAGTTACCAAACGGGTAATGATATTATAAATATAGAGAATTTCATTTTTCTTATTTAACCCGACCACAGCATCTTTTAAACTTATCTCCAGACCCACAAGGACAAGGTGCATTTCGCGGCACTTTACCCCAGGTATCAGGATTCTGCGGGTCAATCCACCGTCCAAGAGGTTCATTTAGTTGCCAACCGGGGGGCATTTGTGTTGGATCAGCATTTATGCCAAATTCCTTTGGTGAATTATCTAGTGCCTGCAGCTGAGCAGCTGGGTGCATATCGTCGAGAACGGCGGAGTCGATTGCCAGTCTCGGATCTTCACGCCCTTCAAAGGTAACTCCATTATTATTGGGAAGAATATCAACTAGGTCAGTATCCGAAATTTCCATTCGACTGAGAACAGAGGTTACTGTCTCGCGAAGGGACTCTGTCATTTGTTCGAAAAGATTAAAGGCCTCATGTTTATACTCATTTAATGGATCTTTTTGCGCATATGCTCTAAGCCCGATTCCCTGACGCAAATGATCTAGTGCTAGCAGGTGTTCTTTCCAACTTTGATCTAATACTTGGAGTAAAACACTTTTTTCCGCCAGTCTCATTAGTTCTAGACCATAGTTGGCGACTTTCTCAGCCATATTTCGGTCGGTTGCATCAATGAGACGGGTTTGAATTTCTTCATCCGCTATCCCTTCCTCAGACGCCCAGTCCCTTATTGGTAGATCTAATCCTGTTACCCTAAGAACCTCCTCGTGGAGTGTATCAGTATCCCATTGCTCTGCGTATGCTTTCTCTGGAATGCATCTAGCAACCATTGTATCAATTACTTCGTACCTCATATCACTTACAGTTTGCGAAACATCCTCACTCTTCATAAGTTCCTTACGTTGCTCATAAATAACTTTACGTTGGTCGTTCATGACATCATCGAACTTTAATAAATTTTTACGAATTTCAAAATTTCGTTCTTCGACTTTCCTCTGAGCTTTTTCGAGCGCCTTGTTAATCCATGGGTGAACAATAGCTTCACCTTTCTCCAAGCCAAATTTACGCAGCATACTGTCGAGACGTTCAGACCCAAAAATGCGCATTAAATCATCTTCCAAGGAGAGAAAGAACTTAGATGCTCCTGGATCACCTTGACGCCCGGAGCGTCCCCGCAGTTGATTGTCAATACGTCTTGCTTCATGTCGCTCCGTGCCTATTATATATAGTCCTCCAGCTTTTAAAACATTATCGCGATTGATCGTAGTTTCAGACTCGATTTGTTTTTTTATTTCTGAGTGTTTCTCTGAGGACCATTTTTCTTCTTTGATTTTCTCCATTGCCTCAGCTAACCGCATTTCGACATTTCCACCTAATTGAATGTCCGTTCCTCGACCCGCCATATTAGTAGCTATTGTAACCTGACCTGGCATTCCGGCTTGAGCGATGATAAATGCCTCCTGTTTGTGGTAACGAGCGTTTAACACGTTATGGGGTATTTGTTTTCTCTTTAAGTAAGCTGAAAGTTCTTCTGATTTTTCAATCGAAACGGTTCCAACAAGGGTAGGTTGATTTTTTTCTCTACTATCCTCGATCAATTGTACAATTGCTTCGTATTTTTCATCTGCTGTTCGATATACTTCGTCATCTTCATCCGAACGAATGATGGGTTGGTTTGTATCTATTTCAACAACTTCCAATTTGTAAATATCTCCAAACTCCCCCGCTTCGGTCATCGCGGTTCCAGTCATGCCGGCAAGTTTAGGATATAGCCTAAAATAATTTTGAAATGTG
>MDTG01429434.1_pt1 | contig 58899 bp, 58 predicted proteins | sample 811421 | NCBI WGS metagenome assembly MDTG01 (sample SAMN05326645, study PRJNA326480) | marine metagenome | isolation source: seawater | place: Pacific Ocean: South East | collected 2011
AATTGAAACTTATTCTGATGTTCAAGAGAATTTAGATATTTCTGATGTTTTAAAAAAGAAAAATGTTTTTGCTCTTACAGTTAATGGAGATTCTATGATTGATGCATTTATCGCAGATGGCGATATGGTTTTAATGGAGCCAGTAAAAGAAGTATATTCCTTAAAAAATGGAGTAATAGTAAGTGCTATGGTTCCAGGAATGGGCACAACATTAAAATACTTTTTTAAACGTAATGAAAAGATAGTTTTAGAGGCTGCAAATCCTAATTATGATCCTATAGTTTTAGATTTTGATCAAATCTCAATACAAGGAAAGCTTCTTGCTGTTTGGAGAAAAATATAGCTCATCTAAATATTTTTATTTGCTTCCCAATCAGGAATTAGCTCAGATAAAATCTTCACTGATTTTTCATGATTATGATTTTCAATTTCAGTTTCCAGTTTATCTAATTTTTTCCATAATACTTCTGGATCTATAGACCTTTCTAATGCTCTAAATATTAAAGGGTGAGAAGTTTTAAGACATTTAGCATCTATTAAAAGTTCTTCATAAAGTTTTTCTCCCGGACGCAATCCCGTAAATACGATTTCTATATCGCCTTCTGAATTAGACTTATTTTTTAATTTTAGACCGCTCAAAGTAATCATTTGTTCTGCTAATTCGGTTATTTTTACTGGCTTACCCATATCCAAAACAAATAAGTCTCCACCTAAAGCGAGTCTTGCTGCTTGAATAACCAATTGGGCTGCTTCTTCAATTGTCATAAAGTATCTAATAATATCAGGATGAGTTATCGTGATTGGTCCTCCATTTGCAATCTGTTCTCTAAATATTGGTACTACTGATCCAGAGGAGTTAAGTACATTTCCAAATCTAACCATTGAAAACTTTGTTTTAGATAATTTATTTACTTTATTTTTCTTATCCTCTCTTGCATAAACTTGAACAATTAATTCAGCCAGCCTTTTTGATGCTCCCATGATATTTGTTGGTCGTACCGCTTTATCAGTTGAAATTAAGATTACTTTTGAAATTCTTAACTCTTTTGAAACTTCACATATAGCCTTAGTTGAAAAAACATTATTTTTTATTCCTATTAAAGGATTCATTTCCACAATTGGGACATGTTTATATGCAGCCGCGTGAAATATTATATCAACTTTATCTTTTCTGATAATATTTTTTAATAATTTTTTGTCGCAAGCGTTTCCAAGATACCCTTTTATAATTGTTGAGTTACAAATTTCAGACTTAAGATCTTTTTCAATTTGGTAAAGGGCTATTTCACTCAGTTCCAATAATATTATTCTTTGGGGATTTAAACTCAATATTTGTTTGCACAATTCTGATCCTATTGATCCACCTGCCCCAGTAATAAGTATATTTTCATTCTTTATACCTTCACTAAGAAGAAAGGGGTCAGGTGAAACCTTTTCTCTTCCTAGTAATTCCTCAGCGTATAAATTGTTGTTCGTTTTTATAGTGAATTTTTTTGAAACTATATCTTCAATTGAAGGGATCGTAAAAATAGGTATATTTAAATATTCTAATTTATTTTTAATTTGATTTCTTTTAACACTCGAAATAGAGGATATAGCTATGAGTATTTTATCTATTTTGTTTTTATTTTGTAGGATTGCATCAGGAGATTTTATTTTAATCCCATCGAGAGTTCTTCCATTTAAAAAAGGGGAATCATCTACAAAAAAAAGTATGTTAGTTGAATCTTCGTTCTGCAAAGAAGAAGCTATCCTTGCACCTGCTGTTCCAGCGCCATATATTATTAAATTTTCTATTGCTTTATTTTTATTATATTTTTGTCTATTTTTTAATAAAGCATCCCTAAGGATAAATCTGAACCCTCCAACAAAAACTGAAAGTAATATCCATAACAAAATCAAACTGCTCCTAGGAGGCATTATTAATTCACCCATTACACTTATTAGAGAAATAACAAGAATTATTAAAAAGTTTCTAATGATAATTTGATAAAGGGCTTTACTTTTTAGATGTCTAGTTAAGCCTCTATATTGACCGGTAAAAATATAAATTAATATTCCACTTGAAATTGTGGAGGGGAATAACCATAAACATTCGATTATTCTTAAGTTAGTTTCTGTACCTAATCTGAGCCAAAAGCTTAACCAAATTGAAAAGCATATAATTAATACGTCAAATATCAATAATAATGCCCTTCTTTTCCGAGGGGTTAAGTAATTTAACTTGTCTAAATTTATATACAATTTACTAAAAAACTTAAAAATATTATCGTTAAATTATAAATTAAATTAAGAAAGTTTTGTTTATTATTTGAGAATTCATCATCTTTTCAAGAATGAATCAGCATAATTTTTTTCTAGCCAAAAACCAATTATTAAAACAAATATAAATGTGATGATTTCGAATATTAAACCTCCTAGAAGAAAAGAGATCCCAATAAAAAACATTGAAAGAATGTATATTAATGAGACTTTTTGGTGACTTAATCCACCTTTATTTAATCTTTGGTAGAGGTGCATATTATGAGCTTTAAATATATTTTCCTTTGCAATAAATCTTCTGATAAGGCAAATAAATGGGTCAATTAAGATTGGACTCGCGATAAATAATAGAGCAATAGAATCATTAAAATTGTTAGTATTTAAGATGATCCAAATCAATGTACCTCCAAGAAAATTACTACCAACATCACCCATAAATATTTTAGATGGTTGCCAGTTCCAAATTAAAAATCCTAAAAGGCCCCCCATTATCCCCCATATTGAATTTGAAATGATCAATGCAGCAAAAAGGTAAAAAGTTAAAATTGTGCCGGATAGAATTCCATCTATACCATCCATAAAATTACAAAAATTAATTATTCCAGTACAAAAAAATACCATTAGAGTTATTAGTAAAAATTCAATACCAGAATTATTAATATTTTGAATGAAATCGAGGTAATTTGATTCGAATAAAATAAAGAATGAAGTTGTTAGTTGTATGACTATTCTGAATCCCCTACTAATATTATAAAAATCATCTGCAAACCCTGTTAGGCCTAAAGGCATTAAAGATAAAAAGTTAACTTGATTAAAAATATTACTAGTTATTAGATTAGTTAGGATAAATGATAATCCTCCTCCTCTAGGTTTGGTTAAATTATGAGAGCTTCTTTGATTTGGAATATCGGGAATTATTGTTTTAAATGGTTTAATGAATAATTTAGTTAATGACCAACTTAAAATAAAATTTATAAGTAATATTAGTAATATTTTCAAAATAAAATTTTATTTAAAAATAAATTGAAATGGAATTCTAAAGTTGTCTTAATAATAAATTTTTATAGGGCAAATAGCAATATGAATGATTTGCAAAATTCAGCCAAATCGTAAGAATAAAGAAAGAAATAATTGTAACCACCAAATAAGCATTTTTTGGTGATTTTTGAAATATCTTTAGTTGAGGCAGGTTTGATAAAGCATAGATTTTAATTGGTAAAAAATAAAGTAATAATCTTAAAGCTATAATTGTATTAAGGAAAATAGGCAAAAACATTAAGATATCGACTATAGAATAATTCATCCAAAATTTATATGGATCATCATCTTTAAAATCCTTATAATTAAAAAGAATTATTGTTGAAGGAATAGCGGTGATAATCCAAATTATTAATGGGCTTTTTATTGAGACTGGTTTTGTAAAATATAAATAACCATTCATCTGATTTGTAAAATAATTATCATTAAATACTAAAAATAAAGAGCACAATAAAAAAAATAAAAAGAATAAAAATTTCTTTATTATTTTTAAATTATTAGAAACTTTATTAACTATTAATAATGGTAGAAATATAAAAATAGAACTTGAATAATGAAATATAATTCCAATAAAGTTAAGTAAATAATATTTAATAAATTGTTTGTTATTTAATGCATTGAAACCAAGCATTAGAAAGGCTATAGCAATTGATTGCCTTATTGTTCCTAATCCTATAACTGTTATTAGATATGGGTAACTTACTAATATGCCCAGAAAAGGCCTTTTCAATTTTGAACAAAAAAGTAAAGTTGGGATAATAAATAATAAGGAAAAAATAAAGTTTGCAAGATAAAAATTCCCACCTATCTTGTTAATTATAAAGTTTATAAAAGTAAAACCTATTTCTTTAAATTTAAGATAGTCAAAGATGCTATAAATATTATATTTTGTACATAAATCATTTTCTGTATTAAAAGTACAATCACTCAGATCAAATATTGTCTTGTATCCTTGCCAATCACAACCTATTTCATTTCTTAAACCAATAAAAAATGAGAAAAGTAAAGTTAAATATATAAAAGAAAACTTTTTTAGAGGCTTTGGATTATTAATCTCTTGAAAAGCTAAAAAAGACAGAATCGCAAAAATAAAATAGTAAGTAATCACTTAAAAGTTAGATATCAATTCATTATAAATTTCTAATATTTTTTTATTTATATAAGATAGCTCAAATTTATCTTTAACTATTTTTCTTGCTTTTTGGCCATATTCAATTCCTAATTTAGGGTTTTGAATAAGTTTTTTAATGGCTTTTTTAAGTAAAAATTTATCTTTTAGAGGTATTAAAATTCCACTCTTATTATTTTCAATTATTTCTTTGCAGCCAGGAACATTGGTAGTAATTATTGGAAGAGACATAGAGGCAGACTCTATAAGTGATTTTGATAAACCCTCTCTCCAAGTGGGAAGTACGACGATATCAGTTTTTGAATAAATAGATTTCATATCTTTTATTTTGCCTAAAAAGTTTATATTTTTGTTTAGTGCAATAGTAGTTATTTCTTTCCTAGTTAGAGTGCTTTTATTTTCTGAATCAATTTCCCCAGCAATATTTAATTTAAAAATATATCCCTCTTTCCATAAATCTAAACAAGCATCAAATAATTCAATAAAACCTTTCTCTCGAATAATTCGTGCAGGGAAAAGTACTTGTATAGGATTAAAATATTTTTCCCTTAATTTATTATTTTTAAATTTTTCTGCGTCAACACCTGAACCCTCTATTACACTTTGATATTCTGCTTTACATATTTCTTTTTTTAAGAATATTTCTGCATCATCTTTATTATGAAAAATTATTCTTGAATTTTTTGAAAAAGAAAATCTGTAAATTGGGATTAGTAGATAGGATAAAATTCTTATTTTTCTGCTGAAACCAAAAAAAGATGGACCAATTCCAGTTATGTGCGAGATTATAATTGTATGGCCGGTTATTCTACCTGCTATACCTCCATATAAAGATGGTTTGATCGTGAAATTATGTATTAATTTGGGATTAATCTTTCTATATAAAATAACAAGTTGCCAGATAGATCTAATTTCTGAAAAAGGATTGATGGATCCTCTTCTTAAATTCCAATCTTTGACTTCGTCTACATATTTTTCGACAATATCTTTATATGGATCTTTAGGAGCGATAACAATAATTTTATAGCCAGAAGCCTTTAATAGTTTGATTAAATCTAAGCGAAAATTATATACATACCAAAAACAATTAGCAACTATTAATATAGAATGATTTTTTCTTGTCATGAATTATTCAATTATATGATTTTCAAAAGAAATACAATATAATGATCTAATTTTATCAATTCTCTTAACATACTCAATAATATTTTCTTGCTTTTCCAAAAATCTTTTATGAGAGTATTTGTATTTACTTGATTTATCGTAAACAGAGTCTATAACTAAAATAAATGGTCCTAAAATATTTTTAAGTTCATTTAAAAATTCAAATAATTTTTTGTCAGATATTTTATGAGCAAAATTGAGCAAACTTACTAAAATTTTTTTATTTTTTCCTTTAATATTTTTTCTTAAATGATCTAGAAAAAATTTTTTATTGCTTGAAAAATAAAATTCATTTTTACCCTTCTTTATTACTGGCAAGAGTCTTTGATCAATGTCAAATCCAAATTTCTCTGTTTTTTTTAGTTTGACTTTATTTAGTATTTCGCCAAGACCACAGCCAATATCAATATAATAGTTTGGACTAATACTTTTAATTATTTGCAAGGTTTTAATTTTATATTCTCTACAATAAAAAGTACCAGATAAATGCCAGGGATCTATATCCATCCCATAAAACAAAAATTTATATTTTATTCTTTGAGCGAAACAAAGAAATTTATTGAAAAAGGCTTTAATTTTAAATTTCATTTGAACTTATTTAATTTTTCTATAAAGTCTTATTAAGAATTCAATAATTTTATTTTCTATTTCCAATCTAAGTAAGGAATTGCTTCTTTTAAATTTTAAAGCATCCTTTGGGGATATGAATAAATGATTATTTTTCTCTATGAAATTTATTAAATAATTTAATTTTTTATCACTTAAGTTATTTATGTGGATGCATAATTGAGATATTAATGGTAAGAAACTTGGCAAGGGCATAGATGATAGTTGAGGGATAAGGAGTAAACCTTTTAATTCGTATGGATATCTTCCGAAGCCATCTGTAACCAACTTAAAATCTAAATTTTTTAATATCTCCAAGGTTATATTGTCGAAAGTATGATGAGGTGCCATAAATATTGGTTGCCAAATTTGATTCTCAATTAGTATGTTCTTACCTTTTTTTATTCTTTCATACTGGGTTTGATAATCTAGCCCCGCAAATTCAGATTTTTTTTTATTTCCAAATAACCCTTTATTTTTTGAATCTGTTATGTGAGTAAATCCATGTTGTGCAATTAAATCACCTTCTAACTTCATTCTTTGAAGATCACTTATATAATTCTTATTTTCTGGGAACTTTGAGACTTCCTTATCTTCACATTTTGGAATCACTCCAAGTATGGATTTTATTTTATATTTCTTAAGGATTGATTTTATTTTTTTAAATTTATCCCAATTCATTTTTGGGTTTATATCATCAAATCTCATTATGTAATAGGTCATAAAGTTATGAAATTATTTCTTTAATTTACTTTTAAAATATACATTCACCATATTTTTATCTTACATTTTTTTTAAATATTTTTTGTAAGTTAAATAATACTTTTTTAACATTTTTTCATGAGAATAATTTTTCGTAATTCTCTCTCTAGCTAAAAGTGACTTTTCTCTCAATATTTTTTTATTGTTAATTATAAATAAAAGTTTTTCTGCAAGTTTTTTTGAAGACTTATTTTTTACTGCCCAACCTGACTGGCCCATCGTTTTACTAATTGAACCTACATTAGTTGCTAAAGTTGGTACACCACTAGCCATTGCTTCCATGAGAACAAGAGGTGAACTTTCTGAGACTGATGAGATTATATTTAGATCAAAAGCGTTTATAAGTTTTTGTGGAAATTTTGTTTCGCCATAAAGTATTATATTACCTCCCAATTTATTTTTTTTAATTTGATTATTTAAGGTTTTGTTTTTTTTATTCACATTGGTCCCAATCATTAAGCATCTGAAATTTTTATTTTCTTTTTTTAATAGACTTAAACACTTTAAAAGTATTAGGTGTCCTTTTACAGGATGAAATCTTGCAATATGTCCTATCAAAAATTCATCTTTTTTTAATCCCAATAATTTTCTTATTTTAAAGTAACTTGTATCACATGGAAAGAATTTCTTAGTACATACTCCATTATTAATAAGTAAACTTTTGCTTTTGCAATATCCTATGCGTTCGTGATTTTTAAGGGATTCACTCGAACAATAAATAATTTTGTCAGGAATAAAGTTACTTATTATTGATAAAAACTTTACCTGTATATTTCTCAACCAAGTATTATCAGTTTTTATAAAGTCATGATGCACATTCCATAATATTATTTTTGTAAAGGCTAATTTTCCTAAAATAGTTCCCATCACATCAGAATGGTACAAAAAAGAGTTAATTATTTTTGGCTTTTTATTTAAAATGAATTTATATATTTTAAAAATCTTTACGAAATCAAATAGATTTTTTTTGAGGTTAAAGTAAGTTATTTTCACCCCTTGGTTTTCTAATAATTTACTATAAAATCCATGTCCATTAAGACAGATAATTTCTTTTTTATAATTTCCAATATTTTTAATAATCTCAAACATTATTTTTTCTGCTCCGCCTAAATCCAAAGAATTACATATAAAAAGAATATCTAAGTTTTCTGTCTTTTTTGATTTATACATATAATTTGGATATTTATGCTTAAATTATTTCAATTAAGTTTTTATTTATTTTTATAACCCTATCGCATGAATTTAAAATTCTATCTTTGTGAGAAACAATTATTATAATTTGCGATCCAGAAATCTTTTTTAAAGATTTAATAAATATTTTTTCGGAATTTATATCTAAAGCGTTTGTTGGCTCATCCATGATTAAAATTTTTGGATCTTTATAAAGAGCTCTTGCCAATGCTAATTTTTGTTTTTGTCCTCCTGAGAATCTTGAGCCCCTATCTAAAATATTTTCATCTATGCCTTTATCCAGATTCTTCACAAACTCAAAAGCGTTTGCCTTAATTAGTGATTCTTTAACTTTAGCACGGTTTATATTTTTTTCTCCAAGTGCTATGTTTTCTGCGATACTTCCATTAATCAGATATGATTCTTGAAAAACTATTCCCAATTTCGATCTCCAATTATTTAAATCTATATCTTTTAAATTTTGATTTGAAATAAATACATTTCCTTTTGTAGGTTTAATTAAACCTGTTATCAAATCTATTATTGTTGTTTTGCCAGAGCCAGATTTCCCGCTTATGCCTATAAACTCATTCTTACTTATTTCAAAATTCATTTTTTTAACTACCCAATTTTCGGATTCAGGATATTTATACCAAACAGATTTGAATATTATATTTGGCTCCTTAGAATCAATTTTAATTTGATTAACTTGTTCTATTGATTTATATTTTTCAGTCCATTGTTTATTTTCTTTATATATTTTTGGCCAAGAAATTAAGGCGGTAGCATCCAGTAATCTAGTTTGAGTGTTATAAATTCTTGGGGCAAGCCTTATAAATAAAGATAGAGAAAGAATAATGTCATTATCAAATTTTCTAAATAAAAGAATATAAAAAACTGCAATAAATATAAAAATTGCTGTTAATATTTCAGTAACTTGTTTTGATTTATAACTTGCAGTCATTGATCTTTTATATGCATTAGAAAATTCTTGAAAGATTTCATTAGAGTCCTTTAAAGCAATATTTTCCTTTCCGTTAGATCTAATGTATTTAAGGTTATTAAAAATAGCTGAACAAGATTTACCTATTTTAGTAGTTATTAAAGATAGATTTTTACCAAGTCGACTAGCTGCTCTGGAATAGTATTTATAGATTCTGAAAGCAATAAAAGCATAAAAAATTAATATTAAAAGAGTATTTTTTACAAGAAATAGACAAATTATTAAATAAGTAGTACTTATCAAAAAGAAAATTATAGCAGAAAGAAAATACATGAAACCGGTAGATATTTGCTCTCCTTCAGCGATTATAGTTTTTGATATTTCGCCTTGGTCAAGATTAATGAAATAAGGCCAATCCAAGTTCAATATCCTTTTTGTGATATCTTTTCTTATAATCATTTCTAATTTTGATTTGCAGATTACCAAATATTTATTAGATACAAAAAATATGATTGATGAAGCAATTGAAAAGAATAAAAAAACTAAAGGTCCTTTTGCAAGATTAATATTAACATTCAAACTCTCTTGGCTTATGTTTGAATATTCCAAATTCCTAATGATTTCTGCTAGAAAATATATTGCAATTGTCTCTGTTATAGCTCCAAATATTCCTGAAAGGATTGCGATTATCGATTCTTTTTTTGTAAGTTTTATGAAGTTAGAGTAATTTAATACTAATTCTTTAATCATTCTTTATATAAATAGCTTAGGTTATTTTTAAATTATTATTTTTTATTTTGTCTTCATCCAAAATACATTTTAATCCTGCCATTAAAATCCAAATTAATAAACTTACTCTACCCTCGTAATAAGTTACATCAGTAATATGACTTGTCATTATTATTAAAAAAGATGTTATTAAGGCTTTATCTATAATTGATTCTTCATTTTTGTTTTTTATAAATACAATTTTAAAAGTTAAAGAAAATAAACGAATTACAAATATCACAAGTATTATTGCCAAAGGGATGCCATTAGTTTGAGCTATTTCTAAAGGCATGCTATGAGTATGTTGAGCTCCCTCTAAACCTCCTTTTAATAAATAAAGTACTGGGAAAGTCGCCGCTCCCCACCCCAAAATTGGTTTTTCTAAAATAAAGCTTATAGCTTTGCCCCAAATATCTATTCTTAAGAATTGTAATTTACTTAGATAATTAGTCTGCAAAAGTTTATTAAAAATTGTTATTGGTATAAATTCTTGAATCCCTAGTGATCCAAAAAGAGACAATAAATTTAGCTCTAAAAGTAAAAAGTATAAAGTCCCTAAAAATAAGAACGAAATAATTAGGAATTTAAAACCTACCATAAATATTGAAGAGATAATGATACCTGCGAATGAATTTCTAGAATTTGTTGAAAGAATGCAGTAAAAAGTTAATACTATTATTAAAAATATAAGCCCCATCTTTATTTTTTTATATTTATAAATTCTCATCAATGCAAAACTGAATGGTAATGAAGAGGCTAACCAAATACCAGCGTAGTTAGGGTTATTAAAAATACCTGTAAAACCTCCTAAATTATCTATAGGTTTTAGATAAAAAACTATTAAACCATTTAGATAACTAAATGGTCCATATATATGAAACCATTTTTGTAAAAGTAAACTTAGAATTATTGGTATAACTCCAATAAAGAGACATTTAATGAATCTGGCTCGTTGAAGATTAGTTTTTAAGTATATTTGCAATCCTGAGAAAATTAGAAAAAAAGGTATCCAATTAAAAAGGTTAAGCCAAGTAGAAGATAAATCCCAGGAATAATCTTTTAGTACTTTATAAACAGGGTTGTCATTCTCAATTATCGAAATATTTAATGTATTAATAACTAATATTATTGAACATATAAATAAAGTTAAATTCCATTTATCTTTCTTAAAGTTAATTGTTTTACTCGAAATGCTTATTAACAAAGAAATTAAAAAAAAGAATCCTGAAATTAATAAGGTTGTTGATAATAAGACAGTTCCTATATAGAAACAATATTGGCCGAACTCAATTCTATTAAACTTTAGTTTTGAATAAATTAAATTAGTCAGGATTTTAGTAAAGATTAGATTTATAATAACTCCTAAAGCTAGTATTAATAGCTTTTAATTTTTATAAATTATTTTTCTATTCTAGTTGAAACTATTAGATTCCCAAATCAAAATGCATACATGCGGTAATGCAACCTTAATAATTGAAAAGAATAATAAGCCAATAGTTGCAACAGATCCATGGTTACATAACCATACAGCATATTTCGGCTCTTGGGCTACAACTCATAAGATTCCTAATTATCATTTGAGTTTACTTGAAAAAGTTCCTTATATTTGGATTTCTCACTTTCATCCTGATCATTTAAATTTAAGGAGTCTTTTAAAAATTAATGCAAAAGATAAGAAAATCCTATTGAGTTATCAATATTCAAATCGAATGGCAAATGATTTAAGAAATGCTGGCTTAGATGTAATAATATTACCTCCTAGAAAATATATTATTTTACAAGAAGATATTGAACTAGCTACATTCCCAATATTAAGTACTGTTGACTCTGGATTAATAATTAAATGTAAGAAAAATTTGATTATTAATTTAAATGATACATTGTGTGATCCCTCTAAGAATTTCTTAAAAAAGGAAATAAGTAAAGCTAAAAACTCTCTTCTTTTAAAGTTGGCAGGTTATGGAGATGCTGATATGATCAACATCTTTGATGAAAAAAATAGATTTATAGAACCTATTGCGGCTTCAAAGCCCGCTCCAGGAATGTTATTGACCTCACAAGCTAAAAAGATTAACTGTACTCATGCAATGCACTTTAGTTCTTTTCATAAATATGTCAGATCAGATTCACTTTGGGCAAATAGATATACTACACCTAAGGATGATTTAAAGAGAGGCTGGGATAATAAGGTAGGCTATTTTGAAGAGTTTTCATCAATAGAAATCAATGATAATGGATTTAAGAAGATTAATTCTACATATCCAGAAGTAAATAATATTGAAATCAAAAGTCCAGAAAAATTTGGTGATTATTGGAATCAGGAATTAAAAAAAAACGAGTTTAATATAGTTAAGGATTATTTAAATAGTATTGAAAAAATCTCTAAAGTTTCTTTTTTGATTAAGGTTGGTTCTGAGATAGTTTCTTCAGATAGAAATCTAACAAATTTAAAAAAGAGACCGACTTTTATTTTACATGCGCCAAGAAAGAGTCTTGTGAAAGCAATCAAATTAAATATATTTGATGATTTATTAATAGGTAATTTCGCAAAATTAATTATTCCAACAAGTTATAATTTTAATTATAGAAATTTACTTAAAATACCTGCAAAATATATTGACAATATTGGAATAAAAGATGCCAACCAATTGAAAGAATTTTTGTGGATATATAGAAATTCTTATGATAATAGAATAATTCAATTAAAATCAGAAATAATACAAAGCTTTAGAGATATAATCATATCTAAATTGCGTGGAAAAAATAAAATCCTTTCATACCTAAAGAAAATTTATCAAAAATTTTGAAAATTAATAAGATTAATAAGATAAAAAAATTAAGAAATTAAAAATTGAAAATAAATAAAAGTATTTTGACTATTTTTAAATATAGGGCTTAAGTTAAAAATAAAAAAAATTGTTTTTAAGAAAAAATTATTTTTTAATAAATTGAAAGTTTCTATTGGAATTGCATTGATGACCATAAAGGTCCTCAAACAAGATATAACCTCTTAAAAAAATGGGATAAAGAATTGTCAAAAATAACTTTTATTCAAGGTTGGACTAATGAAATATTGCCTAAATTAGGAATTCAGAGAATAAATTTTGCTTTTTTGGATGCTAAACATACAAAAGATGAATTAAAAGAGTTTGAATTTATTTCGAAAAAACAAGTAAAAGGAGATATTTTAGTATTTGATGATGTTACAAAAAAATTTCCTGGTATTTGCGAAGCTATTAAGATAATTAAAAAAAAATATAACTATAAAATAGAAAATTTGAACTTTGATGATTTAAGAGGATATGCAATAGCTACAAAACTTTAAAATCATTAAATTATTTTATAAAAAGATAGATAAATATAGAAAAATTATTAAATAAAATTAAAAACATAAATTCTTATTATTAAATGCAAAAAAGTGGTGCCTAAGGAATTAGATTGAGATCATATTATTTCAAATATGAAAATACTTATTACTGGAGCTGCAGGATTTATTGGATTTCATATAAGTAAAAAATTACTTGAAGCAGGATTTGAAGTGATTGGTCTTGATAATTTAAACTCCTATTATGACGTTAAGCTTAAAAAAGCAAGATTAAAAAATTTATATTTAATAAAAAAGTCTATTAATTCTAATTTTAATTTCTATAAAGTTAATCTTGAATCATACAAGTATCTTGAATCAATTTTCAAAAAACATCAACCCTATACTGTTATACATTTAGCTGCCCAAGCAGGAGTGAGGTATTCTTTAGAAAATCCTTTTGCTTATATTGAATCTAATATTGTAGGTTTCCAAAATATAATTCAATTATCAAATAATTTTGATGTTAAAAATTTTATATTTGCTAGCAGCAGTTCAGTTTATGGAGGAAATATAAATATGCCTTTTAAGGAAACTGATGAAGTAGGACATCCAGTTAGTATTTATGCCGCAACTAAAAGATCAAATGAATTAATTGCTCATACATATAGTAATCTGTATGGCCTTCCTGTAATTGGCTTAAGATTTTTTACAGTTTACGGTCCTTGGGGTAGGCCAGATATGGCTTTATTTTTATTTACTAAGGCTATTCTCAATAATGAACCAATAAAAGTCTTTAATAATGGCGAAATGATGAGAGACTTTACATATATTGATGATGTCGTCGAGAGTATTTTTAAATTAATAAAAAAACCAGCGACATCTGATCCTGAATTTGATAAAGCTAAGCCTAATTTATCTAAAAGCTGGGCCCCTTATCGTATTTTTAATATTGGTAATTCAAACCCAACCCCTTTAATGAAATATATTAATGCTATAGAAAATTCCCTTAATATTAAAGCAAAAATAGAATATCTTCCTATGCAAAAAGGAGATGTAAAAGAGACTTTTTCAGATACAAGTGCACTAGAGTCATGGATAGAATATAAGCCAAGAACAGATATTAAAGATGGTGTTGATAAGTTTATAAATTGGTATAGAGAATTCTATAAAAAATAATTAATAAATATACTTATGAAGCTTCCTGATTTATATAACTGTACAATTGCTGTTATTGGATTGGGTTATGTTGGATTACCTTTAGCATTAGAATTTTCTACTCGAAAAAAAGGTTGCCTTACAAATATTGAATTAAAGAGAAAAGTAATAGGGTTTGATGTTAATAGATTACGAATAAAAGAGCTCATAAATAAATTTGATAGGACGGGTGAGGCATGTGAAAAACAGCTTAAAAATGCAGATAATATTATCTTTACCCATAATAAAGAATTGATTAAAACAGCTGATGTTTATATTATTACTGTGCCAACTCCTATAAATGATAATAAAGAACCAGATTTAAAAGCTTCTAAAGAAGCTTCGCTTCTAGTTGGAGAAACCTTAAGTGAAAGGAAATCTAATACTAATCCAGTCATTATTTATGAAAGTACTGTTTTCCCTGGGGCAACAGAAGATATCTTTATTCCTATAATTCAAAAAAATTCTGGTTTAAGATTCAATAAAGATTTTTTTTGTGCTTATAGCCCTGAGAGAATAAACCCTGGTGATAAATCAAAGAGGTTAAAAGATATAGTAAAACTTACAAGCGGCAGTAATGCAGAATGTGCAAAATGGGTAAATAGCTTTTATGGCTCAATTATTGACGCAGGCACATTTTTAACCAGTAGTATTAGGGTAGCTGAGGCAGCTAAAGTTATTGAAAATACTCAGAGAGACTTAAATATTGCTTTAGTAAATGAATTTTCTTATATTTTCGATCAAATGAATATTGATACATTGGATGTTTTAGATGCAGCATCTACAAAATGGAATTTTTTGAACTTTAAACCAGGTTTAGTTGGAGGGCATTGTATTGGCGTTGATCCATATTATCTAACCTGGAAATGTGAGCAATGTGGATATAAACCCAAAATAGTTCTATCTGGAAGGGAAATTAATGAAAAGATGACTTCAATACTTTTAAAGAAAATAGTCAAAAATTTGAAGAAATTTAAAATTACATCTAAACCTCCTACTATATTGATTTTTGGAATTTGCTTCAAAGAGGATTGTCCAGATATAAGAAATAGCAAAGTTATTGAATTTATAAAACTTTCAATAGATTTAGGATTTAAAATAAATATCTATGATCCCATAGCTGATATAGAGAAGTTAGATAAATCTTTAAAAAAATTTGTTTTAAATGATTTTCCCTCTAATAATATATATGATGTTTTATTTCTAGCTGTTCCACACAAAGTTTTTAAAGAGCATAAATATGAAAAATATAATTCTCTTCTAAAATCGAAAGGATTTATCCTTGATTTAAAAGGTATATTAGGGAAAAAGAATAATATTGTAAGACCTTAAATTTAAAATAAGTTTCTAAAGGATTAGTATTTTATGCTTTTTGAAATTATAAGAACTTCTAGAGTTAGGAACATCAGGAACAAATTTAGTAAAAGGCTTTATTAAAAAACTAGTTTAGAAAAAACTTAACAAAAAGCTAAAAATTAAAGTAATGAATATTTCCAATTATCCTGTTAAGTAATTTATATTAATCTAAATTTAAAAATATCACTTAATTATTTTTACTAAATAGTATTTACTTTTAACAATTCAATTTTTTTAGTGGAAAAACTAAAAATTTAATTTATGGAAAAATATAAATCTTCTTCTTGCCATTTCTTATATATTTGTAAAGAGATATAATCGGCTTCTAATAGCCATCTTGTCAGTATGAGAAGTGATTTTAAGTCATTAAAATAAATAAAAATTTTAGCGATTCTTAGAATTAGATTATTTGATTGAATGGATTTTTTATAGTTGTGGAGTCTTATATAAAAATCAATAATTGCCCTCTCTTTTAATTCGTTATGCACAAAATTAATAAAATATTTTGCTTGCTTTTCATTATTTTGATTTAAAGGATCTCTTGTAATAGATGATTTATTTCTTATTAATCTTGAAATATTTGCACAATGAGCAAATATCCTTTGCTCTAGACCAAAATTTTTAGAAGAAATTCTTGTTTCATGTTCTCTTATACAAACCCCAACATAATTCATACAACTTATTTTACCTTTCTCACTGAGCCTTAGCCATAGATCATAATCTTGTGATCTCTTCATAGTTAATCTGTAGCTGCCTACTTTTAATGCAATTTCCTTTTTAAAAAATGCAGAGGAATGAGCAAAAAACCTTTTTTGAAGTTTGAGGTTTTTTATTAAATTTTCATGATTGTTTGGGATCCTTTTTGAATTTATCAATTCTCCACTTTTCGAAATAAAAACTGATTGACATCCAACTAGACATGAATTCGTTTTTCTAGCAAAATTGTATTGCTTTTTTAATCTATCAGCGCAGGCTATATCATCACTATCTATTCTTGCTATCCAATCCCCTTTTGCAATTTCTAATCCTTTCTTTAAACTAGCGGTTAAACCAATATTTTTTTGGTGGATTACTTTTATTCTTATATCCTTTTTTTTATATTGATTTAGTATTTCTTTTGTTAAATCTGAAGAACCATCATTAATTATTAAGAATTCAAAATCTTTAAAGCTTTGATTTAATATGCTTTCAATAGAATCAACTATCCAACTTTCTCCATTAAATACAGATAATAAAACGGTAATTTTCAAATTTTAGTTTTTTGAATTAAGCAAAGATTTAATTTTACAATATATAAAAAAATATTATTTAACAACCTTAAACTAAAACTGGAAATAAATAAATGATGTTTGCCTATTAATGAATATTATGGCAAAAGCAAGTGCAAAGGAGGCTAATAAGTTTTTTAGTAATTTTGAGTTTTTTATTTGATTAAAGATCTTTTGGCTAGAAATTAATCCAAAAATATATGTAAAAATAGCGAATAGAAATACAAACAAATAATAATTTTCTCTGAAACTTAATTCAAAACCTTCAAATTTAAATAGTTTTAAAAATAGAGTATTGGCTTGTTCCCATGAACTACTTCTGAAGTAAATCCAAGTAGACATAATTGAAAATAAAGTTAAAAACCAATGTAAAAAATTTGTTAACTTATTTTGTTGGTATATAAATTTTTGTTTATAAGCCCTGTGAATTATGATTAACAATCCATTGATTAAGCCCCAAATTGCAAACCTCCATGATGCTCCATGCCACATTCCCATTATTAACCATGTTATGAGTAGAGGTAGTGCTCCAAAAAATGCTAATGATAAGTTCTTATTCAAAAATCGGTATAAATAATCAGATACCCAGCTTGAAAGAGAAATGTGCCATCTTTTCCAAAATTCAGTAACAGAATTTGATTGATAAGGAAAGTTAAAATTTTCTTTAATAGGTAAACCTATAATTCTTGAAATACCAATTGCTATATGTGAATATGCACTGAAATCAAAATAAATTTGTAGACCAAAACCAAAAGCCATAGTCCATGAATCTATAAATCCTAATAAATTGTAATCTGATTGAAATGCAATATCATTTAATCTAGCGAGTTCATCTGCTAAGCATAATTTTAGAAATAATCCATAACATATTCTGTTCAATCCTAAATTAATATTAAATTTATTTTTACTTAAAAGTAATTCTGAATCTTTGCTAAAAAAATCACAAGATCTCAAAATAGGTCCTGCTACTAGCTGAGGAAAGTAACTAACAAATAACAAATAATCAATTAATTTTGGGGGCTTTTTTATTTCTCTTTTAAAAGAATCAATGGTAAAAGATAAAGTTTGAAATGTATAAAAACTTATGCCTACTGGAAGAAAATTATTACTTAAATTATTAAATAATAAATTATTATTAGAATTAAAAAATGTATATGAAATTAAGCTTTGATATTTAAAAATTAAAAGTAGTCCTAAATTTACTATGAAACTAATTATTAAAATTAAGACTCTAAATATTATTGAATTATTTTTTTGGCATATTAATATTTTTGAAAGGAAGAAATCACTAAATGAACTTATTAGTAAGGGGATGATAAACCACGGAATGTCAAAAGCATAAAAAATAAGTGAAAAATTTAAAAGAAAAACTTTTGATAAAGTTTGATTGATTTTCTGTAAAAGTGGATAAATTAAGAAAAATATTGGTAGAAATATAAAAAGAGATGATAAGGAGTGGAAAAACATTCTAAAAAATTAAACGCTAGAAATCATATTTATTTTTCAATATAAGAAAAAAAGCTTCTTTCAGTTTTAGATGTCCTTTCCCAGTAAAGTGCATAAAATCTATCTCTTCTTTTGATGATGACATATTAATATTAGTAGTTAATTTTGTACCCCAAAGCTCATCTGCAACCTCCGACTCTAAATTATAAAATTTGCAATTATATCTTAAACAAATTTTTTTAATGCTTTCCTTGAAGGATTCATAATCCTGCTTTGAATAAGGTATTTTCTTTTTACTCTTTGAGTAAAGTAATGGAGGAATATAAACTAGAGTTTCTAATTCTTTTGTGGATCTAGAATAAAGAATCTTTTCAAGGGCATCAATATTAGCTTTATAGGATGATTTCTTAATAGGTCTAATACTATCTGGCCTTATCCTAAAAACAAAGTTTCTTACTCTATATAAATCAGTTCTTAATTTTGTATTTAATGATTGCATATATTTTAAAAAAGTTAGATTTTCTTTAATTAATTTATCAAGATTATCTACATTACTAATAAATTTTCCAGAATTTGATTTTTTTTGAACTGGAGATGAGCAAGATTTTTCACTAAAGTCTTTTATGTAATCCCTTATAGAATCTTCTCTTGTATCATCAAGAAATAATGGAATTATAAGCAATTCTGGATCTGCATTACATGCTATTAATCCATTCCGGATAGCAGCAAATTCTTTTATTGATGCGTTTGGTGCCCAAATAGAGTGAATTACAATTTCTCTTGTTGTTAAGAAATTATCATTTGATAGTAAGGTGACAAAGTTATAATCACCAATACTGTAGTTATTTATAGCTCCTAATTGAGAATTGCCAAGAAATAAAATATTTTTTTTTTGGGTACTTTCTTGTATCAACTTTTTAATGCATTCATCATTTTTTTCTTTTAATCTGCAATTATTGCCATCAATAATTGCTTTTGCATTTAAAAATCCATCTTTCGAATTTTTTTTAAAAATTAGATCAGTATATTCATAACAAAAAATTAATAAGATGGATGTTAATAAAACAATGATTGAATCTGGAAAGATTATTTTGTTTTTTCCAATTTTTATCATCATAGTTAAATATAAAAAGATTTAATTTGAAATTATTTTTTAATTAATTTATTATTCCATCTCCAATTCTCCATAGATTTAAACCAGCATCTTTAACTTTTATAGGGTCAACCACTGAGCGTGTATCAAATACCCATGATGGTTTTCTCATTAATTTTGAAATCTCCCGCCAATCAAGGTCACAGTAGATATCCCATTCAGTAAGAATTAATATTGCGTCAACATTTTTTAATGCCTCATTGATTGAAGATTCTTTTTCCCAAAGACCTTCATCATTTTTCAAAGATGATGAGTTTTTTGCAATATTCTTTTTACTGCATGGCATTGTGCCTAATTCTTTCATGATTTGTTCTTCCGTTACTTTGGGATCATGTATTTTTAAATTTGCTCCTTCTTCTAGCAGATTTTTTGAAATATCTATAGATGGTGATTGCCTTGTGTCATTTGTATTAGCCTTAAATGCGAATCCTAGTATCGCTATTGATTTACCCCTTAATGTTCCAAAAAGTTTATGTACGATCAATTTTGAAATTCTCAGCTTCTGCCATTCATTCAGTCTTATTACACTCTCCCAATATTTGGAAACTTCTTTTAGTCCATAATAATCCGCTAAATAAACTAAATTTGATATATCTTTTTTAAAACAACTTCCGCCAAAACCTGGCCCAGATTTGAGGAAATCTGCCCCTATTCTTTTGTCCGAACCAATTGCTTTAGAAACTTCTCTTATATCTCCTCCTGTAGACTCACAAAAAGCAGATATAGAATTTATGGAACTTATTCTCTGGGCAAGAAAGGCATTTGCTGTAAGTTTGGATAGTTCGCTGCTCCATAAATTAGTCCTTATGATTTTTTCTTTAGGTATCCAGTTTAAATAAATATTGGCTAATGCATCGATAGATTGACTATCTTCTCCTCCAATAAGAACTCTGTCTGGATTTCTTAAATCCCTTATTGCGCTGCCTTCTGCTAGAAATTCAGGATTCGATAAAACTGCAAAGGTCTTCTTTTCTAAACTATCTTTATCTAACGATGAATTAAGGATAGTTTTTATCGTTTCAGCAGTTCTGACTGGTAATGTACTTTTCTCGATGACAATTGTATGTTTTGTGGAATAATTCGCAACTTGTCTCGCGCAAGATTCAATCCACTTCAAATCACTGGCTTGTCCAGCACCAAATCCTTTATTCTTTGTAGGAGTATTTACACATAAGAAAATCATATCTGATTTTGCGATTGCGCTTCTGATATCTGATGAAAAATGAAGGTTTTTCCCTCTCGTTTCTTTTATAATTTCCTCTAGACCAGGTTCATAAACTGGAATATCATTTATGTCTTGGCTGTTCCATTGTCTTATTTTCTCTTCATTTACATCTACTACTATGATTTGTAGATTGGGACACTTCTCAGCTAAAACAGACATTGATGGCCCCCCAACATATCCAGCTCCAATACAACAGATATTTGTAATAGTCATTTCTTTCATTTTGTGAATTGTTTAAAATATTCAACAGTTTTATCTAAACCCTCATTAATACTAACCTGTGGTTGCCAGTCTAATTCCTTATTCGCAAGATCTATAAGTGGTTTTCTTTTTAAAGGATCATCTTCAGGTAATGGTTTAAAACTTATACTTAAGCTTGGATCTATTTTTTTTATTATTAATTCAGCTAATTTTCTGATGGTTATTTCATTGGGATTTCCAAAATTTATTGGACCATTATGATTGGAATTCATTAATAATGTCATGCCACGAATTAAATCATCTACAAAACAAAAACTTCTAGTTTGTTCTCCATTTCCATAGATTGTTAAAGATTTCCCTTGTAATGCTTGCAAAATAAAGTTACTTACCACTCTTCCATCATTAGGTAGCATGCGCGGCCCGTATGTATTAAAAATCCTCATAATTTTTATATCGGTGTTATTTTTTCTTAAATAATCAAAACAAAGAGTTTCTGCAATTCTTTTGCCTTCGTCATAACAGCTTCTTATTCCAATTGGATTAACATTTCCTCTATAGTTTTCTGGCTGAGGATGAATATTTGGATCTCCATATACCTCACTAGTTGACGCTAGGAGAAGTTTTGCATTTGTTCTTCTCGCTAAGCCCAACATATTCAAAGTGCCTAAAAAACATGTCTTTGAAGTTTTTATAGGATTTGATTGATAGTGTATTGGTGAGGCAGGGCAAGCTAAATGCCATATTCTATTAATTTCAAGAAATATTGGCTCTGTAATATCATGTCTTATTAATTCAAACTTTGGATTCCCTATCCAATGTGAAATATTTTTTTTTCTACCTGTGAAATAATTGTCAAGACAAATAACTTCCTCATCTTTATCTAAAAGATGATCAATTAGATGAGATCCTAAAAATCCAGCACCTCCGGTGACTAAATTTATGGGAGGTTTAAGATCATTCATTTTGAGTAGCAATCAATTCATTTTATCACTCAATATCAATTAATTCTTAATTTGAAACCTTGAAGATTAAACCTAAATTATATTAAGACTCTTTCAAATATTTCTATATTGTTTTCTAAAAAGATGATTGAAATCAATTCTTGATGTTTTAATAAATATCTTTATAATTATGGAATATTTCCAAAAAAATACAAATCTAAAATGAGTTTATATGATTGAAACTATAAAAAAAATATTCATATATTCATATTTAGAACCTTTTTTATCTTTTAGTACAAAAAAAATAAAATATAGTTTTTTATTTTTTATTTTATTATCATTCTTATCTTCTTTATTAGATATTAGTGTAATTTTTTATATAACTAATATTATTTTCTCAATTACAAAAGGTACTCCAATTTATGAAAAGATATTTAATTTAAATATAGTTATTGACTTTTCTAGAATAAATTCTTATTTAATTTTTGTATGCTTATGTTCTTCAGCCTATTTTATTAAAGTATATGTAAATTTCTTCAATTATTATATCGGCGCAATGTTCGGAAGCTCTTTAACTAAAAAGTTTTTAAGAGCATTTGCAAGAGTTTCTTATGATTATCATCTTAATCAGAAAGAATCTCAATTTATAAGTTCATATTCAGAGGATATAAGTAATTCGGTTGGTGTAATAAATGCATGTTTTAGTTTGATTTCATTATGCATAACTTTTTTTATATACATAGCATATATCTTCTTTACAATCCCACTTAGTATTTTTCTAATATTAATAATATTTTCATTGGTCAATTATCTAGTAATAAATAAATTAATTGGTAAAAAAATATATAGTATTAGTAAAAAAATTAGCTTAAATAATCCTATTAGAATAAAAAAAATAATAGATTTTTACTCTCTATATAAAGTAATTAAGGTTTTTGGTATTTCAGATTCATTATTAAATACTGTTCTTGAAAAAGATAGAGAACATAGATTTTTAAACGCTAAGGCACCTTTTTTAATCTCACTCCCATCAATAACTATTATTCACTTTTTTTATCTAATAGGTGTTTCATTCTTTTTCTTCCAATCAAAAATGGGGTTTTTTGATGTATATCTCAATGTAATTATTTCACTTGGATTAATTCTACAAAGAACATTACCAATATCAAATCAACTTATAGGTTCAATCAACACTATCAAATTAAAATCCACATTTTTATTAAATATTTATAAAAAGTATAAAACAATGTTAATTAGCTCCCAAAAAGAAGTTTCTCAAAACAGGAAGATTAATTATTCAATAAATAAAAAAAAGACAAAAAACTTTTCCCTTATTAATTTTGAAAATGTAAACTTTAAATATGATAAATCTAATAATTATTTATATAAAAATGACTTGTCTTTTGAAGTAAAGTCTAATACAAACTACTTAATAACAGGTCCTTCAGGTTCTGGAAAATCAACACTAATTGATATCATGTTAGGACTTAGAATACCAACTCGAGGATGTTTAACTTATGGGAATCAATTTAGAGAAATCTCTAATTCTATATCTTATGTTCCTCAAGAGGCAGTTACAATAGATGATTCTTTTTTGAAAAATCTAACCTTAATTGATGATAATATAATAAAAAATAATGAAAAAAATTTTTCTAATATATTGAAATGTTGTTTGCTTGATGAATTAATACTACAATCTCCAGATGGTATTAATCAGAAAATAGGTCATGGAGGTATTAAATTAAGTGGTGGTCAACTTCAAAGATTAACAATTGCAAGGGCTTTATTTAGAAAAACATCTATTCTTTTGATGGATGAGCCAACTTCTTCACTTGACAGCAAAATGTCAATAAATTTAATTAAAAATATTTTAAATTTTGCTTCTTCTTCTTCTATGACAATTTTGGTAGTTTCTCATGATTCTGAAATTTTCCCCCTTTTTGCAAATAAAATACAATTATAAATTAAGAATTATATTCTTATTATTTTTTATTTTTATAAATATTAAATTTAAAAAATGAACAACAAAGTATCAGATTTATTTCTTAGTCCGGATGATGAGATAGAAAAAGCTTTGACTATAATTAATAATCAAAAAATTCAAATAGCTCTAGTCGTTGATAATAAAAATAAATTAATTGGAACAATAACTGATGGTGATATTCGGAGAGGTTTGTTAAATGGATTTACCTTAAATACCGAGGTGATAAAAATTACTAATAAGAATTATCAATCTATATTTTTTAATGAAGACCACAAAAAAGCAAAGGAAATCATGATAAAAAATCAAATAAACCAGATACCAATTTTAGATAAAAATAGGGTAGTTATAGATATCATTAACAAAGATGAAATTAGAAAAAAAAATAATTTCCCGAACATTGTTTTAATAATGGCAGGGGGACTTGGGAAAAGATTATTGCCATATACATCAGAATGTCCAAAACCTATGCTTATTATCAGGGGCAAGCCAATTTTGGAAATTATAATATTGGAATGTATTGAAAACGGATTTACAGAAATCTATATTTCTGTAAATTATCTAAAAGAAAAAATCATTGAATATTTTGGTGACGGTTCTAAATGGGGTATAAAAATTAAATACTTAATAGAACCAAAAAAACTTGGTACAGCTGGATCTTTGAAACTTCTACCCTCATCAATTGATCATCCATTTATTGTATTAAATGGAGATGTTCTAACAAGGTTGAATTTCAGTAAATTAATTGAATTTCATGAAAATCATAATTATAAAGGGACAATGTGCGTTAAGAAACATGCAATGAATGTTCCTTTTGGAGTTGTTAATTGTGATGGAGATGAGATTGAATCTATTGAAGAAAAACCATCGTATGAGTTTTTAGTTAATGCAGGTGTTTATGTAATAGACCCTATTCTAATTAAAAATATTCCTGATAATACATATATTGATATGCCTAATTTTTTACAGAAATCTGTGGATTTAGGAAATAGAATTGGAGTCTGCCCTATTTATGAATATTGGATAGATATTGGTAGACCAGAAACGCTTGAAGAAGCTAATCAATATTGGTAAAATAATTAGTCAATCCAAATTGTATAATGTTAAAGCTTAAAAGCATATTTTAAGATTTTTTTAATTATAAATGCCAATTTTTATAACTTATGAAATTTTAAGAAGAGAAAAACCTTTTATTATTGAATTGCTTTCAGTTTTAAAAATTAATTTTAATGATTGTATATTTATCCATCAGCAAACATTAGTAAATATTTTATCGTTTATAAAGCCATCTATAATTATTTTTAAAAGTGCAGATTTTGGACGAATAGCTTGGTATAAAAAAGCAAAAAAAGCTGGTCACATTTGTTACTGCTACGAGTCAGAAGGATTATTTGTTCATCCACAAGATTATGCAAACGTTAGGGTATGCAGCGAAAATCTTGATTTGTTGGAGAACTATTTTTTATGTGGTAAATATCAAGAATCACTATTAAAAATAAAATACCCTAAACACATAAATAAATTTAAAGTTGTAGGTTCACCTTCTATTGATTTTTTAAAAAAAAATAGAATTTTCTACAAGAGTAATACTCAAAAGAAATATAAAATAGGAATTCTTACTGGTTTTGGAGCTTATAATCAAAGGGGCTCAAGAAGTTATATAGATATTTGTAAAAGTATAGATGGAGATCAATTATCAGAAAAAAGAACTAATGAATTAAATGAACTTTATTTAGTAAGTAAGAGGGGATTTATAGAATTCCAAAAAATAACCAAATTAGTTTGCAGAAATTTTATTCAAACGGACATACTTATTAGGGTTCATCCATCTGAGTCGTTAGAGCCCTGGTTAAAACTCGCAAATAATTTTCCAAATTTAAAAATTGATTCCTCGGACTCAATTTTCGCATTCCTCAAAAAATGTTCAAAAGTAGTTTCCTTTAAGAGTACAGTGGCTTTAGAATCCTTAGCAGTTAATAAACCAATTATTAGTTATTCTCCAGAATTTATAGATCCAAAAAATATTTTTTATCCAAAAAATGAACCAGAAAATTTATCTTTAAAAGTTAATTCTGAAAAAAAATTATTAAATTATTTAGATCCAAAAAATAAATTGGAATTGGAATTACTTAACAGAAAGGAAGTTTTTAATTGTGCCGAAAATATTTGCTTTGGATTTTCAAATCCATCTTACGCATCCTCAAAAATTATCTGTGATTTAATTCAGAAAAATATAAATTCCCAAAAGAATAAAAAATATAAAAAAATTTCAAATGCATATAAAATTTATCTGTATACTGTATCTATGGTTTCACATTTTTTAATTTTTATTAATAAACCATTTAATTATATTAATTATGGCAGGGCAAAATATGGGAAAAGATTAGAACTCATTAAATTAAATAATGAGATTCAAAATTGTAGTTTTAAAAATAACTTCGTAACTTTTTTTTCAAGAATAATTATTTTTTAACATATAAGAAAAAGAATAATTTCTAATCTGCTTTACTTAAGTTGTCTTTGAAAATATTAAGATGTATCTTTGGAATTAAGAAGCTGAAAATTAATAAATGTCAACTTTTAAGAAAGTTTTAATAGTAGGATTTGGAAGTATTGGTAGAAAACACGCAAGAATTATAAATAAGCTTTGCCCTTTATTTGAAATTTCTATTTGTTCAAAATTAAGAAACAATAATTTTCCTGAGATGGAACAAGTTAAGAATAATTTTGAATCAATTGAAGAATCTCTTGTATGGTCTCCAGATTACGTAATCATATCGAGCCCGTGTAATTTTCATTTAGAACAAGCTTTATTTTTTGCAGAACGAAATATCCCAATTTTTATTGAAAAACCAATAGGAGAAGGAAGTGAATCTTCCGAATTATGGGATAAACTTTTATCAATATCAAAAAAAAGTTTAATTATGGTTGGATATGTATTTCGCCATGATGAATGCTTTAAGGAAATGAGAAAGATTATAAAATCTAAAAAATTTGGGAAGTTGGTGGAAGTTGATAGTTATTGCGGATCTTGGTTGCCAAATTGGCGTGGAGAAAGTGACTATAAGCAATCAGTATCTTCAAAGAAAAGTCTTGGAGGAGGGGTTTTACTCGAATTAAGTCATGACTTAGATATTGTTAATACATTATTTGGACCAATTAATATTCAATACTCTTCCTACTTCAATTCACAATTACTTGATATCGATGTTGAAGATGCTGCAATTATTCATGCAAATAGCAATAAATGTAACTCTATTACAATAAAATTAAATTTCTGTACAAATCCTCAAAAAAGATTCTTAAGATTAAGGTTCTCAAATTGTGAGATTATCTGGAATCTATTAGAAAGAGAAATAGTAACAAAATACAATAATAATAATTATAAATTGTTTAAATCTAATTTTGATAATGATTTTAAATATTTAATGCAACTAAAGAATTTCTTTGGATTAGCTTCAAAACAAGAAAAAGCAATATGTTCTGTAGATGAGGGTTTAAACGTTTTAAAATTAATAACTTTAGCTAAAAAATTAAATACAAAATAATAATGAAGAAAACAATTGCTTTCATTTTTGCAAGAGGAGGTTCAAAAGGCTTACCATTAAAGAATCAACTTCTTATTGCTGGTCACCCTCTGATTGCATATTCGATTTATATTGCAAGAATTAATCCATTAATCAATGAAGTATATGTTTCTACAGATTCAGAAGTTATTTCAAAAATTGCAATAAATTATGGCGCAAAAATTATAAAGAGACCTGAAGAACTTGCTAAAGATGATTCGCCTGAATATTTATCTTGGAAACATGCAATACAATATGTTCACAAGCATAATGGTAGTTTTGAAAAATTTATAAGTTTGCCTCCAACTTCCCCCTTAAGGTCTTTAAAGGATACAAAAGATTGTATAAGTGCTTTATCAGAAGACGTGGATGTAGTGATCACGATTACACCATCAAATAGGAGTCCATGGTTCAACATGGTAAAGAAAAAACATAATGATTATTTATCAATTTTATTAAACAGCGATTACATCTATAGAAGACAAGATGCTCCAAAAACTTTTGACATGACAACAGTTGCTTATGTATCAACTCCTGAATTCATACTAAATTCCTCTAAAATTTGGGACGGAAAAGTAAAAGGAGTTCTAATTCCAAAAGAAAGAGCCCTAGATATTGATGATAAATTTGACTTCTTAATTGCTGATTATTTTATTAAAGAAAGAAAAGATTTATTATTGCCTAAGATTGATTAATATAAAATGATTAATTTAAAGCATTTTATTTATTTATAGGAAAAATATCTAATTGAAGATTATGAGAGAAGAAAATTCATCCTTTAAGATGCCTGATTTTTATGATGAACTATTAAGTAATTCTATTTTTATATCAGGCTTGCCTCGATCTGGCACAACCTTACTTGGAAAAATAGTTGGTTCTTTTAGTAATTTAGAATATCATTTTGAACCTCCTTGCTTTTATTTGATTCTTTCATTATATGCGTCATCATTCTTGTCATTTGAACAAGCGAAAATCATAATTTCTCTGATCCTTTCAGAAGAATTACTACTTGAGAGTGCTCATGGTCGTTCAATAAATCTAAGACCAAATGACGATAGCCAGATATTACATAGAATGAATTGGTCGGAATTAAATAAAAGATGGAATTCTATTAAAAATAGATATGATGCAATTAATTTTTGCAATGAAAATAAATTGCGTTTATGCGTAAAAACCCCTTGTATTTTCGACTCAATTAATTTAATAAGAGAAACAGTTAAAAACCCTTTTTTTCTAATAATCACTAGAAATGGTTTTGATGTTGTAAATTCTATTATTAATAAAGAGTGGCTTTCAAAAGAAGGACTCTCTAGAGATCTATGGCCATATTTAAATAATGATTCTTCAGTAAATATTCCATATTGGGTTACTAATGAATACAGAGAAAGATGGCCAAATATGACACCACTGTTGAGAACTGTAGTGATGTGGAATATCCATGCAGAGATATATAATTCTTTAGAATACAAAAAAGATTTTATAGAAATAAGATATGAAAATCTTGTAAATAATCCTTATCCATTAATAGATGATTTAGCAAACAAGCTTGGCGTAAAGAAAACCTTTTTTACAAAAAGATGGATTGAATCTATTAAAAACAATCAAAAAAACTATAATAAAAATAAGATGCTCGAGTATATAAATAAAGAAGATCCAAATATAGCTTCAAAGTTTCTACAATTAAATAAAATCTGGGATTACTAATGCCTAGTTCTATTTTAAATTTGCTCGATATGAAAGGTAGAACTTCCTTGATAACTGGAGCAACTGGATACTGTGGTAGAGCTATAGCCAATGCATTATCAGAACTAGGCAGTGACGTTATATTAGTTGACCATCCAAATACTGAATTAATTGATTTTGCTAAAAAAATTTCGGAAAAATTTCAGAACAAGGCTACTCCTTTTTTTTGCGATCTTGAGAAATCTCATGAAATCGACGATTTTTTACTTCAGTTAAAAAATAAATTTAATTCTTTAGATGTTTTGATTAATAATGCAGCTTTTGTAGGGAGTAATGACTTGGAGGGATGGTCAACTTCTCTGGAAAATCAGTCTTTGGAAACTTGGAATAGGGCGTTAGATGTAAATTTGACAGCCTGTTTTCAGATAATTAAATCGACAAAGTCTTTGCTAAACAAATCTTCTTGTGCATCTATAATAAATATTGGTTCAATTTATGGTTTATATGCTCCGGATTTATCAATATACGAAAATACTGGTATGAATAATCCTGCCGCATATTCAGTAAGTAAAGGAGGTTTGTTGCAATTATCAAGATGGATGTCAACTGTGCTGGCTCCAAAAATAAGAGTAAATTCTATTTCTCCTGGTGGCATCAAAAGGAATCAACCTGATAAATTTATAGACCGCTATGTAAAGAAAACACCTCTTAATAGAATGGGATCAGAAAATGATGTTGTTGGTGCTGTTGTTTACCTTGCGAGTGATTTATCTTCTTGGGTGACAGGTCAAAATTTAATAGTAGATGGTGGATGGGGGATATGGTAGAAAAACAATGATTAAAAAGGTTTTTTGGTGCACTAATTGCTTAAATATGTCTACTAGACCCAGAATTTCATTTGATAGTAGAGGTTGGTGTAATGCATGTCAGTGGATGGAAGAAAAGAAAATTATGGATTGGTCTGCAAGACAAAAAGATCTTGATGATTTATTAAATAAATTTAGATCTGAGAATAATTCATTTGATTGCCTAGTTCCAGTGAGTGGAGGAAAAGATGGGAGCTATGTGGCTTATCAACTAAAGCATAAATATAGAATGAATCCTCTTACGGTTACGGTTAGACCAGACTTGTCCCTTGAAATTGGAGATAAAAATTTAAATAACTTTATTAACTCTGGATATAACCACATCCATATTTCTCCTGATCCTAAGATAATGAGAAGATTTAATAAATTTGGCTTAGTTGAAAAAGGTTTCCCTTACTATGGATGGCTCACCGCAATTTTTACAAGTGTTATAAGAATAGCCCTAAACTATAAAATCCCATTAATTTTTTATGGAGAAGATGGAGAAGTTGAATACGGAGGTTCGACTAAAAATAAGAACAAGGCACTATTTGATGTTAAATATATTAAAAATGTATATCTAGAAGACGGATACGATAAAGTTCTAAATCTTTTTAAAAATGAAGAAAGTGCCTCCCTATATTTCTGGCAATTGCCTAGTGATAGTGAATTTTCAGGTAATAATATTTCTTTGACGCATTGGGGTTATTTTGAACCTTGGGATTCATATCGTAATTATTTAGTAGCAAAAGATAAATGTAATCTTCAAGAAATTGAAGAAGGTAACACTGGTACTTTTACAAATTTTGCTCAAAATGATCAAGCTTTATGCTCACTACACTATTATTTAATGTATTTGAAGTTCGGATTTGGCCGAGCGACTCAAGATGCGGGTATCGAAATACGTCGTGGAGCCATGACAAGAGATCAGGCTTTGAATCTTATTAGTCTTTATGATGGAATATATCCTGAAGATTTAATTCCTCTTTTTTTAGATTATTATGAAATGAATAAAGAAGAATTCGATCTTGTTATAGATAAATGGGTTAATAAAGATCTTTTTGAAAAAAAAGATGGATTATGGTCTCCAAAATTTACTGTTGAATGAATTCAATTCCAAACATCGCAATAATAGATTATGGCGCAGGAAACCAATTATCTGTAATAAGAGCTTTTGAGTATTTGGGTGCAAAAGTATCGGTTCTAAATAATCCAAATTCTATGAAAGACTTTTCTCATGTTGTCCTGCCTGGTGTCGGTTCTTTTTATCGATCAGTAAATTTGATGAAAGAATTAAATTGGGATGAATGTTTATTAGATTTAGTAAAGAGTGGTAAGCCTTTATTAGGAATTTGTCTCGGCATGCAATTACTATTTTCAAAAGGTACAGAAGATGGGGATGCTAGGGGCTTGGATATTATCCCTGGCGAAGTAAACCATTTTTTATCTAAAAATAATTTGATTAATATCCAAGTTCCGCATGTGGGATTCGATACGGTTAATGTCAAGAATGATTCTTTACTTTTTAAGGATTTATCAGATAAGTCGGATTTTTATTTTACTCATAGTTATATTGTTTCTTGTCCTAGTGAATTTGTTACTGGAAAAACATTTCATGGGAAAAACTTTGTTTCTGCCGTGGAGCAACAAAATGTAGTAGGTACTCAATTTCATCCCGAAAAAAGTCAAATAAATGGGCTGAATTTACTTAAAAATTTCATAAATTATTTTTAATGCTAAAAAAACGTTTAATTTTTATACTCCTTTATAAAAATGGAAATTTTTATCTTAGTAGAAATTTTAGATTGCAAAAAGTTGGGGGAGTTGATTGGCTTTTGAAAAATTATAATTTTGAGAAAATAGTAACTTCCATTGATGAATTAGTTATTTTAAATTTATCTGGGGATATCTATGATATAGATATTTTTTTTTCTGATATTTCTAAAATTACTAAAAATTGCTTTATTCCTATTGCTTTTGGTGGTGGAATACAAAATGTTGAAAAAGCTTCAAACTTTTTTAAAAATGGAGCAGATAAAATAGTCATTAACACTTTTTGTTATAAAGATCCAAAGCTTATTGAAGAGATATCAATTAGATATGGCAGTCAATCTATTGTCGCTTCTGTAGATTTTAAAATTAAGGGGGATAAATTCTTGATTCATATTGAAAATGGTTCCCAAATGATTGAAATGGACTTACAAACATATCTTAATTATTTAGAAAAACAACCTGTTGGTGAGTTGTTGTTAAATTCGATTGACAAAGATGGAACTGGACAGGGTTTCCAAATGGATTTAATTGCAGAGATAGATAATTCATTCTCTAAACCAATTATTATTTCAGGAGGTGCTGGCAATTCAAATCATTTATTTCAGGGATTAGAACATCCAAAAGTTAATGCAGTAGCAACCGCCAATTTATTTAATTTTGTTGGAAATGGTTTGCCTAATGCAAGAAAATTACTTTTAGATCAAGGTTGTGAGCTTGCTAGATGGTAATGATAGAATTTACAAGATATTTATAAAATATATTTATAACTAACGCATGAAAATATTAGTTACTGGTGCTGATGGTTTTATAGGTTCCCATTTAGTAGAGAAATTACTTTTATTAGATTATGAGGTAAAGGCCTTTTGCCTTTATAACTCTTTTGGAACTAAAGGATGGTTAGATTCTACTCCTTCTAATTTAATTCAAAAATTAGAAGTTTTTTTTGGTGATATAAGAGATTTAAATTCTGTTAAAGAAGCTATGAATGACTGTACTCATGTTTTTCATTTGGCGGCATTAATATCAATTCCATATAGTTATATTGCACCTTCAAGTTATATAGATACAAATATATATGGGACTTATAATATTCTTCAGGCAGCTAGAGATTTACAAGTAAGCCAAATTATTCATACCTCTACTTCCGAAACGTATGGTACTGCACAATACGTCCCAATTGATGAAAAGCATCCTTTGGTAGGACAATCTCCATATTCAGCAACAAAAATTGCCGCTGATCAGTTAGCTATTAGCTTCTGGAAAAGTTTTTCTACACCAGTAAGCATTTTAAGACCATTTAATACTTATGGTCCTAGGCAAAGTAGTAGAGCTGTAATTCCAACTATCATTACTCAAATTGCATCAGGTCAGAAAAAGATAAAAATTGGAAAATTATCACCTACAAGAGATTTTAATTTTGTTGAAGATACTTGTAATTCATTTATTAAAATTCTTGATTGCGATGACGCATTGGGTAAAGTAATTAATTCTGCAAGCAATTTTGAAGTTTCTATTGGGCAAACAGTTGATTTGATTACACAGATTATGGATGCGGATGTTGATATCATTTCAGAGGAAAAAAGATTTAGGCCTTCAAACTCCGAAGTTAATAGGTTATGTGGAGATAATTCTCTCTTGAGAGAATTAACTGGTTGGGTTCCTGAATATTCAGGTATTAAAGGGTTTCAAAAAGGTTTGGAAAAAACTATAAAATGGTTTTCTAATCCAAAGAATTTAGAAAAGTATTCTGCAAAAAACTTTTTACTATGAATACCTTAAATCCTCAATTTACACTTGATTTGATAACTAAAACATTAGGTAAAGTAAACTTAAAAAAATCGATATCTACGCATGAACCAGATTTTTTAGAATCAAATGCTTGGCTTTATTTAAAAGATTGTTTAGATTCAAATTGGGTAAGTTCTTCAGGAAAGTGGTTAGAAAAATTTGAAAAATTAATATCTCTCTTTACAGGATCTCCAGAGGTAATTGCTGTTAGTAATGGTACTGATGCCTTGAGATTGGCATTTTATTTGGTTGGAGTTAAAAGAGATGAGGAAGTTATTGTGCCCTCATTAAGTTTTGTAGGGACTTGTAATGCAATTTCTCATTTGGGAGCATATCCACATTTTGTAGATATTGAAAAAAATACATTGGGTATTGATCCCATGAAATTGGAAAAATACTTAGAAAATATAGCGGTAAAAAAAAATGATAAATTGATCAACAAAAATACTGGGAGAAGGATTGCAGCAATTTGCCCAGTGCATGTGTTTGGAAATCCATCTAATTGTTTTGTTTTAAAAGAAATCGCAGATAGATGGTCAATACCACTTGTTGAAGATGCGGCAGAGGCGTTGGGTAGTTTTATCTCCAGTACTCACTGTGGGTTAATAGGTGATATTGGGATCTTAAGTTTTAATGGCAATAAAATAATTACGACAGGAGGGGGAGGCGCATTACTTATAAAAAACAAGAAGTTAGCAAAAAGAGCAAGACATCTTTCTACTACTGCAAAGATAAATCATCCATGGGAGATCTTTCATGATGAGGTTGCTTGGAACGATAGATTACCAAACTTAAATGCTGCTCTAGGAGTTGCTCAGATGGAAAATATAAGCGAAAAAATTAAACTTAAGAAAAAATTGTTTGATAATTATTGCGATTGTTTTAAGGAATTATCTTTTGTAAAAATTTTTCAGAATAATTTATCAAATTCTTCTTCAAATAATTGGCTGATAAGCTTAGTTATAGAATTACCAGATTTAAGAGAAACTAAAAAATTTAGAGATGAATTATTAAAGATTTCTCATGATCAAGGCATTTTCTTAAGGCCTGTTTGGCAGCCAATTCATACTTTACCAATGTATCAAAACGTTCCCAAAGCCAGCTTAGACGTTACTAATGAAATGTGTATGCGAATAATAAATCTTCCAAGTAGTCCACAACTTGCTAAAGCTAGTTTTTGCAAAAATTGAAGTTGTTATCAATCAAAAAATTATGAAAATGTTAAAAATTGGATTTTTTGGAGATGGAATTTGGGCTGAAAATTCAATTGCTTTATTCTTAAACAATTCAGATATATCAATTCGCTTTATTTGTATTAGATACAATACAAATAATGAAGTATTGAGAGCTTATGCAAAAAATCTGGGTATTGAATGTTTTTGCCATGAAAATGTAAATTCCGAAGAATTCCAAAAAAAAATTTCTCACATTAAATGCGATTTATATGTATCAATGTCTTTTGATCAGATTTTCAAGAAAAGAATACTATCTTTACCAAGTCTTGGAATAATAAATTGCCATGCTGGTAATCTTCCTTTTTATAGAGGTCGTAATATTTTGAATTGGGTTTTAATAAATGATGAAAAAGAATTCGGAATCACTGTACATTTTGTTGATGAAGGTATTGATACTGGGGATATAATTGTACAAGAGAAATTCCCCATAAATGATCATGATACCTATAAAACATTATTAGAACTAGCTTATGAAAATTGCCCTTTATTGCTTTTGAAAGCTTTGAAACTTTTTAAAAAAGATAAACCTAGAACAATTAAACAGAAAACTATTTCTGAATTTGGAATGTACTGTTCAAAAAGGCTTGAGGGAGATGAAGTTATAAATTGGAATTCAACTTCGCGGGAAATATTTAATTTTATAAGAGCATTAACTTATCCTGGTCCATGTGCCAGATCCTTTATTGGAGGAATTGAGATTAAATTAATTGCTTCTGAAGAGATTAATGGCGCTAAAAATTACATTGATTTTCCTGGAGTAATATTAGAGGTAAAAGAGTCTTACTTAATAGTAAAAACACTAGATACTTACATCAAAATAATCAAATGGCAAACTGGAGCTAAGCTTAAAATAGGAGAAAGGTTGTCATGACAATAATTATTGCAGAAGCTGGTGTTAATCATAATGGTGATATTTCAAAGGCTTATCAATTAGTTGATGCTGCAGTCCAGGCAAAAGCAAATATTGTTAAATTTCAGACCTTTAATGCTAAGTCATTAACAACATATAACGCGGAAAAAGCAAACTATCAAAAGTTAAATACTGCAAACAAAGAATCTCAACAAAATATGCTTAGAAAATTGGAATTAAGTCATGAAGATCATTTTAAAATAAAAGCTTATTGTGATAAAAAAGGTATTGAATTTTTGTCTACGCCATTTGATAAAGTAAGTATAGATTTTTTAAAGTCTTTTAATTTAAAAAGGTGGAAGATACCCTCAGGTGAAATTACTAATATTCCATACTTAAGATCAATAGCTTCTCAGCGTAAACCAATTATATTGTCTACTGGGATGTCAAATTTAGAGGAAATTGGAAATGCTTTAAACGTTATTCAAAAAGAAGGTTTATCTAAAGATTTAGTTACAGTTCTTCAATGTACTACTTCTTATCCAGCTCCCTTTCATCAAATAAATTTAAATGCAATGAAAACTATAGCCAATAAATTTGATGTAGAAGTAGGTTTTTCAGACCATACATGCGATATTTTTATTCCTGTAGCTGCAGTGGCGATGGGGGCAACTGTTATTGAAAAACATTTTACTCTTGATAAATCAATGGAAGGACCGGATCATAAGGCAAGTTTAGAACCTGAGGAGTTAAAGAATATGATTGATGCCATAAGAAATGTTGAATGTGCGTTGGGAGATGGTAAAAAAAGGCTTTTAGAATGCGAAATTGAAAATATTGTAATTGCTAGAAAATCTATAGTATCAAAAAATAAAATTAAAAAAGGAGATTATTTTTCAGAATCAAATATTACATCTAAACGTCCTGCTAAAGGAATTTCTCCAATACACTGGGATGAAATTATTGGTAGAAAAGCCACCAAAGACTATTATCCGGATGAATTTATAACATGGTAACGGAAAAAAGGAAAATATGTATTATTACAGGTACTCGGGCTGAATATGGACTACTGAAACCATTAATAAAATTATTTTATAATTCTGAGAAGTTTGAATTGCAGCTGGTTCCCTCATGTATGCATTTAAGTCCTGAATTTGGTTTAACAATAGAAGAAATTAAAAAAGATGGTTATCCAATCTCAAGAACAGTTGATATGCTTTTAAGTTCTAATAATTCAGTTGGCATAACGAAATCTTTTGGATTGGGTGCAATTGGTTTCGCTGATGTATTTAATGATTTAGAACCAGATATCATTATTTTATTAGGAGATAGATTTGAAGCTCTAGCAGCTTCTGTAGCAGCCTTGTTCGCAAATATACCCTTAGCACACATCCATGGAGGAGAAATTACAAGGGGATGTTTTGACGATAATATTAGGCATAGCATTACAAAAATGTCTCAGCTTCATTTTGTTGCTAGTAGTGAATACGCTAAACGCGTAGTTCAATTAGGTGAAACACCTCAAAAGGTTTTTAATGTTGGAGGCTTAGGAGTAGATCTTATAAAAAATACTAAATTCCTAAGTAAAAAGTCCTTAGAATCAAGTCTTAAGTTTAAATTTTTAAAAAAAAATATTTTAATAACATTTCATCCTGTAACTCTAGAATCTGATTGTAAAAATCAATTTCAAGAGCTTATAAAGTCATTATCAAAATTAAAAAATATTGGCATGATTTTTACCATGCCAAATGCAGATAAAAATAGTAAGGAAATTGATCAAATAATAAATTCATTTTGTAATAATAAAAATAATGCAAAATACTTTAAGTCATTGGGCACTTTAAGGTATCTTTCTTGTATGAAAATAGTTGACGGTATTGTAGGGAATTCTTCAAGTGGGTTGTTAGAGGCTCCCTCTTTTAAAATTGGAACAATTAATATTGGAAATCGACAAGAAGGAAGATTAAAGTCGAAAAGTGTAATTGATACCATACCAGATGAAAAATTAATTGATATTGCTTTCAAAAAACTTTTTTCTTCAGAATTTAAGATTAATTTAGAGAATGTGGTTAATCCTTATGGAAAAGGCGGGGCATGTAAAAAAATATTTGAAATTATCTCTAAAGTAGATTTAGAAAGTATTACAAAAAAAGAGTTTTATGATTTATATTCCTAAAAAATTTTTTAATTAAAATGATCATTAAAAACTCTAATAATTTAATATTTGATGTCATTATAATTCCCGCTCCATCTATAGCTTCTTTAGAGACACTGATCCCTTTTTTAATTTATAAATTTAAAGAATTAAAGTATCTTAAAGTAGGAGTCCTTTTACATGATTTAAAAATCTTAAACCAACTATTAAACTCTAATAATTTCTTATCAAAAATAAAAAAATACAATATATATTTAGTTTTAAAATCTGATGAAGATTTTTTTATCTTACCCAGTGAAATTAATAATTTTGAAAAAAAATTATTATCTAACTTTGGAATTAGCTTTCTTATTTGTAGAAATTCATTTAAAAATAAGAATACAAAAATTAATAGTGTAAAACTAAAAAAATATAAAAAATTAACAACTTTATATTCAATAGCAGATTTTAAAATTTTATTGACTAGGTATTCAAAGTTACTTAATAAATTAGATAGTTCACATTATTTGTCTATTCGTCATGGAATAAATCTTAGCCCTCTTCAAAAAGAGACTAGTAATAATCATCCGATAGATTTTTATGATAATCATAAGACTATTACTTACTTTTATAATTCCGCTCAAGAATATTCTTTTGTCTCTAAATTCGAGCATATTAGTAAATGTATTTATAAACATATTCCTATAAGTCGGCATCAAAATGATTGGACTGATTCTATAAAAGAATCAAAATATCTCTCTGCGAAATATATAACTATTTTTACAAGGCCACTTTCTGATTATATTATTTATTCAGATTTTAAATTGTATAAAGAAATTTTTTGGAAACTTTCTCAAGATTATCCAGATATAGAAATTATTATAAAACCTCATCCAAAAGAGAAAGTGGTTTATTTTGAAAAATTTTTAAAGTCACTTTCATTATCCAATAAAATAATTGTTGCAAGAAATGTTAGTCCCCTAAATTTGGCATTTAATTCACTCTGCTGTATTACTTTATATTCAGGTTTATCAGTAGACTTTTCCTTTTATAAAATCCCTCATTTAGAGTTATACTTGCCATCTTTGAGTCGTTTTAATGGTTACAGAGGATATTTTTTAGATAGAGATAATTTACCCTCCCTAGATTTTAGAGCATTTGGACTATCTACAGCGTTAACATCTACTCAACAATTGGATGATCTTTTTGAAAGAAAATCTTTATATAGAAATAAATTGATAGATTTTCATCATAGAAACTATGTTTCAATTTTTAATGAAATTGGATGATAAAAAATATTCCAAATTTTTCTAGGTATTTTTGATGTTTTGGTTTTTTAAAAATAAAATTATAACGAAATACTATAATTCAATTAGAAATTCTGTATAATTGAATATATATGGAAAAATCTACTCCCACTATTACCAAACTATTACCTACTGAATCTATAGATAATTTAGTTAGTCAAATTTTGAAGTCTGAAGAATGGGCACAAGCTCAAGTTGATTTTAATAGCTCAAAAAGTATCTATATTATTGGTAATGGTGGTAATTTAGCTGTTGCAGATCATGGAGCCGTTGACATTACTCGGTTGTCAAAAAAATTGGCAATTGCTCCAGGTAGTGGGATTGTCGCAACTTCTGTAATTGGAGATAGTTCAATTGATACTTGGTTTTTAAATTGGTTAAAAGCTCATTTAGAAGTTATTTCACCGCAAGATCTAACTAAATCAATGGTTATTGGTGTTTCAAGTTCTGGAACAGCAAGCAATATATGTTCATGTTTGTTTTACGCGAAGTCCATCGGTATGAAAACTCTTATGCTAAGTGGTAGGAGTGAAGTAAAACAGTTGCATACTTTTAATACAGTGGAGCTTGGGACTGACTATTACCATACTGGAGAAGTGATTAGCTTATTACTCTTTTATCAATTAATACATGGTTCAGGATCATCATGCCCAAGTATTAGCCAGAAAGTTGGTAAACCATCTTTTGACAGATTGGTTAATTCAAAGGATTAGTTTAACTAATCATGAATATATTAATTACTGGTCATACTAATGGAATTGGTAATTCTATCCTGAAAATATTTAAATCGGAAAACCATAGTGTCTATGGAATTTCAAGAAATTTAAGTAATTTAATAGATTTTTCTAACCAATTAAAAGTTGACTTGTCAGAATTAAAATCAATAGAAATTGTTAAAGATTGGTTGGCATATATAGATGTTGATATTTTTTTCCATTGTGCTGGTTCAAATTTAATTACTCCTTTCAAAGATTCTACTTCTGAAGTATATTTGAAGAGTTTTAATTTGCATTTCTTATCTGCCTCTCAAATATCTAGAGCAATACTTGAAAAGAAGAAAAATAATTCAATATTAAAGATTATATTTTTTTCATCAATATGGTCTAATATTTCAGCTCATTCTAGAGGTCCTTATTCTGTCTCTAAAGGTGCTCTAAACTCATTAGCAAAACAAATTGCTATTGAGCACGTATATGAAAATGTTCAAGCAATCAGTTTAGCTTTGGGTTTTGTTGAAACAGATTTAACAAAATTGACAAAAGATGATCCTAGAATAAAAAATGCTAAAGAAAGATATTTATTTCCAAAAAATCAATTTCCAAAACCTGATCAAGTTGCAAAGTTAATATCTGAATTTGCTTTACAAGATCTTTCGATGCTTAATGGTAATACAATAAATTTTGATGGAGGAATAACTCTTCAGTGAAAAATTTCATTATTTCCTCTTATTTGGGTAATTATGAATATTCTGTAAAAAATAACTTGGATGTTCTTTTAAGAGATATAAAACTTGAGAATTACAATTTATTGGTAATTGATTCAAAAATATCTTCAAATTATCCTTCTATTGAGAAATCTTTAGAAATTAATAAAATTTCTATAGAAGTAGATTCTGAAAGTAAATCTATAGAAAAATTACCTTATTTTTTAAGCTTATTCATAGAGTGCGACCTGAAGAAGGGAAGCAAAATATTAGTGGTAGGAGGAGCTACAATGCAAGATATATTTGGAACGGTATGTTGTCTATATTTTAGAGGTCTTGAATGGGGTTTCGTCCCAACTACAATATTGGCTCAGGGAGATAGTTGCGTAGGAAGCAAAACATCTTTAGATGGCTTTGGGCGAAAAAATCAATTTGGTGTTTTTTATCCTCCAATAAAGATATATATATGTAGAGATTTTTTAAATACTTTACCAATTAAAGAAATATATTCAGGTATTGGAGATGTAATGCACTATCTACTACCATATGATGAGGATAATAAATTTTTGTCTGAATTATTAAGCTTATCAATAAGTAAAAATATAAGTAAATTAATTGACTTTAGTATTTTAATTTCCTCTAAAGCAATGAAAATTAAATCTGAATTATTAAAAATTGATGAATTTGATAAAGGCCCAAGAAAAATTTTCAATTTTGGCCATACATTTGGACATGCTATTGAGAAGTCAACGAATATTTATCTGCCCCATGGCATAGCGGTGTTATGTGGATTATTAGTTTCTTTAAATTTTCATAAATTCGATTCAAGTTTAGAAAGTTTTATATTTATTCAGAGAGAAACGTTAAAGCAATTGATAAATATTATTTTTATTAATGAGAATCTTAATATTTCAGTTAATAAAAAAGATTTAAAAAAGAACTTGTTATCAGACAAAAAAAATACTCTTTTTTATAAAGTAAGAGTAATAATTCCAACTTCTAATGCAGAATCTTTATGGACTAGCCAACATTTAAAATCAGTTTATGGTTTAAATTATATTGATAGTAATTTAAATTATTGCTTGGAGGTATTTGAATGCTTAGACCATATCAATGGTATTAATTTTATCTAAACTTTTATTTTGACTATCCCACCACAGAAATTAAGAAAGTTAATTGATTCAAATTCACTTGCTTTAGGATCTTGGATAACAATTGGAGATAATAAAGTTACTGAAATTTTGTGTCAGGCAGGATACGATTGGTTAGCAATAGATATTGAGCATTCAACTATTAATATTGAGAAAGTTGGTGAACTAATTCAGATTATTTCATTAAATAGGGTCACCCCATTAGTGAGATTAACTGATCATAATTGGAGTTCTGTTAAAAGAGTAATGGATGCGGGAGCAGGAGGTGTAATAGTACCAAACATAACAACCTCTGAACAAGTTGTAAGTGCTATTAAATCAACTAGATATCCGCCTGAAGGGACAAGAGGAGTTGGATTGGCAAGAGCGCAAGACTATGGAGACAACTTTCATGAATATCTTAAATGGCAAAAAAAAGGCCCAATAGTGATTGCTCAAATCGAAAATATTGATGCAATAACTAATCTTGATAATATTTTCAGTACAAAGGGATTGGATGGATTTATGATAGGACCATATGATTTGTCATGTTCAATGGGAATCCCAGGGGACTTTCTAAACAATGATTTTAATAAAGCTCTAGATGAAATTTTGTTAAAAGGTAAAAAATATGGATTATCAATTGGTACTCATGTTGTTGAGCCTGATTTGAATTTACTCCAACAAAAGATTACTCAAGGATATAATTTTATAGCGTATAGCGTGGACATAAGGATGTTGTCAGTTGCAGCTAGAAAAGCAAAAACTATTTTTAATAAATAACAATGAGTTCTGTAATAATCATTCCTGCGAGAATGGGTTCCTCTAGGCTTCCAGGAAAACCTTTAAAACATATTAATGGGATAACAATGATCGAACATTGTTATCGCAGAGCTCTTTTATGCAATATAAATCAAGAAGTTTATGTGACCACTTGTGATAAAGAAATTAGAGATCATATAACTTCTATTGGTGGCAAGGTGATAATGACATCTAATAAACATAAGAGAGCTTCTACCAGGGCCGAGGAAGCAATAAGATTCTTAGAAGAAAATGAAAAAAAGGTATTTGATATTGTCGTCATGCTTCAAGGAGATGTTCCGTTTATAAGGCCGTCATCTTTAGAAGAGATGATTAAGACTTTTAGAAATTCTGATTCAGAAATAGTTGATTTGATTGGACCTATTAAAAAAAATGAATTTTTCTTTGATAAAAATAATGTGAAGATTGTTTTTAATAAAAATAATGAAGCCTTATATTATTCTAGGGAACCAATTCCTAGTCCATGGTTATTTTTAGATAGCATAGATAAGTATATGCAGATAGGAGTAATTGCTTTTTCTCCTTCATCTTTAAAAAAATTCAATAGCTTAAATGAATCATCTCTAGAGATATATGAATCCGTAGATTTAAATAGAATTTTGCAAAATGGAGGCAAAATAAAAATAATGAAAATTGACTATGAAATGATTACAGTTGATACTCAGGGTGATTTAGAAAAATCTCAAGAGATAATGGATTTAGATGATTTATTTAAGCTTTATAAGGATTAATTAAAATTTATGAAAGAATCTTCCATTAGACCCAAAAGACTCTTGAAAGAATATATTAATCTATGTGAAAAAGATGCATTAAAGTTTTTCAAGAAGAAAGATAATAAAATTATTAATTGTCTGGCCTGTGATAGTAGCAATTTGGAGATTGATTTTGTTAAGCATGGATTTCAATATATGAAATGTTTAAATTGTAGAAGTCTTTTTTTAAATCCAAGACCTCCTTTGGAAGAGTTTGATGGTTTCTACAGAAAATCAGAATCAGCAAAATATTGGTCAGAAATATTTTTACCTGCTGTCTCAGAACAAAGACGAAATTTAATTATCAAGCCTAAGGCTAAAAGAATTGAGAAAATTATAAATAAATCTAAAACCGATACCTTTACCATAATTGATGTTGGCGCAGGATATGGAACTTTTCTAGAAGAGTTTAAAAGAATATTTCCTAATTCTGATTTAATTGCTGTAGAACCTTCCTTTTCACTTTCTAAGAGGTGTAAAAGTCAAGGCATTAAAGTTATTAATTCAATACTTGAAGAAGTTCCTGATGAATTTAATGAAAAAGGTGACATTGTTGTTTGTTTTGAAGTATTTGAACATGTACATAACCCGATAGATTTCTTGAAAAACATGAAAAGATTATGTAAAAAAGGGGGCACAATACTTATTACCTCATTATCAATTGATGGGTTTGATTTACAACTGCTTAGACAAAATTCAAATCAAATTCACCCACCTCATCATATAAATTTTTTTTCAATAAAAGGCTTTTTAAATATTTTTCAAAACTTAAATTTAAAAGAAATTAAAATCAGTACTCCAGGATTATTAGATGTTGATATTGTAAGAAATTATTTTTTAGAGAAACCAAATGATAGAGGACTAGATACTTTTTTAGAAAAAATAGTTTTTGATGAAGTTTTAAGTACTAAATTTCAAGATTTTCTCAAAGAAAATTGTTTAAGTAGTCATATATGGATTCAAAGTAAAAAATAATATATAAATATTTTTTTAAACCCTTTCTGCTAGTCTTAAGAATATCAAAAATTAATAATTTTTTAAATGATTTTTTCATAATCAATATGAATCTAATTGAAACAAAAACATCTAAATTAAGACTTTTTTTAAGAGAGTTAATTGGTTTTTATAGATACTTTAAAGCAAAAATGAAATATAGATCTCAATATCATCCAGTTTATAAATCAGATAATCCAAAAACAGGTTTAAAGCAAAATCATAATGAGCCATTTGATGATTTTTTTATGCGAGTAGAGAAAAAAAGGAATACTACTAGTGAGAAAGTATCAAAGAATGTCAGATCTTCTCTAACATATTTTTCATCAGCAATTACTCTACTACCATTTCTAATATCAAAATGTAATTTAAAAGCCAAAAGTAAAGTACTTGATTACGGATCTGGAGGATTGCGATGTGGATTTGGACTACTTGATTATTTAGATAATAATTGTTATTCATGTGCTGATATAACTAGTGATTTTTTTCATGAGGCTTTAAAAAATTCTTTTTTACTTTCTAAAATATTTAAATATAAAAGTGGGACTTTTTATAAAATAAATCAAGATAAAATACCATCAGATTATTATGATATTGTTATATCTACGTATGTAGTACCGCATATTCCAAGGGAAAATTTGTTTCTTTACTTTAAGTCAATCAATAATTATCTTAAAAACAATGGCTTATTCTATTTTGATTTTCTTCCTGCGCCTTTTTACTTGTCTCAAAATTCAATAACCTTTACTTACTCTTATAAATTAATTTTTAAAATTTTAGTGAAATCTAATTTCAAAATTATCTCAACATATGGGTCATCGATAGTAGCCCAAAAGTTTTTACATATTAGTCAATAATGAAAAAAATATTTTCTAAAAACATTTTTAAAAGAATTCTATGGAAGTTTGCCAGGCCCTTTTCTTCTCTATTATTTTTTTCACATAATTTATTTTATAAAAATCCAATAACTAAAAATCCTTTAACTAATAGTATTGATGATTATTTAATTAACTTTAAAAACTCTGTATTAATTAGTGAACATACTATTGCTAATAATAAAACTTTTCAGAATTATCCTCCAAATTTTAAATTTATAGAAAAGTTAGCTTTTGAAGTACACAATGTTTTAAAAGAAAAAAAAAATTCATATATTCACGGTTATATATTAAATTCTTATTTGAAAAAATATATTGATAAGCTTTTTTCTGGAAATGAATATCCAGGAAATTTAAATATTATTGATATAGGAACAGCAAGAGGTTTTTCATCATTATGTCTTGCAATTGCCTTAGATGAACATAATTGTGCTGGTAAAATCTTTACTTTTGATGTAATTCCCAGTAGGAAAAAATTTTTTTGGAACTCTCCTAGTGATTTAAAAAGAGGCAAATTAACAAGAATTCAATTACTTCAAAAGTGGAATGATTTAGTAAATAAATATATTATTTTCTTTTCTACTGCAACATTTAATTCTATGAATATTGTAGATATACCTATAATTAATTTTGGGTTTGTAGATGGAAGTCATAATTTTAAAGATGTTATATTTGAAATTGAATACATTATCAAAAGATTAAATAAAGAAGCAATATTAATTTTTGATGATTATGATTCTGAGTTATTTCCAGGTGTAGTAAAAGCTTGTGATTATTTATTTTCACTAAATTTACATTCAAATTGTGAATTTATTAAAATTCAAAATCAACGTAAAATTGTAATATTTACTTTTGGTGATTTTTAAAATTTTTCAGATTCAAAAGCGAAAAATCTTACCATTCTTATTAGATTAAAAAAATAATTCAAAAAGATTCTTATTAAAAAAGGATATTTGCAATATTCTTTCAGAATCTTCTTTGCTAAAATATTAGACTTTATAAAGGATTGATCTGCAGGGATAAAACTTTCTTCAAAATTCAATATTGAACCATATAAGTCGAAGCTGTTTTTTTTTAAATAATTAAAGTTTATACAATTTAACCCTAATTGACTAGATATATAAGTATTAGCTTTTTTAGTATTTGGTTGAAGAATATAATTTAAATTAATTTCAATACTGTCCTTCATTTTTGTTAGATTTTGAATAAAAAGCCATCTTTTATAAAGCTTTTCTAAAGAAATCAATTTTAGTTTGGAAAGATTACTTTTTTTTGAATCTTGCTGAGATAAAAGAGATGAACACCATGTTTTGAAATCTCGATTCATTACAAAAAATGTAGTTTTATTTAATGCTTTTAGATTTTTTACATATTCATATTGTGTTGAGGATGATAAGAATTTAAACTGCGGCATCTCTTGCAAGATTATGCCATTATATTCTTTAATCCTATCTTTATAGATTATGAAGCGATTAGCAAATTCAAAGCAATGAGTAATGAGTGAGCTTATGTCATTAGGAGTATAAGATAAAAAACTTTTCATTTGCTCTTTTGAAGGCTTTTTTGTTCTTATTATTTTAGGACGTTTATTTCTATCTAATACTGACACTCCTCCAGATTTTTCTGGATTACTTAATTGAATAATTCGCTCTAAAAATCTATGTTGCATTGCTTTATCTTCTAAAGATTTTTCTCCCATTAGATAATCCGATAGAAAAAATTTTCTAAAGGGCAAATTAATAAAACCATATTTCTCTATCAAACCTGCGAGCACTGATGCACCCATAGGTCCGTCGGAATATATAATTATAAATTTCATTTAAAATTATCTATCAATATAACCTATAATAAAATTTTATTTAAATCAATATTTAAAAATAACTTAAATTAATTTTCATCATCTATTAAAAGTAAAAATGATATTTTTTAAATTAATGAATCTCTTAAAATGATCCATAAAACATTATTGAATGCAAGCGAGCATCTTTTCAATTTAAGTTTCTCTGAGACTTTAATGTTAAGAAATTATGCTAGGTCTAAAAATTTAGATTTTTGTACTTTTATTGGTGGTCCTGAGTCAATAAGAGACATTCAAGAAGCTAAAAATCTTTTTGCAAATGCTTTAGAGTTTGATTCAATAGAATCTTTTTTTGCGATTTATAAAATTTGTTCTGCTATAGATAAAGTTTTTAACGAAAAACTAGCTGAAATAAAAAAACTCAAAGTATTTATAAATATTTCTACTCCTAATGGCATGGATTTAGTAGAAAATATTCGAGATATTAATAAGCCAGCTTCCTTTGAAAATTTCGATTTTATATTCAATTTTGATAGAAGAAGCATCGCAAAGAGCTATTTAAATATTGAAAATGATAAATTTGATTATCAACAATATGAGGATATTATTAATCCAAAGATTTATTCAGTTGCAGAGGAATTAACCCTTAATAATTATAAGACTTCTATAAGTGGTGGTGTAACCGAAAAAAGTATTTTTAGTCTATTGGATAAATTTAAACCCAATTTTATAAAAACTGGGTTATTTACTTTATATACAAGTGACTTAAGAATTGAAGAACTCCTTGCAAACATTATTTTTTTTCAGAAATCAGAAGAGAAAATATTAAATCTTTTGAGTAATTCTGTTTACTATAGATATCATTACATAAATTCAAGACATAAACATTTGAAGAATTATTTAAGGGAGAAATAATTAAATGGTAAAAAATTTGATTTCTTTGGAAAATGAATTAGAGGAAAAAATAAAGTATCTGAAAGCTACTAAGTTGTTATTAGCAATTAAAGCAGAGTTTGAGGCAGAGGGTACAAGGATAGACGAGTTAGCCATATTGTCTGAGTTATGTTGTAAAAATAATATTCCTTTAACCTTAAAAATTGGAGGACCATCTGCTCAAAGGGATTTTTATGAAGCTTTTCAGTTGGGAGCAAATAATATTTTAATCCCAATGATGGAGTCAAAATATGCGCTAATCAAGTCATTTGCAATATATGAAAAAATGATTAATATTTTTACTAATTTAAAGAAATCTCCTAATTTATCTTTCAATATTGAGAGTAAACTTTCGGTAAAAAATATTGATTCTATTTTAGAACATATTTATGAAAAAAATTTACCAATATCTGAAATAGTTATTGGTAGAACAGACTTGTCAAAATCTCTGGAGATAAGCGATGTGAATTCGGAAAAGATTTTTAAAATATCAAAATCTATAATAGATAAAAGAAGATCTTTAAATATTAATTTAGGCGGTAATTTAAGTATAAAAAGCTTTGTATTCATAAAAAAACTTACACAACATGGCTTGCACTCATTTGAATCAAGGAAATGTACTTTTAAATCTGCAAGAAATTTGTCAAAAGGAGAATTTGATAACTTAATTAATATAGGTTTAGAGTTTGAACTTGCATGGCTTGAATACAAGAAAAAGCTTTACTCTGAGAGATCAGAGGAGGAAAATAATAGAATAACCTCAATTAAAAGAAGGTTATTGGGATTTTAAATGGTAAGTATAAAATTCAAAAATTGTAATCTTTCTTTTGACGAAATTGAATGTGTGATCCTTGATAAGGATGGAACAATAACTGATAGTCACTATTATTGGTCTGAGATAATCATCAGAAGAGCTAGGATGATTATTGAAACTTTAAATTTAGATCAAAAATGTTTTGAATTAATAGCTTCTTCGATGGGATTAAATACCTTTTCTAATAAATTATCAAATGAAGGACCCATAGCCCTTAAAAGTAGAGAAGAAGTAATTAGGATTGTTTGTCAAAAACTAAATAAAAAAAATATTAAAATAAATAATAATCAACTCTCAAAAATTTTCTTAAAAGTACATGAAGAATTTACTATTGATGCAGTAAGATTCATTAAACCAATAGAAGAAGCATGCAAATTTATAAAAATTTGTAGAAGGAAAAATCTCAAATTAGTTTTAATTTCTAGTGATACAGAGTTAAATACTAAAAGAATGGTAGAAATACTTGATTTAAAAGGGTATTTTGACTTAATAATTGGTGGTGATAGTGGTTTTGATAATAAGTCAAAGGGTTTTTCTTCAAAATATGCCTGTAAAGAATTGGGAATATCACCAAAAAATACGATTTCCATAGGAGATGCATTCGCTGATTTTGAGATGGCAGAAAATGCTAATTTAAAAGGTTGTATTTTAGTTGCAACAGGTCAGATTCCTATCGAAAGGCTTCTTGAGATAAACCATTTTTGCATTAAAACATTAGATGAAGTATTAATTAATTAATTATTGTAAGTGTTATGATAATTCATCTAAAATTATTGTGGAATTTATTTAAAGTTAAAAATTCAATGCTATAAATAAATATTCTTATAAATGCAATCAATATGGAAAACTTAAAAAGTGGAATTGGGATTTGGCAAATACTAAAAGAAAGCTTAATAACAGATATTATTGCTAAAGCAGGATTTGATTTTACTCTTCTAGACCTTGAGCATGGACAGCATACTTTAAGTTCAATTCAAGAATGCATATATGCTGCAAAGGCTTCAAGATTGAATACTATTGTAAGAGTTCCACAAATTGATTATCAGAGCCTAGTACAGATTATTGATACTGGAGTTGATGGAATACTTTTCCCGCACGTTGAAACATGTAATCAAATCAATGATATAGTTTCTCAAACTTTATTACCTCCAAATGGCCAAAAAAGTTTCTCTCCCTTCGTTCCTCGATATGAATTTGGTCATACTCAAGTAAATAAAAAAAAGGATCCTTTACTCGGTATTTTAATTGAATCAAAACTAGGGTTAAAAAACTTGGAAGATTTATTGGATAACTCTTTTGTGGATTTTATTTATTTTGGAGCTTATGATTTATCAGTTGAAATAGGCCTTCCAGGACAAATTTTTTCAGAAGAAATTAAAGAACAATTAATTAAACTTAATGAAGCAGCGAAGAAATATAATAAAAAAGTCTTCTCAATTTTTCGTAATAACGAAGAACTCAAATTTTTGCAAAGTTTAATGATCGAATATCCTATTTCATCAGTAGATACATCACATCTATTTCAAAAACTTAGTAATGAAGTACAAAAATATAATTCAATTATCTAGTCTCTAAACTATTTATATGATTTGTTAAATATTCCAAATCATCCTTAGTGTCTAAAGATTTTCCACATTTTTCTAGTTCGATGCAATTTACATTAATATCAAGCTCAAGAAATCTATTTATTTCAAGATCTTCCTCTTTCTCAAAAAAAGTTTTGCCCTTATTTTTTTTAAATATTTCTAAATGCGTTTTATTGAATGCGTATACGCAAACATGTTTATAACCAATTTTGAATCCTTTTAACTTATTTGATGGGATTCCTGCCCTGCTTGAATAAAGCAATCTTTTACTTTCAGAAAAAACCATTTTGGGTATTGAGATATTATTAAATTCTTTTTCATTTTTAATTTTAGTAATTGCAGTATGAACCTTTGAAGTATCTTTATTGGCATTTTTAATAAATTTTATAAGTTGATCTGGGGGGAAAATTGGTTCGTCTCCTTGAAGATTTATATATTGGCTTTTAATTATTTTTTTAGATATTTCTGCCACTCTGTCTGTCCCGGTTAAACAGTTTTTCGAGGTCAATATTGTTTGTGCGCCAAAACTCTCACAATGCTCTTTAATCTCTTTAGAGTCTGTAGCTATTATAATTTTATTGGGATCATTTAGAGCCTCAAGGGCTTTTTGGTAAGTTCTAAATATTACGGTTTTTCCGTTTATTTTCATTAAAAGTTTTCTTGGCAATCTGGTTGATTCTAATCTCGCAGGGATAACTACTAAGTAATCATTATTCATATAATTTCTATTAAATTTTTTAGTTTTTTAAATTAATTATCAGATGTAAGTTTCAAATCTGATTTTTTCTTTATAGAGTTTAATAAATTAATTAGATCTTCTTCACTAATTTTATTAATTTCATCTATATTTTTTATTAATTTTGGGAAAATTGCTAGATCAATATTTAAACCATTAAATTCTACATTACATTGTTCAGCTAAATTTGCTGTGTTGAAATTTAAATCATTGGGTAAAAATAAAGGCATTCTTTTAAAAATAAATTCACTATTTTTTAAATCCTTATTTATTATATCTGCGGTCGATAAGACCTGAAGAATAGCGCTTAAAGAATTATCTTCTTCTTTTGAGGAGATATTTTCAATCTCTACTAGTAGATTTTTTGAAATATTTTGATGAAAACTTTTAATTAATTGCACAATTGAAGAATTGCTGAACTTATCTCTACTAATACTCAGGGAAAATATATATCCATTTTTTAAATTTTTCAAATTAGAAATAAAATTATCAATGTATTCTGGAGCTAGATCAAAGCAATGGAACTCAATAATATCAAATTCCATATTTTTTATATTAAGTTTATCAATTTGAGAGATAATTTCAGGAAATGATATTTTTGAAATATCAAAACTTACTGATATTAAAGGTTTGGTTTTTGTTGAGTAATGTGATTTATTGTTTTTAGTTAAACCTTTTTTTATTCCATCATTAATAGCTTTTAATTTATCCGAATTACATTCCACATCAATAATTTTATAACCTGACAAAGTAAAAATGTATGCTAAGGCCTCTAGTTTTGATATATCTAAAGACTCATAACTAAAATTAATTTTTAAATTTTTTGATGAATAATTCTTTAGATCTATATATTTTTTATTAACCTGATCATTCATTTTTTAATTATCCATAAAGGTTAGTTTCGATTAAATTCTTTGCTTTGTTTATTGCTGATAGAAGCGATTGATTATCTATATTCTCTGGAGTATTTCTAAAATTTGAGATGATTTTCCTTGCATGAGTACCTATTGTAATTCCATTAAAATTAACATTTAGCTGTCTTGCTAAATTTCCAGTAAAAGAATTTGTGCCGCCAGAAATTAAAATAGGCATGTCTTTAAATATTGGAACCTTCTTCTTTAATTTGTTATTTATCACATCAGCAATAGCTACAGCCTGAAGAGTTGTATTGTAATCGTCTGTTCCTCCGCTCATTGGGATTCCATCCGCTTGTATTATTAACCTGTCATCAGCAATTTCTCGAGCAGAGATTATTCTTTCTATTAAATCGGCATTACTTAAATGTTTTCTATCTAGACACATTGAAATCATTCCATTCGGCACTGATTCTGATACAACTTTCCATTCTCTTAATGTTGCTTCATTATCAGGAACACCAGAATGCAACTCAATACTTTCTGCTCCTGCTTCAATACAATCGGGCAAAATTTTCAGCAACTCTTTAGAGTTATGTTTATATTTTATTGCATTTGCTGCAGGTGGACAGACCGCTTCACAATTCCCGCATCCAATACATAATTCATCTACTATCTTCAATTTTTCCGGAATCGCACTTGTTGGACAAGTTGGAATACATAAATTACAAGAAACACAATCATTTGTAATAATAGCTTTCCTTACATGATGATCACCTGGCATCCCTACACTTACTGTGATAAATGGCCTAAAAGGAATTTTTATATTAAGGTTTTTTGCTTTTAAAATACCAGAATCTATCCCTTTTTTTGCTGCTTTGACAACTTCTGGGCTTGCTGAAACATCAAATCCTGCACAACCAGCTATTGTATATATATATGATAAATACTCAACTTCATATAAATCTTCATTTCCTGCACCACAAACAAGCTTAAAATATTTTGAGGAGCTTAGTAAATCTTTATAGAATCCAAACCTTGAAGATTTAGTATACATTTATAAAAAATAAATATAGACTATACTACCAGTTTTTTTTAAAAGGCATCTGTATTATTCAAAAATTTTGCGTTTTTTAAAAATTGTATTACTTTCATCATTTTTGAGGTTGTTGGGTGTTCTTTGATTGGCCACTTGATCCTTTAATTATGAATATTCCAAATAATAGATCTTTTGGATTTTTTATTGTAATAATTATCTACCTTATAATTGACTGAAACAACTTTGGAAAGAAACAAAAAACCATGTGCAAAACCTTTAGGAACCAAAAGCTGCTTTTTGTTACTAGCTGAAAGATAGACCCCTCACCCATTTGCTAGAAGTTGCAGATGATGATTTTTCGATTTACTATAGAAAACTATTTAAGACTTTAAAAATAATATTTCCTAGTAAGTTAATAAGTATAAATTTTCATGAACAAATTAAAACTATCTACAAAATATAAAAAGTTTTTTTTTGGGCTTTTATTATATACACCATTATTGTGTGATGTTATTTACGCTAAAGAATTTTGTATTTCAAATGAGTGTAAATCTCTCACATCAGATTTAAAGTTTAAAACTCCTAGAAGTTATTCAAATAACCCATCATATATTTAAAATTCTCGTTTTAGTTTTGTAAGGCAAAATTTGGTCTTGATAAACTAGAACAATATTTAAGAGTAATTTAAAAATCAAATTAATCTTCTTGCAATTATTTGCGCAACCGTATTTCTTTTTTTGTTTTTAAAGTATTGAATTATCTAAACTTTTACGGGATAAAAAAATCAAGAGAGGAGGTTTTTGTAAAATAATTAATATTATGAATTTTTCCTAAACCAAATAATATATATAATTAGAGATGATTAAATTTTAGAATAATTTCAAAAAATTAATTATTTTATAAATTGAAATTATATTTTAAATTTAAAAAATTAATAAATGAAAAGCAATAGAAGTCAAAGAGAATTATTTAAAAATAATATATTTAAATGGTTTTTTTCAAATAGATTTGGATTGAAAAGAAGATTTATCTTAACAGGAATTTTTGTGGCCTCTATTACAAATATAGTTTTACTAATATTACTTATTTTTTTTAATCCATACTTTTCTACTTTAGTGAGTCAAAGTATTAATGCAATATTGGGATATTCACTTTACTCAAAAAAAGTTTTTTTTAAAAAAATAAATACTAAAAGATTCATCAAAAAGTACCTTATATGTTCAATTTTGATTTGGAATTCAAATTTTTTTTTAATAAATTACTTTATAAGTTTAAATATTAATGTTTATTTAGCTGCTATATTCGCAATACCTTTAATGGCTTGCGCGTCTTTCTTAATTCAAAAATATTTTGTTTTTAAATAGTTAACTTAATTATTTCAGACTTTTTCTGATAAACTTAGAAATGTCCTAATCCATAAAATGAATTAACTACATAGTTGACTTCATCTAACAAATTATGCTCATCATTTTTTTCATCAAACATCCATTTTAAATTTTTTAAAGCTAACCCATCAATCTGTTCCCAGTGCCTCCTCATAAAAATACAGGTGTTAAATTAAAAATAATTATTCACCTTAAGGTAATAAATATATCAATCTAATTCTATAAATAGATCATTACATTATGTCTTACTAAAATATGTTTATATTAGTGTGATAATTTTATTTAATTTTTTTTTTCAAAAAAAGGTTTACTTAGGAAAAAGCTGCTTTTGCCATTCTTATTAGTTCCAAATATTCAATATTTGAGACTTCTTTTACAGCATTGATAACCTTCATGTTTAAAAATTCTTCGGCATCATTATCTATGTACCAATCTTCAGTTGATTTAGAATTGAGTAAAACATCTTTAGCGATTCGTTTGTAATTTCTAGATGATAATTCTTTTAAGCCCTCCTCTTGAATTTCATCATTTTTACTTGCCTCTCTCCCTTGATTATGTTCAAAAGTTATGAAACTAAATCTACTTGGTAGGTCAATAAGTTTTTTTAAGGCTTTTAAATTTGAAAGGTTTGGATCAATATCTATCGAGAGAAAATCAACTCTTTTCGGAATATATTTTTTCAAGGTTTCTTGATTTATTTTAAGGAAGTCTGATCCAATTGTTAAACAATTTCTTTTCTTTTTTATTAGTTCACAACAACTCTTATCTATTTCAAAGATTATTCCATCCCATCCAAGCTCTGATTCTAAAAAAAAAGAATTGCTATAAAGATATGGATGATAACCACCTACTTCAATAAAAAAACCATTTTTCTTTTGATTATGAATTAAGTGAGAAAAGTAATCTTGACCAATTTGAGACCACATACCAGTTTTATTATTTATAAGTGCTTTTTTTTCTCCAATTAGAAACGATTTAAATTTACTACGCCAAGGTTTCTGCATGTATATAGTCATGTTTTTTCTATAAGATCTGTTTTATAAACGATACATAAATCTTGTATGTTTTTTTAATTTTTTTAATTTTTATTACCTAATTGAAAATATATTAAAGTATCAGTCTAATCATTAGATTAAAGTATTAGTCTAATCATAAGATTTATGAGAATCGCCCGAATATATTGCTATCAATACTAAAATTCAATGGAGCCAAGGGGATTTGAACCCCTGACCCCCTGCATGCCATGCAGGTGCTCTACCAACTGAGCTATGGCCCCTCATTAAACACAATTATACAATGGTCTAATCTTTAATTATTCTGCTCAAAAGTTAATTTTGAATTTATCTTTAAATTTTCTGAATATAATTCCCAGCATTTATTATAAATTGAGTAAAAAAATTTAATTGTTAATTACTTTTTATATAGTGTTATATTAAATTTACTTTCAAATTTATGAAATTTTTAAACTTAAATGATTATATCTGCAGATGCTCGAGTATGTTTTTTGTCATTATTTAAGAAAATTAAAAATAATTATTCTTTTTTATCTAAAACAAAAGCATTTAACATTTATATGAAAAGAGGAATATCAGGTCCTCAAAACTTTTTAAGTGATTTATTAATAAATATTGAGAAGAATAAATTAGCAAAAACAACTTTTAATATTTTAAGTTCAGATATACATTTATTAAATTCTGGATTTTATTCAATGATTTGGAAATATTACTCACCCAAATCTCAGAAAAAGGTAATGTTGAGGTTAGATGGTATAGGAATTGATTCTGTAAATGATTCTAACAAAAAGAAATTAGAATCCAATATTATTAATCTTGTAAATAAAAGCTCATTACTAATTTATCAGAGCACTTTTTGCAGAAATTGTTTTAAAAATATTTATGAGTCTTTACCTAAAGGAAAGGTTATAATCAATGGCTCAGATTATCAAGTAAATGTTTCTGAATTTTCAAAAGATTTGCAAAAAAAGGTGTATCTGAAATTTAAAAAATATTTTGTCGTCGCGGGAAGATATATTGATCGAAAAAGAATACAAGAAGTAATTAATGAATTTAATAGTTTTGAAATTGGAAATCTTGTTGTGTTGTCGAATGTCCCAGAAAATCTAAAATATCAAAATGAAAGATTATTATATATGGGAATGATAAATCCTGAATCTGCAAGATATATAATATCCAACTCAATAGGATTAATACATTTTGACAGATATGATTGGTGCCCAAATATTGTAGTAAGCTCATTATTTGATGGGGTACCTATTATATGCTCCAATTACGGAGGGACGCCTGAAATAGCAGGTAGCAATTCATATGTAATTGATGAATTTCCCAAAGATCTCCCTCATAATTTAGAAGGTATTAATTTTACAAAAAATGCAAATTTTCCTAGTAATTATTTTAAGGAAAATATTATTGAAGTCTGGAAAAAAGATTTTGTAAAGAAGCCAAACAAATCTTACGATATTAAATATACTTCTCAGAAATATATAAACTCAGCTAAAAGTTTGCTTAAATAAATAGAGTTTTAAAAGAAATTTTTTAATAATGAAAATCATAGGTCAATTAAAAAAAAGATTTGAAAAATTTAAAAACTTTTTTTTAATCCTTTTTAAAAGAAAAAAAATATTATATCTTAATCGTTATGATAATTATTCTGATTACGTTGAACATCAAAAAAATAAAACTACCGATCCTGAGAAAATTAAAAAATGGTTTAATGATGAATGGGATTTGAAATATAATGGATTTGTTGAAATATTTCAAAGAAATCAAAGATATTTAAGAAATAAAAATAATGCAATATGCTTGGGCTCAAGAACTGGTCAAGAAGTTAAGGCATTGATTGATTTAGGTTTGGAAGCTATTGGGCTAGATCTCGTAGCATTCCCTCCATATACAATTCAGGGCGATATTCACAATATAAATAAAAGTGATAATAGTATCGATTTGGTTTTTACAAATATATTTGATCATTCTCTTTATCCTGAAAAATTTTGTAATGAAATGGAAAGGATTTGTAGAAAAAAAGGACATATTATTATTCATTTTCAAAAAGGAATTGATGGAGATGAATATTCTGAAAATCTTATAAGTGATCCTCAGGTTATTATCTCTTACTTTAAAAACTCTTTTTTATGCGAAAGTAAAAAGATTAAAAATAGTTTTGATTTGATGAATTGGGAAATAGTTTTTAAAAAGGATTAGAATTATGTACTTTTAAATTTCATCTTTTTTTGTGCCAATTCCATCCATCTATACACATCTGCTGTAAATTTCTATATCCAATCCAATTTAGAAGTTTTCTTGCTTTTATTGGATTAGCATATACTATATCTTTATCTCCTATTCTTCTCCCCACAAACTTGTAATTAATTTTAATTTTGTTTACGCTTTGGAAGATTTTTATAAGTTCTAATACACTTGTACCTTGACCTGTTCCTAAATTAATTATTTCATATATCTTTTTTTTATGATTTTTTTGAAAATATTTTAATGATGCTATGTGTCCTTCAACTAAATCCATAATATGAATGTAGTCTCTTATTCCAGTTCCATCTGGTGTTTTCCAATTATTGCCGTATACAAATAAGCACTTTCTTTTTTCTAAAGCAACTTCACATATTAAAGGGAATAAATTGTTGGGATTTTCTTCATGATCCTCACCTATAAATCCTGATGGATGAGCTCCAATTGGGTTGAAATATCTCAAACAAATAATTTGCCAGTCAAATAATGAAGAGTTGTATATTTTTTTTAACACTTTCTCTACATTCAATTTTGTCTCACCGTAGGGATTCTCAGGAAGTGTTTTTGATTCTTCAGTTAAAGGCGATTTTTCATCTTTAGCATATACTGATGCACTACTACTAAATATAATTTTATGACATTGATATTGCTCCATAATAGATATCAAATTAATAGTTCCATTTACATTGACATCCCAATATTTCTGAGGCTTTTTAAAAGATTCAGATATAGATTTTAAACCTGCAAAATGTATTACTGAGTCAATCTTATTCCCATTAGCTTTGGATTCCTTAAATACTTTTCTTATGAAATTTATATCTCTAACATCTCCTTTGAAAAAGCTTATATTAGATAAATATTTATTATCTTCAAGGTAAGATAATCTTTTTAATCTTTCAAGATTTAATAGAGAACTATTACTAAGAGAATCTATGATGATAACCTTATAACCTTCTTTAATTAATTGAAAAGATGTATGAATTCCAATAAAACCTAATCCACCAGTGATTAATATGCTTTTCATTTTTTAAATATTTTTAGAAATGCATCTTATTATGGAAATCGATTTTCTTAAATACCTTAGTGATAGCGGGATAAAGAAAAAAAGTCCATAGTATTGAAAATAAATTTTAGTGACTTCAAGATATTTTTTAATTAATAGCTTAGAACTTATTCCGCCTGAAGCAACATTAGCAAATGTTTCATTGAGAAATAAAATATTTTTTAATTTCTTACAACGTGACATTCTTATAAACATTTCAAGATCTGAAGCTAAAAAATAATCTTCAGAATAAAGAGGTATGTTCTTTAATAATGTTGAGGAATAGCAAACTGATTGATGATCGGGAACATATCCTCTAAAAAAGATATTTGATAGGTTTTTTCTTCTTATAGCATGTTTAA
>MDTG01243364.1_pt1 | contig 58790 bp, 60 predicted proteins | sample 811421 | NCBI WGS metagenome assembly MDTG01 (sample SAMN05326645, study PRJNA326480) | marine metagenome | isolation source: seawater | place: Pacific Ocean: South East | collected 2011
TCTCCCGTGCCTTAAGACAAAGTACCATCGGCGCTGAAGGACTTAACTTCCGAGTTCGGAATGGGATCGGGTGTGGCCCCTTCGCAATAATTACCAGGCATGATCTTATAATATTTTTGGAATACTATGTAAATAGAGAAAAACACTTCTTTTAAAGGCATTATGGTGGGCGTGATAAGAATTGAACTTATGACCTCTTCGATGTCAACGAAGCGTTCTACCACTGAACTACACGCCCTTTGATTTAAAATATTTTAGATAAAGCTTAATAAATATAAAATTAGATATCAATATTTGGCTTGGCAAAATTATTAATTTGTATCTTGGAAGTATGAAAAAAATAGAAAAAATAGCAACAGTAATGAATATGTTAAAAATTAGATATTTATAATATAAAGATTTATTTCGAGAATTAAACATTAAACTTAAAAGAAAAACTAAACTTAATAAAATTAATGGCAAAATATTCAAAGGATTGTTATATTTAGGATAATTAGAATGCGGGTTAAATAAGGTAAAGGCTAAAAATTTTTTAATATATCTTTCTAAAAATAATCTTGGATTATCTTTAATAAAATTAATTGAAGTGTTCAAAAATAAATCATCACGATTAAAATCATAAAGAGTATTTTTTTTTAATTTTTTTAATTTTTTATCAAATTTATAGCTATTGAAAGCTAAATAACTGTCCGAACCTTCAATGCCTGACTCAATATTATTTCCTTTCCATAAATTGTAACCAAAAGATTTTGTAATTGTGATTTTTTCAAAAACAACATAATTCCTGATTAAATAAGGTGAAAGAGTAATAATAGCAATTAAGAGAGTTACGGCTGTTTGTTTATAATTAATTTTTTTACAAAGTAACAAAAAAAATAACGAAAGCATGAAAATTAATATAAATTCTCCTCTTGCAAGCATAGTAAGTGCAGAAACAAAACCAAATATAACATAAATTTTATAATTAAACTCTTTTTTGATGATTTTTAATATTAAATATAAAAAAATTATATTTAAAAAAATTTGAATTGTAATTGAAGAAATTTGCAAACAAGAAACTATATGAATTGGGAAAAAAATTAAAACATATGTTGAAATTAAACTTATTTTTTTTGAAAAAAAGAATAAGTTAATTTTATAAAAAAAAAATACTGTAAAACAAGATAAAAGAATTTGAAAAATTAAAACTGATTTTACTAAATTTATTACATTTGGAGTAACTATATCTAACACGTAAATAAGATATGCGTATAATGGCGGCATGAAAACTGTTGGAATTAATTGACCTCCAGAAGAATTATAATAGGATAAGATGCCATAATTCTTCAAGTTGTAGAATAAGATACGCCATTCATGTTCAAGAGTAGTATCACCATAACCATTTAACAGCCATAGCCTTATAATAATTGAAATGGAAATGGCTATATAAATATTATAAAGATATTTATTAATTGTTTTCATAATAATATTTAATGTTTAGTAAAAATAACCATCTATTATCTGTCTTAGAAATTTCATTATATTTCTTGCCTGCATCTTTCTTACTTGGAACTTTAATAGTCAACTTAAATCTCATAATTTTTATATTTTTAGCTACAACTTATTTAATTTTAAATAAAATTAAAATTATTTTAAATATCAGTAATCTAACTTTATTTACATTTTTTTTAGTACTTATTCTGTCATCTTATAAAAATATTAATCAAATAGGTATTGAAAATTTTTTAAAATCTATTTTTTTATTAAAATTTTATTTACTATATATCTTAATTGAAACCCTGCTTTTTCAAAGAAAGTTAAATATAAAATATTTTTTTAATGTCTGCTTAGTTTTGTCGGTGCTATTATCTTTAGATCTAGTGCTACAATTTTTCTATGGTAAAAATATACTTGGTTATGAACCGTGGGAAGGAAGAATTACTGGGATTTTTAGGGATGAGGCTATTGCAGGATCTTATATTCAGAAAGTATTTGTATTTTCTCTGATAAGTCTTTTTTCAATATTTTATCCCTCCCGCAAATATAAAACATTAATTGTAATTGCTGCACTATCTTTAATAGTTTTTGGTTCATATATTGCAAGCAATAGAATTTCATTTTTAATTCTAATTTCATTTATGTTAATTGTAACTTTACTTATTAAAGAATTAAGAAAAAATTTAATTTTAGTAATACTAATTTTATTGCCAATATTTTATCATTTTTATCAAAATGATTTACAAACCAATCAAAAATATAAAGGTTTCTTTTCAATGACTAAAAGTATAATGATAAATCTTGAAAACAAGCTAAGACATTATGAACAAAATAATCAAAATTTTTTAAAAAAAGAAAATACTTCTTTAAAAAAAAATCGAATGACAACTCATGAGAAACTTTTTTTAACGAGTTTTCAATCTTTTAAAGAAAACATATTTTTAGGAAGTGGACACAAATCTTTTAGATTTAAATGTCAAATTTTTGTAAAAAAGAAAGATAGTTTTGCATGTTCCACCCATCCACACAATTATCATTTAGAAATACTTCATGATACTGGCATAATTGGCTTAATTTTTTTATCATTATTTGTTTTCTCTTTGTTGTATAAAGCAACTAAAAAACTAACTTCAAAAGAACTTAATTATAATGAAAAAATTATTTTAGCTCTTTTAATAATTAATTTTTTATTTATAATTTTTCCTTTAAAATCAACCGGTAGTTTATTTACAACTTGGAATGGGGCATTACTATGGTTATCAGTATCTTTAATTAATTATGGAAATCAAAAATAAAAAAACTGTTAATTTAAAATTAATTTTAATTTATATTTTTATTGGGGTGCTTTTAACCATTTTTTTTAATGGATTACAAAATATAAACCCTATTAATACAAAATGGTTATTTTCTGGCAATGATATGTCTGCCCATCAGTCCGGATGGTTTTTCTTTAAGAATGATGTTTGGAGATTTCCAATAGGCAGCAATCCAAATTTTGGTGATAAAATTGGAAACTCAATAGTGTATTCTGACTCTATTCCTTTATTTGCTATTTTTTTTAAATTATTTAGTTTTTTGTTACCTGAAAAGTTTCAATATTTTAGTATTTGGTTTATTTTTTGTTTTTTTCTCCAAGGGTTTTTAGGTTACCTTTTGTCATTTAATCTTACGAAAAATAAAATTTTTTCTTTTTTAGCTTCAATTTTTTTTCTTCTTTATCCAATATTAATTTATAGACTAAGTTGGCATCCTGCTCTTTTTGGTCAGTGGACACTAATTGCAACTATTTTTTTGATGCTCAATAATGAATCTTCTAAACATGATCATTTTTGGATTTTTTTAATTTTATTGACATCGCTCGTTCATTTTTATTTTACGATTATTAATCTCATAGTTTTTAATTTATTAAATTTTTTTTCTTTAATTTCAAAGAAAATAAAATTTAATCAATATTTAAAAAAAATTATTCTTTGTCATTGTCTTTTAATACTACTCATGTATATCGTGGGATACTTTGAAGTCAGAGTTGTAGACACACTGGCTGTTGGATTTGGTGTATATAAATTAAATTTATTGAGTATTTTTGACTCAACTATTACACCCGCCAATTTTTCTTGGTCATGGATATTGCCTGATATCAATTTAACTAGAGGGGAAGAAGTAGAAGGTTTTAACTTTATTGGTTTAGGAGGACTGATACTTATTTGTTTTAGTATTTTTTCTCTTACTTATGATAAAAAAGTAAGGGAAAAAGGGGTAAAAAAATTTTTTGGGAAAGGAATTCCATTAATTTTAATAATAATTTTTATTTTATCGTTATCTAATAAAATTTCACTTGGTAATTTACATATTGTTGATATTCCATTAAATAACTTGTTATACGGTATATTGAGTATATTTAGATCATCAGGAAGGTTATTCTGGTTGGTAAGTTATTTTTTCTTATTTTTTTCAATATATTTATTATTTTTAAAATTTAATAAAAAAGCTACATATATATTAATCACATTATTACTTGTTCAAATTATAGATATTTCTTCAAGTTTTAAATATTTTCAAGATAGGGTTAAAATCAGTAAAAGTAATGAACTTAAAGATAAGTTTTGGGAAAATGAAGATATAACCGACTTAAAAAAAATTATTACTTCGAAGCCAGTAAATTATAATAAATATTTTGATAAATTTGCTTATTATTTAGAAGATAATAATTTTAAAAAGACTAATTTAGTCAAAATGGCTCGATTGGACAGAAGCAAGGCAGCGGAAAACAGGTATAAACTAGCTAATAATTTTTTAAAGAGAAATTTAGATAATCAAACTATTTATATAATAGATAATATTGGCCATCTACTTGCACTGAAGGAAATATATAAAAATGAAGATGTTGGTTTTTTTTTTAGAGATGGAGTGTGGGTTATGATTAATAAAAAAAAAAACTTGATGGATATAAATGATAAAAATTATTTACAAAAGGCACAATATCAAAAAATTATTTTTAACAAAAAAATAAAAAATATAAAAAGTGATATTGATAAATTTTTAGGATTTGGCTGGACGCATAATTTTGAAAAAAATGGTGCGTGGAGTGAAGGAGAGGTTTCAAATTTAATTTTTAACTTAAACGAAAATTCGAATAATATATATTTTGAATTCGAATGTGTGCCATTTATAAATAATAAAAAACCAAATTTACATTTAGAAGTTTTTGTTAATGGAAAATTTAATAATAATATTAAGATAGATTATATTGATAATCAAAAAGAAAGAAAAATAAAATTTAAGATTAATGAAAAAAATCTTATTGGCCAAACTTTAAATATAGAATTTAGGAATATAAATCCTATTTCACCATTAGAGTTGTTTATTAGTCCTGACTCAAGAAAATTAGGTTTTCTACTATTAAGCTTTAATTTATTAAATGGTGATGTTTAATTCTTAATAGAAAAATGTTTATGAACATTATTAATGAGTCGTAAAAGATATTTAATTTACTTCCATCTCTATGTGTCCACTTAACTGGAAACTCTTTAATCTTTATTTTTTTACTTTTTGAAATTAAAACGATTTCTAAATCGTGAGTAAAACCAAAATTTGAAAGTTGAGTAAAAATATTTTTTGCTATTTTTTTTTTATATAACTTAAATCCACATTGAGTATCAGCTAATGAAATATTTAAAATATGTTTAATAGAAAAACTAAATAATTTTCCTAAAAAAAACCTTATATATTTTTTTTTAACTTTTGAGTCTTTAAGATTTCTTGAACCAAAAATAATTTTTTCTTTTTCAAGTTCTTTAAACTTTTCCCATTCAAAAATTTGCGATAATGGAACCGATAAATCTGTATCAGTTGTTAATATCCATGGCATAGTAGATTTTTGAACTCCATACTTTAAAGCATATCCTTTACCCATATTTTGTCTGAGTTTAAAATATTTTATTTTGAAATTTTTTGAATTATTTTTTTTAATAAACTTATCTATTAATAATGGAGATTTATCAGAACTTCCGTCATCAATAAAAAAAAATTCTAATTTTCTATTTATTGTTTTTTTTTTAAATTTGCATATTTCGTTAAAAGTTTTGGTCAGTCTTTTTTCCTCATTAAATAAAGGGAAAATTATACTTAATTTTTTAATCATATTTTAATAATTAATAATTGTTATTAATCTTAAATGGTTTCTAAATAATATCTATAATAATAACTAGTCACATAATAACCAAAGAAATAAATTATTAATATTATTGAAAATTTATTATCCTTAAATATTTTGTTTGAATTAGCTTTAAGGTCAAATAGTAAAAAAAAAAGAATAATAAATAAAGGCTCAAAATATTCCTGGTAAATAAATTTGGGAGTACAATAGATTAATATTACAGAGCACAAAAGAATTAAATTTTTTTTTGATAACAAAGCTAGATCTATTATTGTAATAATTCCAATAAATGAAATTAGTAAAAAAATAATAAGATTTTCTTTAAAAATAAACTGATTAATTTTAAGAATCGAACCACCTCCTAATTTCATGTTTTTGAGATATTCAAAAAAATCAAAATAATAAAGCGAAAATATAGATATTAAAATAAATAAATAAATATATAGGTAAATTTTTTTACTTGTAAATAATTTTTCTCTATTTAGTGCTTCTATTAATTTAAAAGGAGCAAAATAGAATAAGAAAATTGATGGAAAAATAATTAAATTTTTTAAAATATATTTTGGATTATGATAATCTTGAATAAAATTTATTTTATTATCTCCTGTCCCTAAAAAAACGGACCCACCCCACGTATATAACAATGCTAGACCTGGCACAGAAAAAAGTGAATATATAATAGTGGCATATATTAATGACTTATAGTTCTTATTAACGATAAAATAACATAAAACAAATATTGGAAAAAAAACTAAATACGGTCTTGTGTAAAGAGCTAAACTTGAAAACAAACAAGTTAAAAAAATATTAAATTTAAAATTTTTTTTAAGTACTCGATCCAATCTTAAAAAATATTTAATTGATATCAGTAAAAATAACCACCCCAAATTTTCGGTTAAACCCCAGAATGCCGATGATCTATAAAAAGGTAGAAGTAAAAATATACTTGCGCAAACGGTTGCGTCTATTTTTTTTATCTTAAATTTATCCTCAATTATATTTGAAAAAATTATAACATTTAAAAATGAAACAAATGCTATTGAGCCTTGAAATGAAATTTGGCTATAAGTAAAAGGATTTATAAAGGCATTTAAGATATGAAAAAGTGGCGTGCTTCCTTCCCCAAATTTTCCATAATTTAAAATACTATAAATGAAGTCTCTCTTGAAAGAGAGGACAGCAGGCCAAGTAAACTTTAAAAAATCGGTTTCAGCAGCTCCAGCTATATTTTCTCGCCACAAAAAGCCAGTGATATAAATAAAAATTATAAAAATTAAATAACTAGACTTTATAATATTGGTCTTGCTGTATATATTGTGATCTAAGTTCATCTATTTTAAAAAAAAAAATTTTTTAATTTTAATTTAAACAATGTAAATTTAATATTAATTAATGAATATTTTAACTTAGCAAATTTAAAATTATTTATTTTAAGCCAATTTTCCATTTCTTTTGCATAAATATTTACTTTTTTTGAAAAGTTATTGTCATGCATACGATACACGCCTAAAGGCTTTTGAATACAATAAAATTTTTGTCGCAAACTTAAGTTTATAAAAAAATCAAAATCTCCTATAATATTATATTTTTTATTAAATTTTTTATTTATAAATAATTTTCTATCCATCATTACTGACAGAATTCCTAATTTATAATTATTCAACAAATACTGTGTAATTTTACCGCTAGGCATAGGGGTATTAAAGTATAATTTTTTTTGTTTTGTTTTTTCATTAAATACAAATAAATTTGAATACACGAAATTTATATCTTTATATTTTTTTATGAAATTAACTTGAATTTTTATTTTTGATTTAAACCACCAGTCATCTGTATCGCAAAAACATATGTATCTTCCAGTTGCTTTGGAAACGGCTAGATTTCTAGCTTCATATAGACTTAAAAATTTATTAGACTTAAAAAATTTTATTCTTTTATCTTTATAACCTTTAGCTATTTGTCGACTGTTATCATTTGAGTGATTATCAAAAAATATTAATTCCCAATTTTTATAATTTTGATTTATTATACTATTAATACTTTTGTTTAAATATCTTGCACCATTATGACAATTCATAATTATTGAAATTTTTTTTTTCATTTGTAAAAATTAATTGTTTTTTTTAAACCCTTGTTTATTGAAAATTTTTTTTTATATTTTAATATCTTTTTTATCTTAATTAAATTTGGACACATAAACATACTCTCATCTTCCCTCATTTTAATTGCACCGTAAATTGGCGTTCCTAATTTGCAAAATTTTACAATCTTGCTGATTAAATTTTTTATTTTTATTTTTTCTCCTGAACCAATATTAAAAATTTCACCTCTTGCTTTTTTAGTTTCAAAAATTCTAAAAATAATAAAAATTAAATCTTCTATATAAATAAAATCTCTGATTTGTTTTCCTTCTGTACAATTAAATTTTTTGTCTTGTAAAGAATTATTTATAACTTGAGGTATTAGTCGATTATTATCTTGGTGTGGTCCATATGCCTGATATAATCTTAAAATTGTAACTGGAAAATTTTGCTTGTTAAATAAATTTATCAAATATTTAGTGGCTTTGTATTTTGCCATAGCATAATGGGACTTGGGTTTACATTTAAATATTTCTTTATGTGGTTTTGAATTATTCCCATATTCTAATCCACTACCGATTTGCACAAATGAAGTTATTTTTTTATTGCAAAAATAATCTGCTAAATTTTTACACCCCAGGTAATGACTTTTAAAAACTTTTAATTTTTTTGAATGATCAACATGCCCACCTAAATTTACTACATAATCGAAGTTTCTCTTTGGGATTGTTTTTTTTAAGTTGCCAAATTTTCCTATGTCACAAATTATATATTCAACTTTTTTTAATTTTTTCTTAAATGTTGGTTTTTTTGTTGAAACACTAGTCACCTTCCATTTTTTTTTTAAACAACAAATAGATAAATTAAATCCTATAAATCCTGTACCGCCAATTATGAGTATTTTTTTTGTCAATTATTGTTTTAATATTTTTTTCAATCTATCGAGGTCTCTTTTAGTATCAACACATTGCCAAAAGCCGTGATGTTTAAAAGCTGTCATTTTTCTTCTTTTGCACGCTATTTCTAATGGTTCTTTTTCTAAAATCGTACTGTCGTTTTTAATTAATTCAAAAAATTTTGAGTTAACAACAAAAAATCCCCCGTTAATCCACCCTTCATCTGTGTGCGCTTTTTCTTTAAAATAATTTACCACATTGTTTTTTATCTTTAGATGTCCGAACCTGGCTGGGGGCCTAACGGCAGTAACAGTTATAAGTTTTTTATTTTTTTTATGAAAATTTAATAATTTTTTTAAATCTACATTTGATACACCGTCTCCATAAGTTAACATAAAAGATTCATCGTTTAAGTATTTTTGTAGTCTCTTTATTCTACCTCCTGTCATTGTATTTCTGCCTGTATTTATTAGATTTATATCCCAGCCAAATTTATTTTTTTTAAAATAATTTTTAATTACATATCCTTTGTAGCCTAATGCTATGTAGAACTCTTTAAAACCAAATTTAGAATACCTTTTCATTATATGATATATCAGTGGCTTACCTTTTATCTTTATCATTGGTTTTGGAATAGTGTGCGTATACTCTGATAATCTAGTACCTAAACCACCTGCTAATATAACTACTTTCATAATTATCCTGACCTTTCATTAAATAAATTTATGTATTTTAGTATTTGTTTTTTTGTCAAGTAATCAACATGCCTTTTTTTATAAAATTCTTTATACCATTCTGAAACAAACTGAATATTTTCTTTAAAGGTTAAAATACTTTTCCAATTTAATTTTTTTTTTGCTTTTGCGCTATTAAGCTTCAAAAGATTTGACTCAAAAAATAAATTTTTATTTTCTTTAAATATTTTAAATTTTGCTTCAGGCCAATTTAGTTTTATCTCTCTTACTACATTTTCTACTGAATAATTCTTATTGTAATTTGGTCCAAAATTAAAAGCTTCTCCGTTTATTTCTTTATTTTTGCCTAATTTTATAGATAAATTTATATATCCATTTACTGCTTCTAAAACATGTTGCCATGGTCTAGTTGAATTTGGGCTTCTTATCTTCACAATATTATTTAGTGACCAATTTTTTATACAATCTGGAATCAATCTATCTTCTGACCAATCTCCTCCACCGATGACATTGCCAGCTCTTGCAACACCGATTCTTAATTTAGATTTTTTATTCATGAAAAAAGAGTTAAAATAGGACTTAATAGCAATGTCTGCTGCTGCTTTAGAAGCGCTGTAGGGATCTTTACCACCTAACTCATCTTCTTCTTTATATCCTTTATTAGTTTCTATATTTTTATAACTTTTATCACTTGTTATTAAAACACAGATACATTTTTTTTTGAATTGTATTTCACGCAATCCTTCTAAAATATTTATTGTACCCATTGTATTTGATTGCCAAGTTAATAATGGATCTTTATATGATTTTTTAACTAAAGCTTGTGCTGCTAAATGGAAAATAAAGTCAGGTTTTTCTTTTTTAAAAACTTTCAAAACCTTTTTTTTGTCGGAAATATCTAAGAAAATATTTTTTAGTTTTTTTTTTAAATTTATAGCTTCATAATGTGATGGAGATGTAATTACCTTATTAGAAATTCCAACAACATTTGCACCGAAAAGAGTTAACCAATATGATAGCCATGAACCTTTAAAACCTGTATGCCCAGTCACAATGATTTTTTTATTCTTAAAAGTTTCTTTTAAAAGCTTTTTATAATCCATATTTTTTTTGAAATTGATCATTGTTTCCAAATTTTATTATATTATGTTTTTTTTTAATTGAATATTTAAAAACATTATTAGATAACTTGCTTACGTTAATGCTTTTCCACATGAAACTATTATGTGATTGTAGTGTTTCATTCTCACAAATATTTATGACATCTACACCATGTTCTAGAATTTCTAAAATTGATGCTGATACCCCGACAACGATAGAAGTGTTGTTTTTGTTTAGGGTTATTTTTTTTTTTGTAGTCTTAATTTTATTTAACTCTATTAATAGTTTATTATGTTTTTTTGAATTTTTCATAAATGGGTGATTTTGTATGACAAATTCTGATAAAAAATTACCATTTTTTGATAAAATTGAATTTTGAAAAATATTTAATAAATCATCTACACTGTTTACTGAATAGGGTAAAAAGATTTTACTGACGAAATTTCTTTTGTTTTTATAACTATATCTAAATGAATTTTCAAAATTTACTTTTTTTTTTGGCCATCCGAGATATTGAATCAAAATGTTTTTTTGTTCTTTTCCATTCGTAACCAACAAATCCGGTTCATAATCTTTAAAAATGAAATCAACTGGTAATGAAGGTAGGCAAGAATGTAAATAGCCTATAATTTTTGTATTTTTATTTTTAACTTTTAAATTCTTAATTAAATAATGTTGGTGTGGCTGAGATTCATAGGCGATAAACACTTTTTTAAAATTATATTTTTTTAATAACCCATACACAAGCAAATCTAGAGTCTTATAAAAATTTTTGTCATAAATATTTTTTTTTTTAATAAAGACAAGTATGACAAATTTTAGAAAAAAAAAATAAAACAATGGATTTAATCCTGCAAAAAATTTTTTTTTATTAATTATGATCATATTAAACCCTGTTTTTAAACTTTTATGAGATGTATCAAAATTAATAAGAACACATAAGGTAGATTTAAAACTATTAATACGGGAATTAAAAATTTTATTAATAAAAGATTTTTTTTTTAATTCATTATTGTTTGTGTATGAGATAATCAAATTCTGATATTTTTTGTTTTCATCTAGATTTGTTTGAATGTTATACTTGATTAATTCTCTTGATGAAAATTCATATGCTATTTTGCATATTGATTTTATATTTTCAAAAAGATGAAAAGTATTATTAAATTTTATATTTACCTGTCTTGCACCATAATTTTGTGACCAATTAGTAAAATAAAAATAATCATAAATTGATAAAATTTTTCTTCTTTTTTTTAAATCTAATATAATTTTTTTAAGATTCGAGATAATATTTTTTTGCTGATTTGAAATAAATTTAGATGTCATTTTTTAATCTTTAAAATGATTTGATTGCCAAAACCTTGTGTTTCAAGATATTTTTTATATTTTTTTTCTATATTAAAAAAAAGAATTTTAAGTTTATTAATTATTTTTTTGTTACTTTTTAATTTTGATCTTTTAAAATTATTTGATATTTGATAAATCAAATCATCTTCACCTACCAATCCTGTTTTTAAAGGTTTTGAATTAATAACCCAATTGTAAAAATTACCTAAACTATATCCTTGCTTTAAAAATATTTTATACTTAGATATTTTAGTTTTTTTCATTAAATTTTTTAGGCTTTTTAGAGAAAAATAATTAATAGAATTTATATCGTAAAAAAATTTACTATATCCTTCGTTAGGGTATAATGAATTTAAAATATCATTTTTGTTAGGAGTAATTATAATTACTTCGCCCTTTGACTCAAGCATACTTATGATAGTCATTAAATCTTTCTTAAAATTCAGAAAATACTCTAAACAATAAAATAAAAATATTTTTTTAAATTTTATTTTTTTTTTGAAAGCTTCATCTAATGTTTTGAAACATTTTATTTTAAGATTTTGATTTAAGTGATGTCTCAGGGTGTCATTGATTTCTACACCATAAACTTTGCATCTTTTTTTTTTAACTAAATGCAAAAAAGATCCGTGTGCACAACCTATTTCTAAAATTTTTTTATTTTTATCTTCATTTTTTATATAGGTTTTTAAATATGATTTTGATTGGCTCAGCGTACGGTTAAAATTTTCTTTTATAGATGGGATTTTTAAACCTGCTTTTTTAAGTCTTGAAACATCTAATTTATTTCTTTCTAAGTTTTTTCTTGGGTCATAACTAAAAAATTCAAAGTCACATATTTTGCATATGAATATTTTAGTTTTTTTTTTTGACCTTGTAGTTACTTTTTTTGATTTAGTTTTATTTGAACAAATTTTGCATATATTTTTTTTCATTTTTTTAGAAACTATAGTTTGTGGGAGTAATAGAATTAAGGCGCAAATTTGGGAGCTTTTTTTTTATAAATTTGATATAATTGTTAAATTCGTTATTAAGGATTGTATTTTTTTTATGTCCATCAAAACCAGCTAGATACATATTTTTAGCTTGTCCTATAATACATATAGATAGTGCGTATCCAAAAACTAAACTATTTGGTAATTCGCAATAACTTTTAAAAACTTGAAAACTATTTTTTTTAATTATCATTCCATAATTTTTTATTTTTTTTGGAATTTTTTTCTCTAAAATTTTTTTTATTCTATCTGCTGGTAGAATCAATTTATTTATAATTTTTGAATATTTTTTAAAATCGATTAGCATTCTTGTTTCATTGCATGCGATATATTTTGTAATAAATTTTTTTTCTAATTTTTCATTTATATTTAAAGACAGTACTTTACATTTATTTTTTTTAATAAAATTAATAATTTGCTTTTTATTTTTTTCTACGCTTATTCCCTGGCCTAAAATTAAAATATTTTGTTTCTTGCACCATCCTGTTGCATTCCAAGCAGATTTATAATTGACCTTTTCTTTTATTATGTTTTGTAACTTTATAGGACTGTACGAACTAGATTTTAAATCTTTAAGCGAATAAATAATGTCAATTATTTCACTATGGTCATATCTTTCATCTATCAAAAGTTCCTGTATGTAAGACGGGTGGATATTAAATTTTGCCGATAAGTGATAGTATATTGATTTGCCCCACTTGTATTTATCTTTCAGTATTTTAAATGATTTTTGAGACAAATTAAAAATTGGTTTTGTGTCATATTTAAAATTTTTATATTCTTGAATTGAACACAACAAATCTTCTGTCGAAACATTTCCTGCTCCTCTGCCCATCCCTTGAATGGTGCTATCAATCCATTTAGCTCCATGATTAATGGCAGTCAGACAATTTTGTAGAGCAAAACCGCAATTATCATGTGCGTGAAAACCGTAATCTTTTTTCCAATTTTTTTTTATATTTTTACAAATCATTTCAATATTTGCAGGATTGAGGTTTCCAAAAGAGTCAGCAAAATAAAAAACGTCAACAGAATTTGTTTTTTTAAGTGTTTTTAAAACATCTGACAAACTAGACCTTTTAACTTTGTCAATTTGCATTAAATTAATTACTATTTTATAGCCTAATTTTTTTAAATACTTAACATGTGGTATAATTTTTTTAATGTCTTTTAAATGAGTCGCTAGTCTAAGTATTGAAACTTTTGATTTTCTTTTATTAATAAAATACTTCTTTAATTGTCTTTTGTAGTTCTTGGAAAAATCTAAATCAGAACTATTAATCATTAAAGCTATATTCAAATTTTTTCTAAAATTTAATTTATTAATTACATTTTCTCTTGTGTTGGCAAAAGTTCCATTGTTATTATCTTTTAGAAAGCGAAACCCGACTTCTACAACATCAATATTTGCCTTATTGATTGAAGCCACATACTCTTTGACCAATCCATTATTAAAATTCCAATTATTGTAATATCCTCCATCTCTTAAAGTGCAGTCTAAAATTTGTATTTTGAGATTATTTTTTTTGTTCATAGTCAAGCCACTCATTAAATTTTTTCAGACCTATTTCTAAATTAATTTTTGGTTTAAATTTTAAATCATTCCTTATTTTAGAAATATTTGCATAACATCCGAGAAAATCACCAGGGGTACCTTGTTTTTCACTTACATTTATTTTTTTATCTAAAACTATAGAAATTTTATTGAAAAGTTCTTTAAGTGTTGTTTTTTTTCCTGAACCTATATTATAAATTTTATTGAAATTTTTTTTGTCTACAATCATTTTATACCACGCATCAATAACATCACTAATATAAATAAAATCCCTAAATCTTTTTAAACTTCCCTTAACATTAATAACTGGTTGTTTTTTTGCCATATTAAGAAAAATACTAATCATCCCTAAAAAATTATTTTTTGAGTCTTGTCCTGGTCCATACACGTTAAACATTCTCATTATGTTCCACTTCAAGCCAAGGTGTTCGCTGTAAACCCTAATATAATTCTCTGCAGCGAATTTTGATATTGCATATAATGATTTAGATTTACACGGGTCACTTTCAGACAATATTGGTTTATTATAGTTTTCTTCGTAAACATTAAAAGTTGAAGCATAAATTATTTTTTCAACTTCTTTTTTTTTGCACCATTCTATCAAATTTAAAGTTCCTAAAATATTTTTATCTAAATCATCTTTTGGGTTTTTAAAAGATTGCGCAGCAGAAGGCTGACCGGCAAAATGTAAAACCACAAAACCTTTATTTATTTTTAGTTTAGAAAGTGAAGATTTTGAGGTTATGTCTGCTTTTAAAAATTTAATACCATTTAGTAATAATTTTTTTTTATTATTTTTTTTTTTATCTAATATGATTATATTAAATTTTTTTTTTTTTAAAAAATAAGCGATTTCACTTCCAAGAAAACCATATCCTCCTGTAATTAAAATATTCATTTAATTTTTAAAAATTTTTATTAATTTTGACATAATATTTTTTGTACCGCATGTCACCAAAATACAATTCTTTAGTATTCCCTGATAGTTGCTTTTTACATATATCTTATTTTTAGTAAGTTTTTTTACTAGTTTAACTTTTAATTCATTGCTTCTAAAATCAATCAGTAGAAAATTAGAAAATTTTCCAATTACATTGTAATTAAGTTTTAAACATTCGTTTCTTGTGTATTCTCTTCCAACTTTTACTTGATTTATATACTTTTTAACTATTTTAAAATTATCTATAAAATATTTTACAACTGTGTCTGTAAGAAAATTGCTCTCATATGAAAGTCTGTAAGAATTTAAAATATCTATAATTTTTTTATTTGCAATAAAAAAACCAAATCTAATAGACGGAAGGCCAAATGATTTTGAAAAAGTTCTTAAAACAACAATATTATCAAAAGAGTTAATTAATTTAACAGCTGTAGGTGCGCCAAACATATAATAAGCTTCGTCTACAACTAATAATATATTTTTTTTTTTGCAAAGTTGACAGATTTTTTTCATTTCAATGTTATTAATAATATCTTCTATAGGTTGATTTGGGTTAGGTATGAAAAGTGCTTTGATATTACTTTCTTTTATTACTTTAAATAATTTTTTTTTGTTTAATTTAAAATTTTCATCATAATTTATTTTAATTAATTTAGTTTTAAACACATCATTGTAAACTTGATACATTGCGTAAGTTGGACTAAGTACGGCAATTTTGTCATTTTTAGACAAGAAAATTTCAAATATACTTTTTATGCTTCCATCTGATCCAGATGAAATGAGGAGATTTTCTTTTTTTATTTTTAAAAATTTTGATAGAGAGTTATAAATAATTTCATGATCTGGATACTTACCTAAATCATATTCTTTTGTTTTTTTAAATATTTTTTCCAATATTCCTTTTTCAAAATTTTTAACTCTTTCATTTCTATTTAACCTAAGTCCGTTCTTTAAATCTCTTTTTTCTTTAATTCTTAATCTTTTAACTAAACTCAGGTTTTTTTTTTCAAATAAAAAATTTTTTTTCATTTTTTTAAGTTCCAAATAAAATTCATAGTTTTTTTTACAAAAAAATTATTTCTATGTTTAAATAACCATTCGTTTCTGTCAGGATCTTCATCTCTAATTTTAAGTAAGTATTTTTCTGCGACCGAAAACTTTTCTTTTAAACTATCAGGTAGTTCTTTTTTAAAATTAATTTGCTGCCAGATTTTTCTATCCCTATAGTTAATATTTAAATGTCTTCTTTTTTTTCCATTAAGACATGTGCTACCTCTATGCCATAAATTAATATCATAAATAAGCAAACTTCCTTTTGGTGCCTCAATATATTTTTGATTGGGATGATCTTGAAAATGATAACCTTCTTCTGATGGCGCTTTTAAAAATTTATGTGAACCTGGTAGAACTCTTGTTGCTCCATTTTCTTTTGAAAAATCGTCTAACAACAAGGAAGATAGAACTGATTTTATTTGGTCGTTTTTATTTCTTCTAGGAATCCAGTCAACATGCCATGGCTGATCTCCTTTGCCGGGTAAAGGCATTCTTAAAATAATTTGGGAGAGAGCAATATCCGATTTTATCAATAGATTTGATGCTTCAAGTGTTTCTGGAATTGTAAACACGTTTCTAAAGCACTCATTTTTTCTTAACAAATTATTTAGTCTTTGAGCTCCTTGTTCAGGATGCTGTCCTTTCTTCATAAGATGCTTAATATTATCCCATCCACCTCTCCAGCTTTCTTTTTCAATTAATTCATCAACAACATTTGAGATTAAATCAATATCTATTCCTAAATTCATCCATTGTTCCTTGGTTTTATAAATAATGCAGTAACCTTTATCATTTAGATCATTTTTATTTTTCTCACTTAGATGATTTCCAGTAATTTTTAAGTCCAAAAGAGCATTTTTAGTAGAATAATTTTTCATAATTGATTTTTATAATAGCATTTCATTTGCTAACAAGTCCAATCCAAGGTTTGCTCCTAGGGATGGTATTCTATGATCGCAATTTTTTAACAATTTTGTGGTTATATCAAAATTTTTTTTTTAATAAAAATTTTTTAGTTTCTGCATAAAATTTAGGTAACACGATCGTGTCTTTATCACCATGAAATAAAATTATCTTTGGTTTTGATTTTATTTTTTTTGAAATTTTTTTTGTATCTATTATTTTACCTGAATATCCAATTATTGCTTTAATTTTATTTTTTCTTTGCAGTCCAGCTTCTAAAGCTAGCATGCATCCTTGACCAAAACCTCCTAGTACTAAGTTTTTTTCACTTAAATTATTTTTTTTTAAAACATTATCTATAAAAATATGAATTTTTTTAACTGAATTTAATATTTGTAATTTATTTTTAATAGAATTTTCATTTCCTTCCGAAAACCATTTAAATTTGTTTTTTTCATTTCTGCACTTCATTGGGGCGTGCGGGCAGTAAAATAATGTACTAGATAATTTTTTTCTCCAAAAATTTGCTAATAAAGAAATATTTTTGCCATTTCCACCATAACCATGAAACAGAATAATAATTTGCTTAGGTTTTTTTTTATTTATAGGTTCTAAAATTTCTGTTTTTAACAGTGTCATTTTAAAAAACTATTTTCTTTTTATTATTAAATAGCCCAAATTATCAGAAATTTCAGATGTTCCATGCATTTCAAATTTTTGAATTCTTTCATCTTCTATAAAGGTGTCTTTATCTATATCCACTCCCCATAATAATGAATTTTCGAAATAATCTCTCATTGCTAATAATCCGCCGCCCTCTGAAATACCAATTTCTAAAATTGTTTTCGTATTGAGTTTTATTTTTGAAAACAAATCGTCTAGAAAATTTCTATAATTTCCATCCGGCTTTGAAGTGTTGTATTTGGAAATCAACTCACTAAATTTAAACTCATTATTATTAATCATAGTTTGTTCTACTTTAGGGTAATTTAAATTATCTTTTAAATTTAAATCAGTTTTTTCGAATAAATTTATCATTTTTGGTAATTTAAATTTTTGAGATAAAGTATACGATCTTATCCAAAGATATCTTCCAATAATATTTCTGAGTATTCTCCAAATATTTTGAGATAAGTGGTATGCCGACGAAGATTTTAAGGTTCTGTTCATATATTATTTTAAATTTTTATTCTATATTTTTCTAAAATTTCTTTTCCTTTTGAAAAAGAACTGAATTCAATTATGTCATCAGTTTCAAAAGTCATCTCAAAAGCCTCCTCGATAGAAGACATTAAGGTCATATGTCCTATCGAGTCCCAGTTTTCAATAGATTGATATTCGAGTTTATCTAAATCTTTTTCTTCAACGCTAAAAGTATCAATAAATGCTTTTTTATATTTAATTAAATTGCTGCTCATTATGATAATTGTTTTAAAATTCTATTTGTAATTGCACTAGTCGTTAATTCATTTTGATCCAACATATAATTGTAATCTCCGCTAGTGTCATATGAATCTTTTAACCCGCAATATATTAATTTAGGCTTAATATCAACATCACTGAAAGTTTCAGATATGGCAGAGCCTAAACCTCCTATACGATTATGCTCCTCGATTGAAACTAATAGTTTTTTTTGATTTGCAGATTTTATCACCATTTCTCTATCTATAGGTTTGATGGTGTGAATATTTATAATTTCTGCCTCGATTTTATTTTTTAAAAGTTCAGTACGAACCTTTTTTGCTATGCAGACCATTGATCCATTAGCATATAAAGTAATATCTTTACCTTCATCAATTTTTACTGCTTTACCAATTTCAAAATTATAGTCCTCTTGATAGACGGGCATATTGTTAGATCCTCCTGTTAAACGAATATAAACGGATTGTTTATGCTTTATAGATGCCTCTAAGGCTTTAATTGTTTCTCTGACATCAGCAGGTGATATTATAGAAATATTTGGAATAGATCTTAAAACACCAATATCCTCTATAGAACAATGGGTGTAACCCAAACTTCCTAATACTACGCCACTAGCCAGACCAACCATGCATACTTTATTTTTCATATAACCAAGGTTAACCTTAATTTGTTCACAACACCTAAGTGTTTGAAACGGAGAAAAAGTAGTGGTTATCACATCATGACCTTCACTAGCTAAACCTGAGGCAACTCCTATCAAGTTTTGCTCAGATATACCAATTTCTAAAAATTTTTCAGGCACTTGTTTTCTAAACCTATCTAAACCTGCTGAGGTAGAAACATCTGAAGTTAAAATCATCAAATTAGGATATAATTTTTCTATTTCTAGACAAGCTAAACCAAATGCTGCTCTTTGACCAAGCTGAGACCACAATTTAATTTTTTTTTCATCAATCTTCATTTTTTTTCCAATCACTTCTTAATAAGCCTAGGACGTAACTATCAACATATTTGCCGTTAGAAAATTGATGTTCTCTTAAAACCCCTTCTCTTTTAAAACCAAAAACTCTTTCAGTCATTTTACAAAGATTGTCTGAAAACGCTATAGTATAAATCCTTCTCAAATTCATTTTAAAAAATGCATGATTGATCATTAAATCTTGAGACTCTTTAAAAACTTTTAATCTATTAGAAATTTTTTTTCTAAGATCCATGATTAAGGAAATACCACAACATCTATTAAAATAATCGAAATCTAATAAAGTGACCATACCTATTAATTTATTATTTTCTTTAACTACTATACCTAATTGTATCTTCTGATTTTCAGGTAATTTTTTTTTATTTAAATCTTTTTTTTTCACGATTTGTGTTTTAAAATACTCCAATTGCTTTTCTTTGGAATTGGGAAATCTTCCTTGCTGTAATAATTCCGTATTTTTTTTATAATTAAGCCAACTATACCAATCTGAATTTTTAGCTATAAAGTCATTTAAAATTACAAGATTAACAGTCTCGCCTTCTAAAAAAATATCAAACTTATCTTTTTTCATTATTTATTTCGTTAATTCCTATTTCAAAATTTTTTTGGGTTAAAATATTATGATGCCAATCATTATTATTCTCAGTAAAACTAACTCCTTTACCTTTAATTGTATTAGCAATTATAGCTTTTGGTCTGTTTGACTTTAATATCAGCGCATCATAAATTTCTTTTAAATTGTGTCCATTGACATCGATTGTTTCCCATCCAAAGCTTTTCCATTTAGATGTTAAATTTTTTAAATCTAAAATATCTTGATTTTTCCCAGTTTGTTGAAAATTATTTTTATCAACAATGACTGTCAGGTCTTTTAAATTTAAGTGACTTGCTAAAAGAGCACCTTCCCATACAGAACCTTCATTGCACTCTCCGTCTCCTATAATTACATATGTTTTATAATTTAATTTTTTTTTTGCTGATGAAACCGAAACGCCAATTCCTAAAGATAGGCCCATACCTAAACTTCCAGTGGAAAATTCAATACCTTTTTTTTTATTTATAACAGGATGACCTAGTAGAAAACTTCCTGACTTTTCAAATGTCTCTAATTCAGATTTTTTTATAAAACCTTTCTCCAATAAACTTCCATACAAAGCTAAACAGCCATGTCCTTTGCTTAGAATAATTCTATCTCTATTTTTGTCTAAAGGTTTTGCAGAATCAATTTTTGCAATAGATCCATACAATACAGCTAATATATCTACAATTGAAAGCGCTCCCCCAACGTGAGCGCTACTTGCGCCTGCTTTATATGCTGCAAAAAGTATATTTTTTCGTATATTTTTTGCTAATTCAAATATTTCATTAAATTTCACTGCAAACCTCCATCAACTTTAATATTTTGACCATTAATATAACTAGATAACTCTGAGGCAAGAAAAACTGCTACATTGGCTATTTCGTTAGGACTTGCTACTCTATTCAATGAGGTTTTTGTAAGTTCAATCTTTATATTTTTTTCCAAAGTATTTTTTCTCATAAGTTCGGTTTCCGTTAATCCTGGATTTATTGAATTAACCCTTATTCCATAAGAACTTAATTCACTAGATAAGACTCTTGCTACAGATGAAATCGCTGCTTTTGAACTAGAGTAAGCAAATCTGCCATAATCTCTGCCATCGGCTGAGGTTGAGGAAATAAAAATTATATTTCCAGTTTTATTCTTAATCATTTCTCTTGAAATTAATTGTGTCAAAAATACATGAGAGAAAAAATTCACTTGAAATAAATCTTTTAATTGCTTTTCACTTGTCATAAAAAAAAGTGAATTAAATAAAATTCCAGCATTATTTACTAAAATATCTATTTTTTTTGTAATTTTAAAAATTTCTTTTACAGACTCTCCAATAATTTTATTATCAGATAAATCAATTTTTACGATATCAATTTTTATTTTATTTTCTGAAGCGAGCGTTTTACAAAAATTTTTAAATTCACTTGAAACACTTCTTACACAACAAATACAATTAGCTCCATTTTTAGCATATTCAACCAATATAGCCTTTCCAATGCCTTTATTGCACCCAGTTATTACTGCATTTTTTCCCTTCAAAGTTTTATTGTTCATTTTAGAGATTATTCAAAATCTTCTTTTGGAAATACTTCAGAAGCTTCGGCTGGTTTGAAAATTGATTGTCCACCTTTTGAATTATATTTTTTTATGAAATTAATATCTTCTCCGGCTAAGCACAAATTACTATGGTTTTTAAAATGTTTAATTCTGAAACCGTAATCTGTAATTTCTTTAAGTGAATTTTTGAAAACATTTCCTATTTTGATATGCACGTAAGGGCATGCCAAAACATCTCCGATTGGTGTTATATATACTCTATTAACTGTTGTGCAGCCTAAAATTTTTTCGTGATTTTTATCAAATGGATTCCATAAGTTTCTATTTAAATTTTTGAATTCTTTTCTTAAATTTCTAATATGTTCTCTGTCTTCTTCATCACATATTTGATCATGCACTTGATTCCACATGCCTGATGGGCACGCAACATTAACTAACGTCCTATATTTATTTTTTTTCGAATATTCTAACAGCATTCTTAAATCTTCACTTTTTGCATTGTAGTGACCTACAGTTATATTTAGATATGGGTCTATGCCAACGTCTTGGACCATTTTTAAAGCCTCCATTGCTCTTCTCCAAGAGTCTTTTCTTCCTCTTAGTTCGTCATGAGTTTTTGCATCCATGCTATCTATACTAACTGATATTCTACTAACATGATGGTCTGCTAATTTTTGTGCCATTTTTTTATCAAGTTTCCATCCATTAGTTGTAAAATAAAGATAAAATCTTTCAGGGTTTATAGCATTTAACACATCAAATAATTTATCAGGCCACAAAAGCAATTCTCCACCTTGAAGGTCCCACTCAATATATCCTAACTCATGAGCTTCATCTGCGATTTCTTTTATTTTACTAATTGGTAAAAATTCTTTAACACCCTCGCCCTTGGGTGAGTTAGTAAAACAATACTTACATCTCAAGTTACAGGCATTATTGTAATTCATTTCTATACCTCGTCTAAAAGTTCCTATTTTTCCATCATTTTTTTCAAGATGATCGTAAAATTTTTTTAATTTTTTAAGCAATTCTGGCTTTGCTAAAAGTGGTGAGTTTATTGGCATAGTTAGTTCTGTATTATAGATTTATACTCTTTTAAACAATATTATTTTTTAACTTTTATATTAATTGATCCAGGTAGTATTAAGCTAAATTCTGCTTTACATGCTTTTTTGTTATCAACATACCCTTCTGCTTCAAAATTAAACACCCCCCTATTATTTTTCATTAATTTTGATTTAATGTCCATTTTAACTCCTGGAGTGATTTTTTTATAAAATTTTAAATTATTAGCACCGACTAAATAAAGAGTTTTACCTTTATTTCCAGGCAGAGTTTGTATTATTAAAGCTGACATCTGCACTAAAGACTCTATTTGTAACATTCCTGGCATGTTAGGGTCACCTGGCCAATGCACATCAAAAAACCATTCATTCAAACTTAATTTTTTAAAGCCTTCTGCAGATACTCCTGGAATAACTTTTGTGGCGTGATCTATCATTAAATATGGATCCCTATTTTGCTGGAATTCTAAAATTTTTTTTTTATCTAATGCTAAAAAATTCATATTTATTGAACATAAGTTATTTTAGATAAACTTCTTATCAAATCATATCCGTCCCAAACTTTATCAAATTCCAGGGCTCGTCCAACTGGAACAATTCTATCTGCATTAAGTAAGCTTGAGGATTTTACCAGAAATTCTATTTTTGACTTGTTGAAACCATAATATGTAATTGTTTGTATTTTTTTGTTAAAGTTTAAATTGACTGCTTTAATGTCTTTAACATAAATTTCAAAAAAATATCCATTTCCAATTCTAAAATTTTCTATATCTTTGGGAAATTTTGATACCTGTGATAAATTAATAAATCCTATCTTATTATGTTTTTTAAGTTCAGCACGTGAGGCAGATAATTCACAAACTTTAGAATATTTATCAAACATTTTTTTTTCATTTGCTTCGAATAATTTATTTTGTTTAATTTGTTCATCTACTTCTTTCCAAAAGATACTGCTAATTTTTTCATTCTTTTTTCCTATCCAGATTATAAAATGAGGTGATGTACATGCATTTTGATCATACAAGAGTGTATCTAAATAAAAATTTTTCGCTAAAGAAGCAAGTGAATTTCTCTTTAATTTTTTAATTTCTTTTAAAGAAAGTAATGAAACAGAATATCGGTCAGGAAAAAAAAGATCCTTACATAGCGGCTTAGTTTCCATTTTTCTTAAATTTGTTACTGTTTTATCACTTCCCCAAATAATTCTACAGTCAGCCTTTTTTGACAATAAATTTGTTATTTCATCTTCACGATTATCATAGCTTATAAATAAATTATTGTTTTTTATAATATTAAATTTCTTTTCCTTAAAAAGTTTTTTTAAGATAGAAAAAAATATATTTTTTTGCTTATATTTTGTTTTGGATATTCTAATTATATTCGTATTCCCGGCTAGCAAACTCAATACAAAAGAATAGGCAAAATTAAGAGCTATGTTTGAAGGTGTTATATGAAATGATAGTCCGTGACCAAATCTTATTTCATCAGAATTATAATCAGATTTAATTTTAAATAAGTTTTTTTCTCTAATCCAAAAACCAAAAGAAACTAGATCTGCATATTTTTGTGCCTCTCGGTTTTTTAAAATATCTTTACTTAAAACTGATAAGAACTTTAAGACTGTCTCATCAAAATAGATTAGTGAATTTTTTTTAATTCTATTATTTCCAGCAATAATTAAAATTTTTTTATTAGGAAATTGCATCACTACAGCCTCTCACTTCAGATTTTTTTAATCTACCATAAACTTTGAAACGTTTTCCCATTTTTCCACAACTACAATCATCTTCTCCTAATATCATTCCCACATCTTCTGTTAAGATATTGTGACCAGGATAACTTGTAGGTAAAACAGATATTAATTGGATCATACCTTTTTTATTGAAACCAATGTCATTTAAATATTTGTCTCTTATTATTATATCAGAATAAATGCTGGTAATAAAATTATTACAATTTTTACATTCAAAAAAAATTGATCCGGTTTGCTCTATCATCCCATAATAATTAATAGTGGTATCAATATTAAGCATTTCCTTAATTTTACTTTTAAAAAATGAATTAGTTATTTTTTTTTTTTCTAGTTTTTTCCAACCACCCCCATGCAATAAGATGGAATTTTCAAAATCTAATTTTATGTTTTTTAATTTTTTGTTATTTAAAAGATTTTCCCAAATTATAGATGTTAAACCAAAAATTAGTTTTTTTTCTCCTTTATATTTTTTTAAAAAAGATTTCAAAATCTCTAAATTTAAAGACATATCATTATTACAAGCATAAGTGCGACTACTTGAAAAAATTGAAAAACCCGTTACCGCTGCAGCACTTGCTGAGAAATAATTTTTATTGTCAGATAAAATGTTTTTATCGATAATTAACATCGGAAGTCTTTGATTATTTAATTCTTCCATTTCGTAAAAAAGTTTATTTAAAGCTCTCATTTGATTTTTTGAGTTATTTATATTTAGATATATTTTTGATCTTTTAGTTCCAGTCGTACCAGAAGAGTACATTATACGAGACACATCTTTATCATTTATGCTCTTTAAATTTAAATTTTTAAAAATACTTACAGGCAAGAAAGGTAGTTCAGAAATTTTATACTTTTTTTTCAAATTGTAATTAAATTTGTCACAGATCTTTTTATAAGATTTACTTTTTTTATAATGAAATTGTGTCAAAAGATTAAAGTATTTCGTCAAAAAAATATTTTTTTCTTTATTTTGATAAGAAAATATTTTATCAAATTTTAAAATGTTATCTAATTCTTTATTTAAATTCATTTATATAAAATTTTTCCGTATTTATTTCTTTTAAATTTGTCAACAATATTGATTTCATAAAATTTTGAATTTAATCTTGTTTTTTCTTGAATCTTTTTACTAAATTCTACAATGTTTACATTGTGATATTTTTCAATTTCAACTATTAATTTTTTATCATTGCCTTTGCAAACACAGCAAAAATTGTTATCATTCAATTGCTGTTCTAATTGATCTAACGATATTCTTATACCAAATATTTTTATAATTCTTTTTTTTCTACCTGTTAAATAAATTAATTTTTTTTTTATGTATCCAATATCACCGGTTTTTAACGATCTATTTTTTTTTGTTTTTTTTCCTAAATCTCTGAAGTTTTTAGAATATCCCATGAAAACATTTTTTCCTTTGTAAATAATCTCTCCTTCATACAATTTTTTTTCTTTATTATATTTTCTATTGCCTAGAGTTATTTTTCCACCTTTTAAGGGTAAACCAACACTTAAATAATTTTTTTCAAATAAATTTGATGGTAAAATTGATATTCTTGGCGAAGCTTCTGCTTGACCATACATAATATAGAAATCAGTATTTGTTTTTTTACAAACAGAAAAAATTTTTTTTTTCATTTCTTCATTTAAAGAGCCGCCAGCTTGAGTCAAAAATCTCAGAGACTTAAAGTTTAATCTATCTAATCCTATTTTAATTAAAATTTCATATATATATGGCACGCCATTAAAATTTGTAGGTTTACAATCTTTTATTAAGCTCCAAAATTTTGAGTCTATTAATGAGAATTTATTTAAAATAATTGAGGCTCCATTTTGAAGATGAGTATTAATAATAGATAATGCATAAGAATAGATGGGAGGCATTGTTGTAATTGTAATGTCTTTACTTTTAATTTTTAATATTTCACAAATCTTTAAAGTGTTATCATAAATATTCTCACTACTTAACTTGACGTACTTATTTTGACCTGTGGTACCTGAAGTGGGAATAAGTAGATTTAAGCTTTTTTCAATTTTATGTTTTTTTTTTAATTTATTTTCAAATAAACAAAAGTTTTTGAATGAAAAAACTTTGTTAAAATTTTCTATTTTTTTAGATAAATCCGAATATATTAAATTAGGTTGATAATTACTTATTAAAATATCCAAATCTTTGATATTTATTTTTGCATCTGCTAATATTATTGTTTGATTATTTAATATTGCTGAAACATAAAAAGCTATAAATTCATAGCTATTATCTGCTAAAATAATTATAATTTTTTTTTTTTTAAAAAATTTTTTAAAAAAATGAGTATCTTCTATTAATTGTTTATATAAATATTTTTTTTTATTTGCATCAATAATCGCAATGTGATTTTTAAATTTTTTTAAATTTAAAAAAATTCTATTTTTCTCAAGCATGCTTTAATTTTTTTTTATAGATATATCTAAAAATCAATCTATCGTTATATCTTGGTTCTGTTCCTTTATGTATACCAGACTCATCGAAAATGACTGCTCCACCTTTTTCTAATTCATGAGAAAATCGTTTTATATTTTTTTTATCTTTTAAAATTTTTAATTTCTCAAAAAATTCATCTATTTTTTTTTGATCAATATATTTTCTAATTTTTTCCTTATTTTGATTCACTAATTTTTGAAAATCATTCACATTCCAATATGGTGAATAATTAATTTCTTTATTATAAATTGCTTTCTTCAAAGCGTACGCAATTTTATTGCTAGATGGTACATATTTTAAACACCCGTTGTCATCAGTTACATCGGTCAAATAAAAAATAAATTTTAAGCCAAAATCGTCAGCTCTTACAAGATCCTTTACTTCTTTTTTTCCTGAATAAGCTTTGTCTACATGCCAATCTAAAACTGGCATTTCACTTTTTTTACTTAAATAAAAATCAATATTAACTAATTCACTCTCACCTTCAAAAAAATCGTTAGAGATTTTTTTTAATCTTAATTTTTTTGATAATTTTTTAAGATATAATCCGAAAAAAATATCTATAAATTGTAATTTCAGTACTTTTAATACAATCGATAAATTATTTATTGGTAAATGGCTTCTTTTATCACCCTTTGACTTTTTTAATTTTAAAACAATTTTTTTAATTTTTGAAATTTCGTCACTTGATAACCAATTTTCATTTGATGAAATTCCCTTTTTTTTTAAATTTGTGACTATAGCTTGAATATTTTTCATTTAGTGATTTGAAGACTTTTGTTTTCTAATTTGTAAATTCTGTCACATAACTTGAGTATACTTTGATGATGGGAAATTATTATTAGGGTTTTTTGAAGTTTTTTTAGCATTGATAAAATATTTTGTTCTAATTCTGCATCAAGTGAATTAGTTGCTTCATCTAAAATTATGATTTCTGGTTCATGATATAGCGCTCTCGCGATTGCTATTCTTTGAGCTTGACCGCCTGATAAGCTTGATCCTTTTTCTCCTACTATAGTGTTTTCTTTTAATTTTAAATTATTGACAAATTTTGTAAGCCCAGTTTTCTCAATGCATTTATTAAGTTTTTTTTGATCTATATTTTTCGTTTCAAGAGCTATGTTATGTTTAATAGTTTCGTCTAAAAGACTTATTTTTTGCGGTATGTATCCGAATAAATTTTCTTTTTCATTCCTTATGTTTTTAATTTCATTATCATTAAATAAATAGGAGCCACTTTTTATTTTTAGTAAACCTGTTACGATATTTATTAAAGTAGTTTTGCCACTACCGCTCTCTCCAATTATACCAATAATTTCTCCTTTTTTAACGCTAAAATTTAAGTTTTTTATAATTTCATTTTTCTCTTCATAACTAAAAGTTAAATCTTTTATTTTTAGGTTATTAAAATTACTTGAATTTAAGTTTATTTTTTCAATTTTTTCTTCTTTTTCTTCAAAACTAATTAAGTTTTTAATTTGATTAAATCCATATTCTGAAAATTTTAAATTTTGAAGTGAGCTAATTATTATGTTAACTGACGGAAGAACTCTTGCTATGGCATAAATTATAACGCTTAAAGATACTATTATCTCATTTTTATCTAGTGCTTGACCATAGTTGAAGGACAGAATTAGAAATAAGCTACATACTGCTACGAGCTCAAACCAAATTTTAGGTAAAGTTTGAAAAAAAGACCATACGTAACCATATCTATTTATTATCTCGTTATTATGATTGTAAATACTGCTAAAAAAATTTTCCTTAAAATAAATCTTAATCTCTTTTAGAAAATCAAGTGTTTCTCTTAAATTTTTAAGATAATTGCTTTCTTTTATAACTCTTACCCTTCCAAATGCTTCAACAAAATTTTTTGTAAAAATATAATAAATACCTCCTCCGATAAAAGTAGTGGCAGTCAATAACATTAATTGATTTGGATAATTATAGAAAATAAAAATAAAAATAAAAAAAGTAATCAAAATATTAGTGAATAACCTTATTAAGGAAAGAAGCATGTGTCCAAATCTAGCTATTTCTTCTGTAAGTAAATAAAATAATATGGATGATTTTTTTTTAAAAAAATATTCATAATTAGCATTTAAATAATTATTCATTATTTTATTTCCAATTTCTGTTCTTGTAAGATATGCGCTTTTGCTTGAATAATAGTTAAGCAATAAGATAATAATATTTTTTATAATAAATATAAAAACTAAAAGGATAATTAAAACATAAAATTTTTCTATCTGAGTTTTATCTGATATTTCTGAAAGAAAATTTTTTAAATTAGTAAATTTATCTAAATAGTTTTCATCAATTACCAAACCTATTAATGGAATAAAAAGAGCTATACTTATCATTTCTAATAAGCCAGTTAGAATGGTTGAAAAGCCCACAAAAATTAATCTTAATTTTTGTTTTGTATTTAAAATTTTATATGTATTTATAATTAGATTTATCATTTTTTTCTTCTTGCATTATTAAGATTGCTGATAGTGCCAAGATCTTCCCAATTTTCATAAATCGGAAAGCTAATTATTTTTTTATTGTTTTTAATAATTTTTTTTATTAAATCTGTCATATTGAAAAATGCATTCTTTTTAATAAGTTTAATCAATTTTTTGTTCATAACGTAAATACCTGTATTTATTTTTGTCGTAACTACTGGTTTTTCTATTATTTTAACTACTCTATTAGATTTTGTTTCTATAACTCCGATTTGGCGTTTTTTTCTCTCAAGATTGGTAACAATTGTAAATTGTGAATTATTCTTGTTGTGATAGTTAATTAAACTTTTAAAATTAATATCAGTTACGGTGTCTCCATTAACAACGATTATTGGTAAATTGCTTGTATTTTTTAAAAGCGATAAAGAACCTGCTGTACCAAGTGGCTTACTCTCTTTAATATATGTAATGTTCACGCCAAATTTTGAACCATTACCAAAATACTTTTCAATTTTATTTTTTAAATAATTTACTGATACATAAAAATTACAGAATCCTAATGATGCTGCATTTTCTATAATGTACTGCATGATAGGTTTGTTGCGAATTTTAATCATTGGCTTTGGAGTATTATTAGTTAATGGTCTTAATCGTTTACCAAAGCCTCCTGCCATTATAACAAATGCATTTTTTTGAACTGGTTTATATGCGTTTAATTCAGAACTAAGTAAAATATTAATTAATTTTTTCTTCTTATTTATGACTGGCAACTGATCAATTCCTTTTTTTGAAAAGAAATTTTTTATTAATTTTTCATTAGTGGTTTGGTTATAGTAAATAAATTTTGGTTTTTTTTTCATGGCACAATTGACTTTATCATTTGTATGAAATCCTTTAAGAAATGCTCTTCTTAAATCACCATCAGTAATGGATCCTACCAACTCCTTTTTTTTATTAAGAATAAATATTATTTTAATTGGAGTGGTATTTAAAATTTTTAATGCTTCTACAATTTTTGTGTTCTCTATAAGAACATTCTTTTTTATTCTTTTTAGTTCCATTGATTTACTGTATTATTTTGAAATTTCATAATCTTTAAATTTTTTGATTAAAATATTATCTAAATTTATTGATTTTAATATTCTAACAATATTTGAAGAAGTGCCTTTTTTTTCATAAGGATTTTTGAATTCTAACTTATCTTTTTTTATTTTTTTCTTTAAATTGAAACTTTTTTTTATGTCTTGAGTTAAATTTTTTTCATTAAACTTTGAATTTATTACTGTACTTGCACTTACTCGACCTTGCTGTCTTATACCAATGTTTATACTTGGTGTGAACAGTGATGGGGCTTCTATAATAGCGCTAGATGAATTGCCTATTACGCAATTCGCATATTTACAAATTGAAAAGTATGCTCTTTGTCCAAGAGACTTAAAATAAAAAGAATTTTTATTATTCTTACAAAAATTAGTAATACCTTTATTAATTTCTTTATATCCAGTATCAGCATTTGGCATTGTGAAAACAAAATTTATATCTTTAAATCTTTTTAAAGAATTTAACAAAATCTGAGTATTTTTTTTTGAACTATTTAGTAGTGTCTCTGGGTGTAAAGTTATTACAAAAGTTTTTTTTTTTAAATTGATTTTATATTTTTTTTTAATTTCTTTTATATTGTATAAATTTATACCTTTAATATTTTCAACTCCTAAGGACCCAACATCAAAGATTGTTTTTTTATTTTCTCCCATTTGACATAACCTGTAAGAATATTTTTTTGTTGATACAAAATGAATATGAGACATTTTTGAAATGGAGTGTCTAATCGACTCATCTATAGCACCTTCCGTTGACTCCCCTCCATGTAAATGGGCTATTGGTATTTGATAAATCATAGCTGCTATAGCAGCAGAAAATATTTCATACCTGTCACCTAGAATTAAGAGTATGTCTGGTTTTTCTTTTTCAAATTCAATTGAAAAATTTCTTATACCTTGAGAAATTGCTTTGCTAACATCAAAATGTTTGTCATTATTAAAATTTATTAAAATTTTCTTTTTTATTTTAATCTTATCTTCTTTAATTTGATTTATTGTTTTGCCAAAATTTTCAATTAAATGAGCTCCTGTAACATAAAAATTTAATTTTATAGACTTGTCTTTTTTTAATTTAAGCAATAAATTTTTTAATAATCCATAATCTGCTCTTGAACTTGAAATTACTGATATTTTTCTCATATGCTAGATTTTGATATTTTGATCTTTTTTAAAATTGAATTTAGCAATTTTATTAAGAATTTTATTCCAATTTTCTGATGATATTCCAGGTTTTGACCTCTTGGTGGTTAAATTATTTTCAGAAAATTTTTGACCTTTTAAAATATTTTCTTTGGCAACTATATTCTTCCTAATGTACCTAGCGTTTTGTAACTCTTTTTTTGAAGGAGTTTTTACCGCTTTACCTAAGCTCTTTTTAGCGTCTTTAAGGATAGAAACAAATTTAACTAGCTCGTTTCCATTTAAGCTTGCTTTATGATCTGGCCCTTTCATAGACTTATCAATAGTAAAATGTTTTTCAATTATTTTTGCTCCCAACCCTACTGATATAAGTGCAGCTTCAAATCCAACAGTATGATCGGAAAAACCAATATCCAATTTAAATTTTTTTTTTAAATAAATGATTGATTTGAGATTTGTATTATCAAATTTAACTGGATACTCTGTGTTACAATGTAAAAGAGAGATATTTCTCCTTTTAGAACCACTATTTGTTAATACTTTTAAAGCGTTTTTAATCTCTCTTGTATTTGCCATCCCAGTTGAAAGAATTATTTTACGATTTAATTTTCCAATTTTTTTAAGATAAGGAATGTTAGTAATTTCGCCGGAAGGTATTTTAATAAGTTTTACTTTTAATTTTTTTAATAAACTTATGCTTTTTAAATCAAATGGACTTGATAAAAAACCTATTTTTTTTTCATTACATCTTTTAATTATTTTCTTAAAATCTTTTATATTAAGTTCATATTTTTTTAGCATTTTAAATTGATTTTCAAAACTTGAATTCTTTTTTTGATAGCCTGCACACGAAAATTCTTTTTGAACCAAATCTTCAGTTATATATGTTTGAAATTTAACATAATCGGCTTTAGCTCTTGCAGCTATATCAATAAGTTTGAGAGCTAATTTAAGGCTACCATTATGATTGACTCCTGCTTCTGCGATAATAGTTAAATTATTCATAATTTTTTTTTATTAACTTAAAGGCTTTAATAAATGTATTTTCTTTAATTCGAACTGAAGGGACGATAGTTGTATTTGATCCAATAAAGCAATTTTTTTCTATTGAAACATGTCCATTAATATTTGCTGACGTCGCAATGTGAGAATTATTTCCAATTCTACAGTCATGCTCTACTAAACATTTAGTGTTAATAATGCAGTTCAAGCCTATTTTAACATTTGCATTAATTATAGCTCCGTGCATTACAATTGATCCTTTGCCAACATGAGATGATTTTGATACGTAAGCTAGAGGGGAAATAATCGAAGGAAAATCGAAGCCTAACTTTTTGTATTTTTCGAATAAATAATTTCTTTTTGAAATCAACTTATCGGAACCAATACAAATTAATGCATACTTAGCAATTTTATTTTCTAAATAATTTTTTTCATTAAATATTCTGTATTTCTTGTTTCCAACATTCAAATACTGTTTTTTACTTTTATCAATCAATCCTACTATCTCAAACTTTTTAGTACTTTCAATTACATCTATACATGAAACAGCGTGTCCTCCAGTTCCAATTAAAATAATTTTTTTTTTCATTTTTTAATACCGGGACCGCTTGGTAAATTTATAGAATTTTTATAAATATATTCAGTCACTTGTAAATTCATTCTTGGAAATTTTTTTAAATGTATCAATGTATGAAGTGGTTTCCATACTGGCCTGACAAAAATCTTTTCTTTAAAAAAAAATTTTATAAAATCATCTTTCTTTCCTTTTTTATCTTTTAACATTAATGTATTAAGCCAATAATTACTCTTGCTGTTTTTACTTTCAGCTAACAGATCAACTTCTTTAAATTTTGAGACAATATCTTTATATGTATTAAAGATATCTCTTTTTATCTTTAATATTTTTTTTAATTTTTCAAACTGGGCAGAGACTAATGCTGCATTTATATTAGGCATTCTATAGTTAAAGCCTGTTTGATCATGAATAAATTCCCACTTGTGTTTTTTTTTTGCATTTGAAACTAAATGAGAAATTTTTTCATATAGTATTTTATTATTAGTTATCACTGCCCCACCTCCTCCAGCTGTTATGATTTTATTTCCATTAAAACTAAAAACACCGGTGTCGCCAAAATTTCCAACATGTTTATTTTTAAAAAAACTTCCTAACGCTTCAGTCGCATCTTCTATAAGTTTTAAATTATATCTTTTTGCTAAAGACTTTAACTTATAAATATCTGAAGGGTTACCGAATACATGAACATTTATTAATGCTTTGAGTCTCCTATTAGTTTTTTTATTATAAAAAAAAGCTCCCTTTTTATATGAAATTAATTCTAAATAGGCTTTTAATTTTTTAAAATCTACGCCAAAATTTTTTATGTCTGCATCAACAAAATGAGGAATGGCACCCGCATAAAGAACTGGATTGACTGTCGCAACAAAAGTAAGTGAAGGCACCAAAACTTCATCATTTTTTTTTACATCTAAAGCTAAAAGACTGGCATGAAGGCCTGATACTCCATTGATTGTGCAAACAACATATTTACATTTTGTATATTTTTTAATTTGATTTTCTAATTTCTTAATAAAGTGACCATTTAAAGACGTGGAGACGAAACCACTATTAATACAAATAGCTAAGTTTTTTTTTTCTTGTAATGAAAAAATAGGTTCGTGTAACTTTAATTTTTTACTATTAAAATTTTCTTTTATTTTTTTAGATATTTCCTTGTAATAAGACATCTATATTTTTGCTCCACCTGTAATAGTTATATTTTTATTATATTTTTTATCAAAATTATTAAGTATCTTTTTTACATATTTGTTGAGAAATTCTGCTCTCATCATTTTGGCTTTATAGAATTTTTTATAATTTGTTTTAAATTTTTTTGATTGATTGGACTCGATACCTGCTGGACTAATACTAAAAAAATCAATTTTTTTATTTTTAAATTTTGACCATTTTTCAAAATATTTAGTCATTGCTATTAATCCTGATTTAACAATTGAATATTCTATTGGCATCTTTATATTTGTGTTCCTATAAATATTAAAATTTGGTATTTTTTCTCCATAAATTGAAGACAGATTTATTAAAATTTTTTTATTCTTACTATTTGAAAACAACTCGTAAATTTCTTTATTGAAATTATAATATGAAATTAAATGACTATTAATAAAATTTAAGAATTTTTTGTTACTTTCTTGCAGAAAATTAGAGTGCTTTAATGGGTACATAGTGTTTATTGCAGCAAATATTTTATCTTGTTTATTTATTTTTTTTAAAATTTTTCTAAAATTTATAGGTTTTTTCAAATCACATTTATAATAATTTTTTTCTTTTTTATCTTTAATGTCAATCCGTATACAATTATATCTTTCTACTAAACTTTTATGTAAAGACTGTCCGATTAATCCTTCCGAACCTACTATTAAAATAGTTTTTTTTTTCATTTAAATTTAAAAATTGGTTTAATAATCTTACCTTTTATAGGAAAGTTTTTTTTAAGCTTTAAAGAATTTTTAATTTTTTTTAAACTTTCATAAGATGCATTCAAGGTTTGATTTAGTTCTTTTTCTCCATGTTTGTAAGATATTGATATCCATGGAATTATAATATTTTTTTTTATCATTTCTTGCTGATAAAAAGTTTTTAACTTAAAATTTTCATTTTTATAATTATAATTTATGTAAGGTGAACAAGGCAATCCATCCATTTTAATAATATCGAGTAAATCTAATTCGTCGCTAATTTTATTAAATTTTTTAATCAATTTTTCGCCATACTCTTTATTTTTTTCAATCACATTATTTTTTTTGTAAAAATTAAGAGTCTCAATAAATGCATTAAGTGAAACCATTTCTGAACCGTGTGTTGACGAAAGAAAGAAAAAGTTATTTTTTTTAGAATCTTCAAGAGACGCTTGTTCCATTATTTTTCTCTTTCCTCCTACTGCAGACAATGAAAAGCCATTTGCCATTGCTTTACCGAAAGTTGAGATATCGGGTTTTATATTAAATAAATTTTGAGCCCCTTTTAAATCCCATCTGAAACCAGTTATCATTTCATCCAAAATAAATATAATCTTATTTTCTTTACAAATTTTTTCGACCTGTTTTAAAAAATAGTTATTTTTTTTTAAGATAGAGCATGGGTGCCTTTTACAGCAGTTTTTAATTGGGCAACTTGTAGTAGATGCTTCCATAACTAAACAGCTTATTTGATTTTTGTATTTTATCATTTTTGATTTTAATCCCTCTATATCAAAGTATTTGAAATTTAATGTAAATTTTGAAATTTCTTTTGGTATTCCAGATTGAAAATTTGTAGATGAGATAAACCAATCATCGAAAGAAAAAAAAGGGTGATCAGAACATTTTAGAATATAATTTTTTTTTGTAAATGCTCTCGCCAACTTTATTGCACCCGTCACTGCAGTTGACCCATGTTTTGCAAATTTTACCATGTCAACATTATCAAAGTTTTTAATAAACGTTTCAGCAGCCTGGAGTTCTATAAAAGATGCTTTTGTTAAATTGTTTCCAAATTTTATTGCTTTTATTGCAGCCTTATCTATTTGATTTTCTGAATACCCTATACCAACACTTCTAAGACCCATCCCGTAATCTAAGAATTTTTTTTCATTTTGAGTAAATAAATAGGCTCCCTTTCCTCTCTTGAAAATCGAGGGCGTATTAGATGAAAATTGATCGTGCGCTCTGGAGTATGTATGAGCTCCCGATGGAATAGTTTTATTTAATCTTTTTAAATAATCCATTATCTAAGATTGTTTTTGCAAGTAGAAAATCTAGTTTATTATCTATGTCGGTGTGGATGCTTTTTTTAATATCAAATCCAAAGGTTTTTTTAGATATCCATCCTTGGTTTTTAATTAGTTCTTTAGTTTTTGCTAAGTAAAAGTTTCCAGATAAAAAATATTCTTTTTTTAATATCTGCCTATTAGTATTTTTAGGAAATTTATTATTTTTAATTGTTTTGTTTTTGTCCATTTTAATTGAAAAATAACTGTTATATTTTGGAAGAGATACAACAGACACAACGAAATCATATTTAGACTTATTCTTAATTAAAATATTATAAGCTTGTACAATTTCATTAGCATCTGTCAAAGGAGAAGTGGGTTCTAGAAGTAAAAGATAGTCATATTTTTTTTTAATTTTTTTTAAAGTATGATTGATAACACTTAAAATTTTACTTTTAGAGTTCGAAATATTTTTTGGTCTTAAAATTTTGATTACTTTTTTATCTTTAATGATATTTAAATATTTTTTTGAGTCAGAAGTTATAGCAATATCATCTATAAAATCAATTTTTTTTGCAATTAAGAATGAATAACTTAAAAGTGGTAACCCACAAAGCTTCTTAATGTTTTTATTTTTTAATCCTTTACTACCTTTTCTAGCAGGAATTAAACACAATGTTTTAGTCATTAATTTATTTGAAAAATTTACTAGTATTAAACTTTTCTAGATTCTCTCTGTACCAACTTATACTTAATTTCAGTCCATCGTCTAAATTAAAATTCGGTTTAAAATTTGTAGCTTTTGTAAATTTTTTGTTATTACATAAAAGTCTATAAACTTCTGATTTTTTTGGTCTTAAAACTTTTTTATCTTGAATAATTCTTTTTTTATTGCCAGATAATTTAAGTATTTTTTCTGCAAGCGTTTTAATTGAAATTTCTTTACCTGAGCCATAGTTGTATATTTCACCGGTCTTTGTTTTTTTAATTGATTTTTCTATTGCTATGCAAGTATCAACTACATAATTAAAATCTCTTGTTGGAGTTACATCACCTAATAAAATATTTTTATTTTTGTTTAAAATCTGGGTAATAATTCTTGGAATAACTGCCCTTATTGATTGTCTTGGACCAAAAGTATTAAACAATCTCAAAATAGTAACTGGAAGATTGTATGAATAATAAAAACTTCTGAATATCCCTTCAGCAGAAATTTTAGAAGCGCTATAAGGAGATTGTGGTTGTAAACTATGTTTTTCGTCAATAGGAACGTATTGTGCAGTCCCATACACCTCACTCGTAGAGATGTGTATAATTTTTTTTAATTTATTTTTTATGGAATTGTGAGCTAAATTCAGAATGCCATTGGTATTTGTTTCAAAATGTGCTCTCGGACTGTCGTAGGAGTGTGGTATCGAAATTAATGAAGCTAAATTTATGAGAACATCTTTGCCCTTTAATAAGTTAAAACAAAAAATATCATCATTAATATCCCCGGTAATTATGGTTAAATTTTTACTTTTACGAATATTTATTTCACTCAACCATCCCAATGAACCATGAGAATTATAATGACAAAGAGCAAAAACTTTGTGATTCTTTTTAATCAATAGTTCTACCAGGTGTGATCCTATAAAACCGTCCGCTCCAGTTACAATTATTTTCATTATTTTTTTCTTAAATATTTCTCTATTTTTTTAATATCTTTTGGTACATCGACAGATATTGATTGATCGCTTAATTTTACCATTTTAACATTTATACTATTTTCAATAAATCTTAAAAGCTCCAAATCTTCTATATTTTCTAAGAAGGATTTTTTTTTAAAAGAAAGAAATTTTTCAAGCGATTTTCTTGGAAAGGAATATATGCAAACCTGACGAAAACCTTTGAAAAAATTTCTTTTTTTATTATTGGGTATACCTGATCTAGACATATATAATAAGTCCTCTTTATTGTTTAATACTACTTTAGGAATATTAGGGTTAAAAAAATCTATTTTATTTTTAATCGCACAATACCCACCGTAAATTTCTTTTGGATTTTTTCTTGTTAATTTAATCATTTTCTTCAGATCTTGAGGATTAAATATAGGTTCGTCTCCTTGAATATTAATAAAATTTGTAAACTTACTCTTAATTCTAGAAAAATGAGCTACACGATCTGTTCCTGTAAAACTTTTTTTGTTGACTATCAAACAATTTATTTTGTCTTTTTTACATAAATCTAATATTTTTTTGCTATCTGTTGCTACAAAAAGATCTTCTTTATTTACAACTTTTAAACACTGATTAACTGTTCTAACAATCATAGGAATACCTAATATCTTTTTAAGCGGCTTTCCTGGTAACCTTTTAGAATTAAATCTTGCTGGAATTACGAATGCAATTTTCATTAACCAATGCTCCGCACTATACCAAAAGTCGATATTTTAAATTTTTTTTTCAAAATGTTTTACAGCGGAAAATAATATTTCTCTTTACTTTTTACAGTAATTTTTAAATTATTTATTTTTGCTATAATATTGTTTTTGTTCCTGTTAATAATATCAAATACTAAATTTTTAAACGGCCCAGTCAAAAACTTTGCTTTTAATTCAATTAGATCATCAAAGAAAGAAGGTTGTAAAACTTTATTAGCTCCTTCATGCATCTTACATTTTTTTAAAAACATTGTAATTGAGCTTTGCTCCGATTTATAATTAGGTAAAAAATAACTCAAACCTTTTATATATTGTAGGCTTTTTAAATTTTTTTCATCTAAAAATTTTTTATGCTTACAAAAAATGTAATCACCAAGTATATTTTTTAATACTTTCTTTTTTTTTAAACTAACTATTATTTTAGGCTGGTAGTATTCTACATCTTCACCTAAAAATTTTTTCATAGTTTCTTTAAAAATAATTGATTGACCTGGGTTAAATTTGGCTACTGTCCACATCTTCTTTACCCTTTTCTAACTCGTTTTTTAAGTCCTCATACTCTTGCATTTTTCTTTTCATGAAATTTAGAGTAAGTTTTGCTTTTTCTGAAATACCATTTGGTGTCAAAACGTAGATATAGTTTAATTTATTTGGATTTTTTGCAAAATTCTTAATTTTAATAAGACCTTTTTCTTTTAATGCTTTTAAACAATAATTAATTTTTCCTAAGCTTACCCCAAGTTCGTCTGCTAATTCTCTCTGAGAGTAATTAGGATTTTTTTGTATCTGCCTTAAAAGTTCAAATTGATCTTGATTAGTATTTTTCATATGTTCATTTATTGAACAATTGTTCAACAATTGAACGTTTGATAAACTAAAATGCTTTCAAATGCAATAATAGTTTAGTTTAATTTTGCGTGAATTAAATGAAAAAAATAATAGATATTTGACCTAATTAAATTAGATCTTTTAAAATCTCACTATTAGGTACTTTTATTTTTCTGTCAGTAAGAAATTTTTTTTGATACTTTTTATAATAAGTATTATTGATGGCAAGGTATTTTGTTAGAATTTCATCTGGATATTCATTATCTATATTAATTGGGTTTATTTTTAAAGCTTTTGAAAACGCTTTGTAGCGCAACTTATCAAGATAATTTATAATTTTATTTTGATCTTCAGAAAAAATTAAAAAAATTGGTTTTTTGAAAATTACTGGAAAAGATAATGCGGTCGAATTTCTAGAAATAAAAAAATCAGCATGTTTAGAAAATAGAGAAATTGGCTGGTTTAAAATCCTTCTTTTTCCATAAATTTTTTTTAGTCTATTAATGTTGTTCTTAGGATGAGGGGCTATAACAATTTTTAGATTAAAGAGCTTTTCAATTCTTAAAAAAAATACATTAAGAGATTTAAACCATTTTTTTGTATTAAAAGGAAAATTTAAATTAAAAAAATTATTGTCAGAACTTCCAGGTAAAGGGCAATCAAGATAAATTGCATATTTTTTTTTGATTAGCCTTTTATTATTAGATAATAAATAATTTGAATAATCCAAAGAATTGAACATTATTTTTTTTGAAAAATTTTTTTTTTTTTGGTCTTTGATTGTTGACCAAAAGTAAATAATCTGGCTCGTATGATTGCTTTTTATCTAGAAAATTAAAAAATTTAATTTTGAGGGAAGAAAAAATTAAAAATGGGTTGAAAATTAATTGAAATACTATCTCTTTTAAAAATTTGAAGCTTTGTTTTTCTGGTGTTGGGCATTCAGTACCATAATATTCTAAAAGAGCTACTTTTTTATTCTTTTGTAAACTTTTTAAAATTTTTCGAATTTGATAACTCTTATAATTAAAAGGTCTTATGTCGTTTAGTATATAAACCTTGTGAAGTTTTGCCTTTTGTTCTAAATTATTTTTCCAAGTAATTAGATCGTTATAATTTTTAATAATTTTATCTTTTTTTATATTGTTTTTAATTTGATTTTTAGGAGATACAATATCAACCATTTGGTGAATTTCTGTAGAAAAATTTTTGTGTAATCTTATTTTTTCTATTTCATATTTATACCAATCTGATTTTTTAAAAATCCACGGCCATAAAAATATAAATTTTTTTTTCATTTAAGATAGAAGATGGTAAATCATTGAATTATCTGTTCAATTATTGAACATTTAAACTATTTGATTTATAATTCAAGCCTAATGTTGCAATATAATAATAATGAAAATCTTAAAATACTTAACTAAATTTTTAAAAGCTAAAAAAGAAATTTTAGCACCAAAAAATAGAGAAATATTAATTTTTGACAGTATGGGGTCTAAAGATTGTCAGAAATATTTTCGTAATTACAATTATGGAGTTCTGAATATAAGAGGAGAAAGTATCAATATATTCGTGCTTTTAAAGTCTTTTCTAAAATTTAAGATTAATTTCAAAACCTATTTAGAGAGCTACATTGAAACTGTAAAACCAAAAATTTTAATTACATTTATAGATAGTAACCGATACTTTTACTCTCTTAGTAATAAATACAATTTTTTAAAAACAGTGGTATTTCAAAGAGGGGTAAAATCACACTTAAATGATTTATTTGCTTTTTATAAGGATTTAAATAGTAGCGAAAAAGCTGATTTAATTTTTGTAGCTAACGATTTTTATAAGAGAAAATTTAATTTTCTTTCTAAGGGTAAAGTGATTACTGTAGGATATTTTAAAAATAATTTAAATAAAATAAGCAAGCAAAAAAAAAAGAAAGAAATTTTACTAATTTCTACTTTTCGAACTCATTCTATGGATCAAAAAGTATACAAAAACTTGAAATATAGAGACTATATTAAAAATGATACAAGATTTTATACCTGGCTAGAGTCTTATTGTAAAAAAAAAAAGATTAAAATTAATATTTTAGCAAGAACTCATGATGAAAAAGAATTTAAAAAAGAAAAATTCTATTTTAATAATTTTTTTAAAAGAGCAAAAGTAATATACGAAAATAAAAATCCTTATAAATGGATTGATAAATATGAATATGTAATAACTAATGACTCTACTTTAGGAATTGAAAATATTGCCAGGGGCGGTAAAACAGCTTTTATTTGCAACTCACCTAATATATATCCATTCAAAACAAGAAAATTTGGATATAATGAAAATTTAAAAAAAAATGGACCTTTTTGGACTTATGAGAATAGTGAGGAAAAGTTTAAAAAAATTATTTTATATCTAATTAATAAGGATAAAAAACAATGGATGAAGATTAAAAACAAAATAATTAAATTTGATGAAGATAATAAAAAGTTTCAAGAAGAAATATCAAAAATATTAAAAAACTATAAAAAGAAAATAAAATGAAATTAAAAAAAAATCTTACACCATTACATGACATGAATTCTAGAAAGTTTAATGGTCCTTTTAAACAAAAATTTAATTTTGAAATGTTTAAGATTTGCCTTGGAGATAAAAAAATTGATTTTCTAAAAAAAGATATATCTAAAAATAAACTTAAATTTAGGTATTTATCAAATAGGGAGAGTAATATTGTATATAAAAAAATAAAAGATTTCCTAAAAAAAGAAGTTATTAAGTCTGGATCTAAAAGGAAAGAAGTCTGGGAATTGGGTTGGGGTGAAAACCTAAAATCCTTTAACTTTAACGGTCAAATTAAAAATTTAATACCTAATTATTATAAAAGAGGCCCAAAGGTTATGAGGTATAGAGGCAGACATATAATTCCAAAAAATAGTATGTTTGAATATAAGTTAAGTAAAATAATTCTGAAATATGTTGATAGAAAATATTTAAGAGATATCAAAAATATTTACGAATTCGGCTGTGGTCCAGGTCATAATCTAATTAACCTCGCTAAAATATCAAAATCACAAAGAACCTTTGTTGGAGCTGATTGGGCAAAATCTTCGCAAAAAATAATTAAACTTATTGAAAAACGGAAAAAAAAATTAAGACTTGAAAAACACAATTTTACCTCAAGCAGAATTGATATGTTTAGTAGAACAAATGACTTTTATATCCAAAATAATTCAGCGTGTTTAACCTTTGGCGGTATGGAGCAATTAGGAAAAAAATTTAAAAATTTTTTTAATTTTGTTATTAAACAACCGTTTAGTGTTTATATTAACATTGAGCCTATTAATGAACTTTATAATAGATTTAAAGTTTTTGACAACTTATCTTATAGATATCATATTAAAAGAGGATATCTAAAAAGCTACCTTACGTTTTTAAAAAAGAAAAATAGAGACAAAAGAATAAAAATATTAAAGATACACAAAATTATAGGAAGTGAAATGGATGACGGATGGACTATGGTGGTTTGGAAAAAAATAAAGACTTAAAACGTTAAATAGTATAATAATTTACTAAATGGTAGATTTGAAAAAAAATCCTAGCGGTATTGAACTAAAATCTTCTGATCAGGAAAATAGATCCAGAAATGATCTAATTGATTTGTTGCAAAATAGCAAAATACCTTCAGAACAAATATTAGGTAATTTAGGTTTGTTTTTAGACTCAAAACATTTAGCAAGAATTCTACTTATGGATCATTTATTCAAACTTAGCGTAGGGGTTCACGGTGACGTGTTTGAATTTGGAACAAGATGGGGACAAAATTCCTCTTTATTTAGTGCACTTAGGGGAATTTATGAGCCATTTAATAGGCATAAGAAAATTGTAGTTTTTGACACTTTTGAGGGTTTCCCAAATGTTCATTCAAAAGATGGCGGACATCAAATGATGTTCAAAGGTGCTTTGAGAACACATGAAAATTATGAGAAATTTTTAGAAAAAATATTAAATACACAAGAAAAGTTAAATCCACTATCGCATATCAAAAAATATGAGATTGTGAAAGGAGATGCAATAAAAACTTTTCCAGAATATTTAAATCAAAACCCCCATACAATCGTATCTTTGGTTTTTTTAGATTTTGATATCTATGAGCCAACAAAAGAAATTCTTAAAATTATTAAGCCTAGACTTGTCAAAGGAAGTGTTGTTGCATTTGATGAGCTTAATGATCCAGATTCTCCAGGCGAAACACTAGCTTTGATGGAAACTATTGGTCTAAATAATGTTGAATTAAAAAAATTTCCATATGCTTCCAGAGTATCTTATTTCATCGTAAGATAGTTTATTCTATAATAATTGCAGGTATGCTATCTTTTTTTTTAAAGGCAATTTGATATGCCCAAAATCTTGCTTGGCCAGAAATTAGATTAAAATCTTTATCATTTTTTCTTTTTTGAACATAAAATGGTTTTAGTAAACCAAATTTTTCAATTTCTTTAGAAATTAAAGCTGGGCTTGGAAATAGTTTAAATTTATTTATTTTTGCTTCGGCTAAGGAGTTGTAGACTATTCCGCTTTCTGAGTTTATTTTTCTTATCCTATTTATATTTATAAATTTAAAGTTATTTTTACAATAATGAAATGGTTTTTTTTGGAGAACAATTTTATTATTTATGATTTTAAAATTTTTAATTAATCTACTTACATTTTTAGTTCTTACTATAGGAATAAGGTTACAAAAACTTTTAAGCCAGTATAGAGAAAATTCATAATCGTTAATTTTTTTAATTTTTTTTTCTCTTTCCAATAAATTATTATATTTAGGAAAATTATTATTTATACTGTATGAAAAAATGTCGATGTTTTCCCTCTTAGAATATTCTATTAAATCTTTAACGCTATAAAAATTATTGATATTTATTTCGTTCTGAATAAAAATTTTTCTTTTATAAAACTTCTTAAATTGTTTCACTAATTTTAAATTAAAGTTAGAAAGTCCAAAAAATCTTATTTTTCCTTGCTTAATCATTTTTTCAGCTTGCTCGCACATAAGTTCAGGTTCAAAATAAGCACTTGGCCAATGAGGCATATAAATATCAATAAAATCTGTATTAAATTTTTTCAATGTTCGATTTAAATTCTCCATAATCTTTTCTTTTTCAACCAATTGAAATTTATTGATTATGTTTATTTTTTTTCTATTTTTATTTAGGCTTTTTTTTATTAATTCGTTTAATTGACCATTGTAATATGTATCTGCTGTATCAATAAATTTACAACCAAGAGATAAGGCTTTTTTAATAATTTTCTCAAATTTTGATTTATTAAATTTTTTTAAATTATCATTAAGACCTAAGCAAATTCTATTATTGTTCATAGAGATCAGCCAAATTAATTACATTTCTTAATAATGCTGGATATATCTAGATTATTATCCCTCAAAATTTCGTCCCTTTTTCCGCCCTTTTTATAAAAATTCTCTTTAGACGAAAGTATAATTAGCTTTTTATTGATTTGATTTTTAGTCAAAATATTTGAAATTTGCAAACCATAACTTGCCTTTGGCCAGCTGTCATCGACAAAAATTAACTTTTTATATTTATTTATTTTTTTTATTAAGTTGCTTTCTTTAATTGGTTTCAATCTATTTAGCCCAATAAGACCAATATTTCTTTTAATAAGTTGCTTTATATTTTTTGAAATTTCATTAATAAAATAACCATGAGTAATTATTACTGTATTTTTTCCATTAATTATTTCTGTTATTTCGATTCCAGAATTTTTTTGAGTTACAAATAAACCCTTATCAGCTCTAATATAAGCTGGTCCTTCAGAATTAATAAAATCATCTACACTAAGTTTACAGGTTTTATCATCAAATGGTGAGTAGATTTTCATATTAGGTATTGAGTTTAAAATATTTATATCTTCCAAAGAATAATGTGTTGGACCATCTGGTGCATAACAATATCCTGGGCCACTAGAAATTATGCAAACTTTTAAATTCATAGAGCATAGATTTAATTTTATTTGCTCAAACGCTCTTGAATATATAAAAGATGAAATTGCGTAGATAAAAACAATTTTTCCTTCAAGTGCCATTCCTGCTGCCACACCAACCGCATTTTGTTCAGATATTCCAATATTGATGCATCTGTTTGGAAATTGTTTTTTTAGTAATTCATAACCAAATGCGCCTTGATCTACACTTAAAAAAAAAGAATGTTTATTCTTTTTCATTGCACTAATAACATAATCAAAAATTGAGTCCCTTAAATCTTTCATAATTTTTTTCTTTGTAGAGTTTTAAGTTTTTTTTCTAAAACTTTTATTGATTTTTCAAAAATTTTATTTTCTGGAATTCCATGATGAGTTTGATGTTTTCCTTGCCAAGAAATAAGTCCATTTCCTTTTATTGTATTGCAAATTATTATAATAGGTTTTTTTAGTTTTTTTTTATTATAAAATTTATTTAGTTGATTGTTTATAGCATTGAAATTATGTCCATCACATTCGTTTACATCAAAATTAAACGCTAAAAATTTCTTTTTAAGACTTTCTAACTTATTAATTTTTTCTGTATGTCCTAAGGTAATCAATTTATTTCTATCAACAATTATAAGTAAATTTGTTAATTTATGGTGACCAATAAAAAAGAGAGACTCCCAAATTGATCCCTCGTAAAGCTCTCCATCGCCTAAGATGCAAATGTTTTTTCTTTTTTTATCTTTATTTGCAAATGCCCTGCCTGCTGTAATGGGCAATCCATGTCCTAAAGATCCTGTCTCGGCAGAAATTTCTCTAGTTTGATCTGTATATGTAGGGTGCTCTAACAAAGATTTATTTTTAGAATTATAATGATCAATTTTGTAGTAGTCAGAAATTTCGAAATACTCCAAGACTGCGTACAAAGCTAAAGCGGAGTGCCCTTTTGAAAGAACCAATATATCATTTTTATTTTTTTTAAAATGACTTTTTTTAAACTTAAGTTTTTCTGAATTAAATATAGTTATCAAAATATCTAAGATTGATAAAGTTCCTCCAAGATGACCTTTTCTTTTTTTTTGTATTAATCTTAAAATCTTTTTTCTAAGTAATAATGAGATTATTCCTAATTTTTTTTTCACAGTTACAGTTTTATTTTTTTAGATAAATTTATTAATTTTTTTAATTAAATTCTTAATCAAATTTATATAATTTTTTTCTTAAAAAACCCTCAAATATGATATAAAGTTCCCAAAATCCGTGAACTATTGGTATAACGATACTTTTTCCATCAAGTCTTTTAGGCTCATCACCAGGTATATCGCAATATTTTACGTTGTTTTTTGCACAACCAATGGCTAATTGTGTGTGAACAGCTATGGTCATAGTTTGTTCATTAATTTTCATTTTTTTAAAAAGATCTTTTTTTACACATTTATATCCACCCATAAGATCAGTGAAATTCCCCCTAAAAAGTAAATTTACTAATTTAGTAAAGAACCAATTTCCAAATGCGGTTAAAGGAGTATCATCAAAACTTTTGGCTCCGTCTTTATATCTAGATACACAAACAAGGTCATAACCCTCTTTAGTCTTTTTGAGTAAATCAGGCAGTTTTTCGGGTATCATATTATTATCAGGTGTAAATGGAATTACAGCATAATCTGTCTTGGTGTGTTCAATGCCTAATCTGTAAGCATCTACAAGTTTTTGCCTATAAAAGTAGCTTTTTGCAAAAGAATAATTTTTGTTTTGTACCACAACCTCAAATCCGTTTTGCTCAAGGAATTGTATAGTCCCATCTGTGGAACCACCGTCAATGGCGAGTAACTGAGAAAAAAGTTTTTTGTCAATACGAGGTATTATCTCTTTACACCCAACTATTTCATTTAATGTCATTAAAACTAATGAAAATTTCATTTTAAAATTGCTTAATTAAAAACGATTATTAATATATATATCTTATTATAATATGAATTTAATTAAAAGTCTTAAAAACTTTGAAGAACTTATAAAAAAAAAATATGAGAAAGGTATCATAAGAGCTCCAATTCACTTATCTGGTGGCAACGAAAAGCAACTAATAAAAATATTTAAAAAAATTAAAAGAAGCGATTGGGTAATATCTAATTGGAGAAGCCATTATCATGCATTACTTCATGGAGTACCTAGCAAGGTTGTACTCAAAGAAATTATTAGAGGCAAAAGCATGAGTTTAAATTTTAAAAAACATAAATTCATCTCATCATCAATTGTCGGAGGTGGAATTCCTATTGGGCTAGGTATCGCAGCTGCTATCAAAAGAAAAAAGTTAAAAAACAAAGTATTCGTTTTTGTTGGAGATATGACATACGAAACTGGTATTTTCTACGAGTGTTATAAGTACGCAACTAATTTTAAGCTACCTATGAAATTTATCGTTGAAGATAATGCTCTAAGCACTAATACCCCTACAAAAAAAGCTTGGAACAAGATTTCCTCAAAACCTAAAAATATTTTATATTATAAATATACAAGAAAATTTCCACATCACGGGACAGGTTCTTGGGTTCTTTTTTAGTTTATGAAAAATCTAACTTATAAAAATGAACTAATAAAAAGTATGACTTATTTGGCAAAGAATAAAAAAGTTATTTTTTTAGGACAATCAGTCAAATATAGTGGAAATGCTATCTTTAATACAATATCACACATATCCAATAATAGAAAAATTGAACTGCCTGTATTTGAAGACTGTCAAATGGGAATGTCTACCGGTCTTGCTTTAGAAGGATATATACCTGTAACATGTTTTCCGAGATTTGATTTTTTAATCTTAGCAATGAATCAATTAGTAAATCATCTTGATAAAATGAGAAAACTTTCAAATAATTCATTCAAACCTAGAGTTATAATTCGTACTTCAATAGGGCCTAAAAAGCCACTCGATGGTGGTGTTCAGCATACACAAGATTATACAGATGTATTTAATAAAATTCTTACGGAAGTTAACGTGGTAAGTTTAAAAGAGCCTAAAAATATTTTTAAAGAATTTAAAAAAGCAATTAATAGAAAAGATCATAAAAGCACACTTTTAATTGAAAATGGTGCATTTTATAATACCAAATAGAGGTGTGTTTTGATTTTAGAAAAAAAAATTAAAAATACTGTTAAGGATAAAAAAATAATAATTACTGGTGGAACAGGTTTAATAGGTCGACAATTAACAAAAATACTATGCGACTTAAAAGCAAGAGTTACGATTATTTCTTTAGATAATATTTCTATTGATAGAAGAGCTAAGCATATTACCGGTGATCTATCAGATTTTAAATTTTGTAAAAAAGTCACAAAGAATTTTGATTATGCTTTTCATATTGCTGGTATCAAAGGTTCTGTTAAAACAACAATTGAAAAACCAGCTAGCTTTTATGTTCCTTTATTAATGATGAATACAAATTTTTTAGAAGCTTGTAGAATAAATAATATTAAAAAACTAGTTTATACAAGCTCAATTGGTGCTTATCAAAAAGCAAGTATATTTAAAGAAACAAAATTTTCATATCACAAAGAACCTATGGATTTTTATCCGGGTTGGGCAAAAAGGATGGCTGAGCTTCAAATCATATCTTACAAAAAACAATATAAACTTAATAATTTTTACATAGTAAGACCTGCAAATGTTTATGGGCCAGGGGACAATTTTGATAAAAAAAATGCAATGGTGATACCATCTTTAATGTCTAAAATTTTAACTAATAGAAAGTCGGTAGAAATTTGGGGGGATGGGTCTCCAATACGAGATTTCGCTTATTCAGAAGATATAGCCTTAGGCATAATCAGAACACTAGTATACGGAACCGGGAAATATAACTTTTTAAATCTTGGAAGTGGCAAGGGCATTTCAATCAAAAAACTTGTTCAAACAATGAGCCAAATTGTGGACTTTAAATATCAATTTAAATCTAAAACACATCAAGGTTTTTCAAAGAGGATAATGGATATCACTTTAGCAAAAAAAATTATCAAGTATAAACATTACACTAAATTAAAAGATGGGTTAAAAGAAACCTGGACTTGGTTTTTACAAAATCAAAATCAATATAAGAAGAAAAAAAATTATTTTAATTAATAATCTTTATTTTTTTTATACCATTCAACTGTTTTATTTAATCCGGCTTCAATCGAAAATTTAAACTTGTGTTTAGATATTGATTTAAATTTTTTGTTACTTATTTTTCTATAAGGAATCATCGAAGGTTTTTTTTTGTTAAAAGATATTTTGACTTTTTTATAAGAATAAATTTTTTGTAGTATAAAAATTATTTTTTTTAAACTTGTTGGTTTTGAAGATGAAATATTAAAAATTTCAAATCTATTTATCTTATTTATCAATTTAATTAAGCCATCTACAAAATCTTCGATGTATAAAAAATCTTTAACATCTTTACCGTCACCCCACACTTCAACTATTTTTCGATTTTCAAATTTTCTAATTAATGAAGGTATCACCTTTGACTTTTCGGGATCAAACTTATCAAAAGGTCCATACAAATTTGCTGGTCTGACAATGATAATCTTCATATCATTTTTATACATTTCACATAGCTTTTCTGAGAAAATTTTCATCCAACCAACATTAAAGTATTTATGAAACATCTTATAGTTCAGATCAGTTTCAACCATTGACTTTTTTCCCTCGGGATAAACAGTATTGCTGCTAAGAAAAATAAACTTTTTAACTTTGTTTTTTTTACATACTTTCAAGATATTTAGATTCATTATTACATTATTATCAACATGTCGCATTGGATTATTTTCAATATCTTTTGCACCAGTGGAAACCGCTGCACACATTACTACTATATCCATTGATTTAGTTATTCTGTCACAAAACTTAGAATTTAATAAATTTCCTCTAAAAAATTTTACATTTCCATCATGTTTTTTTTTACTTCTAAAACTTGTTGCGTAAACAATATATTTATTGTGATTAATTTTTTTAATAATATTAGAACCAACAAATCCTGATCCGCCAATAATCAAAATTTTTTTTTTCATTTTATGATAAATATTTATTATAAATTATACTACTGCCAGAGTTTTCGAATTGAAAATCTACAATTTTGTAGTGGGATAATTTTTTTTCTATAATCTTTTTTTTATTTTTTGGGCAAAGTATATAAACAAAACCACCTCCTCCTGATCCTAATAATTTAACACCGTAAGCTCCATACTTTTGAGCAGCCGCACAAATTTTATTAATTTTGTTTGAAGTGACTCCAGGCGCTAACTGTTTTTTTTCATACCAATATTCATTCATTAGTTTACCGATAGTTTTAAGACTCCACGCTTGCTTTGTTAATTGTTTATAAGCCTCTTCTGATAAATCTTGAATTTTTTTTAAATTTTTATTGTTTGACTTATTATTTATTCTTCTGATTTTCTCAGCTTCAATTTCGCTTCCATGTCGCTGTATCTCCGTCCATAATAGAATTGAAGACTCATTTAAGATTTTAAGTTTTCTTTTATCATTTATTAAATTTTCAACACTATAATTTACGTTTGAGTTAAATCTAATACAATTAAACCCTCCGAAAGATGAAAAAATTTGATCTTGGCATCCAACTTTTTCGTTTAAAATTTCTTTTTCAATCTTAATAGCGATATTTGCTAAATTTTTTTTATTAATGAATGATCCTTTTAAAGCAGAGATCGCATTAATAGCGCTTACTGTAGAGCTTGAGCTTGACCCCAAACCGGATAATGCGGGCAAATCTGCGGTATGTATTATTTCGATATTCTTATTTTGTAATTTAAAATATTTTAATACTTCTCTATAAGGTTTGTGTTTAATCTGATTTATTTTTTTTACTGACTCAGTTTTAAAATATCTAAGTCTATAATTAAATTTAAATATTTTTGGCAAATACCGCGCATGTATATAACTGTATTTATTTATCGTTCCTCCAATTACTAAACCGTTATTTTTTTTATACCACTCGGGAAAGTCTGTGCCTCCCCCAAATAAAGAAACCCTTAGCGGTGATCTACTAATAATCATATTTATTTATCACGCTTTGAGGTTATTGGTTTTAAATTTTTTGGCCATTTATATCTATATTTTGGATCTTTCCAGTTTATAGTAAATTGGCTGCTCCTATCATATAAAGTTGATTGCTTGTAATGGAATATAGCTTTTTTTGAAGTTACATAGTGTCCATTTCCAAAACCAGGGGGGACTAAAATTTGTAAATTGTTACTTTCAGATAATTTAAACATTTGAGATTTTTGGTACTGTTTATGTCTTTTTATATTGTTAACTACTAGAAAAAAAAACTCTCCACTTAAACATGAAACTAATTTCCAAGTTTTATAATCTCCGTGTATGCCTCGAAGTACATTTTTTTTTGATACAGATATGTCATCTTGGATAAAATTTATCTTTTTTTTTGTTCTTTTGAATAAATTTTTATTAAATGTTTCCAAGTAATAACCACGAAGATCTTTAAATGGTTTTAGTTTTATCTTGAGAACTCCTTGTAAATTAGTTTTAAAAATTTTCATCTATTTAAAAATGGTCCTGTAGCTAATTTTGTGCGCCAATATTCAAGTAAATCTAACATAGTTTTTTCGAATTTGATTTTTGGTCTCCACCCATAATCTTTTCTAAATTTTGAAGTATCTGGAACTTGAAGATCGGCATCTAGTGGCCTGAGCTTAGATTTATCTATTTTTACTTTAATGTTTTTTACATAAGATAATTTCAATAAAAATTTAAGAACATCTCCAACCTTGCATGTATACGTCCCTCCAATATTATAACTTTCACCAAATTTAGGTTTGCGAGTTACTAGCATATGATAAGCCCTAACAGCATCTCTTACATCAGAAATAGTTCTCAAAGAGTTTAGATTTCCCACTAAAACTTCTTTTTTTTGATATCCCATTTCAATAGAGGCAATTTGTTTTGCAAAGCTTGACTCGGCAAAATAATCTCCGCGTCTTGGGCCGGTGTGGGTAAACATTCTAGTTATCAAAATTTTCATACCATAAGCTTCATGATAATACTTTCCTATCAAGTCTGTTCCGATTTTAGATATTGCATATGGAGAGGCTGGGTGAAATCTATTATCCTCTTTAATTGGTAAATCTTTTTTTTTTACTCTTCCAAATACTTCCGAAGATGAACAGATATGTATAATTGGGTTAAATTTTGATTTTTTTACACAATGAAGCAGTCTATCTGTTCCGAGTATATTAGTGTTATATGTAATTTCCCTTAAATCAAAACTAGCTTTGGGAAAACTTTGTGCTGCTAAATGAAAAATATAATTTGGTTTTGTCTCATTTATAGCGTTTTCAATACTAGAATAATCATTTAGATCAAGATATTTTAAGCTAATTCTTTTTTTACTATTTATGTCGTAAGATAAATGAGAAATATTATCTGTCGGACTTCTCCATCTACACGCACCATAAATTTTCCAATTAGAATTTTTTAATAAATAATCAGCTAAGTGAGAGCCAACCATTCCTGTGATGCCGGTAATTAGAACATTAATCATTTTTTTTTTAGAAAAAATACTATATAAGTTTTACTAGATAATGATTAAATCTGCAATAAATTTTGGTTATCAGCTTTCTAAGTTGTGGCTCGGAGCTAATCGAGATCAGTTAAAGCCAAAACCTGAAGACCATAATAAACAGTACACTGGTAAAAAAATTTCACTTAGCACAACATTCGCTTTAACCTTTGTATGTAATTTTGAATGTGCACATTGTGGTGCTGATATTGATAATTCCAAAGCTCACTTAGATATTCAAACTGAAAGGATTTTAGACTTAATTAAGGAAATGAAGGTAGCAGGTATGCTTCGAGTTGGTTTTACTGGAGGTGAACCGCTAGTGAGAAAAGGTATAGATAAAATTATTAATGAAAGTGCAGAAAATAATCTTATGATTTCTTTGACTACTAATGGGTGGCATGTTCCAAGATATATAGATGAATTAAAAAAATTAAATTTGATGGTAATTAGTTTAGACGGAACAGAAGAAGTTCACGATTTCATTAGACGGAAAAAAGGAAGTTTTAAAAAAGTTATGGAAGCAATAAAAATTGCAAAAAAGAATAATATTCCTGTTTTAGTTAACACTTGTGTTATGAGTTCAAATTTAGACAATATTTCTGAAGTAAGCAAATTAGTTAAAGAACTCAATGTAAATTGGACTGTAGATGCTTACATCGACCACACTTTAATTAAAAAATGGCAACACGGCTCAAATATAAGTCGACCAGACATAGAACAGTTCAAAAAGGTCATTGAAGAAGTAAAAACAAACAAAAAATTAAGAAACTCGGATGAGTATTTGAGTTTAATTCAAAAAAAAGATTTTCCTGAGTATTGTTTTGCTGGAATAGGTTACTCGGTTATATCTCCAACTGGAGAATTATACCCTTGTTTTCCTGCGCAAAACGATCCTAATTTTAAAGGTATGGATTTAAAGAAAATGACATTCAAAGAAGCTTTTGAAAAAATGCCATTATACAGAGCTGGATGTAAAAATTGTGATGCAATATGTCATATGGAAGTAAATAATTTGTACAGTTTTAAGCAAAGTTCTATTAAACAAGCATTCCGATACCTTAAAAATAACTCATAAAATGAAATTAAAAAGGATCAGCAAAAAATTTATGTATAATTTTTTTGAAAAAAAAAATTTTGAAATTTCAAAAAATTTTATCAACTTAAATAAAGAGAGAGAAAATATTTTTAATTCTGTAAAGCTAATAGCCAGGGCATTGACGAAGAATAAAAAAATTCTATTTTGTGGAAATGGTGGTTCAGCAGCAGATAGTCTCCACTTATCATCTGAATTAATTGCATATTTTTTAAATAAAAATAGAAGATCTGTACCTGCAATTTCGTTGACATCAAATTCATCAGTACTAACTTCAATTTCAAATGATAAAAATTTTTCTTCTATCTTTAGTAGGCAAATCGAAGGTTTGGGTGAAGCAGGTGATATTTTATTTGCAATTTCAACTAGTGGAAGAAGTAAAAATATTATTCATGCTATAAAAAAAGCAAAGTTGATGAATATTAAAGTGGTTTTCTTAACTAGTGACAATGTCAAAAAAAAAAATAACTTGCCAGATGTAACAATAAGAGTTCCTTCAAAAAAAGTTGATCGAATTCAAGAAATGCACATTGCTGTTGGTCATTTCATATGCGAGCTAATAGAAAAAAGCCTAAAATAACTCAAGCGGTCATACTTTGTGGAGGAGTGGGCTCTAGATTAGGAAAATTAACAAAAAATCTTCCCAAATCAATGTTAAAAATTGACTCTACAGTTTTTTTAGAATTAATTTTTCGTCAATTTTTAAGTCATGGGATAAAAGAGATAATTTTGCTTTGTGGTTTTAAATACTCAAAAATTTTTCAAAGTTTTCACAACAAAAACTATTACGGAATAAAGATAAAGTGTGTAAAAGAAACTAGACCTCTAGGAACAGGAGGTGCAATAATTAATGCTTTAAAGTTTTTAGACAGATATTTTATTCTTTGTAATGGTGACACGTATTTTAATTTTAACATATCAGAATTCATTTCTAAATTTGATAGCAACTTTGACGGCTTAATTGCTTTGACGAGTAAAAAAAATTTAAGGTACTCAGGAGTTTTATTAGAAAAGGGTGTTGTAAAAAAATTTGGTATCAATAATAGAAAAAAAATACTTATTAACGCTGGATTTTATATTTTTAAAAAAAAAATTTTTTCTAGTTCAAAATTAGCACCGGTCTCATTAGAATATAATTTAATTCCTAAATTAGTTGAGAAAAAAAAACTAAAAGGTTTTAAATTTGATAAAGATTTAAATCATTTTATTGATATTGGGACTCAAAAAGATTTTTCAAAAGCTCAATCTTTAATTCCAAAAATTATTAGAAAAAGAGCAGTTTTTTTGGATAGAGACGGGGTGATTAATGAAGATAGAAAATACGTTAGTGAAATAAAGAATTTTTATTGGAATAGTGGAGTAAAAAGAGGGATTAAAAAATTAAATGACAATAATTTTTTTGTTTTTGTAATCACTAACCAGGCAGGTGTTGGGAGGGGATATTACTCAGAAGAACAAGTTTTAAAATTGCACAATTGGATAAGTAATGAACTTCGAAAAATTGGTGCATACATTGATTATTTTTTTTACGCTCCATATTATAAATACTCAAAAAAATTAAAATATAGAAATGGAGTTGGATTAAGAAAACCCAATACAGGTATGATAGATATGGCAATTAAGAATTGGCCAATTGACTTAAAGAAATCTTTTTTAATTGGAGATAAGCAAATAGATATGGATTTAGCTAAAAAAGTGAATATTAAAGGTTGCCTTATGAAAAATAATAGAGGTTTTTCTAAAATTATCGATAGTATTTTAGCTTCTGTAAAAAGAAGAAAATAATTGAGAGTAAAAAAAGGGTGAAAGAAATTAATTTTAATACTGTTCGATAATAATCAAAATTATATATTACTCCTTCCTCATTTGAATTTAATTTTATAAACATCAATGTTTTTTGTATGTCAAAAATTTCCCTTTCTGAGTATTTCCAGTTCATTTCAAATGTAAAAGGCAGCAAAAAATTTACTTCTTCGTTACTTAAATTTTGAATTTTATATTTATTTAGACCTATTCTAGTAAAACGAATCCTGTCGTTGAAATCAAATTCAACTTTGTTATCAATTAAACACTTGACCTTTTCATATTTTTCACATTTTTTAAGTCTTAGTTTTTGCAAACTATCTTTGTTTATTGTCAAGAAATTAGACCTATTTTTTAATAATAAAACTAAATTTGTATTTCCGACTCTCTCCTTTTTAAGGATCTCAAAATAATTCATATTAATATTTTTTAACTCATATTCGTAGGCCAAAATGTGCTTGATGTTAAACAAATCTAGAAAAAATTCATTATTTATTTCATCAAAATTTGGTTCAATAGGTGAATGCATTTTAATCATCGGCTTTCGTAAAGAATTTTTTGCAGAAAATTTAAAATAAAAAGTAAATGGATATAATCCGTATTTCTCCAAATCAGATATACTAAAAATGTTTGACTTATTATTTTTAAGAGTTAAATCTGAGTTACTTAATCTAAAGTCAGAAAAAACTTCTTCGGTTAAATAGATTTTATTGAATTTTTCATTTTTTATATTTGAAAAAAATTTGTGCATTTTTTCATCTTTAAATCTCACATTAGTTTTAACTGTATTGAAGTTTTCTTTAGAACCAATAAAATTTACATTTTGAAAATAAAATACAACTGAAAATAAAAAAGAGATAAAAATCAACATTTTTTTGAGTTTTTCAATTTTTATATCTTTTAAAAATAAACCGAATAAAATAACAGACAAAAAATTATAAAAATCCCTAAAAGTCCAAATACCACTCACGTAATAAAGTTTTTCTGAAAACGACAAAAAACTCAAAATTGTAAATATTAAGAATAAAATATTTATTTGGAAAACTTCTTCAGATTTTTTTAAAGCTAAAATTTCTATAGATTTATATATTGCTATATAAAAGATTATTCCGCTAAATGGTAATCGTGCATCTATACTTTCATACGGTTCTACAATTGGTAGATCAAGATTAACAATCTGCTCAAAAAATGAGAGAAATAGATAAATGCCTGAAAAAAAATGTTTTAAATGAAATTGACCCTGGATTTCTCTCTCAATATTCTCATATTTTAAAATCTCAATAATAAAGTTGTATAAATTTTCACCTATTAAGAACAAAAAAAATAAAAACGCGATATAAAAATAAAATTTTTTTAAAAAAAAAAATTTTTTATTTAATAAAAAAAACAAGATAATGTAGATGCAATTACTAAATGAAGATACTACGTGAATATTTATATGAATATATGCAATAAAAAATGCTAATTTAAATAGATCTATAGATTTTTCTTTTTTTAAGTATTTAATTGAATAATAAAAAATAACAGGAAAAAAAGATACTTGTAGAAATGGATTTAAAGCCCATTCATTAATATATACGTAGCAAAAAAAAGAGATGCTAAATAAATAAAAAAAATTTAATAAATAAAAATTTTTATGAATATTAAAATATTTAAGTAATTTTTTTAAATAGAGTGTCTGTATAAAAAAACAAATGAGTATTGTTGAAAAATAGTAAACTTTTTTGTTTTCAATAAAAAATATTGTAGGAAAATTGAATAATCCCGACCCTAAGGGTAATCTAGTACCTGGTCCGGCTAGATCGTAATAAAATATGAAGGGATTGAAATAGTTGTCACTTAAAATTTTAAGTGTAAAACCACTCCATTCGTGCTCTTCTAAATCTGGAACTCCATAAATTAAAATTGGAATTGTGAAGATTAAAAAAGTGCTTAAAAAAATAACAAAGTTTTTAAAATTATAAATTTTCACTATCTATGACATTAAATTTTTTTTGGTCTTTTAGGCTTTTTGATTTATAATTCAAGTTTAATTTTACTATATAATAATAATGAAAATCTTAAAATACTTAACTAAATTTTTAAAGCTAAAAAATAAATTTTAGTACCAAAAAATAGAGAAATATCACAAATATTAGATTATGAGTAACTACAGTTCTATCATTCCTTTCAATAAACTGCCTGAGTTTAAAAAGAACGCTGAAATCTACAATTTAAAAACATTAGATACTAATCAAAAAAATTCCAAACTTTGTAGTTCATTCATAAAAAAGATTTACAATTCAAAAGATGTTTTAATGACAAATAGTTGCACTTCGGCGTTAGAAATTTGCTCCTATTTGTTAAATATTACAAAAGATGATGAAATAATTTTTTCAAATTACACTTTCGTCACAACTGCTAATACATTTGTATCAAAAGGTGCAGTTCCTATATTTGCTGATATACGCTCAGATACACTCAATATCGATGAAAAGAAGATAATTCAATTAATTAATAAAAAAACAAGAGCCATCGTCGTAAATCATTACGGGTCGATAAGCTCTGAAATAAGTATTATTCAAAAAATTTGTAAGAAAAGAAAAATTATTTTAATTGAAGATATTGCTGAGTCTATTTTTTCAAAATTTAAA